>Ga0315280_10001225_pt1 | contig 44746 bp, 48 predicted proteins | sample YL17G06_40_MG_FD_203697 | JGI IMG/M metagenome (GOLD analysis project Ga0315280, IMG submission 203697) | Sediment microbial communities from Yellowstone Lake, YNP, Wyoming, USA - YL17G06_40 | ecosystem: Environmental > Aquatic > Freshwater > Lake > Sediment | place: USA: Wyoming | collected... | reverse complement strand
TATAGTACTCAGCAAACCTTTCTTTCACGTAGTCTCTAACCTTTTGTTCTCGCCCTACCTCCAAAAAGAAGCTTCACCTTCCTCCTATAGTAGGTTAATGGATGTTGAATCCTTCTACAAAGCTCATCCGGGGCCACGCATAGGCTGTGGGTTCTAAGTGTACTGCACTTAGGCGGCGTGTACTTTGTTTTGGTTCCTCTCCTACCGGCTATATGCTCAACCTGATACCTCGTCATCCTCTCATCGAAGTCTGTGGCTGATTTGAATATTTTAATAACGTCTTCCTCACTCAAACCTATGTTCACGAGGAATGATGTTAAAGAGAATCTTCCTATGTGGGGTATATGCCTGCCCGCAAACAGTGAGTCGTAGAGGCTTCGAATACAGGGAGGCATAGCTGCAGCAACAACAAACCTAGGCATCTCCTCGGTTGAAATTACACCTATTCTGGCTGTGGCCAGCTGCCTAATTCTCTCAATCCTAGGCTTAAGCCAAACTTGAGGCTCAGCCTTCGCGGTTCCTATTCTCTCAAGCACCCTTCTTTGAACCTCCTCCTCCAGCAGCCTTGAAGCTTCATCCTTGGTTACGTGAACGAAGCCTCCTGCAACAACGCGGTTCACAAGCTTCCACCTGTCCGCCCTTATGCTTATGGCGTTTCGAAGATAGTCTTTCAGATGGAGCCCATAGTCATAGTAGTTCTCCCCAACCCTGATGTTCGTTTGCTTAATCCTCCAACTGAACGTGTTTACAGCCAGCTCAGCTACCTTCTCGTTTGATTCAGCTCTTAGAAGTTCATATGCCCTCTTTCCTTCAGATAGAGCGTATCTCCTACTGACCCTTTCATCGTTGATGCTGGAAAGAATCATTATTGCTGTTGGGTAAGAGAGTATTTCAACATCGTCGTTTAACCAATCTTTGGGTAAGGCGGCTTTTTCGATTGCCTCCTCAATTCTCCTCTCAGCTCTTTCAACGATCTGCATGTAGTCAGCTGACTCTAGGTCTTTGATCCCTATGCCTAAACTCTTAACGTATTCAGCTGCCTCAGCGGTATACGGATACTTAACTAGGTCCTTCTTGGTGAGCATGGTTGTCTACCAACCCTAAGGGTTGGGTTTGGCGGGCCGGTTATCCCTTCTTAGGAGACTATGCGCATGCTATTCTGGCTCGATTCTCGGTGCTAGGTAGTAGAGTAAATGACCTTTCTGGGGTAGCTCAAACTCTATTTTGATAGGCATGTTTGTGGAGAACTCTAAGCTTACGACTTCTGACGCGGAAGCACCTGTCTTAACTATCCCGGCTAGGTAGCTTAGATTATAAGTTGACTTAGAGGGTTCCTTCACATCAAGTTCAAACATAACCTCACTGCTTTTCTCAAGTTCAATTACAGCGCTGCTAAGCTCCCCAGCAACATTGACAACAAACTTCTCCTTCATTGTTTCAAGCCTAACATTTTCGCTTACGGCCTGCGCATCCTCTATGATGTCGCTTAGGCTTTTTGTTGCAAGCTTAATCTTGGAGTTGAAGTCCAGTTTAGGTGTTGGAACCTCCTCCTCGCTGGGCTCCATTGTTGACATTGTGAACTTCCTCAGGATGTTTCCCTTAAGCGACATGTTAAGCTTCTTAGCTTCATTGTCGTAGCTCATCTCTAAGCTTTCGTTGCTTCCAACCCTTCTCAGGAGCTTAAGCATGGAGGTTAGGCTAACTCTTATCTTTGTTGTTTCAGGGCACTCATACTGCTCAAAGGCATTTTTAGGCCACTCAAAATCAACCATAGCGACGTGAGATGGATCCATGGAGCGGAGCTTTACGCCTTCAGGTGTTGCGTTTAAATCAGCTTCCTCAACCAATGTGGATACCGCTGCTAGGAGGCTTCTCCAAAGTTTCGCATCGCTGATAACGGCCTTAAACATCTGGATCTACCCATACCCTGTTATATGGTGCTTCACTCAAAAAGCTTACGAATCCGGTTCAGATGCGTCTATGATGTTTCACGCCAGGTTGTTCCGCATCGGACGCACCTGAAGAATTGGGTTGAAGACTCATCGGCTCCACGTGTCTGCACAAGCCAGTAGAATGCCTGTAGGTTCCCGCACTTCGGGCATTCAGCTGTTGTTTTAGGTAGGGTTCTTATCTTCTGTTCTTCCTTGCCGATGACTATTATTTTTTCTTTGCTGGGCTTTATGAAGTCCACTTCCCTCTCGGCTTTCTTGGTTTCGTAGCCGCATTTAGGGCAGCTGAGAACAATCTTTCTGGTTTTCTTGACTGGAACTAGAGTTATACCACATTTAGGACAGAACTTCATTGCTGCAGCAGCCGCAAAACCTTCATTTTTCTTGGATTTAAGGGTTTCCTATCGTTTATCTTGAAGAGCTGTGCAGATTAGTTCTGCAACCCTTATGGGTTCAGGAAGCCTTCCTCTCGTTGAGGATGCCTTAACGATCTCCGTAACCTCCTCTTGCTCTAAACCCACGTAACCTACGTAGATAGGTTTGCCTCTAGCTTCTGTCGCAATAGGTATGGGTTTAATGGTGGCTGAAGCACCTCTTGCCCCTGCAGCTTTCCTACCTGTTACTGCAATAATTGGAAGCTTAAGCTTCCTGTGAAGCCTCTCTAGGTTGATGCGGTTCAGCTGGAAGAATTTTGTTTCGTAAAGCATCACTATGCGAGTTTGCCTGTAGTGTGGTGAGCCGGTAATCATCCTAGCGATCTTTTCTGTTAGACCTCTATTTTTTGCTTTAACTTTGGTTGCCATGATCCCGTCCAGCCAGCACCCGCCCCTATAGACAACGCCCACAACGCTAACACCAAACTCCCCAGCTTTGCTTGACTTGAACCCGCATATGCCAACTATCCTAGTTTCCCTCTTCATGGTCTTCAACTTCATTGGGGAGCTTCTACACCAAGCCGCCTCATTACCTCATTGATCAGGTCTATGAACGCCTCAGGGGGGTTTCGAGTATTCTTCATTATTACGTTGACAGTTTCATCTAGACTTATGACCTTATTCAACCATGAGTGCACTAGGAGGGCTTCAACAGCGTTAGCTACATCGGCTCTGCATGTTCTTTTCGGCAGCATACCTCGGACACATGTTCTTCTAGCCGCCTCAGCTAGGTGGCTGTCGCTTACCTTGCAGCCTGCAGGCTCATTCATAGTCTTCGTTAGAGCTAGAGAGTAAACGAAGTTTACGTATGAGTCTCCCAGTCTAGCTAGTTTTCTGTTGAGAAGTATCTCTTTTAGAGCACCTAAGCTACTCATCCGGTTTTTCCAACTGCTTCAAGAAATCTCTTCTGAAACTCATCCGACCTTTTACCTATCTTCTTCAAAGCTTTCTCCAAAACCTTGCTTGGAGACTCCTTCCCTTTAACCCTAATATATAGAATTGGTGATGAAACCATTGGATGCGGTATGTCGCAGCCAGCCATATCCACCTCTTCATCTTCTAGGAGTGTTGATTGAAGTAGGTTGCAGAAAGTGTGTCCTTCACCTCCAACCTCAATCTTCAGCTCCACACCGGTATTCTTTAAAACCTTGATCTCCAAGGATAGATCACCCTAAATTTTCAGGTTACCGTAGTCGCTTGACATCTTCCTCTTCTCAACGTTTCCGCAGCTTCCACATCTTAAACTATTATTTTTTAGGTGTAGTTGGTAGCCGCAATTTGAGCAGTAGGCCAAAACAACGCCTAGACTTCTATCAGCAGTGCTTAGTACAGGTATCCGATTATTGATATTTGTAACTTTAGCCCTAATTGTGTCGTTAGGTTTACACACTTCCATCATATTCTTCTCATACCTAACGCTTGAGGCGGAAATATGGAGAACCCCACTGAAAGATTTCTGTAGCATCTCGCCATCAACCTTAACAATTTCAATAATCGCAGACCTCTCTTGGACGCTTGAAGCAACCCCTATGACGATGCTTCCGTTAATAGGAATTAAAGGGGTTTTAGTTTGCGGCTGCACAGAAACATGCTTCTTCATAACGTCCATTTGAGCTATACCTGTAAGCTTTGAGTATATTATTCCCTCCTCAGTGTAGGTTCCAAGTCCAGGTATAAACTCCTCCACAACTCCAAGTCTATCTCCCGGAACAACGAAGCGTGTGCTCAAAGTTAAACCAGCCCACATTTCAAATATTTCGAATCTCAAATTCATGTTACTTATATCTTGTTCTTGAACCAAGGTCCACTATTTAAACTGTTTAACAATTTGCTCATATTGCTGTTTCTCTATGACGCCCATTTCAGAAAGCCTTTTCGCAACCTCAGAGATCTTCATGAAAGCATGAAGCTTAACACCTATCTTTCTTAGATTTTCAACCCCGCCCTCCTGTCTGTCGATGAGAACTAAACTTTTTTCAGCTAAACCCCCCTCCGCCTTCACGGCCTCCACAGCCTCAATTATGTTTTTACCTGTAGTTGTAAGGTCGTCGACTATGAGGATCTTCTCGCCAGGATTAAGTATGCCCTCAACCCTCCTCTCCCTACCATAAGTCTTCTCCCCCTTCCTGACGTATAGGAAGGGCTTCGATAGGGCGTAGCATAGGGCCGTTGCGAACGGAACTCCTGCTGTGGGTATTCCAGCAATCCTGTTGAAGCTGTTTAAGCCTATGGCGTCCCTGGTTTCCAACTCGTAGATTTCAATTATCTTCCTGAAGGCTTCGGGGAAGCTCGGCACTATTCTCAGGTCTATGTAGTATGGGCTTAGCTTACCGCTTGAAAGTGTGAATAAACCAAACTTGATAGCTCCTGTTCTAACCAGTATGTTGCATAGCTCTGTTTTAAGTTCATTCCTGCTTTTCGAAGACACGTCTCAAGCCTCACCATAGGATTAAGGATAGAGCTCTTTAACGTTTCTGTTTTAAAGCTTAAGGCACACAGGATTCCTATTGGACAAATGAGGTGCCTCCTCGAACCAGAAACATTTTAGTTTTAAAGAAGTTTTAATTCGCAAATAAGCAATTATTAGGTTCATAACAGAATCCTAGGCGGATGCAATAAGGATGGTTGAGGTCTGGCTTCCATACGGTGGAACCGAGGTTTACGTCAGAGTTCGTGAAGAAAACCTGTTGAAGATAATTAAGCCCACTAGGAAGGAGGCTGTTTCTGATGCGAAGGCTGAGGTTCAAGCATCCTTGGAGAAGCCTATTGGAGCTAAGAAGCTTAGGGAGCTTGTTGGCCCAGATGATAGGGTTGCTGTGGCTGTCGGCAACGCAAACATATTTCAGGCAACAGATGTGGCTGCGGCAAGAGTTCTAGAGGAGTTAAGGGAAGCTGGAGTTAAGGATGACTACCTAAACGTTATATTGACATCAGATTTAGGGGTGCCCGCTGGCAAATCTGGTCAGCCTAAACTTGGAGAGAATACTGGTCGAGATCTAAAGTCTGTTGTTAGCCATGACCTGATGAGCCAAGATCTGGTTCATGTTGGCGATACAAGTTTTGGGACAAAGGTTTACCTTAACAGGCTCTTCATGGAAGCAAGCTTCAGGGTTTTGGTTGGGAACATTGAGTTGCATTACTATGGGGGTTACACGGGCGGCTCGAAGATTGTTTTACCTGGGCTTTCAGGCTTCATGTCTGTGCGTTCTAATTGTATGCTGATGCTTAAGCCGAACTCTGCAGCTGGTGTTTTTGACGGAAACCCTGTTCGAATGGACATGGAGGAGGCGTGCAGGCTCGCCAAGGTGGGCTTCGCTGTTAATCTTGTTTTGAATGAGGGGGGGAAGCTTGTTAGGGCTTTTTCAGGTGATGTTACTCAGGCCTACCTTGAGGGTGTTAAGCTTGTTGACGAGATGTTTAAGATCCCTCTTGAGAGGGCTGCGGATGTAGTTGTTGCTTCAGCAGGCGGAAGCCCCTACGACATGTATCTGCAACAGAGTTATAGGGCTGTTGAAAATGTTGTTGGAGCTGTTAAGCGCAATGGAGTTGTGGTTCTGGTGGCTGAGTGTTAAGGAGGCTATGGGGCTGACGCCTTCCATGACTGGATGTTTAGGTTCAGAGATCTTAGGGAGCTTGGTACACAGCTGAAAAGGAGTTACAGGGTAGGTGGCGAAACGGCGTACCTTCTCGGTAAGGCTCTTGATAAGGCTAGAATCTATCTCATTTCTACGATTCCGAGCCACTATGCGACACGTGTATTCAGGATGAGAACTGCTAGGACCGTTAATTCAGCTCTTCAACTTGCTTTGAGGATTGCTGGCAAGGATGCTAGGGTTCTGGTTGTTCCACATGCCTCGCTGGCACTGCCCGTTCTGAAGAACGTTTGATCTAATGTTTTAGAATAGTTTTATGGTTTGCCCTAAATTTTTCTCTTCAGCTCTCCTGTAGATAACCCATGCAGTTGCAACATCTTGGATAGCTAGCCCTGTTGAGTCGAAGACCGTTGTTTCCTCACTTGAGGTTCTGCCAGGTTTCCTAGCGATCACTATGTCTGCAATCTCACCGTATATCTTCTCTTTTGTTATTATGCCCTTTTCATAGGGGACGTTGATTTCCCCGCCATGTAGGGCCTGCTCCCAGTCATCTATCACTATTTTTGCTTCCCTAAGTATTTCAGGGTCAAGCTCCTGTTTTCCAGGTGCGTCAGCACCTATAGCGTTTATGTGAACGCCTTTCCTCAGCCATTCTCTCATAACTATTGGCTTACGTGATGGCGTAACAGTGACCACGATGTCCACATCTTTAACAGCATCCTCAACACTGCTGAAAGCCTTAATGTCTATGTGGAGAGAATCAGTCATCTCCTTCGCGAAGCTTCTTGCGGCGGCTTCTGAGATATCCGTAACCTTAACGCTTGTGATGTTTCTAACGTGGCTTAACGCCATTAGCTGAAATCTGGCTTGAACACCAGCCCCAACGATTCCAACACTTCTAGAATCTTTTCTTGAAAGATATTTTGCAGCAACAGCGCCAGCTGCTCCGGTTCTCATAGCAGTTATCCACGCGCCCTCAATTATGGCTAGCGGGAAGCCTGTTGCCGGCTCGATAAGTGTGATTGTCGCCATGACGTTTGGTAAGCTGTACTTGCTTCTGTTGTCCCAGTGTGCGTTAACTATTTTGACACCGGCAATATTGCTTTCCTCAAGGTAGGCCGGCATAACCCTAAAGTCTCCGTTGTAGGCTGGGAAGAAAACGTACGGTTTAGGAGGCATCTGAACCTTGCCTTCCCCCTTCTCCTTGAAAGCCGCCTCAACTATGCTGATAACTTCCTCCATGGAAACAATGGACTTAATTTCACTGTTGATCAGAATCAGGGTTTCTCTCCCAGAACTTTTTTTCATACTAATCCCACATATACGAATCTGATGCTTGAACTTACTATTTAGAATAAAGTCTAGTGGTGGTTGATTAGGTTATCGAACAACATATTTAAAGTTCATCGCAACAAAACTCTTGTTATTCAGCTACTTCAGGAATCTGAAAATATTGGGGTGCTGTGACCAACGTGCCTAAACGGTGAGTGAACTTGATTGACAGTAGTCGGATTAGAAGTGGAGTTACACGTATGTTTAGGGTGAATATGGGGGTTAGGGATGGGGAGAAAATTTTAGTTGTCACAGACATGCCGAACAGCTTGGAGTGGAGGGAGAAGAGCAGCCTTGAACTTAACGAGATACTTCGCAGATGTCTGCTTGCGAAAAAAGTAGGTGAGATAGCTTCCCAAAATTTCCCAGCTTGCAAATCAAGGTTCCATGTTTACATCTCAACAGGCAGAAGCGGTGTTGAGCCAAGCTTAGACGTAGGTGAGGAGATGAGGAACGCTGATGTTGTAGTTGCCATGTCAACTCATTCGCTTTCTCACACGAAAGCAAGGGAGGAGGCCTGTAAAGCTGGCGCTAGAGTTGCCAGTATGCCCGGTTTCCTCCCAGAGATGCTTTATGCAGGTGGGCCTATGGTAGTTGACCACTGCAGGATTGTGAGGGAATCTGAGAAGCTGGCTGGTTTACTTACCAACAGCGTTAAGGCTGAAGTTAGTTCCAGGTATGGAACTGAAATATCATTCAGCCTAGAAGGCAGGCGAGGCCTATCTGACACTGGCTTACTTGTTCAACGAGGATCTTGGGGGAACCTGCCGTCAGGCGAAGCATTCATAGCCCCAGTGGAAGGAACAACAAACGGACGAGTGGTCGTTAAGAGAGGTTGGCATCCTGATCTGGGGGAAGATATGATTCTGATTTTCAAGGACGGCAACCTAAGCGAGGTTGTTGGAGGAGGCAAAGTTGGGAGGAAGCTTCAGGATCTAATGGGCTTCAACACCAATGCGGAACCATACTTGTCCCGAAGGAACCTCGCTGAGCTGGGTGTTGGAACAAACCCTAATGCAAGACGCAGAAACAACATCTTGGAGGCTGAGAAGATTAGAGGAACAGTGCACATAGCTGTTGGAGGCAACTCACATATGGGGGGATTAGTTGAAGCAGACCTGCACATAGACTTCGTGCTGCCGAAAGCCACTCTGCTGCTTGACGACGAAACAATAATGAAGAATGGGCGTCTAAAATTCAGGTAGCCCAACAATCCGCTTCAATGTGGATTCAGCTTTCAAATTTTTATCTCGCTCCGCCAATATGGTAGGCAGGCATCCGGTTGACTGAAGAAACAATGAATCCGAAGCAAAATGCCTTCTCCCTACTTTCTAAACCATTAAGGGAAGCCATAAAGGAGAAGGGTTTCTTGAAACCCACGGAGCCGCAGCAGAGGGCTATCCCGCCTATACTTGAAGGCAGGAATGTTCTCTTAATTGCGCCTACGGCAACAGGGAAAACAGAGGCAGCGATCCTTCCAATATTGAATTCAGCCATAACATCCCGCGAGAAGCAGCTTGGGATAGGAATACTCTACATAACGCCTCTGAGAGCTCTGAACAGAGATCTGCTTGAAAGGCTGGAGTGGTGGTGTAGCCGTGTTGACGTTAAGGTTGCTGTTAGGCATGGGGACACGGAGGTTGCTGAGAGGGGGAAGCAGGCTAAAAGCCCTCCTGGGATGCTGATAACCACGCCTGAGACTCTTCAAGCAATCTTGACAGGGAGGGTTATGAGGAGCCACCTTAGAAACGTGCGCCACCTCATTGTGGATGAGGTTCATGAGCTTGCTGAGGATAAGAGGGGAAGCCAGCTTTCCCTAGCCTTGGAAAGACTTCGCTGGGTAACTGAACGAGACTTCCAGATGGTTGGGCTCTCAGCCACAATTGGAACACCTGAAGCTGTTGCCAGGTTCCTAGTAGGTTCAGGCAGGGAGGTTGAGGTTGTTAAGGTTCCTGTTGCCCGAAAGATGAATTTAAAAATACTTTACCCTAAGCCTACACCAGCAGACTACCAGCTTGCCTCAAAGCTCTACACGCATCCTGAGGTTGCAGCTAGACTTAGAATTATGCGCAGCCTAATCAAGAACCACAGCTCAACTCTACTGTTCACGAACACTAGGGCTGTGGCTGAGGTTCTGGCAAGCAGGTTTAAGGTTTGGGACGAAGACTTCCCAGTGTCCATCCACCACGGCTCACTAGCCAAACCTGCAAGGATAACTGCTGAGAGAGGCCTAAAGAACGGTGAGCTTAGAAGCCTGATCTGCACCAGCTCGCTTGAGTTGGGAATAGATGTAGGCAGAGTTGACTTCGTAATTCAGTACATGAGCCCCAAGCAGGTTACACGCCTCATCCAGCGTGTTGGGAGAAGCGGCCACAGGGTTGGAAGGATGGCTGACGGCGTGGTGGTTGCAATGGACTCAGACGACGCCCTTGAAGCCATGGTTATTGCTAGGAGAGCCTACATAGAGGACCTTGAGCAGGTTTCGATACCTCAAAAGCCTCTTGACGCCTTAACCCACCAGATCGCGGGGTTGCTGATTCAGAGAAGAAGATGGTTCATCCCTGAGGTGCTTGAACTTTTCACGAAGGCTTATCCGTACGAGAAGCTTGATGAGAAAGACCTGCTAGGCGTACTGAACTACATGCACTCACGATACCCGAGGCTTGCCTGGTTTTCAGCTGAGGACAAGGTTTTCCTGAGGCCTCAGAGGGGTAAGGAAATGTACCGATACTACTTCGAGAAGCTTTCCATGATTCCTGACGAGAAGCAGTATCTGGTTATAGATGAGTCCTCAGATACGCCTGTAGGCGTCCTAGATGAGGCTTTTGTGGCTGAGTATGGAGAGCCTGGGGTGAAATTCATTGTTCGAGGAAGCGCTTGGAGGCTGAACAGCATTCGCGGAGACAAAATCTACGTTAAGCCGATCTCAGATCCAACAGGCGCTATCCCAAGCTGGGTTGGCGAGGAAATACCTGTCCCGTTCGATGTTGCTCGAGAGGTAGGCTTGGTTAGAAGCCAAGCCGCGGATAAGTACAGAGAAGGCGCTGGGAGGAAAGCAATAGCTGAGGAGCTTGCTGGAAGCTACCCGATAGATGTGGATACGCTTCTAGAAGCATTAAAGGAAACTTTTGAGCAGGTGGATAAGGGTTTTCCAGTTCCAGGCGACAGGAGGATTGTTGTTGAGGACTGGGAAGACTACGTCATTGCCAACACGCATTTTGGAACATCAGTCAACAGAACCTTGGCAAGGATCATCGGCCACCTGCTTTCTGAGGAGATTGGATACGCTGTTGGGGTTCAGCAGGACTCCTATAGGATTGTGGTTCAGACAGGAGGCAGATGCGACAGCGAGCATATTATCAAAATTCTGAAGCTGCTGGCTGAGGCTGATGTTGAGCAGCTGGCTTCTAAAGCTTCCTTGAAGACAGGGTTATTCAAGAGGCGGATGGTTCATGTAGCCAGAAGGTTTGGAGCAATTTCCAGGTGGGTTGATTTCAGCAACATAAGCCTACGTCAACTTATGAAAAGCTTCGAAGGCACCGTTGTCCTCGATGAAGCGCTTAAGGAAACGCTTGAGAAGGATCTTGACGTACCTAACACGGTTAAGGTTGTAGGCGAAATCCGAAATGGAGCCATTGAGATTATCCGCATTAAGACTGGGGGTGAAGCAACACCCATAGCTAGAATCGGAATAGAGAGGATAAGCCAGAGAACAGATCTAATACCGCCTGAGAAGATGAAGAGGATACTGCTTGACTCCGCTAAAGTTAGGATTCTGAATGAGGTTAAAACTTTAGTCTGCACCTCATGCTGGAAATCCATCAGGATGCTGAGGATTAAGGATCTGCCGCGCCAGCTGAAATGCCCTGAATGCGGCTCCAAAGCGCTTGGAGCTCTAGACCAATCTGACGAGGATGTTGCTAGAATCCTTGAGAAAGGCGGCAGAGCACTTTCAACCCGTGAACAATCCATTCTGAGGTATGCTCGTGAAACAGCTTTACTTGTTGAGAAGTACGGTAAAACTGCTGTGATGGTTTTAGCTGGAAAGCGTATAGACCTATCTGACGCTGAGGAAATCCTCATGGAGCATAAGAAGCCTTCGGACGAACTGTTCGAATCAATAATTGAAGCTGAGAAAAACATGCTGAGAAGACGATTCCTTTAACTCGCTTAAAAAGTGATAAGCTAACACCTAAATTTGTTTACCTGTTTTTAGTTCTTCTTTGTAGGGTGGAGGTTCCGAAGCCAACTTTATGAATGAAAATGAGTGTATAAAAGAAAAATTTTATTCTAGGATTTCAGTCTCCCTCTAGGTAGCATGAGGGATGTAGGTGGTTTTGTAGCGTGCAGTAGCTGCAGCAGTCTGTGCAGACATAGATCTGTCTTGAGTCACAGTAGTAACAGCTTCCAGATTCTCCACAGTCACCGCATGCGGATGGGCCCCCAGCGCTTAGGTTCTCTGAGATTAATGATTTTTGTTGAAAGGTTTTCGACAGGTTCCTCTCCTACATACATTTACATATATGGCTCTATATGGTTAGATATATAGCATGTTTATACTTTGAATGAAATTTTTTAGAGGAAAATGTCATAATTTAAATTCAAATAACGAAAATTAAGACAAAAATAAATACAAATTATAGCTGATTTGCTAAGAGACAGGCTTTCGCTTTTACCCATTAGCCTAAGCGTTTCATGGTAAATTGTCCTTGGAGATCAACTCCGCTATTTGTGCGTTCATCACCTTGATTTTAGGCATGGCCCAGCTTACAAACTGTGCCAGCAAGTGTAGAATGTGGAAGTACCCGCGTTTGGATCTCGCTTTACTCACTTTCCCTTAAACTCATAGCTGCGTATAGTCTCACGCTTAATCAAGTCAACAATCTTCACTTTCACTCTTCCAGCTTCGAAATCAAGTACAGCGAAGCTTGCAGGAGCCCCCTTCCTATCTTCAGTTTTCAAGTGCCCCGGATTAACCAAGAGCACTCCCCCCTTCTCCTCTATTGCTGGAAGATGCGTATGAGCATAAAGCACAACATTCACCTCCCCCATAGCAACAGCATCCTCAGGCTTCAAGTCCTGCGGAAGATCATTCTCATGGGATCTTGGGCTATGCGTGAGAAGAACCCTCCACCCACCTATGTCCCTTATCAGCCTATTAGCTACTCTCGGATCCCTGTAATGGCTGTCGAAAACCCCTGGAACCCTAGTAACGTTAACTCCAAACTCACCCAACACCTCAGCGTCATCATACTCATCTCCAAGGTGAATTATCTCCTTAACGCCTTCATCCTTCAACAGCTGAGCAGCCATCCTAAGGTACTCAATATTTCTATGGCTGTCGCCTACAACCCCTATCTTCATCTCCAAACACCCTTAGAAAAATATTAGCCGCATACCCAATAAAGATACAAGATACCATCTCACTCATGACTATGGTGTGAGGGGGGAGGCGTTCTGTCGGATTATCGGCACATGGATTCCTATCTTGCTAATGGTAGTTGGCTGTATTTTAGAAATAGTTGGAATGACCCTCACTCATTTCTATCATGTCGAAGGAATGGCTTTACCTACTATATTGGGAATAGTAATGCTTCTGTGTGGTTATACGATATTCTGCTCTATTGAAGTAAAATATAATAACACAGATAACGAAATAGAATCAAGGGAAATATAGACGATACAGAACAAAAAACACAAGGTTTTTGTCTATGTTCACAACTCATAAAGATTCCCATATCATATAATTAAGTGAGAACAAATGGTTTTTACACCAGCAACAATTACAGCTCTCAGTTTTCAATCGTCCATTCTCACACATGGATTATTGAATTTTGAGGCAATAGAAGAACGAATAACAGAGAAACTTGGTCATCTGAAGATGACTTACACGATTCGGAAATTCGTCCCAGTGAAAACATTGACTGATTACGGTACATCGGACATTAATTCCATCTTTAACTACATCAAAAGTTTTCCTGATTGGTTTGATAAAGACCAATTTGTGCAGATGTACAATGAGGTTAATAATAAGTATTTGGCGGAAAATCCAGATCTTAAAAACGCCTATGATGAATTCATAAGTGGTGGTGGATTGTTTTCTAAACAGGGAGTGGAAAAATCTCACCATCTCATTTCTACCCTTCAAGAAAAAATATCTTCAGCGATGAATGGTGCACGAGAAGATGATATTAGGGCATTCCTTGAATCTGATCTACCTTTATCACTCTTTTGTAGGTACAGTACATTTTATGATGCGTATAATCTATATCCAAAGATCGTTAACGAAGAAATAGAACACCTAACAAAAGTCTCATACTATGCTAGATTTAAAATATTATCACACAAGGTTAAGGATTTCAGATATAAATTGTTGCCGTTAGCCAATGCAATTGAAACTGCTCGAATGTATTGGACGGCATCGAAACTATATCTATTGATTTCTCATTCACATGATTTATCAGGTCTGAGGAATGTGCAATCATTAAGTATGAAGCATGTTGACCAGACAGAGTTTGAAAGGCTTTATGAAGGATTGGAAAATGGACTAAAGAATGTGCATAGACACTTTTTAATCCATAAACCTGATGTACTAAACAAATCCATAATAGTAAGTCAACCGACTACGTACCTACAAAATGAAATAGGACGGTTAGGGATTCGCTAGTAGAGGAGACGGATTGCTCAGAAAATTCGGATGTTTTTTCTTAGACGCATGTGTAGTGTTAACTGATGTATTCCAAAATAAGGAGTACAAGGACAAAGTTGAAAAATTCAACAAGAACATTTCAGAGGAGAATATCGATTGCTTCACGACCAAATCCGTAGATAACGAGTGTAAAAATCGGATTAAACAAATTATAGAGTTCGCTGGAACAATAGTTGTCAATCTGAAATTGAAACTTGCACATAAGAAAATAATTGAATCACGAGATCGAGGGGAGCATGTATTTGCTCCGATGGCAGAAACTGACTTTGAACTTATCGAGCAAATTTTCGTAGAGAAACATAAGGAGCTGAAGTCACACGATAAGGATGTCTACTCAACTGAAAAGGAATTATTGAGTGCTCTCGAACACTGGGCTGTTTCATTTCTAGAAGAAAACATCCGAAGTGTGAAGACGCGTTCGTTCGAACTGTTTTTCTATAACCTTACGGATGAGCTTATGAAGATATGCACAGACTTTCAAAGAAGGTTTGATATAAATAAAAGCCTTCTTGATCCGAAAGACGTAGTCCCTGATACCGCCGATGTCGATGCTATCAAAGGTATTGGGATTGAGAAAAAAGATGCTTATAATGTAGCATGCGTCAAAAAATACCAAACCAAAAATGACATATGGTCTGTTTTCGTTTCACTAGATTATAAAGACATTGTATTGAAGGCGGACGAGCTTAAAAAACATCAAGTATTGTGTTCAGACCCGATACATGCTATACATCGATTAAAAAGGATTTATAGAAAAATTGGAGAACCGCCATCTAAGGGTTTGATTAAAATTCACTTAATCTAAAAATATGGTTCAAGGCTATGTGTGCCGATAATCCGACAGAACGGGGGGAGGGATTCTGTTAACTTGTCGTCACGTCTAGGAAAATATTAGAAAAGGCTTGAAGAAAGGAAACCAAAGGTTCTTATTTTCCTTTACTCAACAAATCATATGAAATAGCCTTGACAAACAATGAATTGAGTAAGATTGAGAAACTATTGCTAGAAAAATACCGCTTTCTTTGGCTGAACATATCAGATAGGAATCGGAATACGTGGACTATGGGTGCGTTTTTTGTTCCAATCAGTTTTTTAATATTCACCTATGCCGTAACCTCTAGGTGCGCTCTATCGCCGTTTCATACTAAGCTTCTAGCATTAGCGTCTATCGCTAGCTATTCCGCTTGGCTCATATTTTATTTGAGGTGCAACAGGGTTAATAGGATATACGCTGACCAAATGAGGGGCATTGAAGAAGAGCTGAAAGAAAGATATGGAATTGACTATCAACCATTGACTGAAACCGATAAGGAAAGAAAGTGTTGGTTAAGATATGGATTCCCTGAATATGTATTTGGTGCTCTGTTGGTATTATTGGTTGTTCTCTGGATAAAATTCTATTTATTAACCAAAATTTGAAGTGTCACTTGCGGGCTTTTCGTATGAGTTCGAGCCACTTGTTGTTTCCGATAGGTGTTTCGATTCCAGCAACTTCTGAGGGGGTTCTACCTTCCAATGCTTGATGTTCTCGAATTAGGTTGTAGTATGCTCTATATCCTTCCATTAAGGTTTTTGCAGTTCTCTCACTCTTCATAGCTCTCATAACTTTATCTCTTTCCCTTACGGTTCCATGAAATCTCTCTATTCGGTTGTTGTTGATTTTTCCTCTTAATCCTACTCTAAGGTGAATTGGGCTTGGCTTCTTTGGATGATAAAACTCCAATAAATTTGCGGTTGTGTAGGAAGCTAAGCCATCCGTGATTAAAACCGTTGGTTTTTTCTTCGCATTTTCTCTCGCTTTCTGGAATATTGCTTGTGCATCCTCAACTTTTCTTCCTTCAGATATGTGGTTCGCTATCCAGAATCTACTTGCTGGGTCTAAAACATTCCAAAGGTATTTCCATCCATCAGCCTTAACCATCATTTCGTCTGCACACCAAACCCCACTTGTCTTAGGTTCTAAGGTATCAAGATATTTGCCCAGTATAGCTGTGTATTTTATGAGCCACTTGTAGACAGCAACTTGGCTGACTCTAATATTGAAGAAATGTCGTAATTCACTTGCGACCTTTCGAAGAGATAAACCTTTGAAGTATAGGTCTAACGCAAGTGTTATGATTTTTGGGTTGTGACGCATTTTAGAGAAACCTTCATCTACCACAAACCATCTTCCACACTTCTTACATTCATATTGGCGTTTCTCACCTAGCTTGTTTTTTCTCATTCCACGCTTCACAAGTCTAGGAGAACCACAATACTTGCATGAATCAGATTCAACAATCTCATGGTAGATTTGAAAGGTGTCTTTTTCATCTTGTTTCTCCTTGACATATAGATATTGTTTAACACTCCAGATGTGTTTACAATCAACTAAGCGATAAATATGGTCGGGGCAAGTGCAATCCCACTCCCTACCATTCGTGACGACGTATTCACCGTTTCCACTTTGACTTTTTACCTTAAATGTATTGATTGAAACTTGCCTTATCGTATTGGCTTGAGCTAGGATTGCGAAGCCCCTTATCTTTCTATCGACCACATCCATATTACCATACCACATATAATATCTATTATAATATTACATATATAAATCTTTACCACGATGTTAATATATTACCATCGCACCTCTCTAAGTAGTGATACATATGTCCGAGGTAAAAACCATGCAAAGAGAGGCAACCACAATCAAGATTAAACCTGACTTATGGAAGGAAGCCAAAATTGAAGCAATCAAACATGACAAGACTGTATCCGAACTTGTAGAGGAAGCGATAGAAGCATGGATAAAAGAGAGGAAGAAAAAATGACCGAAGATGAAAAGAAACCTATCACAACCGAAGCCCGTAAGCATCTTGAGCAGTTAAACAAGAGACTTGTGGGATACGATAAAGAATATGCGAAACTCCAAGGAGCAGTAATAGTATTTGATGGAATGAAAGAATACATGAATGCATCTCTTGCCCCAAGTATATCTAAGATTGTCTCCGAAATATACCGTTCGATAGGAAACTTAAATAAACAAGACGGTGCTCTCTTTGAAATTTGGGTTAATGTACTAAGCAAACTGGAAGATAAACTAAATGCCATAGAAGAAACAAACGAACAGAGAGATAGAACCTTGAAAACTATAGTGCAAAGACTTGAGCTTCTTGAAGCAGAATCTACTGAACAAGCAAAACAAAGACACATCCGAGGTCTCTAATAATGGGTGATCTTGCGGAAGCATTCAAACGTTGTAAAGAGTGGGAAGCAAAACAAAGACAAAAACAAGAAGATAAAAACTATCTAACATTAAGAAAAATAGGCTTAAATTCTAATGAAGCTCAAGCATGGCTTACTACAACTGAAGATTATCCTCACAACCTTGTTAGACGTGACGACAAGTTAACAGAATCAGAGGCTTCTCATCCAATAAATCGTAGGGGGGTATGGGGCTCCATACATGGGTGGGATACGGTTTTTTAGGCAAGATTTCCATATGCATTAGCTTTCCGTTACGGTGTGAGGCATCCCACCCAAAAAATTGGAGGGGAACGAAGACTCTTTCTATATAGAAAAGCCTCTTCTCAATATTCTAAATGCACAATTTTTCAATTTTCGCCTAACTGAACTGACCGTTGTTGATACTCTCAAATAGCATTATGTAGTTTTTCCCGTATATTTAATCAATCTGAATCCTGACGCCACCGATCTTCTTTGGAAGCCTAATCTCCAGCACGCCGTCCTTAAACCTAGCCTTACACATCTTCGGCTTGACCAAGGCGGGAAGTTTAATGACCTTCCTGAACGTATCAAACTCAGTTTCCCTTTGAACAGGCCCATAGGGACCGAACTTCACGCATTCTCTTACCGGTGCATCAATCTTAAGCAGAGAGTCCGTTGCCTCCATTTTTATATCCTCCTTGCTGACGCATGGGAGGTCAACAGTCACAACCACCTCATCCTCAGTTTCATTTATCTGTGTTAATGGCCGAAGCTCCTTTCTCCCCACATCGTACATGGGAGGCTCCTCAACCAAGGGTTCGCCCAACTTCTCAAACATACTATCAACCTGTCTTCTGAACTCCTCAATCACATCGAAGACAGATTTCTTTCTACGAGCCATAGTCCACGGGTCTTTATCCTAATCTCCTCAGCCTGTTCCAGCAGCGATTTAACCTCAACCTTCACATCAAGAAGCTTACCTAAAATTTCAAGAAGACTTGCTGAAGCACCTGGATCTGGAAACTGGTAGTGGGCTTCAGCGAGCAGGGTTACATTAGGTTGACCTTGCTTAATCGCCTCCTTAAGCAGCAGAGCATAGGCTCCAACCACCACCCCCTGCTCAAAAACTGGAACACCAAGCTTCTTCAGCCGCTCCCTAGTTTCATCTGTTGTTCCAATACCGTAAACCGCCGGTTTCTCTATTTCAACACGGTTTGGGACAGCCAGCCCGCTAACGCCTACGATAAGCTCAGCGCCAATTGACTTAGACCACTCTGTCAGTTTCTTTGCCATTGGACTTATCGCTTTAGATGGAACAGCAACGTCAGCAGCCACAATAAGTATTTTATTTTTGCTGAAGATTCTTATGGGCGGTTTAGGTTCGCTGTTGCGTATTATCATAACTGGTGGAAGAATCTCTGATTCGAGGTGGCCTACTTCACTCATGCCTAACGCCTGTATTAGATGTGAGGTTGCTATTGAGCCAACTAAGCCGATGTCCGGTATCCCAACAAGAACGTATGGGTTCTGCACTTTGGTTGGTGCTGTTTCAACGATTGAGAAGTCTTCAGGCATCTGCTTTTCCCAAGCTGAGGCAATTCCCTAACAAATATGCATGTTTCCAGTTCCTTAAATATTTTTAAGGTCGTACGTATTTAGCATCTCTTGTCTTGATTAGTCAAAAAGCTAAAATACATTTAAAAATAATGTTAACTTGATGAAATAGATTTGCCTTTAGTGGAAATAAGCCTAACTGAAGGGGCGTTAACTCAAGACCAGAAGGTCAAAATGGCCAACGATATATCCAACCTGCTAATGAAGGAGATACCAAACCTACCCAAAGAATCTATTTCCGTAATATTCTATGACAACCCCGCTGAGAATTGGATTGTTGGCGGAGTAACGGTCAAAGAGCTTATAGAGAAAGCGAAAAAGTAGCAAGTTCCCCAACTAAATATTACCTTTCTTTTTTATTTCCCGAAAGCTAAATACGTACTTAAGGTCAATTGGCCAAGTTCTGTGTAGTAAAGGTAGTTATGTGAAAAGGAAAGTTGCCTTCAAAGAGGAATAGTCTTAATGGAGAGGGATGGGTTTGGAGAGAAGACTTGAAATGCTGGATGAAACGCAGCAGATTAAGGAGGTTATGGCGAAGTACTTCAAAGTTATTGATGGAAAAGATGTTATGGCAGTGATGTCTCTTTTCAATGGGGATGCTACTCTTATTTTTGGGAAAGCCATCTTTAGAGGCTTTGAGGTTGTTCAGAAGTTTTGGCTGAGCACCTTCAGAAAGCATCTTGGTATGAGGCATACGGTAAGCAATATAGTGGTTAAACCTCAAGGTGAAGAGGCTGAGGCAACCTGCAGCCGGATGTTCCCCGGCGATGGAAAGTCAATAACGATGTGGGGGTGCGACGAGTTCACCTTCAAAAAGGAGGGGGAGCTTGGAAGATCACTTAAAAATTCTTCCAGACTAAGTTTCATCACCTTCTGAGGCTGCAAACTTAATATGAAGACCGATGAATATATGTGGATGAGATTTGAAGGATCTTTTTCGTGTTGCTTAAAAACACATATAAACAGTTATGGTAGTTTGGTGAGGATGTGCCTAGAATTTAAGATATGCTGTTGAAGGTGTCATGTTCTTGGCTGATAGAAAATTCGATTGGGTAGAAATTCGAAGGCAATTAGATAGAAAAGCGGCTAGGCTCTATTGGATTCTTGAGGGTTCAGGTGGACTTACAATGAGTGAAATCATGATGAAGAGAGGTTTCAAAAATAGGGCTGAGCTTGACCTGGAACTTGCGAAGCTTCGTAGGCTTAACCTGGTCGAAAGAGATAAGGAGGAGGGCTATGGAATCCGTTTGGAGATAAGGGAGACCGTTAACTTTCTACTGAAAAAGTTTGTTGTTTTCCGTGGCCATGTTATGCCTAGGGCAATTATAAGCGCATTTCTCGCCATACTAGTTTCCTCACTCTACGGATTTACTTTAGGTCCGGCGGAAGCTGCATTCATGGTTTTTCTAGGTTCCACCGTTGCCTTAATCTTCGTGTTGGTCAGTTTTCATACTTGGAGTAAGAGACCGTGGAGAGAAAGATCGTCTAAATAAAGCTGACCCTATTTCTTTCTTCCTTTCATGAGAAGATGGAGCCTGAGTTAACCATAAATCTATGAAATGCCGTAAATTTAGTTGAATTATGAGTGATGTGCCATCATTTTTCCTGAGGTTACAAGCTTTGAATTAATATGAAGACAGATGAATCGATGTTGGGAAGATTTGAACCCTTGAGGAGCACAGGATCTTTTTTCGTATTAATTAATTCACTTTACCCTCAGCGACAGCTGCGCTCGTTTTCTAGTTACGTGCGTGTAGCTGCAGCGGTATTTTAACTGTGAGGGTTGTGCCTCTGTCCACTTGGCTTTCAACCGTTATGCTGCCGTCATGGGTCTCCACCAGATGCTTACAGACTGCCAATCCGAATCCTTGGCCTTTAGACCTAGTGGTGAATAGAGGCTTGAAAAGCTTATCGAGATTCTCTTCAGGTATGCCTACGCCTGTGTCCTGTATGCGTATAACCGCATCCTCCTCAGTCTTAGACGTGCTTATGGTCAGTTGGCCTCCGTCCGGCATAGCGTTTAAGGCGTTTGTGATTAGGTTGGTGAACATACGCCTCATCAACGTTGAGTCAACCATCAGCTTGGGGAAGCCCTCCTCAACCGCCACGGAGACCTTAACCGATTCAGGAACCGTTACCGATGAGAGCGCGTCGTTGATCAGTTGAGGCAAGCTGGTCGGAGCAAGTTTAGGCTTCATAGGCATAGCGTAATCCTGAAGGTCAGAAACAATCTTGTTCATATACTCCACCTGGTCGTTGATTGTTCTGCCCAGGTCCTCTAAACTCTGTTTTTCTGGAAGCGAAGAAGGTATAGACCTCAATGTTTCTTTCGCTAAATAGACGGTGTTAACTAGGACCTGTAGCGGGTTGTGGAGATCGTGGCCAACCATAGCCGCCGTCTCACCGATAGCAGCCAGCCGCTCAGCCTCCCGCAGCTTCTCCTCCATCCTCCTACGCTCTGTGACGTCCCTAAAAATACCAGCCAGATATTGTTTTCCGCCCAATGTCGTTGGGGCTGCGCTAACATCAACATAGAAAATGCTGCCGTCTCTTCTTTTCACCGGAATATCTTTGGCCACCTCAATCTCTTGCCTAGTTATCTTCTCAAACTGTTCCATGACATGGGGCAGGCTCTCCTCGGGATGGATATCCATGACCCTTGTATTCTTGAGCTCTTCAAGACTAACACCCAACATTCCACAAAACGCCTTGTTGCCATCAAAGAATCTCTTGTCCTCCACACCTACCAGATGTATCCCGTCTATCGAACTATCATAAATAGTTCCGAGTTTTTCCTCACTCTCAAACAGCTTCCCAGTCCTCTCCTTAACTAACTCCTCCAAATGCTCAGAATAACGTCTAAGCTCCTCCTCCATACGCTTACGTTCAGTTATGTCTTCAACCATTCCGTCGAAGTAGAGGATGTTGCCCTGCTCGTCTCGGGTTGTCTTAGCAGTTACAGCCCCCCAGATAGGCGAGCCATCCCTCCTCTTAAGGCGAAGCTCAACTCTCGAAACGATCCCCTCACGGGAGAGACGTTCAATGAATGCTGTGCGGTCTTCAGGGTGCTCATACACATCAGATGCTTTCAACTGAAGGAACTTCTCCTCGGAGTCATATCCATACATGGCTATGAGGGCCGGGTTAGCAGTCAAAAACCTGCCTTCAGGACCGGGAGTAGTCCTATACAACCCCACAGGAACGTTGAGATACAAGGTCCTGTACTGCTTCTCACTTTTCTGAAGCGCTTCCTCCATCCTTCTGCGTTCAGTGACGTCTCGGAATATGCCCTGAAGCAACTGTTTGCCTCTGAGTTCGATGCGGTTGGCTTTGATTGCAACTTCTTTGATTTCCCCATTCTTAGTAATAACCTGCGTTTCCAGAACCCGCCCGTCTTCTCTGAGATGCTGTTTGAAACTATCGGTAAATTCTCCTCCGATTCTTTGTGGGGGATGGAGAATCTGCTGGTGTTTACCAATCAGTTCTGATTTCTCTCTGCCGACTAGTTCTAATGCTACGCGGTTGCAGTCAATTAATATACCTGTTTCAGCATCTGCTACAAAAATGGCGTCAATCGCCTCCTCAAACAGCTCCCTATATTTTTCTTCAGACTCTTTAAGCTCCTCCTCCATCTTCTTACGCTCCGAGATGTCAATGAAAATAACCTCATTTGCCGGTTTTCCTTGGTAAAGAATCATCTCACCGCGAACTATAACAGGGATCTCCGTGCCGTCTCGCGGGTTCAGGCTAACCTCGTATTGAGAAACCGGCTCTCCCCTTAACCTCCTAGCTATAGCTTCTTTCACCTGAACTCGAAATCTCTGTGGAACCACTTTTTCTATAAAGTTGAAGGAGGGCGAAGTCAATTCTTCATATGTCCCCCCTAACCTTTCACACATAGCCTTATTCACATATTTCCAATAGCCATCTTGATTTATCGCCACAAGGTTCGGTGAATTCTCAACCAACACCCGATACTTCTCTTCGCTTTCCCGTAATGCCTCCTCTGCCCGTTTGATGTGTGTGATGTCGCGGAAAAACCAGATTCTGCCGTGGTGTTTGCCGCTTGAATCTACTAGAGGGGAAGAGTATGTAGCGAAAAGTTTTCCGTCCTTAAACTCTATCTCGTCTCGGCTCTTCTCCTTGCTATGCTCACGGAGATGTTTTATTTTTTCCAGAAACTTTTCAGGGTTTTTTAATTGGCCTGAAACGCTTTGAAGCGTCTTTTCCTCTGACCGCGTATCCAGAATCTCTTGGGGAATATCCCACATTTCACCGAAAAGTTTATTGGATAAAGTTATTTCTCCTTCACGGTTTACAACTATGATTCCGTCAATTGATGTTTCAAACTGTGCGTCTAGAAACATGGTCTTAAACAGAAGTTCCTCCTCAATCTTCTTGCGTTCGGTTATGTCTCTTGCGATGGTTACGCTGTGGGTTACGTTACCTTCCTCATCCTTCAAAGGTATTTTTATGGAATTGAATATATGGGCGACTCCGCCTTTACCTGTGAGAGGATATTCAGCTATAGTAGTGGTGCCCTTCTCAAGCACTTCTAAATCACGTTTATGCCTGGGGTCAGCCTCCTCTTTGGGAAGGAGGTCGTAGCTAGTCCTGCCCAGAACCTCGTCTATGGATTTACCGAGATACTTGAGCATAGCCTTGTTGACTAAAACATATTTTAGGTCTCTATCCTTTACAACTATAAAATCCTGAACATTATCCACAATCCGCTGCAAAAAATTAGAGCTTAACACCTCCTCTAAACGTTTACGCGCCTTTTCAGACTCCCTGTTTTTCTTCTCCGCCTGCCTGCGCTTAGCTAAGATTCTGCCAGATTTTTTCCGCTTACCCTTCTTGGACGCCTTGGTGGAACCCAAAAAACTTCACCCAACAGGATACTAAACTAATCCGTCTGTAAGAAGTTTTTCTGGGATTTTTCCAGGGTATTCTGGATATGTTTCATGATTGTTTCTGCACTCTCCTCCTTAAATATTGCTTTAAGCCTTTCCGCGAAGACGTTGGGGTTTCGGAGAGCGGTGTCTCCTCCCAGATAGTGCCAGAGGTGTTCAAATAAGCTTATCATCGCATTGACGACTATAGGGCTATCCGTCTGCATCTCCCAAGACTCATCTTCAATATCACCAATACCGGCATTGAAAAACAGCTCCTCTCCATCTCGTATGACATAGTTGAAGGCAATTTGTTTACTGTACCTTACTTCATTGAGGCTGTTGATCTCTTGCAGCTTCCTTATCAGTGGCAGAAGATTAGAGTGGTTGCTCTGGTCGACATCTGTGATCCCTCTGACTCTAACTCCTCTCCCCGCTGCTTTGAATGCCTCTTCCTCTAAACCGACCTTGAGGCCTTGTAGGATCTGCAAGCCACTGCTGACAAATAGAACCTCTTCGTTGGCTGAACTGAACATCTCAGAAAGCTTTGCCCATCTAATTTTCGGGTTTCTCACTATTTGGAAGCGTCCAAGAGTAGGTTCACCTTCTTGTTTACCCATTTTCGAGGTAAGCCAGTCGCTCAGCTCCTGCTGCTTCTGTCTTAGGGTATCTATCTTCTCCTGAAATTGTTCTGTTAGCCTCTCTAACATCTCATCTGGGGGAATTGCTTCGAATAACATGGGGCGACCAAAGTGTTCTGTAACACACCCCTTCTTAACCAGCTCTCTAACTATCCTGTAGACCTCAGGTCTAGCGATTCTCATTGTCTTTGCGATTTGGTTGGCAGATAACTTCCCGTGTTCTATGAGGCCTACATAGACCTTTGCCTCGAGGGGTGTAAGCCCATAATCCGTCAACGCATTACTCCTATCCAGCCTTTCTGACATGCCACATCCCTACTAAGTAAGTTACGACAGTTACATACTCATATTAATATACTCTGCGCTGTCGTGCTATGACAAAGATATATTGCAATAGATGAGTTGATAAAGGTTGAGTGAAGGGATTCATAAAAAAAGGATTGCCCGCAGTGTTGTCTTGATTGTTCTGCTTGTGGTTATAGGCGTATCTGCAGCATACATGTCTAGCATTTGGCAGGGTATAGGTGAGAAAAAACAGGGTACAGATGAGAAAAAAGAAACATCCTTGAAGATCAAGGGATACGTGGTTGTAGAAGCCTATAGGTTTGATGCGGCTAAAGGAGACTACGTGCAGTTCTACCACTATGAAAGCTCAAACACGCTAACAAATATTGGTAAGGACTGGATTGAGCAGCAGATAAGCGGTACACCAAGCGCAACCCAGATAGCTAAGTACATAGCACTATCAACAGATGCAACCGCACCAGCAGCCACTTGGACCGTACTGGTTGCATCCGATCCAACCAAGGAGATAAACAGCGGTGGATTAACTAGAGCGGCAGGAACTTACGCGAGTACTGGGGTAGGTGCCTGGACGGTTTCATACCAATTTACAGCTGGAGCAACGCATACAAGCGTTCAGCTAACTGGGCTGCACTGGGATGGTACCAGCCGAAGCGATAACAACCTATTCGCCGCAAACACGTTCACAGCCGTAACGCTCTACAACGGAGACAAGCTAACAGTAACATGGACGATGAGTGTAGCCTAGCAAAAAGCGGGAAAGATAGCTTAAATCCAAAAACCACAGGTCTAAACATGCTGGCAACACTATATAGAAGTGTTTCTTCACCTTATTGGAGTGGTAAAGGCAAGCTGGAAAACAGGTTTGGGTTTTGAAGCAAACGAACAGGGTCTACATCAATCTTCTACTGATTTTTTTATTGATAAATTCTGCTGTAGCTGGCATGCTCCTTTCGAGATGTGATTTCATTCCAAATGTTTATGCAAGCCAAGACAATTTCTTCACCAACGCCTATGATGTTACTCCGGCTCTGATAGACCAGTGGGTTGAAGTTGATCTAAGTTCTTATCTTCCATCTGAAGCTACAGGATGCATTATAGAGGCAACTCTCCAACCAGGAACCACGGGTGACACTGTACAGATTAGAAAGAAAGGTAGTACGGATAATCTGGTAGCGGCTGCGGGAATAAGAACGTCAGCCCATATTATTCTAATGAGCGGTGTTGACAGCAACAGAAAAATTGAAGCATACATAGATGCAGCTGCCGATAAACTAAAGCTTATTGGGTACTTCACTTGGGAAACTTTCTTCACTAACTACATAGAGGTTACACCCGGCACTACGGGATGGCGGGATGTGGACGTAAGTGCCCACGTTCCTGCTGGAACTACAGGTGTGATATTAGACATTCAAAATGTAGATACCTCAAATAGATATTATGCTGTAAGAAAAAAAGGAAGCACGGACGATAGATCGACTTTAAGAATACACCAAGGTTGTCACACATACGCTGTTGTGGGGGTTGACAATAACAGACAATTTCAAGCATATATTGAAGTGGTGGGTAAAGTGCGGATATATCTTGTCGGTTATACCGGCCCAACAGGGGTAGGAGGCAAGTTAGGATACTTTACTAACGCACCGGGAGTAGCCGACCCTCCTATTAATACTTGGACAGATAGAGACGCTAACGATTATGGTGTTCCCACAAATGCTACAGGAATCATTGTAGAAATTGCAAATCCCCCATCAAATGCCCATTATCAAGGTGCGATAAGGGAGAACGGTGGCACAGATAGCTGGATTACTTATTCAGATATTGAAATGGTTCACCATGTTTACCTGGCATGTGGGTTGGATGCTGATGGAGTATTCGAATATCGAATAGAAGACACTGATGTAGGCAGCTATATAGTGGCTTATTTCTATCCAGCTGCGGCCGCGCCTGTGTCTCAAGGCATGACTTTTTCAGATTCTGCAAGCAGAACTAGGGAGGTCCCCAGAAGTGTATCTCAAAGCATAACAGTTTCAGATTCCGTAGGTAGCCCTGCGGAGTTCACTAGAAGCGTCACAGAAACACTAACAATAACCGACCTAGTAACTAAACTCACGGAATTCTTCAGAACCATAAGCCAATCTCTAAGTCTCACCAACAACCTACACTTCACAAAGTCCGTAACACAAAGCATAGCAATCTCAGAGGTGGTGGCTGTTGGACGTGTTGAAACAGTCACTGGTACAGGTACTCTTGACGCAAGAACCTATACCGATACTGAAATCGCCTACAGAACTACAGGATCCACAACCATTGCCCTACAAAGATTCTGTAGGAACCCTGTTGATTCCCCAACCGCATTCCAATCATTGGGCAAGAACCTAGACATAAAGATTGGTGACCCAAGCGCAGTTACCGAAATCACCATAAAAGTACACTATACTTATGCTGAACTAATAATCTCTGCAACCCAACGCATAGATGAGCTAAGCCTAAAAATCTACTGGTGGAACGGCGCAAGCTGGGTTGCCTGTTCAAACCAAGGGGTAGACCTATCAAACCGCTATGTTTGGGCAAAAATAACAGGGACAACAACACCAAAACTGTCAGACATAATAGGTGACGTATTCACAACTGGAGGAACCGTGGTAAGCATACCTCCGCCTCCTCCCCCTTCTCCTAGTGTGGGAGGTGGTGGAGGTGGCCCTATTACATCTGTCCCTAAGATTATTCTTCACCCTTCAACATGGTCCACCAGCCTAACAGCAAGAGACAAACTTAACCTTGAAGTTTATGCAGACATCCTTTACCGGGAAGTTCATCCATCCCAAAGTTTAAGCTGGTCATTCCCATTTCCGGAGAAAACATCAAAAATAATCATTAAAAATCTTGTGAAAAAAGACCTTGCCCACTTGTATGAAAGTTTAGATGCAACATTTACAGTTGTGCTTCAAAATGAAACAGGAACCTTCCATCGTGAGCTTACAGTTCCCATTCACACCGAACAAGTCCAACTAGTTAAGCAAAGCAAGCTCGTTGGAATTACTGCTGTCAAAATTGAAAACATCAAACCGAGCAACGCATCAAGCTTTAGGAAAGACGCACTGGAAATGCTGGTTCAGGCTTGTGACGATGAAGGTAAGGTGCTTGAAGAGAAACTTTTTGAGAGCGATGTTAAAACAAGCCAAGTCACCTATGATTGGACAGCCACGAAGGGGGAAATAGCGGAAAATCAGTCCAAATGTAAGTGGGTTCTGCCATATGAAGAAGGAGTACACTACCTTACATTCCATTACAGTGTCTGTAGATATGGTGAATCTCAGCCATTCATTGATGATACTCAGTTTTTGAAGGCGACAGTTTACGAAGGTCGAGTTGAAGTAATTCCAGAGTTTCCCAATTTGGCTCCACTTGTACTCGCAGTAGCTATGGTAATGTCTTTCATGGTGAGGATGAAGGTTAATGAAGCAAATCTTCGCAAAGCCAAAAAAGTCCATGCGCACCGCTCGCGTCTCACCTGAGCTGAAATACGCAGACTTTAATAGACTATTGTTTACAGATTTTGTTGTAGAGAGGCTCTCCTATGCCTTCCTGTCCTAGTTGTGGAAGGGAACTGCATCCTGAAGCTCAATTTTGTGGGCACTGTGGTTATACACTATTGATTAAGACAACTACATCTACAAAGCAGGAAGTTGTGAAATCTACACCTAAGAAGCGGTATGCCTTAAGCATATTTCTTATTGCTATGATTGCTGTTCAGGGCTTAGGGCTTTCTCTTGTTTATTCACAATATAGTCAACTGCAATCTGAGTACTCCAAATTCAAAAGAGAAGCTGCATCACAGTATAGCCAACTAGAAACTAAATATAATGAATTACAATCCGAGTTCTCCAAATACAAAAAAGAGGCTATATCCCCTCCATATACAGCTATTTCAGGCAGAGAAGTGAGTTGGCATTTCAAATCAAGTGATGGTGAATCATTAATATGGAAAATGCCCATTGACACATATAGGTACCAAATAACTAGAATAAAGCCAACAGATTATCTAAACCTAAAGAATACAAAAACTGGGGAAACCTACAAAGTAATGGACTACAGAAAATATGTGGAAAAACAGTCATTCTCAAATGTAATCCCATCCTTATACTCAAAAATCAATGATGACAAGAAATTTATCCATGAAGTTTGGTACATAGTTTCACAGCTAACCATCTACTCTACAGATATAGGAGCTAAAGACATCCCAAGATGGCCTTTGGAAACACTAACTGAAGCAGGAGGAGACTGTGAAGACACATCAATCCTAGTGGCAAGTATGCTGAAAGCAGCACCTACAAACTACCTTGTTAAACTAGTATACTGTGACGCCAATAATCCTTCAGATCCTAAGACTGTTAATCATGTGATAGTTTGGGTTGAGGCAGGAAGCTACAAGACATTCATTGAAACAACATCAAAAACCACCATGTCCCCATACACTGATGTTTATGGATGGTACTTTGAAGTCTAAGCAAAGGAAACAGAATAAAGCAGGTAAGATTCTAGGTTAAAATTACTTATTTGATTATTTCTTAAGACCTTTTGTTAATATTCATCCCTCATTACTGAAACGAGTAGTAATGCCCCAACTATGGCAATGAAATTAGCTAGAATAGCATTAGATACAATGGAGACAACTTTCCAAGTGGCTATAACAGTCTTAGGTTTATCCATGACGACAGTGCTGACAGCATCAGAAGAAGTCAAGTCTCCAGTCCAACCACTGAAGACATATACATCCCTTGAGGATGCCACTGAAATTGTTGCTTTGGAGCCAGCATCATACCAACCTTCGCCTTTCGAACTACCATATTCTGATTTCACAGTCAAGTAATATTGTGTGGTATAGCTGAATTCCTTTGAGCCTGTAGATGAGAAAGTCCATGAATTAGATGGACAGTAATATCTAACACCTGTGCTACCTGAGACATAGTTATCAATCTTAATGGTGTGGTATGTCCCTTCTTCAAACTCAAATGTCTTTGACTCTCCTTTACTCAGAGTCTCTGCTTTGGAGTCATCCAGATAGACATTTGTTGAAATGGTAGGTGGAATGCCCAATACAGAAATCTTTGCTGCGGCCACCGCATAATCAACTACTAATTTCGGTTGAAAATATGCCTCTTTTGAGTAGAAAGAGGCATATACAGAAAGATCTGTATCTTCAACTTTAAGTACCTCCGTCAACATTCCCATTTGGACAGCATTTTTGAGATCACGAGTAATATCCCAGGAATATCTCCCTTCTTTTAACTTGATAATACCTGGGGTAATTATCCATTCAGCAACTGAAATGCTTGTAGGAATCTGCAGAAAATGTGGACTGCTAGACCAGACGATTTCAAATTCTCTCCATGCCGTATTGGAACAATAGTGAGCACCTATTCGTACTGGTCTGGGAGGCCATCCGCCTCCCTCTGTCAAGTAAAGCGAGAGGATAGCTGAATTAATCACAGCAAACCTGGGGATAACAGAGAGATTAAACATAAGATATGCTAATGCACCCTTCAGCTCACCAGGCCTATAATCAATCCATAGTGTTCCGCCTACTCCAAAGTTTTTATCAGGAAACCATGGTGACACATTAGCGTCTGCTACTGGAGTGAGAGTGATGCTATGTGTTTCCTGGGCATGAACTCCCACTACCCCTGACGTGGATGCCATGACTAGTAATGCACATAAAGCTAACATTACAAACTTCATAAAGAATTTTGAACCAGAATCAAATACCTTCCTACCACTGTAAGGAAGCATAGAAAGTTTCTCCAGAGTAAAATCTATCACCAGCCTTAATTAAAATCTATGTCTCTAACTATCAGGCAATTGGAATGGATGATTGCAATTTGGACATCCTCCTTCCATTCTGAACATCCCCTTTAGATGTCTAAGATCCTTAATCCAACTTCATCATAAAACGCGCACGCGTAAACATTATAAATAGGGGTTTCATAGCATGCTTTCGGCATGAAATCATTAATCCTAAACCCAGATATAAATGAGCGGCAAAAAACATATTTTATAAAGGGTTAACCATTATCTTAGTTGAATTATAGGTGTTTTTACCTTGACCAAATTGTTTATTGTTTACGATAGTCTAACCGGAAACACTGAGAAGATGGCGAAGGCTATTGCTGATGGAGCAAGAGAAGTACCTGTGGTCAATGTAACAGTAAAGAAATCCGATAACGTTGATGTGAAGGAATTGAGGGATGCGGACATACTGGTTTTAGGATCCCCAACACGCTTCGGTGATGTGTCCACAAAAATGAAGATCTTCCTAGAAAACCTGATATCAGCTATGAACGCGACTTTCGAGGGAAAATATGCGGCAACCTTCGGCTCCTATGGTTGGAGTGGAGAAGCCGCAAACCTTCTAAGTGCAACAATGAAACATTTTGAGGCTCAAATGCTGGGGTCAAGCTTAAGGGTGAAGGGAAAACCCAGCGAGGATGATTTAAGACGATGCCGCGAATTTGGGAAGAATATCGCTGAGAAGAAAGCCAACTAGTATTAGATTCTTGAGTTATATTTCCCCTCAGGTAACCGGCCTATGTCAGTTATGTTTATATCGGGGTTCTCGGCTATCCTGCGCTTCAGGAGTTAGCTTTAGGGGAATAGGCGGGGTTAAATAGCTTTTTTTGGTGTCCGCTTTTTGCTTTCGCTGAATCTCCAAGTTTGACTCGGAATTAAGCGAGGTGAAAAGAATGGGTGAAGAACAACGCGGCTTCGGGCAGCGGCAGATGTATGACGCTGTTTGTGCAGACTGCGGTAAAGAGACACAGGTTCCTTTCAAACCAATTGAGGGTAGACCTGTATACTGCAGAGAATGTTACAGGAAACATAGGCGGTATTAAGTTTACCTAAAATAGTTTAGGTAACTCCTTTCTCTTCTTTTTATTTTTTTATGCGTTAAAAACGTCCGCTAACCCGCAACTATCAACAAACTCGATCTGCACTAAATATGACCGTAATTAGTTGATAGCCAACACGGTTAACATGTTTTTCCATACCTTCTACTGCAAGATGAGATTGTTCACCTTTTCTGAATATGGTGCGGAGAATACGATTGGAACTACGATTCGAACCACACCCCTTTTTCTTTAGCCTGTACGGCATATGTGTGATATCTGTACAGCAATGGTGGTGTCATGGTTTTATATATGAACAAGCCTATGGAAAAAGAAAATTTTAAGATGACTATGGGAAAGGCATAAGAACTCGCTAAGTTGGGTTTCTCATAGGAGAAAGTGAAAATTGTCGAAAGTAGTTGTAATGGAGTGCGATAAGGCGGTTAAGCAATCTGTTACTCAGGCACTTAAACTCATCCAAATAGATGACCTAAATACGAGAGAAAAACCAGTTGTTGTTAAAGTCGGCGTCTTCAATCCTAAAGCAGAAATTTGCACAACAGTAAGTCTAGTTGATGCCATCATCAACGCCTTTGATAGAACACCAAAGATTTTTCTAGCTGAATCTGATAGCTATAACGGTGAAGCTCTGAAACGTCTCCAGATTTGGAATAAGGTGTTCAACGCTAGAGTCATTCCCTTCAGTCTCTCAACCGACAAGAATATTAGAGAAGTCAAGATTGCTGGTGAAAAGATTCCTTTCTCGCATACACTCTTTAAGCCTAATGTCTTTATCAGTACTCACGTACCGCGAAGGTATGAGAATGCCGGCATCAAAGACCTCATGAATATGGGTTCAATTTTGAAGAATCTATTAGGTTTGATTCCAGATATAAAAAAGGACAGATTCCATGAAAAACTAGCGACAGCTCTGCTTGACATATATGAAGCAATAGGTGGAATAGATTTAGCTGTTTTAGATGGAACTTACACATTTCTAGGAGTGAACAAGAAACGTAATAGAATACGAACAAATGTGTTTCTAGTCGGTAGGGATGCGATTTCAGTAGAAGCAGTAGGAGCTTATCTTGTTGGGTTTGAGCCTATGGAAATGCCTGTTATACAAGAAGCTATAAACAGAGGTCTAGGCGAAGGTGACATCAATAAAATAGAGGTCTTAGGAAGTTCCGTTGAAAATCTCAGGCAAAAAATCATTCAGTCATTTAGAGAAATGTTTCCGAAGAAAATTCAAAGAATGAGAGGATAGATATCATGATAAATAAAAAATGTATGTGCGCACCAAGCTACACACCACCTAACCAGCACGAAATTCTTAATAAACTAAGTTGTAGACAGTTTAAGTCATGAACATAGATGAGTTTATAGGTTTAGTGAGAAGTACGAGGACCATCCGCCACTTCTTGCCTAACAAGGACATACCTGAAGAGTATGTGGAGAAGGTGATTGAGGCCGCTCGCCTAGCGTCGTCAGGTGCAAACTCCCAGCCTTGGGAGTTCATTGTCGTAAGGAATCCTGAAACTCGAAAGAAGATAACTGACCTCTTCATCGAAGCTTTTCGGAAATGGGTGGAGATAGACCCTGACTTTTTCCATCCTGAACGTTTATCCACAGTCGAGGTTGATTACCAAAACAGAATGTGGAATGCACCTGTGCACATCGTGGTCTGCGCCGACCCAAGGCTTAAGGCTGCGTACCCACAGCATGGCGTTACGGACACCCATCAAATCTGGCTGACAAGCATAGGTTTAGCCATCCAGAATATACACCTCGCAGCTAAAGCTTTAGGCCTAAGCACTGGCTGGAATACGGTTGAAGACACTGGCTTAGAACACAAGTTAAGGGAGCTTCTGGACATACCTATCAACATCGAGGTGTTGGAAGTCATAACGCTAGGGTATGCAAGTGCATTACCTAAATCTCCGTATAGGCGACCTTTATCCAGCGTTATGCACAAAGAAAAGTTACAGAAAGGGCAGCTGAGAACCCTGAAGGAGATAAAAGAACTCCTCGTTACAAGAAAGAGATCTGACATATATTCAGGCAAATACTAAAAATGAGATAAGGGAATATAGCAGGCTATTTTTCCTTTTTCTTTCCAAGACAATAGATTATTCCAGCGATTACCTAAAGAATTCATCGTCGTCGTCGAACTTTGGTGCGGGGGGTGGGATTTACGCACGATTTTACCAGTAAAAATATGCCTAAGATATGCTTGGGGGAGTTCGAACCTATCCCGGGCTACCAACGAACCGAGAGGTTAATTTCGCTCAAATTTCGCTCGTTTTGAGCGTAGAATAACAGAAAATCTACTTCAGAAAGTAGGTAGCTTTTCATTTCATCAAGGAGGCAAAGGTGTCTTGCTATTTTCCGAGGACACCGTTAAGCCTCCACCTCAAGCGCTTTTTTCTCTTCGCTGCTAAGGTAGTTGAGTCTAGCTAGTTCCTTCCGCACTGACCTCCGAACGAAGTCGCTGAGTTGCTCCCCTCTGGCCTCGCAGATCCTCTTTATTAATTGAACATCTTCGGCAGACATTCTAGCGAATATAACTGGCTTAGACATTGTTTGATACCCGATAACTTAAAAAGGAAAGGTCCATTGAAATATCCCAGGTTGGGACAGTGAAAAAATGGATAAAGTGAAAAAACTTGATTGGAATCAGTTGCTAGAAACTGGTGAGTATGGCTTGCTTAAGGATATGGTTCGGCATTACCGGAGAACGCGGGAACCCCTCACTAAATCTGAATTGAAAAATGTTGGAGGGGCACATCGGTCAAAGTCAGGTAAAAGCATAAATGAGTATCTTGGACGACTTGAACAGCAACAATTAGTGGTGAAAACCAGAAAATATTCAAAAGCTGATGCATATATTCCTGACCCACCCCAAGACGAAGGTCTTATAGCCCATCACTATCTAAGCTTCCTAGCATGCTGCTTTTAAAGGAGTTATTCTTATTCTAATCCTCTGCCAATCGAAAAATGGTGGATTGATGTGAGCTTTCCTATAGACCTCTTAAGTAGAATCACCGACATTCAGTCTACAAGGCCGAGTGTTCAACTTCGACTAACCCGTGTCGGCGTCAAAAACCTAAAGTTAAGCCTCCACATAGTCGGAGAAGGCGGTTCACTTTCGCTTGTGCCAACCATAGACCTTTTTGTGGACCTGCCGAGCGACAAGAGGGGCGTCCATCTTTCTAGAGATCCGGAGTCGTTGCATGAAATCCTTCAAGAACAAGACACCTTCAAAGCAAACCGCATCGAAGACTTCTGCGAAACAATCGCACGCCGATTGCTGGACAAACACCAATATGCAAACAGAGCCAAAGTTCGTCTCCGAAGCAACTATGTTGTAATCCGCAAACCACCCAACATCGGCAACCCCACTCAAGAACCATGCAAAATCTTTGCCACAGCCATAGCCACCAAAAAGGATGGTGACATAACTATGAACAACATGGTCGGAGTAAGCGTTGTCGGTTTTACAACTTGCCCTTGCACCCAAAACCTTCTAAGGGCGTTGACTGAAGAGAAACTCGGTCAACTAGGCTACGGAGAAGAAGATGTTAAGAAAATTGCAGAAAACGTGCCTCTCGCGACGCATACTCAGAGAACACGGGGCACAATTCTCATGCAAGTTCCAGAGAATTTTTCAATAAACATCGAAGACCTCGTCGGCATCGTTGAGAACTCGATGAGTGGACAAACCTACGCTGTGCTGAAGCGTCCTGCCGAGGCTTCTCTGATTGTGGAGGCTCACGGCAAGGCTCGATTCACCGAGGATGTTGTTCGGGAGATTCTTGGAGCCCTTGTGAAAAAGTATGCAAACTTTCCCGATGGAACCCGCATTTTCGCTCAGGCCTACAGTCAGGAAAGCGTTCACAAGCATGACATCGTCGCTGAAAGAATGGCAATTCTAGGAGAAATCAGGCGTGAGATTGCACTAAATGATGCCTAGCCTTCTACTATTTTTGTCAACTCAGAATATGTTAGATTAATGAAGCCTTCAATGCTCTCTCCGTGCCCTGTGACGTTGTAGAGCGGAATATTAACCCTAGAAGCCAACCATTCTAGCAGCTCCTTACAAATCTTAAGCTTAGAAATTTTCACCTCAACAGACCTAATTTGCTTCTTTGAGTACCTGCCCACAGCTTGACCCAAATCCATTCCAGCCAACGCTACAAGTTTAGCTCCCATAGCCGTTGCCAAGAAAACTGCTCTGTCACCATCAGTAAAGCCGCCAAAATTGTACACTTTAGGTCTAGGCTCAACCTGAGTCGTTCCGACGACACTTTTAAACTTAGGAACGTACTTTCGCAATTGGTCGATGTTGTCGCCGTGTCCATGAATCACCATAACCGAGCCAAGCCCATCGGCGCGAAGCAAATCAGCAATGTTGCCATCTAGGTCGGTTACAACCATGTCTGGAACAACTTTGGCCACCTTCAAAAGCGCGGTGGTTGCGCCATCAGCCGATATGACTGCACACTTCTTTAATAAGTTCTCCTTTGCAATCCGCCGCAAATCTTCTTCTAAAGATGGACCGGCACCAAACACCAAAACTGGCTGACCAGCAAGTAAAATCTTCAATTTTTGCGGGTCAACTGCTCTACGAGATATCAGACGGCTTAAAACATCTGTTGCAAGCTGGTCTTTGGAGCTGTCGTAACCAAAAGTGTTGATGATCTTGTCGTACCATGGCCACCATTCATTGAGGCTTATACCTGCGCCTGCGTTCATGTGGTTTAGTCCTCTGTTTAATTGTTATAAGGGTGCGTGTAAAGGGTATAAAGGGCTGAGGTTAAGCTATGGGTTTGTTGGCTGATTTAGCTGGCGTTAAGGTTGGCGATTCCTATCCAGTGCGCATTGTCGGCGTGATTAATGTCAGCCCAGAATCGTTCTACAAAAGTTCAGTTAAAACCTCTTCAGAGGAGATTGTTGCCTCGGCCTTGAGCATAGTTATGGAAGGAGCAGACATAATTGACATCGGAGCCATGTCAACGGCGCCCTACTTAAAAACTGAAATTTCAACAGAAGAGGAGACAAAACGGCTTGTTTTAGCTGTAAAAGCCGTTAAGGAAGCGACAAATATTCCAGTCTCCGCCGACACAACCAGAAGCCGTCCAGCAGAAGCCGCGATTAAGGCCGGAGCAGATGCTCTTAATGATGTAAGCGGCTTAAAGAATGATGAGGAAATGGCGAAAGTTGCAGCGGAATATGGTGTTCCCTTAATTATAGTGGCACATGAAGGGCGACCAGGCGATGGAACTCCTATCGAAAGAGTGACAACCGCTCTGAAACAAAGTCTTCACCTTGCCGAGAGGGCAGGAATTTCGCTGGAAAAAGTGGTTATTGATCCGGGAATGGGCTTCTTTCGTCAAGCGAAGTATCCTTGGTACATTTGGGACTGCAATGTAATAGGGAACCTTGAGAAGCTCCGAGTCTTGGAAAGACCAATACACGTTGGAGTTTCTAGAAAGTCTTTCATAGGGAAAATTCTAAATCAAGACAAACCTGAACAAAGGCTTTTCGGCTCTCTATCTGCCACCGCTATTGCTGTGTTTAATGGAGTTCACTTAATTAGGACACACGATGTGACCTTGACCGTTGAGGTCGTGAGACTTGCTGAACAAATTAGGAAGAATTGCTCGCTAAATGCGGAAAGTTTTAATTCACTTTCTGGTAGATTTACTTGCTAAGGTGTTTGTGTTGAGGGCCTTAGGAATCGATCCTGGTACAAAGAATTTTGACCTTTGCTGTATAGAGGATGACGTAGACAATGTGGTTCTGGACGAGTCCATTTCTAGTGAGGTTGTTGCTAAGGAGCCGTCGCAAGTTTTCAACATGATTGCGGATGCGGAAGCCGATGTTATCGTGGGTCCTTCAGGGTATGGGCTTGAGTTTAAACATATATCTCAGTTCACAAAAGAAGACATGGCTTTGACAACTCTTGACAAGGTTGGCGACGTCAATATTCCAGTTCTTTCAGGTTTAAGAAAGCTGTTATGGATGATGAAGGAGGCTGGTTTAAACGCTTATTCTGCGCCTGGAGTTGTTTTATTGCCAACCATACCTTTGCATAGAAAAGTGAACAAGATAGACATGGGCACAGCCGACAAAACTTGCGTTACGGCTTTCGCCATCTGGGACCAAGCCAGAGAATACGGGATTAGCTATGATGAAACAAGTTTAATCTGCGTTGAGATGGGATTCGGCTACAACGCAGCGATGGCAGTGGAAAACGGACAAATCATCGACGCAGTAGGAGGCACAATTTTCCCAGGTCCAGGCTATCTTACCCTAAGCCAGATGGACGGTGAACTAGCCTATCTCCTAGGCGAGTTCAGCAAGCTAAAACTTTTCGAAGCCGGCGCCACCTTCATAGCAACACGTAAAATACTAGAACTCGAAGATTTTTGTGCAAACCTCGATAAAGACGAATACCTGCTGGCTTGGCAAAGCCTGACCGAGGGAATCGTTAAAGCAGTAGCTATGCTACAAACGTCATTCAAGAAACAACCAAGAGAAATCATACTTACCGGTAGATTGTCTAGAGTGAAAAAGCTTCACACAGACGTAGAGAAAGTGTTAAGCGAAAAGTTTGGCGTTTCGGCACATCCACCAGTGCATAATTTTTGCAAAGAAGCTAAGGATGTGGCTCAAGGCACAACCTTAATAGCTAACGGAATTGCCGGTAGCAAATACAGAGAATTAGTAGAGGTTATGAAGATTAAAGAGACTAAGGGCACCGTTCTTGATTACATTTTCTTCCCCGACTTTGACAAAAAAGCTGTAGTAGAAAGGCTAAGAAACGTCTAATCTCTGATGACATTGATGTAAGCTCCCTCATTATTTGCTTTCACATAAAACGCTTGTCCGCCAACGCTTTTGTTAAGGAAATCTTGAACGAGGAATTGGATTTTTTTGGCTTGGTTTTCGCCTTGAACTAGCCCGTAGAAGGCAGGTCCCCATGAGCTTTGTCCCACGCCGTAGGCTTTGAGCCTATGCATGTATTCTATGCATTCTTTGGCTATTTGACTGGAATATTTTCCTCCCTGAACCTCGGCGAAGTATTCTCCGACAATGGTTTGAATTTGTGTAAGAGTATTTCCAAAGTTTTCAATGTCATGTTTAACTAGCGAGGGAAAAAGCTTCATCATTGTTAGGCGGCATATCTCGCCCACATCTCGTGCTGGCATTGGAGGCAATCGCCTAAACGCTGACACTTCCTCTTCATCGGTGAATCCTCGTTTAACATTTGGAATGCTTATAACAAAAAACCAGTCGTCCGGAAATGGCTGTCGAAAAATCACTGGCGGAAAATTTTCTGGAGCTGGGAGACGAGGCTTATTTTTTTGAGTTTTCAATCCACCTTCGACAACAAATCCACCTTGTTCAAAAACTGCTGTGCCGACGCCTGATATTCGTCCCCTTCCCATAGCAAGGGCGAGGTCTCGAATTGAAGCTTTTACATGAAGCAATTTTGCGAGAGCGGTGGCAACGGCTAAAGCCAACTGGGTTCCGGAGCCTAATCCCACGTGCTCAGGAATAGTTTGCTTGACATTAACAGTAACTTTAGCCTCCATGTGATACTTTTTGAGAAAACGCTCAATCAGCAACTTTACAGTGTCGCTTTTCTCTCCCTCGACGATAAGACTTTGGGATGGTTGAGCCTCAAGAATCGCGTTTGGATAGTTTAGGGCCACTCCTATTCCCCCGAAAATTCGTCCCAGCTCACCTCCCAAGTCGATTAGTCCCAAATGAAGCCTAGCTGGAGTCTTAACATAGACTTTCAACTTTTGACCCTCTATGAATTGATTCTCTGAGCTAAATCAGCCATGATTCCAGCGAAGCGCGAATTTGGAGCTGCACGGTTCACAATAGCGTTGTAACGTTCAATTAACTCAATCAGCCTAAGCGCTTGCTCTTGCTTTTGTTTATCGCCTGCTAAGAAAAGCTTGACCCTTGTTGCATGTAGGATGGCTTCAATTGTTGCGAACTTTACTCGACAGTAGGCTTCAGGCAGCAGCAAGCTTGGCGCCTTGATAAGTTTAACATCGCATAAAACTTCAGCTCTCTCAGTCCCAAACAATTTTATATCTAAAACAGAAACCTCAACGAAAGCATCTGCCATCCGCAGTTTAGGAGCATCCACTGTTTTTGCCTTTTCAAACCAATCCGTTGGTAATTTACCCTCTGGATTTGCTTCTTCAAAGGCTGTACGGTGATATAATTCTAGGTTGGAAGTCACATTAATGACCGTGCATCTTTTCAATTGCAGATTTGTGTAGGTTAAAGTAGAAGCGTATGGCCGAATAACTATGTGTTTCATATCCTCTGTTTTCACACCCATAGGTGCAGCAGTAGGCTGTCCGTTCGCGTTGTAAGTAGAAACTATCGTCTCCACGATTATATTCTTTGAAAGTAGAAGGCTAGCTCTCATCAGACTCATCTATCTATTCACGGAAGGCTTAGTAGATGCCAAATCTGTATATCGCCATCAACTTCACCTAGACAGCCTATAATCGCTTATACGACATGAGTCTGCATGTACTTTGCCCCAACGAGTTTCTCATAGTTTCTTTCGACCTCGTCTAGTATCGTCTTTTGTGTTATAGAGCCTCCTGACTTCATGATCGTCGCTATCGCTGCGCCTCCAGCGCCAACGCCTTCCTTCACCATGCCTGTCTCATAGATTCTCAAACCATCGAATCTAGATTGGCTAAAGTCTAAGTCAGCGGCCAATATTGGGATGTCAGCAATCTGATCAATTATTCCTTTCAAGTCGGACGTTTTATCGGCGACGATCCACTTGGTAGTTCCGATAGCTACATTATCGAGAGCTTCGCGTCGGAGTGCGCTCACGACAGCTAATACGGCACTCATCTGCGTTCCACCAGCCATCAGCAATGGGGTCTTCGAGCCTGCGCCCACGACTAGTCCTGCAAAGGCAGGGATCATAGGGTCTCCTACATGCGTCACCGCTTCGATTGGATTGTTTGCTAGGGCGCCAAAGTCTATGTTTGACGCTTTCAACGCTGCTTCTGCAGTTTGGATTTTAAGGTCATGTGGATTGTTTGGCATACTGCTGCTGACTTTTCTCTTCGCATCAACCCCCATAGCCAGTAGAACGCTTAAGGCAGTTGTTGTGCCGCCTGGGATGCTTTCACCTATGACAAGATAATCAACCGCTTCAGCGAGGTTTTCTCCAGCGATTCTAGCTCTCTCTAGAATCTCTTCAACATTGTCCACGGCTGCGCCAGTTCTTATGTCTCTTCCATGGTCTCCGCCTAGATCTAAGAAGGGTATGCTAGGTTTAATCCGTAGTCCACCGCAGGCTACGATGGTGGGTATGTTCGCTAATTTAAGGGCGGACATTGTGATTAGCGCTGGTGTCGGTATGCCTTCAGGTGTGACGGGTACTCCTAGGATGCATTTGCATCTTCCAAGGAGAAGCAACTCGACATCGGCAGGAGGTGTATAATCTGTTAACTCGGGGTATTTTCCAGCAGCAGACAATCCTGGGATCTTAGCTGTTTCCGTAGTACCCACAGTACAAATGAACAGAGGGCTTTTCCCCTCTATTCTTCTCGTAAACTCTCTGGCCTTAGCCTCGTTGTGAACTAGAATCACGTCATTGACTTTCATAATAGCGTTCTCCTCATCTCGTCAGGTTGTACACATATTCAAGATTCTCCAAGGCCTTGTCGCGGAAGAGGTACTTGATCCTGTTCTCTGCTACGAGCCTGAAAGCGTATTTTGCGAGTTTTTCATAAAACTTACAGTAAGTAGGCGGATGGAACATGTTGCCTTGAGTTGCGTAGACCTCTGCGGGACACGGGGCCCCACATATATTTCTAACTGCGCAAACATCACACTCAGGAATCTTCTCAACCACTCTGGATCTGACCATTCTGAAAGCCTTGGACTCCATGGCTTCTTCGATGGAGGAGTTGAATATGTTCGCGCCGCAGAACTCTTTAAATCCTAGAAACTCACCGCATGGGATCATGTTTCCATTCGCTGCGATCGTGAGAAAGCATCTTCCGCCTCCGCAGGGGGTTATGTCGCACATGAGCCTTCTTGCGGTGGGAGCTATAATGCCTAAGACGAGGTTGGCAAAGTTGCCGATAACAATCCTATTTTTCGAGTATTTCGATAACTTTATCGCCCGTTCAACCGCAGCGATGAAATATCTGATCAGTTTCTCTTGGTCTGGCTTCAGCGATTGAGCTGACTTTTGGGTCTCTCTGACGGGGTTGAGCAGAACCACTGAGACTTTCCTTCTGTGAAGAAAACTGACTAACTCTGGAAGCTGTTCAACATTCTGATTCGTGACTGTGCTGACCACGTTGAGCCTCTCGTAGCCATCGAACCAGTCAATCGCCTGAACAACTTTGTCGTAGGTTCCCTCACCATCCATAGCGTGACGAAGAAGATTATTTGTCTCACGCTTGGGAGAATCAAGTGATAGTCCAACGTTTACGCCATGGCGCTTAAAGAATCCCACATCTACCTCTTCGAGGAGGAGGCCGTTTGTTTGAATTCCAAAGTGGAAAAAATCTTGAAAGGTTTCTATTGCGCTTAGAATGGTGTCTTTGATTAGGAGAGGTTCGCTTCCATGAAATACTATGACTGGCTTTGTTTCTGAATTGTAGCCCCTCTTCTTGAAGTATTCGCGAATCTTCGCCAGGACCGATTTCAGTTGATTCTTATCCATTTGAAAGTCATTTCTTCTGAGAACAGATGGTATGTAGCAGTATGCGCAATCAGCGTTGCATCTGTCCACTGGATTGATGTAAACGGCGGCGAGGTTGACCTCAAATCTAAATTTGTGCATCTCGCTGACAAGATCGTCTTTGAATCTCTCGTAGAGAGGCAGCACTTCGCGTTTTACTATAGAATCAAGATCCCTCTTCGAGACGATGGCCCAGAAGACTATGTCAGGGTCTATGACTACCGCTATTCTCTGACTTGCATCGTGGAAAGCGAAATGACAACTATGGCTCAAGGCTCACTACAGCTCTACTGAAAAAGGAGATAAACGTTCTAACACTAAATCTTTCTTGAACCTACAGCGGCGTATTGTTCTCAGGCGCATCTCCATACATTATGTAATGAGACAAACCATTCCCAGTCTTAGCACATTTTAGACGGTATGCGATCAACTCGTGCTCTTCACTTGTATGTTCGGGTTCTTTCAATTTTCCACCTCCTTAAAGAAGATGTGAGAAATCTTTAAAAGCCTTTTGCGCTGTGCTACATATGTAACACAAAGGTTTTCTCGATGGGCGTTTTGAACGTTCGTCTTCCCGATAAGGTGGTTTCTGAGATTGCGAAGTTGGCTGAGAAGTATTCGCTCACAAAGTCTGAGATCATTCGACAAGCACTACTGATCTACATACATCTCGTCAAGAACATTGGCACTGTAATCCGACCACTTGCCTTGAAGGTCAAACCGGCCCAGATAGATGCCACGCGGAGGGGTGACGTGGTTATCCTCAAGATTCCAACTGGCCATGCTATCGTGGTGGGCTCAACCTCGTCAGGCGGCGTCGGACCGAAGATTAAGGATAAAGTCAAGGCGGATGGGCGGATTGTGGGGGAGTTCATGGCTCGAGTTGCGTTAATTGACGTTTTGTCTGTTGGCGCTTTCCCGATGCTTGTCTCGGTCACCATGAGCATCAAGAAAGATCCTGTCGGATCAGAGATCTTGGAGGGTGTGATGAACGAAGTGAAGACGCTTGGAATGGATCCCTCTCAAACAGTGAGTGAGAATACGGAGGAGGATGTTGGCACCGACCAGACTGGTGTTGGAGTAACGGTTGTGGGATTCGCGAGTGAGGATGACTTGCGAATTGGCAGAACCCGCCTAGGAGATGCCGTCGTCGCCATCGGCAGACCGATGGTTGGAGAAGAAGTCATTCCAGCCGAAGCGAGGGGAGAGATCGCGGATGAAAGAGATGTCCTCAGCCTTCTGCAGAAAGACTTTGTGCACGACATCATAGCCGTCGGATCGCTCGGGATTGCTCATGAGGCAATAATTCTAGCCTATGCCATCGGACGCCAAATACGGTTCAATGAGGGTTTAGGAATTGATCTCAAGAAGTCCGCTGGACCTGCCACAGTTGTGCTAGCGACGATGAAACCTGAAAAAATTGATGAAAACCGCTGGATTACTAAGAAACCGTTCAAGGTGATAGGGGCGATAGTCTAGATTAAGTCAATATTTCAACGGCTTGGCCGAGTTGATATGCGTTGAGTATTCCTCTTGCTGTTGATGCTGGTTTAGGTGTGGCGCGCAGAGCGTAGAAGCGTAGAGATCCTTTTGCCCAGAAACGTTGGCTGATACCACTTGACCCAGCCCATCTTGGTCTTGCTGATCATCTTCTTCTCCATACCCTCCTCCAAGACGCCGGATGCCACAAGCTTCTTCAGCTTCTCAATCACAGTCTTATTCGAATACTTGCCTAACCTACGGACCAAGTCCTTCTGATACGTCTGCGCGCGCTCGACTATGCTCTTGGAGGTAGATGAGAAGGTGTCCACGCTTGAGTACCATTTGTTTGTGGCTCTGATGGCTGCTAACTTCGCACTTCAGAGGAAGGGCGTCGTGATCGTTCCTAGCAGCGGGGTCAACTACCTGATGATGCATAAGTATGTTGATGTTTACGTACACGTCAAGCCGTTCAGGTAATCTTCTCTCTTAAGGCTTCAACCTTAACTTGGGTGATAGGTGTGTCAGTTGGCTCCTTGTCGTCTCTTATGCGGATCATGAAATGCTAAAGGGTATGCAGCTTGGACTACCATTTGTTGCACCGTTTGGTTGGTGTGGTTTACCTCTTTTTCGGCGTCTTAGGAAGCTTTTACGCCATAAGAGTATTGATAGTACTTCACAAAAGCCCTGAGGTATTCAGACTTCAACGAAAGTTCTGGCTACCTATTTTAGGCGGAACAGTATTTTTTTTCAGTCAGCGGTATTCTTCACCTAGTTGGGCATATTATATATCCAGGCCAAGAGATGGGTTTGCTCGAGGACATCTTCATATCAATAGGAGTTTTGGTTTCGGTGATTTGCATTATCCGATACTCACAATCCCAAATAGAATACTATAGGATAAAACGTGAAGGCCTCGAAAAAGCTCGAGTGGCCAAAATATGATTTCACATTAC
>Ga0315280_10001224_pt1 | contig 44759 bp, 52 predicted proteins | sample YL17G06_40_MG_FD_203697 | JGI IMG/M metagenome (GOLD analysis project Ga0315280, IMG submission 203697) | Sediment microbial communities from Yellowstone Lake, YNP, Wyoming, USA - YL17G06_40 | ecosystem: Environmental > Aquatic > Freshwater > Lake > Sediment | place: USA: Wyoming | collected... | reverse complement strand
TCTCCCTACTCCTCCCCCCTCCCCCTTGTCAAGTCCCACCAGCGCGAAAGTTGGAAGTTCAGAAAGCGACACCTCATTCCCTGTCAACCTGTCGATCTTGCGGAATAAACCCATCTCCCCAAACTTCGTCTCTCCGGCAAACCCCGAAGACGGTCAAGTCATGCCCAAGTGACCGTACATATATGGGTGGCGCGCGCCGGTCCGCCCGTCCGTGGCCGGGTCTTGGGCCTGCCCGAGCCCCTTGGCGGTCCGGTCGGCGCCGCTTCGGGACGGGCCTTTCGATTGGGTATGAGAATGATCGTTCTCGTCACTCAAAGCGGGAACTGTCATAAACTGTCATATCCCCAAAAAGACGGTCAAATGGCGCTATGACCCCGCCACGAAGCGCTACGTCGAAGTGTCAGTGTCATACCCGAAAACCAGTTTTTCCAACGCGCGCGCGCGCGCGCGATACCACGCGCGCGCGCGTATACGTATAAGAACAAGATCAAGAACCGCGCGCGCGCGCGCCGTGAGGACGTGAAAACACTATGACACATGACACTACACTACTACAGCCTACTACAGCCCCGTAGCGGCCTTTGTACCGTCTTTATTGGGGTATGACGGTTCATGACGGTCGTTGAGAGTCCATTCGGCCAATCATCGGCGTCAACTGAGGTAATCTTCTTGTCAACATGCTCAACTTTCAACTTGGGGGTCTCATCAGAATCTTCGCCTGCCCGAGACCGACTTCACCGCTCATCAGAAACTTCGCACGCTCGAAAGCGGCTTCGCGGCTTCGCGGCTTATCGCCAAAGGGACATAGGTCCTTCGCCCCCCCCGAAAAAAACTCCCGCCCTCCCGAAAAAAACCCTTGACAGGCGCATACCGAAATGGTATGCTGCAGATACCATACCAAAGCACGAGGAGGATACCATGGCTAAGATCGGCATCAGTGCAAAGGCCCGAACTTGGGAATTGGCCGACGATGGAACATGGCTCGAGAGGCGCCCGGATCCGGACGCCAACGCCAACCATTACCTCCACTTCGATGCACCTCCATCTACCGCCCCCACCGAGGCACAGCGAGCTACGGTCGCGCGCTGGTACTTCGGAGCCGGCGATAGCCCAGGCGGTAATGGCCGCCGGTGGAGCGGGCATGGCCCGGGGGCACCCCTCATCGCGTGGGCCTTCGCCGATATTCCTCAGGCCGAGATCGAGCGGCGCTATGGCCCCGGCGGCCCATACTTCTATACGGTGGCGATCCGCGATCCGCTGGGCGATGCCGCCGAGATCGCCCGGCTCGGAAGCGAGGAAGCCGCCCTTGAATTGGCCTGTGAGGCGGGCCTGATCTCCGGTGCCGCACCCGCTGACTGATAGCCCGATCCGGGGCGCGCATGGTACACGCGCAGGAGGATCCCAATGACCATCCGCGATCAGCTCCAAGCCGCCTTGGCCGCCTATAATGGCGGCGATCTCCAAGCCGCGCTCGATGCTCTGCGCGCTGTGCCCGATCGCTCCGAGGACAAGCTGGAGGCCAGCCTGGAGAAGACCGCCAGCGACCCGTACAGCCACGCCAGCATCACAGGCGCCATCGAGAGCTACATGTCCCTCGCCCGTGATCGCATCCGCGCGGAGCTGGGCGAGGATGTGATCGCCGTGTGCCCCGTCCCGCTCGCGTTGAACTCGGCTCTGAGCCTCCTCGGCCCCGCGCGGTCGGTGCCAGCTGCGCCCTCCCATGTAGTGCTGTCGGTGCGCCTGCCCGACCGCATCCACGCTGTATTGCGCCTCATCGCCGACGCCCATCACCGGAGCCTTGCCGGTGAGATCGTAACGGCGCTCGATCGTTGGTGTGTTGATCATAGCGCGGATGTCCCCGCACCCGGATAGTCCCATCCTCATCTAAAGAGGGGCGCGACTCCAACGCGCGGAGGCGAACATCATGGCATACGCACCGAAGCATATTGTGGCGCACATGCCGCCGATGTTGGCGGTATCGGTGACGGATGATCCTGACCCTGACGGGATCATCCCCGTGGACGTGCTCCGGGAGGCGGAGCACGTGGTCAGCGGGTTGTCACGGGTCCACCGGGCGCAATTGCGGCGACGCCTGGGGCCGGGGAAGGCGTGAGGTATCGGGCGTTCGCTTCGGCCCTAGTGCGAGGGGGCCGAGGCGAGGGCCAACCTGGGAACGCTGATAGGGAGGTGCGCCGTGCGATACACTTGCATTGGATCGGTCCGCGAATGTGGCGTCGAGCACCGGACGATCGAAGCGGCGGTTCGTTGCACCGACAAGGACCGTCGCGCCTGCTTCGCTCTCGGGGGGGGGGCCTATAGCGACATGTGCGTCTACCGCGAGGACGGGTCTTACCTCGACGATGAGGAGTTCGAGGCCCTCCGGGCGGAGGAAGATCGCCTGTTCTATGGGCAGTGAATCTGCGGGGGGCCGCGCATCCCGACCACGCGGGAACGAGGTGGATGATGAACGCCCAGCTCGCACTGGTCGAGCCGATCTCCGTGCCACTCACGCCGGATGCGAGAGAGCGGTACGTGAGCGCACTCGACGAGAACCCGGCCGCCGTCTACCTGGCGGGCCTCGCGGTAGGTGGGCGAGCCAGCATGAGGAGCAAGCTGAAACAGGTGGCCCTCGTGCTGGGCTATGCAGCGGTCGGTGAGGTCCCCTGGCACCGACTGCGCTATCAGCACCTCATGGCTGTTCGTAGCCGACTGCAGGGCGATGGACTGGCACCGGCCACGGTGAACGGCGTGTTGGCCGCCATTCGCGGCGTCCTGCGGGCAGCCTACAACCTCGGTCTGTTGTCGGGCGACGACCACGAACGCGCCAGACACGTGGAGGCGGTCAGGGGCAGCCGTCTTCTCGCGGGACGTGCCCTCGCTCCCGAGGAGGTCCAGGCTCTCATCCGCGTCTGTATCCTGGACCCGACGCCGCGCGGACCGCGTGATGCGGCGTTGGTTGGACTCCTGTATGCCTGCGGTCTGCGAAGGGCAGAGGTGACGGCTCTCGATCGGAGCGACTACGACGCCGAGACAGGGGAGCTGGTCGTGCGCGGGAAGGGTGACAAGGAGCGCTTGGGCTTCGTCACCGGGGGAGCCGCCGATGCTCTGCGTGATTGGTTGGCCACCCGGGGGGACATTGCGGGGCCCTTCTTCTTCCCGATCCTCAAGAGCGGCCGGCTTGCCTGGCGGCGGTTCGGGAGCCAGGGTGTGTACATGGTCCTGCGTCGCCGGGGTAGGGAAGCGGGTCTGAAACCCTTCTCTCCCCATGACCTGCGGCGCACCTTCGTGAGTGATCTTTTGGATGCTGGGGCCGACCTCGTGACCGTTCAGCAGCTTGCTGGCCATGCGAATGTGCAGACGACAGCTCGCTACGATCGACGTGGTGAGGGCGCGCGGAGGGCTGCATCCAAGCTCCTCACGCTGCCATACGTCTCGCGTCAAAAAACCACTTGACGGTTCGGTGCTACTGTGTTACGGTAGACGAGCCTGGAGGTGAACGCCTTGAGCACAGGGCAATGCATGGATGACCGTCTGGCAGGGATTCCTCCCTTGACCACCATGTCCGAGGCCGCAGCCGATCTGCGAGTGAGCCGGATGCAGGTGCTCCGGCTTATCCGCGCTGGCGCGATTCGCCGCGCTCCGGTCAAGGGCAAGATGTGGGTGCTACTCGAGGAGGACGTACAGCGCGAGGTGGAGAAGCGAGCGGACGCACAGCCGAAGGACGCACCAGGGGAGCTAACCGGTGAGTAGCCAGACCCCTACGGCACAGAGTGGTGGCATCGGGTGTACGTTGGCCTTGTTCACCCTGGGTGGGCTACTGGCTCTCTGGCTCGTTGGCTGGAGAATCCTCGCGTGTCTGGCGGTTGTGGGGATCGCGTACTCGGGCGGTGCGCGTCTCAGCAGGCGAATCCTTAGGCGGTGGCCCCCGGGACTTGACCCTGTTCGAGCTGACGAACTGGCGGACAAAGCCGGTGCGTGCTTGTGTCTGGCCGTGGTTCTGGCGGGCGCAGCTTGGTTTGGTTTGCATCCTCTTCCACCCGGTCCTTGCCTCTACCCGGGGGCCGACAAGTATGGTGACGGTCCGTCTCTCGACTACGGCGCCGGGCCGGGCGGCCAAACCATCATCGGCCCGTGAAGGCGAGGTGGGCCCGTTTGCCCACGAGAAGCTGTACTTCTTACAGGCTATGTCTCCTCGCTGCGCGCGTGTGCACCACGCTGGTGCTGCTTGCCGGTCTGCCGCGATATGAGCCGCAGGCCGGCCCGCCAGCCCCAGCGCCCCTCCCTCTCGAACTCGAGCGTCTCTGCCGACGCATTCAGGGTGAGCCCAGTGCCCCGGCCTGGAAGCAGGCTTTGGTCCCCCGCATCCGGGCCCGGCGTCTGCGCCGGTTCACCGCCCGAGTGACGGTCTACTGCCCGGCCAGCGCAGCGGACCCTCTGGGTGGCGGTCCACTCGCCGCTTGGGGGATGAGGTTGCGCCGCGGGCATTGCGCCGTCGGAACCCGCGTTCGCGCCGTTCCTCTCGGAACCGTGGTCTTCATCCCCGGTGTCAGTTCTCACCTGCAGGTCTGCGTCGACACCGGTCCCGGCGTGAACGGCCGGGATCGGTTTGACATCTGCGAACCCGACGCGGCCCGGTACCGCGCACTGGATTGGGCGAACGGGCAGACCTTCGCCTGTTGGCAGCTCGGCTCCATCGGCTGGCGAGACGCTCGCTGAGACTTCGGTCCCCCAGGGGGAGCGCACCGATGCATTTCCTCCTTCTGCTCGTCTCCGTGGTCGCCGGCTGCTTCCTCGTGGGCCTGGCCGTTGGACTCATCCTGGGTAGGGCCGCTTGCCGGGCCATGCACCGGGGAGGACTTGGGCGACCGGAGGACGAGGGATGCTGAGGCTGCTCTTGGCGATTCTGATTGGCTGGCTGGGGGGTGATCGGTGGGATCCGTAGGCGTTAGGTTGCCTTTGGTGTGCACGAACCAGAACCGGAGGGAACTACGATGAGACTTGCGATCGGAAAGGGATATGCCGGAGCTGGCATCGCCGCCGTCCTGGACGCGGAGAGCGGCGAGTTGCTCGGCTCAATCCAAGGCGTCACCGCCAGCGGCGAGGGTGGTGCCAAGCTAACCGTCCTGCTCAATCAGATGGCGACCTATCACCAGATGCTGCAAGACGGTCTCCAGGCTCCGCCGGACCCGCAGGCGTTGCCCTTCGAGCGGGGTGTGGCCCCAGAGGTGCCCTCACTCCTGCCTCGGCGTGACGACGGGACGGAGACGCCGTTGGGCATCGCCCTGCGGTTAGCCGAACGGCTCGAGGATGGCCCCTGTTCCGCGAGCGACCTGACCGAACTCGCCAAGTACGCCGGCGGGCGGGAGGCTGCTGTCAACGCCGAGGCCGACGCTGACGAGGGGCTCCTCTTGCTGGCGGTTGTGTGCTCTGAGGCGGTCGATCCATCCGACGCTTCTGACTGGGTGTGGTCGCTCGACCAGTCGCTTGAGGAGACGCGTCAGCGGTTGGCCGAGCTCGATGCACTGCGGACCGCCGAGGGGCGGCCAGAGGCCGGGTCCGGCCCCGACGACCAGGAGAAGGCCGTGGCTGAGGCGGACGTGCCCGACCTGGACCCAGACGAGCCGGGGCAACAGGAGGGGCCAGGCGAACCGGATGAGGTGGGGTCGGCGGAGGAGGAGACGCCCCTCTATCAGCCCGAGTTGGCCAGCACGGCGAAGCCGACCAAGGGTCGGCGGCGAGCGAGTGGCACCCGGAATGCGCTCATACCCCTCCCGGAGTAGAGTCCGTGCAGATCACGCTCGCCAAGCAGCGGTATCACGTCACCGAGCCGACGCCGGCCGTCCTCCGCTACGCGTCGAGCATCGGCTGTAATCCGCGGACCGATGGCAGCCTCTGTCTCCCCGCGCTGGTCGGAGTGGCGAGCGCCCTCGGTCAGCTGGAACCGTGGCGAACCCGGACAGCGCCCTCTCCATCGGTCGTCTTGCCCGGTCTCAGATCCGATCAGGCCAGCAACGTGCACTGGCATCTGCTCGGCGCGCAGGGTTCAGCACCTGGCGGAGGTCCGCGTGTACGGGCCCTGCTGGCGTCGGAGGTTGGCTGTGGCAAGACCGCCGAGGCGCTGGCCCTGTATGCCGCTTGCCAGCCCTCGACGTGCCTGATCGTGAGCGGGATGCTGGCGAAGAGCGCGGTATGGGAGCCGGAGTGGCGGAAGTGGATTGGGCCACAGCTCTCGGTACCGGGCGAGGTCTGGCTGACCCACTTCGACTGCCTACAGCGGTCACGCTGGGATGGTGCGCCGGAGATGCTGATCGTGGATGAGGCGCACCGGCTCACGGATCGGCACCGCTTCACCCGGGGCACCGCCGACCGGGACGATCCCAATGACCGCCTGAGGACCAAGGGCCAACGGGTGTACGAGCTGGCCAAACATGCTCGCCATGTGGTCTTGCTCTCGGCTACACCCGCGCGCAACCAGCCGTGGGACATCTGGGGCTTGCTTCGCTGCCTCGACCCTCAGCTCTACACCAGCTTCTGGGTCTTCACACGGACCTACTTTCAGGTGACGCCGACTCGTTGGGGCTCCTGGGAGATCGGCGATTACCGTGATCGCCCCGGATTCGAGGCCGAGGTTGCGCGTTGGAAGACATGCTCGACGGCGGCGGAGGTGCACCCGCAACTCTCCTACGAGATCCAGGTCGTGCCGGTTCCCTTCTCCGTCGCTGACCGGAAGCGCTACCGCCAGGTGAAACGAGGGGAGGGCCCGTTCGGGTCGGCCATCGAGAGGGTGCAGTGGCTTCGGCAGTTCACAATCGCGCCCCATTCCCGGACCGGCCCTCCGCGGCGCGGGAAGGAGGCCTACGCTCGGGAGCTGCTCCACGACGCTGGCGAACCCGCCTGCATCTTCTCGTCGTTTCGCATCGTCGACTCCATGCGCGCCCTCCTCGGCGACCGCGCTTGTCTCATCATCGGCGGACAGACGGAAGAGGCGCGTCGACGCGAGTATAGCCGCTGGCTGACCGGCGACGCCGACTGGCTGCTCGGGACCATCGAGGCCGGCGGAGAATCGATCGACCTCACCCGCAGTCGGCGGCTCATCTTGCTTGATTTGCCCTGGACGAGCGCCGCGCTCAAGCAGCTCATTGGTCGCCTTGTCCGGCCAGGCCAGAGGGGTCCGGTCCTCGTTCAGCTGCTTGAGACACCGGATACACACGACCGCTACATGAGGGAGGTGGTCATCGACAAGGAGCAGTCGCTGGCGCCAGTCCACACGGAAGCTGGCGCTGGCGCCTTTCTGGCCGCCATTCAGGCGGCCTGATCCTGGTCGGCAGGGGGAAGAAGAAGATGCCCACTTATCGAGACAATTCTGAGATGCAGACGTACCTTTCCTGTCCGCAACGCTGGTACTACGCCTACTGCCGGAACCTCCGGCCTAAGGTTTCCGCGCTGCCCCTGGTTACGGGCACCGCTGGCCACGAGTGCGCCAGTGAGATCCACCTGGGGCGCCCTTGGGCGCCCAAACTGGCTGCCTGGAAGGCCGAGCAGGAGGCCCTCCTGTTAGAGCTCCCGCTCTCCGGGGAGCAACAGGAGCCGAGCGGGGCCGTTCGCCTGTTCACTCAGGCGGACGTAGATCAGCGCTTTGGGCAACTGGCCGCTTGCCTTGCGACATACGCGGAGTACTACGCCGGGGCGCCATATAAGGTGGTTCACCAGGAGCGGACCTTCGAGATTCGTCCGTACCAGCAGGCGCGGACGATCTGCGTCGGACGGGTAGACGCCGTGGTCGACCTGAACGGACAACCCTGGCTCCTGGAACTGAAGACCGGTCGCCAACGGTGGCCGGGTGAGCAGGTGGCGATGGATCGGCAACTCGCCCTGTACATGTGGGGCGTCCAGACCAGGAGTCTCCCGAACCTTGGGGGCGTCGTCCTGGTAGTCTTGGTGCTGAAGAGTCCCGGCTGTGCGGTTGTGGACAAACCCACCGATCGCAAGCCGAAGACTCGCGCGCGCCCGTCGGGCAACTTGGCCTCCGTCACCGACCAGGAGAGCCTCGATGCGGCGCTGGCCGAGACGGGATGGCGGCCAGAGGAGGTCATCCCGAGAAGTGACGGCATGACCTATGCCGGATTGCGCGAGAAGCTCCCGTCGCGTCGTGATCTACTGCTGCAGACGGCGATGGTTACGTATTCGCCGGAGGCCCTGGCAGCCTGGGCCAGCCACGATCTCCGGGTCGTGATCGCCTCTATGGAGGATGCCGCGCGCAACGCGAGCCGCCACGGCGGCTTGCCGCGAAACCCGGGTTGGGCCACCTGCCCGATGTGTACGTACCGGGACGTCTGCCAAACTGAGTTCTGCGGCTGGGACGCCAGTCCGCTGATCGAGCGGACCTACGTCGTAAGCCGTGACCCGCATCCTTACCTGCCGGAGTTCGGCGGATGGGAGGTATAACATGCAACCCGTCCCGCTTAGGACAGAGGTCATCAGCGGCGTCAAGCCTTCCCGCCTGCGGCTTCTGCTGTACGGGCCCGGAAAGATCGGGAAGACGCGGTTGGCCGCTACCGCCCCGAAGCCCTTGTTCTTTGACTTCGACGACGGTGCCGGTGCTCTCACTGGTGTCACCCGCATCCGCCCTCAAACCATGGCCGACTTCGAGGGCATGTGTGAGCAGCTCAAGCTCGACCGGGGTGCCGGGTTCGAGACCATCGTTCTTGACACGGTGACCTTCCACCAGATCGCGTTGACCGAGGAGATACTGAAGCGTCTGCAAAGCACGCGCATGGGCTTCGATGGATGGACGATGATGAAGGATTTCTACATACGCTGCTGGCGTCTCCTCGACAGTCTGCCCTGCCACCTGATTCTCGTGGCCCACGTTGACGTGGGCCAAGTTGATGGCCGGACAGTGCAAGAGCCCGCCATCCAGGGGAAAATGAACGGTATCCTGCAGGGCGCCTGCGACTCGATTGGCTACATGACGGGTGTCGTGCGGAGCGATGGCAAGGGCCCAGCGCGGTATCAACGTTGCCTGCGGTTTCGCACGGAGGACGGCAGCTTCATCTGCGGTGACCGCTACGACGTCTGGAGGCGGGACCAGCACGGCGACATCACTGAGTTGAGCGAAACCATGATGGCTGTCGCCGCGGGGTCACCGGCCGAAACGCCTGCCCGCCCCCCGAGGGTCCACACGAAGGGCACCGCGGCACCGACGCCCCGAGAGACCCCCGCAGGGGTTAGGACACCGCGCCCGACTCCGCGTCCCAAGCCAGCGCCGCCACCGCCGCCACCAACACCGCCCAGTTCGGGCATCGAGTACGAGTGACCGTCGTCCATCCGACGACGAGAAAGGATCGTGCCATGCTTTTCCCTAGCGAGGACCTCCCCTCGGAGGGCTGGCATCTTGTCACCATTGAGCGCGCCGACGAGGGCTACACAAACGCCGGCGACCCCGCCATCAGGATCTGGGCCAGGGTTGTCGCGCCGGTCGAGGAGGCCGGCGGCGAGGTCTATATCGTCCAGGCCATGACCGCGGCGGCGGTCCGGTTCGCCCGCCAGCTTTTCATCAGTATCGGGTACCAGCCCTCCCAGCTCGGTCCGAACGTCTCGATCGACCCAGAGGATCTCGTGGGGTGGTCGTTTGGCGTTCTCCTCCAACATAAACAGAACGCGAAGGGCTACACGAATGCCTGGGTGATCGACAACTGCCCAGTCTCCGATGATCGGGTTTCGCATCTGGTCGCCGACTCTGAGCCGCCCGAAGCGCCGGACAGCGCCGCGGATGTTCCGGCACCATCACCGCCTACCGTACCCCAGGCTGCTGATCCGTTCGAGGAGGGAACAGAACCGTCCGGCTCCGCTGAGCCCCTGCGCCGAAGACCGCGGCCTAAGCCTCTACCACGGTAGGCCTCTCCGTCTCGGCTGGTAAGGGTTCCCAGGACTCGGGGGCTCCAGGATGCCGCTGCACCCGTCGCTGAACGATGATCTCCTCGGTCGGTTGGCCTCGCAGTTGCGGGCGGCCGAGGCCGGCGGGTTGACCTACTGGACCGAACACGGCATCAGTGCCGATACCCTCGAGAAGTACGGCATCGGTTGGGATACCCAACAGGGCGTCTACACGATCCCCTACCGCTCCCGTTCGGGCGCTTTGGTGGGGGTGCATGCTCTGAACCCGCGAGGCCGGGAGCCGCCGGGTGGAACTGGCACCTCTGGGCCGCGGAAGTGGCTGTGGGCAAAGGGGAGCAAGCCGTGCCTCTGGCTGATCGATTCCCTGGCCGAGAAGCAGGCGGTCGTGCTCTGCGAGGGTGAGTCAGATACCCTGGCGCTTCGGCAGTGCGGATGCAACGCTGTTGGGCTCCCTGGCGTCGGGCAACTCACTGAGGCCTTCGCCCGTCAGTTGGTCGAGGCGGCCTACGGCAGTCCCATCTACCTTGCCCTTGACGAGGATCACCCCGGTCGCGCTGCCGCCGCCCGTTACTCGAGGATGCTCTCGGGCCTCGGTGGCCACCCGCGGGTGCTCCGGCAGCCGCGCGAAGATTCCGATGTCTGCGATTGGCTGAAGACCGAGGGGCTGGAGAGCTTCCGTGAAGCCCTCGCTGCCGCCCAAGAACTCACGCCAGCCTTTCAGCTCCTGGACATGACGGAGGCCCCAGTCCCCGAGCTGTCCCTGACCGACGCCCTTCCCGAGGGGGGCTTCATCCGGCGCTTCTACGATTGGGCCCGGCCCGCGATCGCGGCACCCCACGAGTTCCTCATCTATTCGGCCTTGGCCGTGCTCTCGGCGATCAACGCGCGTCGCGTGGTGGTGCAGCATGGCTCCAACCCCGAGGGCCTCGGGATGCACACCAACACGTACATGATCCTCGTCGGCAAGAGCGGCGCCTCCTACAAGACCAGCGCCATGCGCTACACCACGGCCCTCCTGAAGCAGGTGAAGGAGACTATCCACCCGCTCCGGCGGTGGAGGGACAAGCACGCCAAATGGGAGTCGGAAGAGGAGAGCGCGGAGGTCACCTACCTCCACGAGCACGACCAGAGCGTCGAGGCGTTCGCCGAGGACGTGGCCTGCGATGGCCGTTGCCACGACTTCGGGATCGTCTGCTACTACGAATGGACGGATGCCGTCGCGTTGGGCGCCAGGCGGCACATGGGCGGGTGGAAGGGGCTCCTTACGCAGCTTTACGACGTGCCCAGCGGCCCGTGGAAAAGCACCAAGGGCGCCGGCCGGTACCAGATGGCGAGGCCGACGATCTCCATCCTCGCCGGCGTCCAACCCACCTTCCTGCGGGAGAACCTCGAGAACAGCGACCTCTGGAGCGGCTTCATGGCGCGCTGGTTGTTCGCCCTGTGCGACGAGCGGCGCGCCGAGGAGCACTTCAAACTCCACCCGCCTCCGGCAGACCGGGCCATCATGTCTGAACTCGTCGGTTGGCTGTACGACTACCGGGATGCCCATCCTCAGCCTGGCCCCTCCGAGCTCTCTCAGGAGGCCGTGCTCGATGACGGGGCATCAGCCATCGTCGGCGAGTACATGGAGTCCACCTCGCACCTGGTACACGGGAACGTCTGCGAGGAGTGGGAGTCGGCCTTTGCTGCCCGCGCCAACGACTATCTGCTGAAGCTGTCCCTCCTCTATCAGATCAGCCTCGATCCTCCGCGGACCCGCGAAGTTGTCATCGGCGTCGAAGCCGTGGCCCGAAGCCTGTCCGTCATCAACTACCAGATGGCGACGATCCGCCACATCATGAGCCAACGGACGGAGAGCCCCTTCCATCGCAAGCTCAACCGGCTGCTCGAACTCCTGAGACGCAGCCGCGGTGGCGTGATGACTCGGCGCGACGTGTGCCGCCGACTGAATCTGCCGATCCGGGAGGTTGACGAGCTCCTCAAGACGGCCAAGGAGGCCGGCCACCTCCGGGACACTGAGGTGGCCGTCCTCCGTGATGGACGTGATCCGCTGTCGGGGGAGGTGTGAGGCAACGTCCGCCGACTCCAATGACACCTTACTTCACCGATGGCCAGCGCACGATCTACCACGGCGACGCCTGGGCGCTCGCTACTGAGTTGCCAGCCGCCTCCGTAGACTGCATCATCACCTCACCGCCTTACTGGGGATTGCGTGACTACAAGACGCCCGGCCAGTTCGGGTTGGAGAAGCACCCGCAGGAGTGGATCGAGCGGCTGGTGGACCTCTTCCTCCGCCTGCGCCCGGCGCTGAAGCCGACCGCGACGATCTGGGTCAACCTCGGGGACACGTACTTCTCGCAGGGTGGCTCACGAAGGGACGGGGACGACGCTTCACAGCGGGGTCTTGGACTTGCGAGGGGGGCGGGTCTCTTTCGGCAGGGGAGACAGGCCGATGGTTTCTGGCTCCGCCCGAAGCAGCTCCTCCTCCTGCCCTCCCGCTGCGCCATCGCCATGCAGGACGCCGGGTTCCTCCTCCGTAACGACATGATCTGGCACAAGCGCAACGCGATGCCATCCCCCGTCCGCGATCGGCTATCCTGCACCTACGAGCATGTCTTCCTCTTCGCGCTGCAGGAGCGGTACTACTTCGACCTGGAGGCGGTGAGGGAGCCTCACGCGCCGCAGAGCATCAAGCGCGGCAAGTATGGGTACGAGCCCGTCAAAGGCGACGAGGCCAGTCATTACGGAAAGGGGTTCATGAGGAACGACGGACAACCCGTCATCTGGAACCCTTCCGGCCGCCACCCCGGCGACGTGCGCGAGTGGGCGACGCAGCCCTTCCCCGAGCTCCACTTCGCCACATTCCCCGAGGCGCTCCCGGACTTCTGCCTCCGCGCCGGCTGTCCGACCGAGGTGTGTGAGCAGTGCGGGAAGGCGAAGGTGAGGCACTTGAAGTCCATACCAAACCCTGCGGGTATCATGGGTCTCCACAACATGCGTCACGCGCAAGACTTCAACCCGGAGGCAAAGGGGAAACACCTTGAGCCGGCCAACCGCGAGACCCTCGGCTGGTCGCCCACCTGCTCCTGCTCCGCCCCCTTCGTGCCCGGCCTCGTCCTCGATCCGTTCCTCGGATCGGGCACCGTCCTGGCGGTCGCGAAGCGGCGGGGCCTGCGCGGGATCGGGTTCGAGCTGTCGCCTGATTACTGCGCGATGGCGGTCCGGCGCATCGAGGCCGCCGGCAAGGCGCCGGAGTTCGTGGCCGCCGAGCGCGCCGGCCAGGCGGTGTTGCCGTTGGGCGAGGCCCTGGAGGAGGCCTAAGGCGGTGTTGACCGTCCTCGACGTCTTGACGGGCATCGACGGCAAACCGCAGACCGTGGCGATTCGCACCGCCACGGGCGATCTTATCCTGCCGGCGGTTGGCGCCGCCTCGAGGGTCGAACGTGAGCTTATCCGCGCTGAGCGCCAGGGGAACCAAGTCGTCGTCGCCTCAGCCCGGGCGCTCTTCTCGCTGTTGGCGGAACTGCCTGGCCGCCCGGCGCAATACCTCCTCCCCCTGGACCTTATGGCCCGGCTCTTGCACGGTCGGCGCCAGCGTGGCCGCGTCCATGCTGTCGAAACCGCCTCTTCCCTCCCGTACCTCGTCGAGGACTTCGTCGATTCGAGTCCCCGCGACGACTACCTTCGTCACATCGCCGCGGCCCAGTCGGTCCACCGGCACGCAGCCTACCCCGCTCTCCCGGCTCTGATCGCGTCATCCGAGAACCCCGAGCGCCTGGCCTTCCTCAAGCTGCACCTTGACCTCCTCCTCCTGCTCGGCGCTCAGTTCGCCGGCGAACTCCACCGTCTCCGTAACATCCACATCCTCCGGGCCGAGGTCCTGCTGTCTCCAACCATCCACAGGCTCTGTTCCTCGTCCACCAGTGGCCTCTCCGTGGCCCGCGAACGGGTGAACGGCCTGGAGCCCCACTTTCGCAGCGAAAGCTCGTCCTGGAGCACCACAGCGCGCTCCGTCGGGCAAGCATTAGGACTTCACCAACCGGGGGGGAGGCCCCAGGTCTTGCAGGGCCACTGGACCCAGGCTGGCACCTGGACAGGCCGCGTCACCTGCTCCTCTCCCCCCCTTCAGTCCATTGGTGACGGTGACCGGGTTGACCTGCGAGTCTGCTTCGACCCTCCGCCCGGCTCTTCGTTTGTCTCCCTCGATTACCGCGCGGCTGAGCTGTCCGCCCTCCGCGCCCTGTTCGCAGGACCTGACTTCGAGCCGCCGGACCTGCTGGCGCGCTGTGACAAGACGGACCTCTACGCGACCATGTACGGCAAGGGCCGGCCCGACTGGACTGCTCTGCCGCCGCCGGTTGGCTTGCGAGTACGGACGGCCTGGGATCGCGCCATGGCCGCCTGGAAGGAGACGGGCGGTTGGGTGGAAACGCTCGGGGGTCGCCGCCTCGTTCTCGGGCCATGCCCTGCCTGCGGCGCCGTCGAGGACGACCGGGCCGATTGCTGGCGCTGCGGCCGGCCCTACAAGAAACCCTTCCACCCGGGTGTCCTGCTCAACCCGTGGCTGCAGGGCTCCGTGGCCGACCTCATGCGGGCCGTCGTGCCGCTGATCGAGAAGGAGGTTACCGCGGTCGGTGGCGCCCTCCACCTGATCCGGCACGACGAGCTGCTTTGTTCGATCCCCGATTCAAAACTCAGGAACTTCGGTGCCGTCGCTGCCGAGATCATGGAGACGACACACTTCAGGTGCCGTCAGAAGCGAGGGAAAAGATGGGATCAGATGGTCGAAGGCTGACGGAAGACACGCTGGTGAAGTTCACCCGTCGTGGGCGTATGGCGACCCAGACTGACTTCGTGTGGCCCAGGCCGAGAACCTGGGCTCCGGTGGTCCGGGGCCCATTGGAGAAGTGCTCCAACGGATACCATCTCTGTCGGGTCGCCGACTGTCTCGCATTCACGAATGAGGAACTCTGGTTGGCCGAGGTCCGCGGTGATCAGGAACGCTTCGGCACGGAAATCGTGGCGGCTGAGGCGCGACTCGTAAAGCGGATAAGAACATGGGGACCATGCACCGCCCAGCTTTGCGCCTGTGACTACGCCTACAGGGTATGGCCGATCTATCGAAGGTTGGTGCCGGGGGATCGTCGGCCCCTAGCGGCTATCAAGACGGCACGCAGATCTGCAGTCGGCTCGGCCACTGAAGCGGAACTGGCTGCCGCCAGGGCTGGCGCCAGGGCTGCCGCCTGGGCTGCCGCCTGGGCTGCCGGCTGGGATACCGCCGAGGCTGCCGCCGAGGCTGCCGCCGGGGCTGCCGCCGGGGGTGCCGCCTGGGCTACCGCCTGGGCTGCCGCCAAGGCTGCCGTCGCGGCTGCCACCAGGTCTGCCCCCGGGGCTGCCGCCGAGGCTGCCGCCAGGGCTGCCGCCGAGGCTGGCGCCAGGGCTGCCGCCCGGGTCACCGCCTGGGCTGCCGCCTGGAATGTCGACGGGGATGCCGCCTGGGCTGCCGAACGAAGCTGGCAGATCACGCGCTTGCTGCGCTACCTCAACGGTGAACTGCTTGCTCCAAGAATGGGAGGCCCTCGCGGAACAGGTTGACCGCCTGATCCTGGCGCTCGATCCCGGTCGAGTCTCCGGTTACGTACTGGCCGGGCCGCAGGGCGACATCCGCCTCACCGGCGAGATGGGTCCCGTCCTGGGTGAGGGGCTGACTCCTCTGGTAACAGGCCTCGGTGACCTGCCCCTATCCCTGCGGTCCCTCGTCATGGTATTCGAGCGGCCGTCAGAGCGCAATCCGGAGGCCTGGGTCTCGGTCGGTTACCTGTGGGCGACGGCGGGGCGAGAGGTTGAAGGCGACATCGAGGTGGTCTCCGTCCCCGCCTCCCTCGCCCGACCCCACCGCCGCGCGGCTGCTGCCGCCCTGCGGCTGGCTGCCGTCGACCACCACGGCGACCATGTGCGAGACGCCTACGCCGTCCTACTCGCTTACCTGGCTCGGTGCAGAAAACGGTTGGGCGAAAGAGGTGCCAAATGACCGAGACTCCCGACCTGTCGCAGCTCACCCACGCCGTCACGCTTCACCAGCCCTACGCCACGAAGTTGCTCCTGCCGCTCGCCCCGCCGACGAAGCGCGTCGAATTTCGGTCCTGGCCCCTGCCAGCGAGGTACGTCGGCGTACCCTTGGCGGTCCACTCATCACGGAGGCGGCTCTCGTGGCGGAACGAGTTCCCCTGGCTGCACACGCTCCACGTCGCCCGGTTCAACTACGGCGCAGTGCTCGGGGCGGCGGTCTTCGGAGAACCGATCGCGTTTCAGATGGAGGCCCGCGTGGTGAGCACGATCTCGACGGAGTCCCCCGTAATGTGGCACGACCGGCCGTGGTTCGCCAGAGAGTTCGGCTATCCGTCTGTGTCTGCCGAGTGGCCTCCGCCGGTATGGTACGCCTGGCCCCTCCTGCGGGTCGCGGATCTCTGTTACGAGGTCGTGCTATGCCGGGGTGCGCGACGTATCTGGAGGATGGACGATGAGATTCGGGAGCGGGTACAACTGCTTCTGAGGGGGCGACCGTGGACGGAGGTGAACGCACCGTGATCCTGAGGCGCCTGTCCCGCCTGCTCTTCGAGCTCGGCCTCGCGCTCCAGCCGCGCGAGTACCGCGAGCGGCTGACGCACTACATGATCCTGGCGTACCGCATGATCCCGGAGCCGTTGCTGCGGCGCTGGCTCGGGTGGGTCGTCCGCGACGCCGTGGTACTCTGTGCAACCGAGGAGCCGACCGAGGACCTCATCTTACGGACCTACCATGAGGCCCGGGCGCCCGACCTGCCGCGCGCCGGTAGTGTCGGCGGGCGAATCAGGCAGTGAAGGGAGAGACGCCGTGAATGGACTGCACAAGACGGGGATACCGTTCTGCACGCGGACCTGGCCGGTCGTCCGGGGCTGCGACAACGCCCTTCGGTGCGCCCGGAACTGCTGGGCCAAGCGCGACTGCTGGAGGATGGCCCACCATTCGGACCCGAAGATCGCGGAGCAGTTCGAGGGGTTGACGGAGAAGCAATGTCCACCGTACTGCACCGAGGATTGTCGCCCCTTTTACGGGGCTGACGCATCGAAGCGCATCGATCGATGCAGGTCCAATCGGCTTATGTGGACGGGCCTCATTCGCACGTACCCAGAACTGCTCGACGCGCCGCTGGGCACTCGAAAGCCGCAGGTCATCTTCGTTGCGCCGCAGGGCGACTTGGCGCTGGCGGACGGCGCGACGGTCAGCAAGATCGTGCGGACGATCTACATGGCAATCGAGCTGGGGCATGAGTTCTTGATGTTGACGAAACGGCCCGGCCTGTTAGTGCCGATGCTCCCTCGACCGGCTTTCGACGCTGGCCGGTTCGATCATCTGTGGCTGGGCGTCTCCTGCTCAAGGCAGGCCGACTTCGACGAGCGGGCCGGCGCGATCTGCGACCCGTCCTCGCCCGGCTACTGGCCGGGGCGTAGGTGGGTAAGTCTGGAGCCGCAGTTGGAGGCCATCGATGTGAGCCGATGGATCGGGTCGCTATCGTGGACCGTGCAAGGCTGCGAGTCGCTGGCCGGGCGGAGGCCGGGGCGGCCGTTTCACTGGGATTGGGCGGCCGCTGTACGGCGCGAATGCATCGAGGCGGGGAGGCCGTGGTGGCTGAAGCAGGTCTCCCAAGGCGGGAGGGTGCTGGAGCCGGTCTCGATGTGCGGTCGGTTGGTCCGGGACGCGCCGGAGGCCATTGGGGCGATCCTACAGAAGTGCTCGCCAGTGGCCCCTGAGTAGGTCGTCTTGGGCCGAGATCATGCAAGGTCGGTAGGAAGGGGACGCTCAGCGGGAAACGCCTCACAGAGCGGCCCCACGCGCCCGGAAGCCCTATCGCCTACTTCGGGTGCGGACACTTTGCGAAGAGGGCCTCTCCGATCTGCAGAACAACGGTCACGGCCATCTTCACGAGCCAGTTCGACGTATAACCCAAGCTCTCGATGACCGGGCGCGCGATCGGCCAACCCTTGCAAAACAGGGATGGCGTGGCCTTCGCCTCGACCCCTTCCGGCTGGACACTGATGCTCAACTCGGCGACGATGTCGGCGACTTCCCTCTTCGTCAACTTCGCCTTTAGTTCAGCCATGATCTCTCCCCCTTAGGTTGTCCTACCTCCCGAACACGTGTCGGAACAGGTAGCTCAGCACCATCCCGCCGATCGTGCTCCCGACCATTGCCGCGAGCGCCACCAACAACGTGATCTGCACCACTGCCCTGGCCATCCCAACCTCCAGTTTCGACAGACGCTCGTAGATCGGGGCCCGCCGCTGGCCACAGGCCCGTTCACATTCGTCGCGCCGCCGGGTAACCTCGTCGATCCGGGCCTCGAGCCGCTCCATCCACTCTCCCAGCCGCTCCTCCATCCCTCTCAGGTCCTGGCGGATCGTCCCTACATCCTCTGGTGCCATGGCCGTTCTCGTCCCCGGATCTAAGAGGTCTTCAGTAGGCCGCAGGTCTCCAGCGCCACCAAGGTGGCCTTGATGGCGTCAATGCAGGTGGCCAGATCGGTGGGGTCGCCAATGTGGTCTTGACGGACGACGGGCGTTGCCCCCAAGAACCCGAGCTTCTGAGCGGGACCCGTGCCGATCTTCGTGCCCGTTGTCGTGTCGATGACCAGGTTCACGCCATCCTCGAGCGTCAGGTTGCCGCCGAGTTGCAGCTCGTCCCCTGTGATCTTTGGCTTGATCGTCGTGCCGGCGCGAGTGAAGGCGCCGGCCAGTATCCATTCGCCCTTCGTCGCGCCCCAGGTGTAGAGCAGTTCGTCGGTTCCGACGAGAAGGCGAACACTCTCGCCTTCGGCTCCGCCGTCCGGCAACTCCGTCACGACCGGTACAGATGACGGCTCCTCCTCCGTGTCTGCCCGTGACGCCATTAGGGCTCTCATGCGCCTGGTGCCGGTCAGGACGACGGTGCCTCGCGCCCGCGGCACCTTCGCAGGCGGCGCCGGGGCCGGCACCCCGGTGCCGGCCAGCCACTGCCACCAGTTCCGCTGCCTGAGAAGCGCGAGGAGCTTGCCGATCATACAACGCTGTCCCTCGCGATCAGATCAACAGCCGTGTAGGCGACCCCGCCGATGGTCGCCACCACCGTCGCCTTATAAGCGACGCCCGCAACCGTGCGGCTCGTCGTCTTCACCAAGTACCAGGCCCCCGTATCTGCATCCTTGACCATGGCCGTTTCTGGGAAGAGGTTATCGCCACCGTCCGCGTCAACCCTGATCGTGGCACCTGTAGGGCTCACTATGGAGAGGTCACGGGCGTCGAGCCAAACGCAGGAGTACCTGTCCGTCGTGTTGGTCTCGTCCTTCACGACCGGGGCGACGACGCCGACGTAGGCCGCTGCGAACTTCGAGGCCGTCAGAGCGCCATCCGCGATCTTCGCAGCGGTGATCGCGCCGTCCACCAGACTCACGGCCGGCTCCTTCATGTCGGCGCAGTAGAACACCCACGCCAGTCTGGGCCCAGCCCAGGCGTGAACTCCGTCGTGATAGGACACTTGGTCCCACAACAAGAGGTAGACGTCTCCCGCGGCCATGGCTGGGTCGTAGTCCGAGACGTCGAACTCCAAGAGCATCTGTCCTGAGGCCTCGTCGATCAAGGTGGAGAGATCGGCCGCTATCGAGACCCAAGAGGGGTTGGCGCCGTAGGTCAGCTTGTAGAGCCTCGGAAGACCCTGCGCGTAAGCCGTAAGAGCGCCGGTGTCGGGGTCTGTGCCCCGATAGGTGAAGTCCACCCACGGCTGATCGAAGGGGAACAGCCTTGGCCCATCACCCGAGAACTGAACTCCCCGGGCACGAACCGCTCCCCCAGTTACGTCAAGCTGACCTGCGCCGGTGCCAAAGGTCGGAAGCCCACCAGAGGTATTCGGAGCGTAGGCCGGCATGGCCAACATCATCCGCGTGGCTATCGCCGACTGCATAGCCTCAGGGACAAGGATCGAGTAGGAGGCGCTGTCGGGGGCACCCCCGAAGGCCCGTTTCACGGTCGCGATCTTCGTGCTCGCGTTGTAGGCGGAAATCTTCCGGACCTGACCCGCGTAGGTGCCGGAGTCCACGCCTACCCAACACCCGCAGAGGTCGTAGGCCGGCGCATCGGCGGCCAACTTGATTGTGGTCGCGCTTCCACCCGTCTGCGAGGTGCCCGTCAGCGATGCGGGAAGGACGCGGGGGTAGATGATGACGGGCTGCGTCGCGGTCGCTGAGGACTTCACCTGCACATGAACGCAGCCAGCGGACATCTCGGCCGCTGTCAGATCGAGGTAGGCGTTCGGCGAGTCGGTACTGCCGCCGACTTCCTTGATCGGCACCGCCTCGTTTGTGCAGTCGGCGAATGTGCCAGCATCGAGACTGATCTCGCTGTCCGGGGATGTGACGGCGGTCGGCACCCCCGCCGAGTCGTAGGTGGTGAAGTAAGCCCGGAACTGGTAACCATACACGGGAGTATGAGCATCGCCCGCTGTCGCACCCATTAGTGGTACTCCTCAAGACCGTAGGAAACGACAGGTCGGCTGCCGCCACCGCCCGCCGCCGTGGTGATTTGGTCCACGATGATTCCGATCTGGTACCGCATCGTGTTTATGTCCGTCCATGCGCCCGCGTTGCTCTTCCGAGTCCCATAGCAGTTTTGTCCCCACGAGAGAGCATCCAGCTCCGCCACCGCCAGCACGGGTATGTAGTAGAGCCTCTGGCCGGTGCTGCTGGTAGAGTGCATGGTGATCCGGTGCGTGGCTCCGGTGACAAGGCTTACAGGTTCGGCGAACCTTCCGATTATCGGATATGTGAGGGTCCTCCCCCAGTCCCCGTCAATCGCAATGGTGTGCACCGTGTCGCAGTCCGCGGTGGTCTTCGAATAGAGTTTGACCTCATAGTCCGCGCCCGCTGTAGAATATACCGATGTCCACCAGCCGATCGCCCGCATCGCGATTGGCACTGTGAACAGGTTGCCGTACTCATGGGGGTCGAGGTCGGCGTCAACCGCGGTGTAGATGGCAACCGATCCCGATAGGTGAAACGGCAGAACCGCAGGGGATGGCGCGTGACTCCCATCGTCATACTCGAACATCGTGACAACCGCGCCGCCAGTCCTTGTCCACGTTCCCGTGTACGTATCCAGCCACGGTATACAGAACGCTTGGGAGTAGGCCGCCGCTGTGGCGACGATCTGCATGTTGCCGGCGACGTAGGAACTGTACTCGATCACGACGGCAAGCCACTGGCCCACTGTGACCGCGCACGGAGAGGTGAGGGTTACCAGAAAGCTCTTATTGTCATCCGTCGCCAGCACCACTTGGCTGCCGTAGGCGCTGTTCCCTGTCCCGAGGATCGCTCCGTCGGGGTCCCCGCTGGCGTTCGGCGTTTGCAGACTGACCGTCACGGTGTCGCCCGTCGTGACGGTCCCCGTCGTGAACCTGACCTTCGCGATGTTCCCCGACTTGGGCGCCTGGCATATCATCGCCACCTTCTCGCCCGCGGCGTCGATTAGCGAGGCGGTCAGATTGGACGAGTACTCGACCAGGGAGGGGATGACCAGCCCAGGAACCGCGAGGTCAGCCAATGTAGAACACCTGTCCCGCCAGGGCCGTCTCGGCCTCGGCCATCGTCTGCACATCGCAAAGCGCGCAGAACTCCATCAGGGAGGTGAGAAGCTGGTCAGCGGGCGCCACGTCCCGTAGTTCCCGCAGCCTTCCCGGGTCGATGGTTAGCGCGCGTTCGGTCCCGTTGACCGTCCCGGTAACGACGAGGTGGCCCCCGCCAGAACACCGCGAGAGACCCGTGATCATCACCCGCGTTCGTCCGCTGGCGTCCCTGAAACCTGCCACAATCGCCCGCGACTGCCGCAGGAGGGCGAGCCTCTGCGCCGGCGTCAGCGCGCAGCTGGCCCCCGCCGCCGTCACCGCGTTCGTCACCCGGCACCGCCCGGCGCCCGCACTGAACAGCGCGCAGCCCCCGCAGACCACATCGGCCATGGCTATCCTCCCGGGGCCTCTTCTTCATGCCCCGGCCCGTAGTAGTTGAACCGCACGTATCGCAGGTACGCGTGGTTGCGCAGGTAATCGTGCTGGTACCGCCGCTCTTCCTCCACCACATCCCGGAAGCCCTCGAATGTCAGCCGGCCCTGACCAACCAGTTTCCCCGCCCGCTTGACGCGGCTGTTTGATGCTTCCAGGGCATCCTCGATCTCTTGGTAGCGCCGCGCGACCTCCTTGGACGTGTCGAAGGGCCGCGTGCGCAGGCCGAACCATCCGCCCAGGACCGCTGTTCCCAGGCTCGCCTGCTCCGTCGTCGGCATCGAGAGCTCCCGTACCACCGCCGTCTTCTCCAGCCACCGGGAATAGTGCTCGGCCAGTGGCTTGAGCGGTCCTGGCACGTTCCCGCTACGGATGCTTGCCAGAATGTTCGCGCTTGGACTGCTCCCGAACAAGAACACCGGCGCCAGGTTGGTGTAGGCGCGCGCTATCATCTTCTGGCGGACCCGGTCTGGCGGCTCCTTCTCCGTATCCCACATTTGCCGGTTGGTCGTGAACTCCCGCCCAGTTACCGCCTCGCTGATCCACGTGACGAGCGGGATGTTGACCAGGAGCGCCGACTTGAGCGCACCCGGGTTGCGCCGCGCTAGGAAGATGCTGCTCTGGTCGACCATGCTGCCCCAGGGGAGAAGGTAGGTCAGGTTCAGGCTCTTCCCCTTGCCCAGCGCATCCGGCAGCATCAGGTATCCGCCGGTCCTCATCCACTCTGGCTCCGCCGCCTCCATTTGGTCTCGCCGAACGTTCAGGTCCTGCAGGTACTCCATCATCTTGCTCCACGTGGCCAACCGTCCCGGGTGCTCCAGCGCCACGTGGAACGTCGCCGGTAGGGCCTTGTAGGGGAAGGTGATGAACGGGATGATGCCCCAACCGCGCAGTTGGTTGATCACCGGCGGCACCCGCCGGTAGTTGAACAGGCACTTGTTCGCCACATCCGCCGAGTGGATCGCCGCCGCCGCCTCCAACTTCGTCGCCTCGTCTACCAACCCCGCCTCCGGTATGCGCTCCAAGATCGCCTTCGGAATGCCCTCCCGCGCAAACAACAGCTTCGTCTCCGGGTAGGTGGCCCGGAAGACCGCCATCTTCCCCAGCTCCTCCTCGAACTGATAGGCCTTCCCAAAGGCCCCGACGATCTGGTGATAGATTCTCCCGACCTCGGTGCCCAGGCCGAGGTTCCGGTCGATCATGGCCCGCGATCCCCGCATCCCTGCGACGTCCTGGTGAACGAAGGTCTCCTGCCTGAGAGTCGTCCAGCGATCGGCGATCCGGCAGTACCGGGCCGGCTCTGGTGCCCGCTCGAGGATCGCCCGCGCCCAGTCCGCCATCGGCCCGTAGGCCCTCTCCCCGCCCCGCTGTGTAACCTCCTCGGTCGCCCACGCTTCCGCCATGTCCTTGAGCGCCGCGGCGTAGTGCGCGGGGTTGAAGTTGAACCCGAGCTGATTCATGATCAGCACATGATTGCTGATCGCGTTCCGCACCATTGCCGCCGTGTTGAAAATCGCCTTGTTGTACTTCCACTTCGACACCAGCCGGATGAACCAGTTCGGCGACGGGGTGCCGCTCGCTGTCGTCATCACCGCGGCGATCTCCGGCGGTAGCCACTTGTCCGCCAGGAGGCCGTAGTGTGGGCTGTCCGGCATGATCGCGCTGTTCCAGAAGTGCGTGTTGAGGCGGTCCATGATCTGATTGGCCTGCGCGGCGCCGAACCGCTCGCTCAGCCACACCGCCCACCCCGTCCGATCCCGCCCGAAGGGCGACAGCTCCTCCAGCGCCTTGACAAGATCGACCTTGTCTAGGCCAGCGTACTTGCTCTTGAGCAAATCCTCGGGGACACCTTCGAGGATGTACGCCGCCGCCTCTTCGCGCGTTTTCCCGAACGCCCCGGCAACCTGCTTCAACAGGCTCTCTCTTCCCGCCATGCGACTCCACATGTCCGCCTGGATGCCCTGACTCTGCATGTATCCCATCCGACCGAGCCGGTCCGCCACGTCCGCTGCGGTGATTTGCACGACTTCCTCGGGCCGCGCGAGAGTCTGCGACTTGCCGGGTAGCCCTTCAACGGCCCGCCAGGTGACCATCCCGAGGTTTTCGCGCTCCACCCACGGCTTTGCCCCGGCCGCTGCCGCCCCCATCATCCCGGCTGGGCCGCGGAACAGGCCTCGGTTGCCCTTCTCATTGAGCATCCGCAGCAACTCGGCGCCGTGGATCGGGTCCGAGCTGAAGGCCATGTCGATCATCCCGTTCGGGTCAAACCAGTACCTCAGGGCCCGGTAGGTGTGGATCGGAGCCAGGAGGTCCGCCGTCACCCGGTCGATCTTTCCCATGCTAGCGGCGAGGTCGGCCATCCTCTGGGAGACCGCCGCGTGCGGCGCCTTCAGCCGGTCGATCACCGCCGCCAACTTCTTCCCCTCCGCTCCGTGGACTTCGAACAGCCGCTCCAACGAGTCGGTCCAGAGTCGGTCCCTGTGCTCCATCAGATCGGGAAGGAAGTCTGCCCTAAACCGCGCCGCCACAAGCTCCTGGGTGGCCTCGGGGCCCAGTTCCTTCGAGATATCCGTCAACCACTGGGTCATCCTCGGCTCGATCGCCAATGCCAACTGCGCCTGTCGCATCGGCGTCACCGACTCCGCTGTCGGCCAGCCGAGGGGCATTCCCTGTGGCATCGGCGTCTCGCCGGTGACTGCCGCGGCAACCTCCGCTTCTGGAACTGCATCTGCTGGAACAATCCCGGCAGCCTTAGCGGCCCGCGCTTGAGAAACCCTCACGCGGAGTTCAGCCGCCCTTGCGCGGGCGGCCAGCATCTCCGCCTCTGTCGCATGGCCCGTCCGGAACTGCCCAGAGAGGAACTGAGCCTCCTCCTCCGCGTGCATGAGGTCGTGGGCGGCATGAGCAGCGGCAATGTCGAGACCGGCTTGTGTCGTGGCTCCCGCGGAAGCGCGACCGCCAACAGCCCGCGCTGCTGCACCTTCCGCCGTCAACCTATCCGCCAAGGCCTCCGTGATCCGGTTCGATACCTCGTCCAAGTGCGTCCGGAGCAGCGTCTCCGAGAGGTCCTGCGCGTTCACGAGGTTGTGGAGCACGGCATCGACCGCATACCACGGCTCCCGGCCCATCCGGGCCCGGACCCGATGCAGTCCCAGCCTTGGCCTCTCGACGTTCGGCGCCACGTCGTAGAGCCAGTCCCCGAGCTTTTTCCAGTTCCCGCCGAACGCCGGCAAGAGGTTGTCCTGCAGGTCCGCCCGGGCGACATTCCGAACGTCCATCAGCCCCTTGATGAGGTCGGAGTTGAGCCCCAGGCTGATCGTGCGGCTCTTGTCCTTCATGTCGAGCAAGCGCTGGATCGCCGCCCTGCCCTCCTCCGATGACGCCAGGTGCGCCCACCCAGCGGCCTTCATCCTCGCCTTGAGGAGTTTGACCGCCCAGGCCCCCTCCCGCTCCGATAGCCACCTGCCGAGCGGGTGCGCGTACTCGGCCGTGATCTTCCCGGTCGCCTCGTCGGTCTTGGCGACGACCCTGAACAGCTCCGGGCTGCCCCTCAGCAGCGCGCCTAGGGCGTTCGTCGTCAGTCGCGATTCCTCCATCAGCCTACCCAGCGCGCCCGGCAAGAACTCCTCCCCCATCCGCCAAGTGAAGCTCAGCGGCACCTTCGCCGCAGCTCCGACTCCCTTGACGATCTCTCCCCCAACGTAGGTGGTCGGGTCCATCGCGATGTCACCGACGAACCCGAACAGCGTTGCGTTGTCGATCCTGTTGAGAATGGGGACGTGCTCCAGGAGCCCTTTCACCGCCGGCTGGAAGCTGAGGTCCGACTGTGTATCCTCCGGCGTTCCGATCAGCCTCTCACTGCCCCACCCCGGGTTGTGAGCCCTGAGCACCTCCCCGCTTGTGAGGTAGATCGGGGCGTTACCGGGATCGACTGGCTTCCCGCTCACCTTGGACCACAGCCAGCTGCTCTTCACCTCCCGCGCGATGTTCCTCGGGATCGCCATCCCTCCGGCATTCAGCGAGTGCGTCGCGATCTCCACAACCTCCCGGGCAACATCGCCCTCCGGTACAACTCCCGGGCCCGACCCGCTATGGACGTACAGCTCGGCCAGCATTCGCAGGGAGTGGGCGATGTTCCCCAGGAAGGGCACGGTGAAGGTCTGTTTGTAGAAATCAGCCACGGTCCTCGGACGCAGGGGGGCCACGTGCTCCTCCGGGTAGAGGACCCTCTCTCCGCGCAGCGCCCGCTGTCCCCCGTACTCCGCCTGCTCCAGCAGGTTCACCCAGGGCTGGACCCCCGCCAACAGCCGCTGCATTCCCCGCCAGAATGATCCAATCTGCTGCGACCCATGAATGCGGCGAAGGCGCTCCTCGAGACCCGGCACCTCCAGAATGTCGGCCGACCGCTTCTTCGCGGCCAGGATGTCTTCCCGCGAGTAGCCGGCATTGTACCCGGCCTCCGCCACTACGGGGGACGGGATCCTGAGGGAGAGATCGTATCGCGGTGCCCCGGCTCCGGCCTGAGCCCTTCGTTGCTCTTGGGCAGCCAACCACTCCTCAGCCGTGGGGACGTAGGTCGGCCCAGCCGGTTCGCCGCCTACGATTGCCTCTAGCTCCGGCGGTAGTGGCAGGTCCTCCGCGCGCACGCCCACGGCCTTAGCCTCCGAACACGTAGTCTACGATGTCTTGCAGCTCCGGCGTCCCCGCCAACTCCGCCTTGACGAATTCCGCCAACGGGTTCCCGAGCGGCAGCCTCGGCGCCGCTGCCAGCCCGCCCACACTTGACAGCACCGAGCGGACTGCGGGTAACATGTCCATCGCGTCGCCGGTCTCCACGCCCCTCTCACCCAATCGCCCCAGCGTGCTCGCCAAGAACTCCTCCCCTCGTGTCTGCGGCGGGCGCACGAACGGGTGGTGGAGGCTCTCGATGAGCGCGTCGAAGAAGCCCGGCGCCCGCTCGGTTGGTGGTAGTCCACCCCGGGTGCCGGCTACTGCCTCCTGGGTCCCGAGCGCTGGCCCCCGATCGCGCACCGCGCTCACCGCCGCCTGCCTCTTCGCGCCGATCCCTCCGCCCACCATGCTCGCCCGCAGCAACGGCGGGCCTCCGGTCACCACCCCAATGTGCCCATACCCGCCCGCTGCACGTGTGTAGACCGCCACGTCCCCCGGCTGTGCCTGGCTGACTGCTACCTGGCGGAACCCGATGGACCGCAGGCTGTGTGGCATCTCCTTGGCATTACCCATGCCTGACGGGCGCGCCCCTTTGACCCCGAACTTCGCCATCAGCTCCTGCAAGGCCCAAGAGCAGTAACCCGGCACCTTGTTGAACTGGTGCCTGCGGTAGCCCTCGATCACGCGCAGCATCGGACCTTCGCTCTCCGGTGGAGGCCGGAGGATGATCGTTCCCCGATCCGGATCAATCTCCCGTTCCACGACTCCTCCTTTGCCCGGCGCCACCGTCATCCACGAAATGGAGTTCATGCCTGGCCTCTCCCGCCATGAGGATCGAGAATTGACGATTTACGAAAAACCGAAAAACGCTGCTACCGTCCCCTGCTCGCCTGGTCTATGGCTGACTCGACGAGTTGCGCCGTTCGGGGAGCCGACCGTCGAAGGATGCCCCGTAGCAGGTCCCCCATCGAGTTCCGCGGCCCGACGAGGTTCGGAAGCAGTTGCCCGGGCTGCGTGCCCGGGCGAGTGAACGTCCCTGTCTGGGGATCTCTCAGAACACCGCCGGGGAGCATGGTCTCAGAACCCCTTTGGCGGTCCGGGTGAAATGAACACCCCCGGACGCGGCACGTACACTTGGCCCGGCGCAGCCGGTGCCGGGGCCGGAGCCGTAGTCGTCCCCGGCACCGTGGCGCCCATAATCTTGTTCACTCTGGCGTAGGCACCCTCAACCTTTGCCTCCAGCGCGGCGATTCGGGCTTGCGCCAGCGCCAGCTGCTGCGGGTCCTGCACCACCAATGGGTTACGGAGATCATCGTTGAGCTTCTTGATCTCGTCGTCCCAGGTATCGACCTGATTCAGCGTGATCCTGATTTGGGCCGCCTGGGCGGGGGTTGCTTTGAGTGTGACGCCATTGATCGTCACTTGCCCCTTCTGGATGTTCGTCTGTGCCTCTTCTAGCGCCAACCGTCTGTCCTCAACGTCGTTGAGGTGTCTCTGCGTTACCAGGGCGGCCCGCCGCGTCTGGACGTCCAACTTCGCCAACACCGGCGCGTAGCCCGCCTCCGTCCTGGCCTTTGACGCCTCCGACCTTGCAGTGCTGATGGTTGGCTCCACCAACAATGTCGCCGTCTTGCCGCGGCCAGTCTTCTCCTCCTCCTCTCCGTGCCGCCCATGGAACATGGCCAGCGCCTCCGCCAGAGGGTCGATCTCATAGCTTTTGCTCAGTATTTCGTCCCGCAGACGTGCTGCCTTCGAGCCAACGATTCCCGCCTCGTACATGCTATTTTCGAGGATCGTGCGCTGCTCGTTCGTCGCCCCCGCCCGGTTGGCATCCAGCCGCTTTATGTAGGCCTCCGCGTCAAGACCGACATTGGTCAGGATTGTGGTGAGCAGGTCCTGTTCTGCCTTCCTCTGCCTGATGCCAGCGAGACCCTTGTTCTCTTCTGTCTGCTGCCTATAATAGGCCGCCTGAACGTCCTGGAGAGCGATCTGGCTCGGAAGGAGAGCAGCCTCGTGGCTAAGCTGCCCTCGCGCGAGACGATCAGCCCTGGCCTCGGCCATTGCTCCGAGCTCGTTTCTATATGCCTCATTGGAGAGCAGGCCGCGGTGGTAGTCGATCTGCTCCGTTATCTGCCTGTCGGCCAACTCTTTAGCGTTCTGTGCCTCCGTTTCAGCCAGAGTTTGCCGTCGGCGCTCGATTCCCTGGGCAAACTTCTGCTGCTGCCGCTGGTTCACGCCGCCCATGTAGCCGCCGGCCAGCTGCGCCAGCCCCGCTATCGCATACGCCGCATCTCCCACGATGCACCTCCTACGCGAAGGCCCCGGCTTGGCCCGCCGCGTTCGCTGCTGCCCCCAACGCCTGCAGGATCGCCTGCCACTTGGCCGCCTCTTGCGCTGCGAGGTCGCCGTAGATGCTTGCCCCGCCCATCATGGTCTGCGGCCCCCACTGCGCCGCCCCGAATGCCGCCGGGTTCCCGCTCATCATGCCGCTCAGGAACTGCTGGATCTGGGCGAACCGCTGGTCTTGTGTCTGCTGGGCCTGCTGCGACGCCGCCTGCCTCGCCTGCAGGTTGATCTCGCCGAACCGCGATACCAGCTCGCTCGTCGCCGCCGGTAGGAGCGAGGTCGCCGCCTCCGCCGATCCAAACCTCTGCGCGAGACTCTGCTCCATACCGGACTGCGCTTGGCGCTGCGCCCGCTCGATGTCCAACCGCGCCTGCTCGTAGGACGACCGCTCCTGATCGTATCCGTAGAGCCCGCCCGCCCCGTCGCTGCCCTGGCGGCTCTCCTTCCTCAGTCCCGGCACGCTGTAGACCTGGGCTCCCGCCCCCTGATACCGGCTCATCAGGTTCTTCAGGAAGTCAGGCAGCATCTGCTGCGCCGCCTGCGACTGCTGCAGTTGCAGGGCCAGGTTGCTCTTGTAGTAGGGCTGCGCCATCTGCCACTGCTGCTGTGCCACCTGCCTCATCCAATCGGCTGCCCCCTCCTGGCCAGCCGGGCCAAGCCAGCCCCCGGTTTGCTTTCCTAGCCAGTCTTGCAAGTGCTCTTTCGTCCCCGCCAACAGGCCGCCGTCTCCCACGGTTGTGCTCCTTACCGGATGACGATCGGAATCTCGCCCCAAACGTCCCCGATCCTCACCTTCAGAATCCCGTTCCCAGCGTCGAGGTAGACCATGCCAGTCCTCGGGTTGCCCGGCTCGGCCGTCGCAAACCGCGCGGGAAGCTGCCGGATCAGATCGTCGGCCGTGTCAGCTTCGATCCTGACCGGCCGTCCGCTCGGCCTCTCCGTTCCTCCGGTCCGAGGTCCGCCCGTCTCGTTCCCCGTCATCGCAGCACCCTCGCCCGCAACTCGGCGGTCTGAATCTCCACCTCGGTCGTCGCCGTTCCCCAGATCTTGAGTGAGAGGTGCCTGCCCTGCAGCCGCCCGTTGGGGGCCTGCCGAATCAGTCGCTGCGCAGGTTGCCCTTCTCCGGCTTCCAGGTCCCGCATCGAGTGCTCATACCGCGCCGTCTGCCGCTTTTCGTCGGCCTGCGCCTCGGCCAACAGGTTCTCCATCGCGTTCTTCACCGTCAGGCCGTACTGCGAGAGCTGCTTCACCCGCGTCGTATCCCCGAAGTCGACCTGCGGGAGTTGGGCCTCCCACGAGATCGGCGCGCTGTCATCCGTCGTGCCGGTGTCGGCGTTCCAAACCGTACCGGCCGCCGCATCCCCAAGGTAGAGGTCCGGGGTGTCGCCCGGCGCCGCCAGTTCCATCGCGCACCTGACATTCCAGCCTGAGATCTCCGTCCATCCCCCTGTGCGCAGGTCGAGTACCAGACCTCGGTTGTTGTAGGCCACGGTCCCGTCGCAGTAGAAGAGCCAGTACTTCTGATCGTGGACGACCGCGCAGGCCTTGCCCCAGTCCGCCGCCACAGTCGCCTCGAGCCGCGTCCGCACCGGGTCCGACACGATCTGCAAGCCCGCCCCCGGCGAGAGGATCGCCACGGCATCCCCCGTGTACCAGATCAGCTCCCCGTGATACGTCTCGATCGTCCGGTGCGACGCACATCCCAGCTCCACGGTCAAGGGGCGGAGGATGAAATCGGCGAAGTTCGTCCCCGCCACCCGGTGGACCGAGTGGCCCTTGAAGACGTATAGCTCCTCACCCAACACCGCGAGACCCGTCAGGATGTCCCCGTCGTCGACTCCCACCTCGAAGTACCCGCCGGCCCCCGCATCGCTTTCCAGGAGCGTCAGGGTCGGCACGACCATCGGCTCCTCGAAGTTGCTCAGGTAGAGCCTCGATGGATAGTCCGGATTCCCGGCGTAGACCATCCGCGACTGCCAGGCCAGCAGATACTTGCAGGGCGGCGGCACGCTCCGGTACGGGTTCTGCTCGACGCCCAGCAGGTAGTCCTGCAGCTCGTCCAGGTAGGTCAGCGTGGTGTCGTCGATTTCCGTCACCAACCGCCAGGCGGTCGAGTAGCCTCCCCGACGGTAGATGCGCACCTTGTCCGCGTCCCCGCTCGCTCCGGCCGTTGTCCAATCGACCAACACCGACTCCCTCCGCACCGACTGGAGGGCCACGATCTTGCTCTCGCTCGGCTCGCTCTCCCGCTCCGTCACCGTATCATAGTAGGTGATCCGGTACTCGTACTCGCCGGTCATCCCGCCGCTGTACTCCAACTGGTCAAGGTGGGCGACGAAGTAGTGGTCGTCGTCCAGCACCTTGATCCCAAAGTAGCGCAGACCCTTTTTGTCCGCGTCCGAGAGGTCCTCTATGGGGAAACTCACATACTGCCACCGCTCGGCCTTCTCGATGTTCACAAGCCAGAACGCCACGTTCATCCCCGTCGTCTTCCCGATCCTGAACTGCAGATAACTCCCCGACCTGGTAGACCGCACCCACATCCCGATGTGCCGCACACCTGAGAGATCGAGGCCGCCGGCCCCCGCGTCGAAGTACACCTTCGCTCCCTTGGAGGACTCGGTCGCCGTGCACTTCAGGCTCGCGTCGCCCTCGTACGCCACCGATGTGTCCTGCGAAATCGCCAGGTTGACGACATCCGTCGTCGTCCACCCGGTCGTGCTCTCCGCAGCCGAGATCGTGTTCCAGGTAGGCGACAGGGCCGGCGCCGCCGAGGGCTTCGTGATCGGCGTCAAGAGCTGTGCTGCGGTGCCGCTCCAGCTGCGGAGTCCCGTGTTCCCGTCGCAGAAGTACGTCCTGTCGCCCAGGGTTGCGAAGCTGAAGTCCGAGGACGGGTCGAGCGTCAAGCCGGCCGGCGCGAACGTCCCAGCCGTCGCATGATAGAGGTCCGTCCCCGCCACTGCCAGAATCTGCTTGGCCCCGGACTTGAGGTACTGCCGGTGGAGTCCGCGTATCGCTGCGCCGCCACCGATCGCCGCACTGTTGTACTTCGACCGGCCGCCCCGGATGCGCAGCGTACCCCGGTCGCAAAGGAGGTTGGTGGCTCCCGGCAGGAGACCTGGCGACAGCCGGTCCGCCGGCGTCACCAGGTCGATGCCGCGGAAAGCGCTGAAACTCGCCACCAACGGCTCCGCCGCTCCCACCACCGTTCCTCCCATTTCCCCCGTAGACGGCCCGCCCCGGCCTCCTCCGACAGATTGTGGGTTTCACGCCCAGACTATGGGCGCGAGAGCCACACCCTACCCGGGCGACGGCGCCACGTTCGGAGGCTTGTTCCCCATCGCCAGGTTCGCCTGGGCAACCGCCCGCTGGAACATCATGATCTGCCGCTGGGCCTGCACGTCGTTCCCGTCGAGCGACAGCATCTGGAACGCCGCCCAGCTCGAGAGCGCCCGATGGTAGGTCTCCGGGATGTCGCTCACGTCATCCGGCTGCATGAGCGGCAGTGGCCGCCGCACGTACTCGATCATGAGCCCCTTGGTCACGCTGTTCCCGGGCGCCGGGTAGAGGCGCACCTTGTCCAGCCCGATCGGGACGTACATCCAGGGACGGTCGCGCCCTGGCGTCAGTTGGTAACCGCCAATCCCCCGGTTCTCGCCCGATACCTGGTCTTCGAGGGTCTGCTGCCGCAGGACACGCGGGTCCTGGGCGCTCGCATCCTTGACCGCGACCTTCAAGATCGCCAGGCATGACCAGGGCAGGTCGTAGTCCGTCTGGTCGGCTACGGTGTCGATCTCCCCGCTGTCGTTCCGCAGCCACACCTTGGCGCCGTCGGTGCAGTTGACCGCGCTCGCCATCGTCAACGCCTTGGTGGCGTTGGCGATGGAGGTGATCTTCTTCCCCGCCACCTGCACTGTCCCGTCGCCCTTGATGATGTCGATGTACTGCTTCGGCATCAACCCCTGCACCGACCCCACCTTGACTACCGTCGTGCTGAGCGGCCGCCCAACGCCGGCGGTCGCGTCCTGACCGTCCGTCGGGTCCGTCGCGAGGCTGAGGGTCCCGGCAGCCACCACCGAGATCACGAAGTTGCCGCCCAGCCAGTGGGCGCCCACATCCATTGCGAGCGAACCCCCGGCCGTGAAGTAGTTGGTGAACCCGCCGATAGCGCTGGTCACGTCAAACGGCGGGCCGACGTGATCCGCACAAGCCAGGTCGGTCCACGGCCAGTTGACCGCCGTCACATAGCTGCCGTTGACCAGGCAGCGGGTATCCGCCGTGAACTGGTTCTGAGCGTCGTTCAGCCACGAGATGATGTCCAACTCGCCGTAGCGGTCGTTGCCGGCGCCACGGGCGTTCGCCTGCACGCGCGACTCCTCGATCAGTTCCGCGAGTGTCATGGCTCCTCAAACCTCCCCGTCTGCTTCTTGTACGCCTCGATGGCGTCCAGCATGTTGTGCCGCACCGCCGACCCGTCGATCTCTTGCTGCACCATCTTCCCGAAGTAGCTGCAGGAGTCGCGTACCAGGTCCGCACGGTCTCGGTCCCGGTCCCGGTCGAGCGAGGCATTGTGCCGCTCGACCTCCTCGATCAACTGCCGATTGTGAGCCCGAATCCGCGCCCGCTCCTCCGGGGTCTTGACCTGGCCCGAACCGGGCGGGCCCGCGCTCCGTTCGCGAACGGAGACGCACCCCTCAACCGAAGGAACCTCACGCTCACGCCTGATCCTGCGCAACGTCGCCTCGTTGACCACCTGCGCCTCTCCCGTCCGCGGCCGAAGGCCCTACGCCTTAGGCCCGCAGGGCCTCCGGCCTGGCCTATCGTCCTACCCGTCCGGCCCCAAACCGACGATGTCGAAGTAGACGACCGCGGCCGCCGTAGACGCGATCAGCGTCGTGGTGCTGGAGTTGGTGTGCTTCCAGACCTTGATCGTCATCTCGCCCGGGTCCGTGCCCTGGTCGCTGAGAGTAACCGTCACGACCGAGCCAACGGTCAAGTCCGCGTCCTGGCCCAGTGTGGCCGTCGCCTTGATGATCGTCTTCAGGCCGGTCTGAACGGGCAGGGTTCCGGTAACGGAGGCGACGCCGTAGAGGCGACGAACGTCGTCCGCCCGGCTCCCCGGCCCCAGTTCTGCCAAACTCGTCAGTGCCATGTCGGCACCCCTTTCTCTGTCCCGTCTTTCTCCGGCTAACCACCGGTTAGCCCTCGGTCAGGCCGGTCAGCTTCCCGTGCCGGCTTCGCATGAGTGTCCCCAGGTTCGCCATGTTGAACAGGACCGCCGAGTACGCGAGCTTCCCCGTCACGCGATGGAGGATCGCACCGTCCTCCTCCATCCACGTGAAGTCGGAGACCTGGCACCACGGCAGGGCATCCAGGTTCGGGAAGTACAGGGTACCACCCGGGGAGTCGTCGTCGAGGATCCACGGGATCTCGCGGCCATCACAGAAGAAGGTCAGAACCTTCCAGCCGCCCTGAATCGTCAGCGGCTGGCGGATGACCGTGGCGTCGAACAGGTCCCAGTAGGCCCGCTGGACGCCCTTGTTGCTGACCAGGGCCGTGGGATACTCGCCCGAGTTGCTGTCGATGGTCTGACAGGCCTTGATCATTGCCTGTTCGGTCAGGGCCCCGTTTACCGCCAGCTCATAGGACGACCAACACTCCTGTCCCGCGGTTGCGGGGTTGAGTCCCTGCAGCGCGCCCGCCGAGTCCACGATCGCATCGAGTCCCATGACCTCGATGTCCTTGGCGCCCTTGCGGTAGATGCAGGCACCGTCGGAGACCGTGATGTTCTGGTCGACGGTGAACACGGTCGCCGAGCTCACCCCGCTGACCTTGATCCCCGTCGCCTGCAGGGCGGCGGCGAGGTAGAAGTCCAGCACCATGTTCGCGCGGATGCGCCGGCTCGTACCGTCCGCCGCGGTGATCCCATTGTTGCAGGTGACCGATACGCCGCTCGTCACCGCGCCGTTGACCTGGCTCAAAATGCCGGTCCCTGTACCGAAGAGCTGGCGGTTCATGTCACGCGAGATGGAGTTCTTCAGGTCCGTCATCTCGCGGTCCAGTTCGTCGGCCAGGGAGGCGCCGCCGTTCCGCGTGTAGACCATCGTCGGGACGCTAATCTGCATCACGCCCCGGTTGATCCTCGCGGGCAACGTCGCCTGCTCGTATGAGTTGCTGTCCGGGTCGGGGAGGTCGGCCGTCTCCGCCCCCGCCCCCACTGCCTCGTTCGCCGCCGTCTGCACCGAGAATACGAAGTTCTTGCCCACGACGGGAATGTCCGTCCTCCGCGTGAGCTGTGCAAACAGCGGTGTCTTCCAGTTGATCGCGACCTGCAGCTGAGGCAGGTAGACGTACTTCAGCAGGTTCGCGACAGTTGTGAGTGTAGCACCAACCATGTCATCCGCCCCCTATGCATCCCCCCCGGCCCTGTGACCCTCACCGGCCTCCGCTCATTGCCTGCTCCAGGGCGGCCGCGGCGAGAGCCCGCGTCTGCCCGGGGGAGAGCTTGCTTGCGTCGAACTGCTGCTGCGTCGGTGTGGAGGCGGCACCCGCTCGGAAGTCCGGCGTCAGGGTGTTGGCCTGTGCCCGCACCTGCTGGCCGACAACAGTCTGCGGTAGAACGACGGTCCGGTATTCCTGGATGATCTCGGCGACCGGCCGCTGCGGATCCGCCTGGATCGACCGCACCACAAAGAGCCGTGCAGCGCGATCCTGACTGAGGCCGGCCTGTTGCAGGGCGCCCGAGACCGCCTGTTGCATCCGCACCAACTCGGACTGCACCGCGCTCTGCTGCTGCCCTTGTCTCAGTTCCCGCACATCGGCTACCAACTGGCTGGCCCACGGAGGCATCTGGCTCATGCTGTTCCCTCCGGCCTGGCCCAGCAGACCCGTCGGCGTCAGGGCAGGGGCCGCCATCGGTGCTGGCGGAGGCTGGTATGACTCCCCGCCGTACTGGCCTTGCCCGTACTGTCCGGCCTGCGTCCGTTGGGCAATGTACTGCTGGACCCCGGCCCAGAAGTTCTGCAGAGCCGCCTCCGGCGTCTGGCCGAACTGCTGGAACGTCTCGATCGCCGTTTCCCAGGCCCGATAACGGTCCCGCCACCGCTTCTTCTGTTCTCGCTCGGCCTTCAGGTGAGCCGCCGGCACCAGCCCCGTGGCCTGCACATCCGCATCCGACTCCGCGTCGTATACTGCCGGACTGACACCGAAGTCGAGATCCGCCTCCGGCGCTCCAGCCTGCTCACCCCCGGGAACCACTGCCTGCTGACCTGCGGCCTGCTCGGCCGCCCTTGGCGCGCCTTCTGCGGGAAGCAGCCGCAGAAACTCCTGCGGCAACTGATCCACCGAAATCGCACCCACGGACGGCGGACCGCCCGCTGCTTCCGGCAGTCCTGCGCCTTCCACACCGCTTCCTGGCGTCTCCGTACCAGCCATGTCCACGACCTCCCCTGGGGGCTGTCCGCCCTCAGTATGTCGCCCCGCCCGGCATCGTGCCGGGTGGCAGCGCGAGTGCAGGCCCCATGCCAGGGATTTGGCCTGCCCCCTGAGGCAGTGCGCCCGGTCCCGGCGGGCCTGTTACCGGACCGGCCGCTTCACGGAGGAACTGGACCAACGTCGCCACTCCTCCGGGTTGACTAGCCATCTTGCGCAACTCGTCGAGGATGACTTCGTCGAGGGTCTGCGGCCCCTCGAAGATCTCCGCCGCCCGCCCGAACTCCAAGAGCTGTAGGACCCGCTTGGCCACCACCTGATCGCCTACCGGCCCGAACAGCCCGAGCTGGAAGAGGTCGATGATGAACTGTCGCCGCGCGGCCAGACTCTGTGTCTGCCCGCTCTCCGGCTCCACCATCACGTCAACCACTCCCTCGAGATTAGCACCCGTGAACGCCTGCACCTGGAGAAGCTTGTCTGGCCCCACCAAACGGATCGTCCGCTCGGTCGTGTAGAACCGCTGGGCCAACCTCAGGAGCTTCAAGCCCACCTCCGCCATGGCCTCGTTGTAGGCGTCGTAGATGGGCCTCAGGGGCCGTTCATCCGCCTCCTGCAGGGCCTGGATCGCCGTCCCGCTCCGCACGTTCGGCGGCGTCGTCCCGTAAGTCGTCTCGTGGGCGAAGGTGAGGTCCTGGATCATCAGATACGCCTGCTGAAGATCGGCCCCGAGGTGCGCCGGTAGTTGGGGGGCCTGCAGCCAGAACGGCGGGCTGCTCCCCGGCCGATGCGTCAGCACGTGCCCCGGCAGGTTCGCGATCTGCCTGGGCAGGACTTGACTGCCCTCTTCGATCACCAGATTCGGGTGCGCCGTGTACTCCCGCTCCTCCCCCATCTCGCTGACCGTCCGGTTGAACTCCCTCTGGGCCGGGATGATCGTCTCCGGCACTCCGCGCCCCCAGATCGACCCCGGCAGACTCTCGTAGAGCACTGGCACCAGCGGGAAGTCGTTGAACGGGAACGGGTTCGGCCCGTCCTCCACCGTCTGACCTCCGACCACCATGACCCGGCGGCCGTCCGGGAAGTCGAGGCTCGCCCGCTCGTAGTACTCGAGAATCAGGATGTCCTGTTCCGGCTTCACCGCCGTCAGACTGTAGACGCTTCCCGCGTTCTCGGCGCCCAAGTCCACGGGTAGCCGGGCCGGGTCAAACCCCGCCGACGAGATCGCCGGATCGGAGCCGGTGGTTGCGTTCCCCGCCACCTCCTCGCCCCACACCTCCAGCACGTCACTCCGACTCCGCCTGCGCGCATGAATCACCCAGTTTAGGCGATCCCACGCCTGCACTGCCGGCTCCGGGAAGACCTGGTACGGATCGACCACCTCCACCAGGACGTCCCCCTCCGCTGTGAGGTCCTCCAGCCGCTCCGCCGTCACCGCAGGGCCCCCCGGAAGCTCCGCGCCTTCGCGCGTGGCCTTGGTGAACGCCTCAAGCCAGCGCTCAAAGCGGGTCCCGGCGCGCTCCTGATCGGCCGCCGCCGTATGGCGGCTGAGTATCGTCTCCGCACCCGGAGCGAGTGGCCGCCTCGTCGTTGATCGCCCAGCATATCTGTCCCACCCGACCTTCCAGAATGCCGTCCCCGCGACCGCCAACCATGTCGCGTGTTCCTGTCGCCGCCGCGTGTTGAAAACGGTCCGTAGCCAGTAGTCGAGGAGCTTCGTCGCCAGCCGCGCCGCGTCGAGGTCCTCGGGCGTGTCGGTGGCCGGCAACGCCCGCGACCACGGCTGCTGCGCTGTCAACCGGCTCACCGCGCGCTGGACCGCCGGCGCAATCAGGTTGTAGACGAGGGCCTTCCGCGGGCGCTCCGGCAACACTCCCTCGTACTCGAGGGGATCCCACTGGTATCCGAACTGGTAAGCGATGTTGACATCCCACTGCCGCTCGATACTGCGGCGCGCCTCGGCAGCCTCCTTGTAAGCCAAGATGACACCCGCCGCCAGCGCCTCCCGGCGCGGCGTTCGCAGGTCCCTCGTCCGTGTGGCGAGTGTGCTCACCGCATCGCTCCCCGCACACCTCTCGTCCCATACCGCCCGAAGATCGTTCCCGGAAGACCGCGCATCACCGAGTAGGAGGGGGTGATGATGTTGTGCGCCCACTCCTCCCCCCGCCTCCGCAGCGCCTGGTCAGCCATTCGTTCCATGAGTGACGGCTCCGGCTCCTCGTACGCCATCTCCGGCCGTCCCGCGAGCGGGAGCGACATGACCCCGTACCGCAGCGCCGCCACACAGTCGTCGTCCTTCCGCACCGGCTTGCCGGCCTGCCCTCGTCTCTCGTCGTACCGCCACGTCTCCATCTGCCGCGCCGTCTCCGGACAGCTCTTCATCACGTACAGCCGGGGAGAAAGCACCCTCCTCGTCCGCGGGTCCGTCGTACTCGCCAAGAGCGTCCGGATAAGGTTGATGCTGCTGTCCACGTCGTTATCGCCGCACCGGCACGTCAACCCGTACCCGGCGAGCTGCTGGACCGTGCTCGTGCCCGTCGTGAAGCCCCGCTGCCTCGCCGCCGGGTCGATCACGCTCCACTGGATCGTCTCCCCGATCGACAGGTTCTCGATGTACTTCGCATTCTGCTCGAGGTTGAGGTCCCTGGCCACCCATTCCCGATACACGAAGACCGCCGATCCCGTCGGGTCGTAGGCCATCCACAGGCAGACGAACGGGTGGTTGATCCCGATGTCTATGGCCCGGATGCGCCACCAGTCAAACGGGATCGGGAAGTCGGGCACCACATGGACCTCGGGCCGGAAGTTGTAGAGGATCGCCCCGTGCGCGGCTACGAACTCGCCCATGACGTACATCTGGAACTCATCGGCGTCCATATGCATTAACTCGTCTACGTAATCGCGCGGCAGGTAGCGGTTCTCGGTACTCCGGGCCTTGACCATGAAATAGCGCGGGTCAGCGGTGGCCCTTGCCCGGTCCCATTCCCGGAAGAGATAGCTCGACTGCGCGCCCGGGTTCGTAGTGACCCACGCGTTCCGGCGTGCGCCCTTGAGCCGGATGCGTTTCTTCAAGATCTCCCAGGCCGGCCCACACCCTTCCTCAATCGCCTCGTCGATCCAGAACCAGCCCGGGGTGAACGACAAGAACTTCTTCGGGTTCTGCAGATGCCGGAAAAGGATGCGGCTCCCATTCGGGAACCGCAGCTCCTTGTCGCTTGCCCGCCACTCGCAGGAGGCCCGCAACTCCGGCGTCATGGCCTCCTCGAAGAACGTGTCCATGGTCGTGTCGCGCAAGGACTCGAACTCGAAGCGGGCAATGAGGCCCAGGTTGTTGGGGTAGACCTGGCTCTGATAGATGGCTTCCTTGCACCCGCCGAGCGTCTTCCCGGACCCCATCCCGCCGACGTAGGCCCGGTACTTAGCCGGCGACTCGTGGAAGGCTTTCTGGGCCGGCAACGGGTCCGTCGCCTCCCCGGTGACGGGATGCTGGTAGCAGATCGTCGGCCCCGTCTCGACCGCCGCGCTCATGCCGTCTCCGCCTCAGGAAGTTCGTCCTCGATCGCCGCCTCGTCCAGCCCGCGCTCGATGATGTCACCCGGGGACAGCGGCACCGGCCCCCCGAAGTTCTCCTCGATGACCCGCTGCAGACTCTCCTCCCGGAGGAGTCCCAGACGCTCTATCGCCTTCCGGTCCAACTGTTCCTGGTCGGTCTCCGTCTGCTCCATCACTCGTGCCGGGATATAGTCAGCCTCCGGATCCTGGTCGTCTAGCTCGATGAATGCGTTGGGATCGGCCCGCTTCACTCCTCGGATGTTCACGTTCACCAGCGCGCCCGACTCGGGCTGCAGGGTCAACGCCGCCGATCCGCGCAGCCCGCGGCTGTGTTTCATCAACCCGTCGAGTGCGAAGACGTAGTTTCTGACCGCCTCGCTCAGAGTCTTCTCTTCCCGCGTGTCGAGTACGAGCCCCAGGGCCACCTCATCCTCGGGGTTCGCCATGATCCGTTGCCCGAGCAGTCGCTGCAGCCTCAGGAAGATGCGGTCAACGGCCGCCGGCGCGTGCTGGTCGAAGCACTGCACTACCCGATCGCTGACCGACAGGGCCTCGTCCTCCGCGACCTTCGCCTCGCGAAACCAGTCCTTCAGCGTGGAAACCGGAACACCCGTCCGTTGGTGGATCTCAAGGAGCGCGACGCCATGCTGCCGCATCTCCTCGGCCTGTTGACGGAGCTGCAACGGCTGCCGCGACCTCGCGAGTCTCCCAAGGCCTCTAGGCACTGACCGCCTCCGGGTACGCCCTGGCGAGGAGCGGGCTCGAGACGCCGGGCGCCGCCCCCTTCGACTTCAGGTAGATGCGCGGCCCCTGCGGCGGCGTCATGTAGTGAGCCTCGAAGGCTAGAGCGTCCACCAACGGCACCAGCTTGCACCGGGCCAAGGCGCCCGAGACGGCGACCGCCCAGCCTACCTCCGGCCCCACCCTTGCCCCGCTCGGCGCGTACACTGAGAGCGTCGCACTCGCTTCGTCCCAGTCGACTCGGCCGCCCAAGGCCTCGGCCACCGATCGCAAGTCGACAACCGTCTCGCCCTTAGCCTCGACCGGATGGCACAGAATCGGCATCCCATCGGGCCGGACCACCTTCAGCACCGACCGACACAGTTCGCCGACTGCGTCCCAGGGCGTGTGCTGTCCCGCCCAGTGGTAGATGCCGTAGCTTGAGAGCCCGTTGACTGCCACTGCCGCCGCGAACTCCTTCAGGCTCTGTCCCGTCAGCCTGCTCTGCGCCGTGTCTCCCGCCAGCGGGTAGACAGGCTTCTTGTACGGCTTCAACTCCCGGATCGTGCGCTGGAGGCACTTCAGGGGAGTGCCGCCGATGGTGGCGTAGTAGACCTGCGGGGCGACGAAGTCTGACCCGCCGAGGAACGCTGCCCAGGGCGTGTCGCCCTGCTCCGACGGCCACGGGTAGGAGCAAAAGCCGATGGGGAGCGCTGGCGCCACCGACCGGATGCCCCCCAGGTAGGCCGTCGCGCGCGCTGGGGAGTTGCGATACCAGGGGCTCCCGTCACTGACCTCGATGTTCGGCATGATGCCAGTCGCGCCCACGGACAGGGCCATGTACGCCTGCGCCTTGCCCTCGGCGAACGCCCGTTCGGTCGTCGAGCTGGTGTAGCCCGCGAAGGGCCACACCCATACCTCCACACCGCCCGAGCGTACGCGCGCCACCAACTCGCGGATCGCCTCGTGCTCCTGCTCGAGCCTCCCGTCCGCGTTCTTGACCGCGATGTGGCCCAGGCCCAACTCGATGGCCTTCGCGGCCATCACCCTCGCCCCACCACAGCCTGCGACGTTCTCAGCCCACACGCCCACGCCTGCCGGTAGTCTCATATCTCCCTCTCTCCTCCCGGAGGAAAGCGAAAGGAGCGCGTCTCGCACCAGACGCGCCCCTTTCGCGTTTCCCCCTGCTGGTCGGCGGGGCAGGGGAACCCACTTCACCCGGCAGCTAACCGGGCTCAGCCGACAGACAGATATGCCCTCACCAGTTGGCCTGCACCTCGATGATGGGTCGGTTGGCGGTCCTAAACTTCTTCCCCCCGTCCGTCTTGGTAACCTCGATCACGATCTCCGTCCGGCTCGGCACTCGAAGCTTCGCCATGTCGCCCGATGCCAACCCGAAGTGGAAAAGGCCGGAACCCGCCGTGTCAACGGTCGCGGCGATTCCCGGCGATCCGACCGGAACGTCCCCGTCCAGGTCATAGAGTAGGGCCACGAGCGTGTGCCCCGTGAGATCGAACGCGGCGCCCGACAGGTCCCGCAGTTGCATGTAGGCATCCGGCAGCTCATCCGAGGCCCTCCGCGACAGCCTCTCGCCCCCTGCCTGGAAGTACGCCTTGACCGGATACGCCGGAGTCATCGACCGTACCCCGAAACCTCGAGTTGATACGTGATCCTGACGGGTTCCGCCCCGAACTGCTCCAGCAACCTGATGACCGGCTCATTGTAAGGGCTTACCTGACACACCACCTTGCGCGCGCCCCTCCTCAACGGGTCCTGCAATGCCGACACAAGGATCTTCGCGATGCCCAAGCCCCTCAACTCCCTCACGACCCCGAGCCCTACCACGCGCACGCTTGGCACTCCGTCCTCGTCTGTCCCCCTTCGCCACCAGATGAACCCAGCCGGTCGGCCCGCCACCTCCGCCACGATCACCTCGCTCAGGGCCTCCCGGGCAATCGCCTGAACGATCATCCTGCCGACGGCGCTTCGCACCCCCCGCCACTTCGCCGCCCCGAAGTTGATCTCGAAGCCTTCCCGAAACAGGTCCCCGACCAGTTGCCGGTCGCTCAGCCGGGCCCGTCTCAGACTAACCGGGCCGGCGCCCGCCTCCGGGCCGGCCGGAGGGCTGCCGGCATCAGCCAGACCCGGCCCGGTCGCCTGAGGGTCCTGTCCCCGGTGAACCCCTACTGCCATCGTAGTCCCCGATCCTTACGTCGTCCGGCCGCCAGGTCATCGCGTACCTCCTGATCGGCACGCCCAGTCAACCCTTGCGTGGCCTCTTCAGCCGCCCAAAGAACCGCCGACAGGAACCGAGTCGCGTCTTTGGCTTCCCCGACCATGACCACGATCGCATCACCTGCCGGCGGATAGCCCGCCGTCCTCAACCGCCGCAGAACCTCGGCCTGGTTAGCAATGACCTGGACGCGCAGGTCCTGCCAGAGCTCCCATCTGGCCCTGGCTAGCACCCCGCGAACGCATAGACCCAGCAACCAACCCCACAGGCGCAGCAAGAAGACGGTCACCTCGCGCCCTCCACGGCGACATTGGCCTTGTGGTTGCCATAGGACGCCAGCCACGACGCGAGCCCCAACACACCTGCCACCCAGCCGTACTTCACCGGCAACCACCCCATGCTCAATGAGATCGCCAGCGCCCCGCCAACGTTCAGCACCCCCGCGATCACCGGCTTCACCGCAGCCGGCACGTCACGCCATGCCAGTGTCAGCAACGTGACCAGGCACTCGACCAGCGGCCCCAGCGCAACCGCCATCGCAAGCAGCGGAACTATCGCGTCCTGAATCTCCTTCGGTGTCATCTCAAGCCTCCCGTTCCCTTGCCCGGCCACTTGTCAGCGCGGCTTCCGCCGCCTCCCCGCCGCCGACATCTTCGCCATCCGCGCCGCCCCGTACTTCCGTCGCCCAATGGTGGCAGCCAGTGCTCCGGGGTCCTTGATCCCCCGCCGACTCAGGTTCGCCTTCAACTGTGCGAACCGTTGCCCGCTCCCGAGCCGCGGCTTCCTCGTCCTGGCCATCATCCGTCACCTCCGCTGCCGTTTCCGCTTCGTGTGTCCATGGATCGCCGCCGATACTCTATCCCCTCTCGCCCGCTTCGGCCCTACTCGCTCCGGCAGGTCCTCATACCTCACCGGCGCCTCCCGCTGCCACTCCCTCAGGATGTCCGGCCTCGCGGCCGCCAGCTTCCGCCACTGCGCCTTCGACCGAATCGGCATCGCACAAAACCCCTCAGATCAGTCCTCTAGCCCACACCCACACGAACACCCCCGCGTACAGCACCCACCCCAACAGCGCCGTTAGCGAAACCACGAGAAAGACGCGCCACAAAGCCACATTGGCCTCGTCCTCGTCGCCCCAGAGCCGCCGCATCCATCCCCTCATCACCCTACCCCCCCGGCTGCAGCTGGAACCAAATCACCGCACTGATGGCCCCGGCAGTTACACATGCGCCCTGCCGAATGGCCAGTACCTGCCCATCCTCGAGTACCAACTCCCCAGGCAAGAAGTCGAGCTGCAGGTTCCCCGCCTTGGGCTCCGTTACCGTTCCGCTCAGCTCCATCGTGAGAACCACAATCGGCGCCGTCAGCGTCAGGTCGTCTGTCGTCGTCGTGTACTTCGCCGTGCACCCGCTTGTCTTCGCCGCCTTCCCGTTCAAGTTGATCTGAGTCGCATCCCCTGTCCCCCCCCCCGTCCTCGCCGTCGCCCTCACTACGTCAACAACCTGGCTCCCCGAGCTTGTCAATGAGGCAATCGAGACTCGGCGGATGTACACGCGCTTCCCCGCCGGCGCCTCCACGCTCAGCCGATACTTGGCCGCAGCTGAAGCGGCTGCCAACTGCTCGACGGCCACTGAGTAGATGTCCCCATGCGTCTCTCTCTGACCCATGTGCGCATCCTCCTGCTCGCTCTCCATCCCTTGGTCTCCCCCTACTCCTCCCCCTTCCTCCTTGTCAAGTCCCACCAGCGCGAAAGTTGGAAGTTCAGAAAGCGACACCTCATTCCCTGTCAACCTGTCGATCTTGCGGAATAAACCCATCTCCCCAAACTTCGTCTCTCCGGCAAACCCCGAAG
>Ga0315280_10001223_pt1 | contig 44762 bp, 38 predicted proteins | sample YL17G06_40_MG_FD_203697 | JGI IMG/M metagenome (GOLD analysis project Ga0315280, IMG submission 203697) | Sediment microbial communities from Yellowstone Lake, YNP, Wyoming, USA - YL17G06_40 | ecosystem: Environmental > Aquatic > Freshwater > Lake > Sediment | place: USA: Wyoming | collected... | reverse complement strand
AGTGGTAGATATTTAGATACATGATCGCCGGAGTCGAAACTAAAATTTGGTCGAGTCAATTGCATCCCGCTTTTGTAAAAATATAATTGCAGAATTTATTAAATATTCCTTAACCGAAGACCAATGAAATCCTCTGCGATTATTGGGTTTCAGAATTCCCGTTCAGTGAAATTGAGGCACGACCCGAAGACTTAATATGACAAGATTGAATCATAGCGTCACAGGGTATGGGAGAGATTGGATGGAACAAATCAAAGAGCGCATAACTTCATTTTTCTCAGATGAAAGAAATGTTCTAATCACTCTTATATTGATTGGGTTGATATTTTGGTCCTACAACCTAAATTCACCTCTTCTGGACTTTCACAGTTGGCGGCAAACTGAAACTGCAGGCTTTGCGAGAAATCTCTATAACAACGGATTTAATATTTTTTATCCACAAATAGACTCGGGCGGGGCAGGCCCGGGGTATGTAGAGGCAGAGTTCCAACTTGTTCCATTTATAATCGCATTGCTTTATAAAATATTTGGTGTCCATGAATATGTTGCCAGGCTCGTTATCATAGCCTTTTCAATGGGTTCCATTTATCTCCTTTATAAGATGGTACGCATGCATTATAGCAAGAGAGTAGCCATCTTCAGCACATTTTTCTTTATCATATCTCCTATGGAGCTATTTTTTGGTAGGACTGTAATGCCCGAGTCAGCCATGATTTTCTTTTCCATTGGTTCGCTGTATTTTTTCGATAAGTGGACAGAATATGATGATAATAGATCATTCCTTTTTGCCATAATCTGCACAACTCTCGCCTTTTTAGTAAAGATTCCCACGCTATATTTGGGATTGCCTTTGCTCTGGCTGGCATATGCGAAGTATGGAAAGCGGTTATTATTCGAGCCAAAACTCTACCTCTTCACTATAGTGACTCTGATTCCCCCCGCAATGTGGTATTACTTTGCCCATTCTGTTCTTGCTCAGTACAATTCAGTGAGCATATGGGACCTTGGTAGCGGCAGCAAATTTGCCAGCTTCGAATTGCTACTCAGCCCAGAGCTATATATGCTTCTCTTTACTAGGCTGACATTCTATGTGTTTACGCCGGTAGGGTTTCTGCTATTCATTTACGGGCTATCTTTGAAAACAAAGCCTAAGGATTACGTATTTCACTTCTGGTTCCTTGCCATAATCATTTTTTTCTTTGTAGTTGCCAGGGGCAACATAGGTAATAACTACTACCAACTACCGCTGGTTTCAGCAGGAGCAGTCTTTGTAGGGCTTGCATTATCAAAAATCTATGAAAAGAATAATATGGCTTCGTTTGGATTAATTGCAATAATCTTGCTATCCGCAATATACACGGTTGCCCCATTTTATGCACAGAATACGATAATTTTAAGCGCGGGAAATACAATAGATAAAATAGTTGAAAAAGATGCATTGATAATAACCACAGAATCTGAGATAGGATCAAATCCTGCTATATTATATTATTCGCAAAGAAAAGGGTGGACGCTCCCGGGTACGTTATGGTCGCCCTCAATGCTAGACTCTCTGAAGAATCAGGGGGCAGATTACTTTGTAATAGCTCCACAATTGTCACTTCTGAATAACATCAACTTCTCTACCTACTTATTCAACGCCTATAAGTCAGTAATAGGCAGCAATTTTGTTGTATTTGATCTACACGAGCCGAGCGATATTCTATCCTCTCCGAACCAAACTGTTATGAACTTCAAAGGGAGTGGAGCACTAATAGGAGGATATATTGCAGAACCCAATAATAAAGGGATTTTGAACATAACCTCTTACTATAAGCTCATGGGCAGCAAGACAAATTACTGTGTTCTAACGATCAATTTCATGGATCTAAATGGCAACTCCCTGCTTCAGGAATCGTTCCTATCAAGCGAACTGAACCCAGGTGTTATTGAGAAGAACCACTATGTTCTTCTTATTCCAGATGAAATCAGGCCGAAGATAAGCGATGTTCAATTTAAGGTGCAAGAGCTTGATGTCCAGTGACTTTTAGCTACTTTGATATTTATATAGTCAGTTTCCATAGCTTGCTGCTTAAGGTTGTGAATCTAGGAATTTTATTGTAGTATGCCTAAATTATGGGAGCTAAGGCTTCAGAATCTCCTTATTCCCGGACTCCACTCCGAAGTCCACCTTGACGCATCCTGCCTCCTTCATCTTGCGAAATAGCTTCAGGGCCAAAAATGCCCCGAAGGCGCGGTTCCCTGCCCCAAAGGGGAAATATGAGCAGATAGTCTGCCTTAGTCATGAGAACTGCGGTTCAAAGGTGCGAGCATTGAAGGTTGCCATATTCCACGATTATATCGGGTCAATCGCTGCGAGCGCGTCGCACTGACACTGGCACGCGCCCTGAAGGGCGATCTGGTTACCACGGATGTGAGCCTTGAGGCCCTTCGTAACCTTGGGTACCAAGATATAAACCTGATTCGCCTGGGAGACACAGTCAAGGTCCCGCCCCTGCGGCAGATCTCAGCCTCCTGGATGTTCTCCTGCTGCGATCTGGCGGAAAGCTACGATTTCTTTATCTTTTCCGGAAACTGGGCCCACTATGCCGCCAGGAAGCACAGACCCAATCTATGGTACTGTCACACTCCGGTGAGGGTCTTCTACGATCTCAAAGAGGATACGATCTCCCGGCAGCCCAATGCGCTTCTCAAGCTTGCGGCCTCCACGTGGATAAAATGTCATAGAAGATTCGATCAGAGGTCGATTGAGAATATCGACAGAATTGTGGCCAACAGCCTCAATGTCCAGAAGAGAATAGAAGAGGCCTATGGGCGGTCATCGACTGTGATCTATCCGCCCGTCGACGCCAGCAAGTTCAGGTTCAAGGAGTATGGCGACTTCTGGCTCTCGGTCAACCGCATATATCCCGAGAAGAGGATAGACCTGCAGTTTGAGGTCTTCAGGAGGCTGCCCCAAGAGAAGCTGGTGATCGTGGGAGGCTACGCAAAGGGAGCCCACGCTGCCAAGTACCACAATAGATTGATAAAAGACATACCGGATAACGTAAAGATGCTAGGAGCAGTCCCGGAGGAGGAGTTGATCGACCTCTATGCTCGGTGCAGAGGTTTGATATGCACCGCTGTGGATGAGGACTTCGGGCTGACGCCAGTGGAGGCTATGGCCAGCGGAAAGCCAGTGGTGGCCGTGAATGAAGGCGGCTTCAAGGAGACGGTGGTGCATGGGAAGACAGGGCTGCTAGCGCAGGCGGAGAGGGATGATCTGATGAAAGCAGTTCTGGCCATTTCGAGGGACCCAGCTAGCTACAGAGGGGCATGCGTAGCAAGGGCGAAGGAGTTCGATAGGGAGATATTCCTGGAGAGAATGCGCGAGGTCATAGCTGCAGCACAGTCGTAATAATCTACCAGCAAGATGGCCGGTGCATAATTCATGCCACCAACGCGTTGTGTGCATTTGATAGATAGTCTCCGAATTAAGGGGAAGTCATTCACTTTTACAAAAGTATTAAGTATCGAACCACATCATCTCATGTGATGGCCCAAATTGATATAAAAACGTTCATATTATTGTGTATCCTTGCCTTATCCGTCCCCCTGTTCATAGTCAACCAGAGCATCAGCGGCAATGATATCACCTCCACCCTGGAGCTGAGCCTCAACTCCAGCCCAATTGGACGCAGCTGCGGCTGGAGGGTGCAAACATAACCGGATTGGAGATCCTGGATCTTTATTTTTGAATTTGAAAAGACTTTTATAGACATGTGCCTTCTTTAAGAAAGAGTCTTGAATTCGGTGATATGGATGAGAATCTCAGTAGTGGGCGGAGGATACGTCGGCCTGGTATCGGCCGCATGCTTTTCAGAACTCGGCCATACAGTCGATCTAATAGAGATAGATCCAGCGAAAGTTGAGGCCATCAACCAGGGAAAGTCGCCCATATACGAGAAAGGATTGGAGGAGATTCTGAAAGCCCATGTAGGCAGGGAATTGAGGGCCAGGCCAAACTACGAGAGCATAGAGCATTCGCAAGTTGCTCTGATCTGTGTAGGAACTCCCCAGGGCAAAGGAGGAGAAGCTGACCTTTCCATGATTGTATCCGCAGCAAAGTCGATCGGCCTCGCTCTTCAGAACTGCAACGATTATCACGTTGTGGCAGTGAAGAGCACCGTCCCTCCAGGCACAACTGAGCACCTGGTTAAGCCTATAGTGCGGAAGTACTCAGGAATATTCCCAGAAATAGGCTTTGTCATGAATCCGGAGTTCCTTCGGGAAGGTCTGGCGGTTCAAGACTTCATGAATCCCGATAGGATCGTTGTAGGAAGCTCGGACCGGAAGGCAGGAGATGTCTTTGCCGGAGTCTATGGCGGCTTGGAGGCTCCTCTGATCAGGACCAGCCTGACCGCAGCCGAGATGATCAAGTACACCTCCAATGCCTTCCTGGCCACCAAGATCTCCTTCTCTAACGAGATTGGGAATATCTGCAAACGCTTGGGCATAGACGTCTACGAGGTGATGAAGGGCGTGAGCTTGGATCACAGGATCAATCCCTTTTTTCTTAACGCAGGGGCAGGCTTCGGAGGAAGCTGCTTCCCCAAGGATATATCAGCTCTGAGGCATCTGGCGAAAGAGGTAGGCGAAGACCCGATACTGCTCAATGCCGTGATGGAGATCAATGAACGCCAGCCCATGCGCATAATCGAACTCCTGGAGAAGCGGATAGGCGATCTTGCCGGAAAACGGGTGGCCGTGCTGGGGCTAGCCTTCAAGAATGACACCGACGACGCCAGGGATTCGAGATCTATACCCGTAATTGCGGAGTTGAAGAAGAAGGGTGCGATAGTCAAAGCCTACGATCCCAAGGCCAACTCCTCCATGAGCAAGATCTTCCCCGAAATCGATTACTTCTCAAGCGCTGCCGAGGCGCTGAAAGGAGCCGATGCGTGCCTGGTTATGACGGAATGGCCGCAATTTGGGATGCTGGGCACGGAGTTCGATCTCATGAAAAAGCGGGTCATCATCGACGCCAGGCGGGTCTTATCATGTAAGGACGCTGAAGGGATATGCTGGTAAGCGCTCGGGAAAAAAGTATATATCATACTAATTATGATTTGCTAGTAATTAAGGTGACAGAATGGCGCGATCAAAGGTTAGGAGGGCCGTAATACCGGCAGCTGGCCTGGGAACCAGGTTTCTTCCTCTCACTAAGGCCCAGCCCAAGGAGATGCTGCCAGTGGTGGACAAGCCCGTCATTCAGTATGTGGTGGAGGAGGCTACTCTCTCTGGCATAGATGATATCCTGATCATAACCGGCCGGGGCAAGAGGGCCCTGGAGGATCATTTTGACGCTTGCTTTGAGCTGGAGTATCGGCTCAAGCAGAACGGAAATAAGCGGCTTTTCGAGGAGACGGAGAGTCTATCCAAGATGGTGGATATGCACTATATACGGCAGAAGGAGCAGAGGGGCCTCGGTGATGCCATCCTCCATGCGGAGAAGCATTGCGATGGCGAGCCCTTTGCTGTTCTCCTGGGCGACACCATCACCATACCTCATGAAGGTGAGAAGACCTGCACCAGTCAGATGATAGATGCCTTCGAAAAGTACCATGGATCCATCATCGCCGTTGAGCCCGTGGCCGAGGAGAAGATCAAGGACTATGGCATCATCGATGGAGTAGAACTTGGGAATGGCGCCTATATGATCCAGGATATTGTGGAAAAGCCGAAGCCTGAGGACGCCCCATCAAACCTGGGGGCTATAGGCAGATATGTCCTCACCCCTGAGATCTTCGCCCTTCTGAGGGATACCAAGCCCGGACATGGCGGAGAGGTTCAGCTCACAGACGCCCTCCGGCGGCTGGACCGGCCCATAGGCCTGGCTACGAAGTGCAGGCGGTATGATATCGGGGACAAGCTCGGTTGGATGAAGTCGAGCATTGAGCTGGCCCTGGAGCGAGAAGAGTTTTCAGGGGAGCTCAAAGCGTTTCTTAAGACGCTGCTTGCAAACGAAATAATGGTTGGGCAGAGTGGATCATCGTGGCTTGGGACTATAAAAGAGAGGTAGAGGCAATACAGAGGCATCTTGGAGACCTTTCCTTCCAGGAGCAGAGGATTCTGATTACAGGCGGTGCAGGCTTCCTGGGCTCCTGGATGTGCGATGTGCTGGTCTCCAAGGGAGCTGAGGTTGTATGTATCGATAATCTGGCCAGCGGCTTGAGATCAAACGTCGCCCATCTCTTGGAGTCAAAGAAGTTCAGGTTCATAGAGCACGATATCTCCGAGCCCATCTCCTTTTCGGAGAAGCTGGATCTGGTGGTGCACATGGCCAGCAGGGCCTCGCCTTTCGAGTTCGAGCACTATCCCATTGAGATCCTCAAGGCGAACACCCTTGGGCTGATGAACTCGCTGGAGATCGCCCGGCATAATGATGCCAGGATCCTCTACACCTCGACCAGCGAAACCTATGGCAATCCGCAGGTGGTGCCGACTCCAGAGAGCTATTTTGGCAACGTCAATGCCCTTGGCCCCAGGGGATGCTACGATGAGGCCAAAAGATGCGGGGAAGCTTACGTAACTGCCTACAAAAACCAGTACGGTCTGGACACCAGAACGGCCAGGATATTCAATACTTACGGCCCGAGGATGAGGTTCGACGGGATCTATGGCCGGGCCATTCCAAGGTTTGTGGACCAGGCTCTAAACAACCAGACCATAACGGTCTTTGGAGACGGCAGCCAGACCAGGAGCTTCACTTACCTGACAGATCAGATAGAGGGGCTGCTCAGGCTCGCTGCTCTGGACAGAGCGAAAGGATGCGTGGTCAACATAGGAAATGATAAAGAAACCACAATCCTGGAGCTGGCGAGGAAGGTCCTGGAGCTGACCGGATCTCATTCGGAGATAGCCTATTATCCGCTTCCAAAGGACGATCCCTTGAGGAGGCGACCGGTGATAACCAGAGCCAGAGAGATCCTCGGCTGGGAGCCCAAGGTGCCTCTGGAGGAAGGATTGTCCAGGACCATTGAGTGGTATATGGCCGCCAACTTAGGGAAGCCGAAAGAGCGAGAGGGCAGCCGTGCCGAAGACAGGAGCCGCAAAAAGGATAACGCCGGATGTCGGAGATCTACATTTCAACCTCGTGCCTGAAGGGCACCGGAAACCTGCGAAAGATCCTGGAGGTCTACAGCGCCCATGGCATCGAGAAGGTGGAGTTGACTGGCGGCCTGGAATATATCCAGAACTTGGCTGGCCTCCTCGGTCATTATCCTGGAACGAATTTTATAATTCATGACTATTTTCCTCCGCCCCGCGAGCCCTTCCTCATGAACCTGGCGGCCAAGGATGAGAGGGTGAGAGAGAAAAGCCTGGCCGTCTGCAAGAGGGCGATGGATCTTTGCCGTCGATTCGGCTGCGGGCTGTACTCTTTTCACCCCGGCTTCAGGGTGGAAAGCACTTTGGGGCTGAACTTCGACCTCTCAGGTAGGAAGCTGGTCCCCTACCGGGCCGCCTTTTGCAGGTTCGCGAGATCGATAGAGGAGATATCGGCTTATGCCAGGAGCAGAGGCGTGCCGGTCGCTCTGGAAAACCTGGAGCATAAGAATGAAGCCTACATGATGACCCGGCCGGAGGAGTTCGTGAAGTTTCAAGAGATTCGGTTTTGAAGCAAAGGATTTCCTGAGCGCTGTCAAAGGCCGCGTCCTGGCGGTGCATGTTCATGAGAACGACGGGATTAGAGATCTGCAGCTGAAGCTGCAAGCGTCCGCAAGCTCTACTCCACCGTGACGCACTTCGCCAGGTTCCTGGGCTTATCGATGGGCAGACCGAGCTTGTTGGCCGTGTAGTATGCCAGAAGCTGCACCACCACGGTACAGAGCACCGCCGAGAAGACCGGCCTCGTCTCGGGCAGCTCAATCACCACACTCGCCACCTTGCCGATATCCATGTCACCTTCTGAGGCCAGAGCAATTACATCCGCGCCGCGGGCCCTAACTTCCTTAATGTTGGACTGGATCTTCCTGCCGCAGGTGGCTAGCGCCACTACCGGCGTATTATCGGTAATCAGAGCCAGCGGCCCGTGTTTGAGCTCGCCTCCAGCATAGCCCTCCGAGGGGATGTAGGCGATCTCCTTCATCTTCAGAGCGCCCTCCAGTGAGATGGGATAGAGATAGTCCCTGCCGATGAAGAAGTAGCAGCCTGCATCTGCATAGGCCTCCGCGATCTCCCGAATCTCCTCCCGCTTCTCCAAAACCCTCTGCACGAGCCCGGGAAGCTTGGTGAGCTCGATGAGCATCTTCCTGGCCTGGTCCGGGGTCAGGTGGCCGCGGGCGCGGCCCAGTCGCACTGCCAGCAGAATGAGCGCCACGAGCTGGGAGGTGAAGGTCTTGGTCGCAGCCACTCCGATCTCCGGCCCACAGCGGGTGTAGATGGTTGCGTTCACCAGCTCCGTCACTGTGCTGCCGACAACGTTGGTTATAGCCAGGCTCCGCATGCAGCAGGTCTTGGCCTTCTTCAGGGCCATCAGGGTGTCGGCCGTCTCCCCAGACTGAGTGATTCCCAAGAGCAGCGTCTTGGGCCTGACCTGGAGGTGCTGGAACTCGGAGGCCACCTCCACATCGACCGGCAACCCCGCCGCCCGGGCGAAGAGGTAGCGGGCAAGCATACCGGCATGATAGGATGTGCCGCAGGCGATGATGGTCACCCGCTCCAGGCTTGCCGTCTCCTCGTCGCTCATGCCGAGGAAAAGCCGCACATCACCGTTTATCTCCGAGATGCGGCCGGCAATGGTCTCGCGAATGGCCCGCGGCTGCTCGTGAATCTCCTTCAGCATGAAGTGCGGATAGCCGCCCCGCTCCGCAGCGTCCGCATCCCAGGTGATGCGCTCGACCTCAGCCGCGTGGGGAACGCCTGCCAGATCCCTCAGCTCGACTCGATCCTCATAGACGCGGGCGATCTCGCCGTCCTTCATGCGGATCACGTCTTTGGTGTAAGGAAGAAGCGCAGGCACATCGGATGCCACATAGGTTGCGCCCTCGCCCCGGCCCAGCACGAGGGGGCTATCCTTGCGGGCACAGACCAAGTAAGGCGAGCTGGCCGCCAGGACAGCTACAGCATAAGAGCCCTCTACCCGCTCCAGGGCCCTGGAAACGGCCGAGAGGAGATCGCCTTGGTAGTAGAAGTTTATAAGATGCGCCAGGACCTCGCTGTCCGTCTCGGACTGGAACTCGTAGCCCATCTCCGTGAGGAGCTCTCTCAGATCTAGGTAATTCTCGATGATGCCATTATGCACTATGGCGACTTCGCCTGAGGTGTGGGGATGAGCATTCCTGTCACTGGGCCTCCCGTGGGTCGCCCAGCGGGTGTGGCCTATGCCCATGCTCTCTCCAGGGCTGCCCAAGGCCATGTAGACCTTCTCCAGATCGGCTATCCGGCCGGCCGATTTGATGACCTCAATCGCTCCATCGGACTTGACCGCCACTCCTGCAGAATCGTAACCCCGATACTCCAGCCGTTTCAGCGTATCAAAGAGTATCGGCCCCGCCTTCTCATCGCCGATGTATGCGACTATTCCGCACATCTCTAGATCACCCTGCTCTCTCTCTCGATCCAGCCGTGAATTGTCGCTCCGGAGCCGATGCGCGCGCCCGTGCCCACGATTGATCCTGGGCTTATCAGGACTCTGCTTCCGACGGCTACATCATCGGCCAGGATGGCACCGAACTCCGCTTTATAAAACGCCTCTTCCACCTCTGTTACGGAAGCGCCCGTTTCAATGACGAGATGGTCGCCCAGCATGCAGCTTGCGCCCAAGACGGAGTCGGATATTATGGTTCCCGAGCCAATCCTGGCTCCACTCATGATGATGCTGTTTCGAATCTCGGAGTGGGAGCCTATTCGGACCGAGTCGCCCACGGAAGTGGACGGCAAGATGGTCACATTGGGACCGATATCGCAGTCCTTGCCGAGGGATACCGGCCCTACCAGGTAAGATCCGGAGCGGACGATGCTGCCCTCGCCAATCTCCACTGGCCCCCTGATCCAGGCGCCCTCTTCCACCTCTCCCGAGATCCTGGTGTCCTTTATGCCCAGAGCCAGGCTGTTGGCATTGAGGAGATCCCAGGCGAAGATGGCATCTGCCCAGATGCCATTGCTGATTAATGGCACAATCTCCTTTCCGTCCTCGATCATCTGGGATATAGTTTGAGTAAGCTCGTAAGAGCCCCGCTCGGAGATGGGCGTCCTGGAGAGATCTTCAAAGATGGCAGGGCTGAATTTGTAAGCTCCAGTATTGAGAATTCCAGCGCAAGGCCTTCCAGGCTTCTCGATTATGGCAATAACCCTCTCTTGTTCTATCATCAGGACTCCATAGTCGCCTGTATGCGGGCGAAGGGCGGCCAGAATAACGTTCTCCCCTTGAGCAGATATCAGCTCATTGATCGCCTTGGAGTCGATGAGATTGTCTCCATTGACCACAAGAAACTCTTCGTCCACATACGGCTCGGCCTTGCGCAAGGCATGTGCTGTTCCCAGGAGCTCATTTTGCTCAATATAGGTGATCTTCACATCAAAATCAAGGCCATCCTCGAAGTGGTCCATCACCCTTTCTTTCTGGTATCCTACCACCACGTAGAGATCTCGAACGCCATTTGCGGCCAACGCCAGGATGACATGCTCCATGAAGGGCTTATTGCCCACGGGCAGCATGACCTTGGATCTGGTCTGAGTAAGCGGCCTGCACCTGCGGCCCTCTCCGGCCGCCAATATGACTGCCTTCAAATCCATCACTGCCAGGATAACTCAAACTGATATGTGGAGCAGAACTTGCTTTATATCTTTTCGGTCCATGATTTATAAAATATACGAATGGCGCACAAGGAAAAAGCCCAGGCTTTTATAGGAGCAGATGGCAGGAACTAAAAAAGCGAGACGAAAGGCAAAATGAAGATATTGGTAATACCCACCACCGACTGGATCAGGCATCCTGTTCCCAACCGGCTCAACTTCATCTTCGATACTCTGGCCGATGAGCACGAGGTTTATGTGCTGCACTTCGGCCTGTTGAGGTTCAAGAACCAAGAGCCAAGGGAGACGAAATGCCAGCTAGTGGAAGCGAGCTGGAGGGAGATTGAAGACCCATCGCTCTATTATCTGCTGAACTTTCCCTACCACCTCTGGAAGGTGAAGAACGTGGTAAGAAAGCATGACATAGACGTCGTCCTCTCCGCCAACATTCTGCCTTCATTTGCCGCCAACTTTGCGGGCGCGCCGGTGGTCTTCGACTATCTAGATCACCTGGAGGAATCAGCATCCGTTTACTACCCCGGCTCGGCCTTTGGGCGATTGGTCAAAGGTGTTGTCAGCTTCATCACCAAATATAACCTCCGCCATGCTCATTCGGTCATAACCATCACCAATGAGCTTTCTCAATTTCTCGATGGCCTGGGAGTAAAAGACATAACCGTGATTCCCAACGGCGTGGACACGAGGGTCCTCAGGCCCATGCCGATGGAGGAGGCCAAGAGATCTCTGGGCTTGAAAGGCACCGTCCTCGGCTATGTGGGCTCTTTAGAGCACTGGGTGGATCTGGAGATGGTGGTGCAGGCGCTGGCAAGGCTAAAGGTCACGCTGCTCGTAGTTGGACCTGGGCTGTTCACGGATTATGGAAGCCTGATAAAGAAGATGGCCGAGGAGCTGGGGGTGGCGGACAGGATCGTCTTCACAGGAGCTGTCAAGTACTCCGAGCTTTCCAGATACATCTCGGCCATGGACATCGGCCTCAATCCCCTGAAGATGATGAAGAAGAACGAGTACGCCGCTGGCGGAAAGGTCTTCAACTACCTCTCCTGCGGAAGGCCGGTGCTCTCCAGCCGCATGGTCTCCCTGGAGAGACTGCTAGGGGATGAGATATACTACTACGATGATGTCGATAGCTTGATTTTGCAGGCAGAGAAGATCCTCAGCCAGAGACCTGATGAAAGGAGATTAAGATCGATAGCCGAAGAGTACGACTGGAGAATCATCTCTTTGCGCTATGAGGAGGTTCTGAGGAGGGCATCGATATGAAGATTGCCTTCGTATATTATTCCGCATTTTCATCTTTTATTAAAAAAGATTATGACATAATCTCCAAGCATCACGAAGTCTGCAAGATCAACTGCCAAAAGATGGCTGATATCAAGAAGATGATGACCGCCATTCCCAGATGCGACCTTTCCTTCATATGGTTCGCAGGCGGCCATGCCCTTTTGGCGGTGCTTCTCTGCAAGTTATTCAAAAAGAAGTCATTGATTGTCGTGGGAGGTTTCGATGTAGCCAAGATGCCCCAGATCAGCTATGGCCGGTTCACCCAGGGCTGGACAAAGAGATTGAGCACGAAATTGGCCTTGAGATACGCAGATAAGGTGTTAGTAGTCGATCCTTCCCTGAAAGAGGACGCCATTAGAAATGCCCAAATTGACGGGCACAATATCGATTATCTTCCCACAGGATATGATGCGGATCGATTCAAACCAGGAGGAGACAAGGAGGATCTGGTCATCACCGTGGGATATGTGAGCGTCTCCGTCATCAAGAGAAAAGGCTTTGATACTTTTGTGAAGGCGGCATCCTTTCTGCCGAATGCCAGATTCCTGCTCATAGGAAAACCTGTCGATGAATCCCTGGAATCATTAAAGAAATTCGCACCGGAGAACGTCGAGTTCACAGGATTTGTCTCTGATGAGGAACTCCTCAGGTATTACCAGCGGGCAAAGGTCTATTGTCAGCTTTCAGCTTATGAGGGCCTGCCCAATGCGCTTTGCGAGGCAATGCTCTGCGAGTGCATTCCCGTGGGCACGAAACGAAACGGCATACCTACAGCCATGGGAGATACCGGTTTTTATGTGCCGTACGGCGATCCGGAGGCCACGGCCGTGGCCATAAAGAGGGCATTGCAGGCCCCAAAGGACCTCGGAAGCAAAGCGAGAGCACGAATCATCGATCTGTTTCCGGAGAAGAGAAGGGAGGCTGGACTGCTGCGGGCGATAAACGGGGCAGCTCGACATGAGGTGAAAGGTTGAAGATTCTGATAACTACTACCTACTGGAAAAAATCTGATGGAGGAGGTATAAAAACCTTCCTCGTTAATCTGGCGCAGGAGCTAGAAAGAACGGGACTGGACGTAGATGTTATCTTTGAGCATGGCGAAGATGCAGATAATTATAAAATAACGGAAGAGGAACTGAAGGCGCCCTTTCCCGTGAAGATACTGCGAGCGTATCTTGCCCTTAATAAACTGAAGCCCGATGCTGTTCATTCCCACGGAGGAATGTACTATTACTTAATTGCAGGTTATTTTTATAAATTTTTTCATAAAACAACGCTCGTTTACACCTTCCACACAGAGCCCAGTCCCGACAGCCAGATCTCGCCCTTGAGAAGATTTTTCCTGCAAAGTCTTCTGGCCAGATGCGACTGCGTCACTTTCGTCTCCAAGGCCCTGAAGACCAAGATCGAGGAGCTTTGGGGTCTTAGATTCTCAAAATACACAATAACGTACGCAGGTGTCAATTTCCAAGATGTCTCCCCAAGCTCCATAGATAATTTCCTCAAGGCCTTCAAGATAGATAAAAATTCCATAATTCTGCTGGCTCTCGGGCTAACAGCCATGAGCTACAAGGCGCAGGGCCTGAAGATCCTTATGAGGGCGGTCAGGGAGGTAAGACGCAAGTATCCCAATGTGATTCTCGTAGCCACCCGCGAGGGCAGCTACGTCCCGGAGCTGAAGGACTTTGCCAAGAGAGAAGGGCTTGAAGATGCCGTCGTTTTCACGGGAGATGTGGGCAACTCCTATGTTCCTCTGGCTGTGTGCGACATTTACACTCACATCACTCTGGGAGAAGGATTGGGGATATCCCTTCTGGAGGCGATGTCCCTGGGAAAACCCGTAATCGCCACTTCAGTAGGAGGAATACCGGAGGCGATAGACGATGGCTTCAATGGATTTCTGGTTGGGCCAGATGAGAATAAGATCGCTGAAAAGATATGTTTCCTGATCGAGCATAAGGATCTGGCAAGCGAGCTGGGGAGAAATGCCCAGATGACGGCGCAAGAGAGGTTCACCTGGGTGAGATCGGCGGAGAGATTCATGAATATCTATCGAAAAAAGTAATATAAAGCGGCCCGAACGTGAACCTAAGGATATCACTTTTTTTTATAGAGTCCTTGCAGCTCGCTCCATGATGCGAACCGCTCCAGATCGGTTCTGCAGAGGCTGCAGATGAGCCCCAAAATGGCCTTGGCCCTGAGAGCCAAGTCCCCTTTGCGGATGGCCACAAGGAAGCTCTCTTCGGCCTCAGATCGCTTCCCATCCTTTAAATAAGCTCTTCCCAGATAATAATGATACTCTATCTCCTTGCGCCTCAGTCTTTCCTCCAGGCCATCCGCTTTTTCGGCCACGCAAGCCTTGACCTCTGCTGGAAGACTGTGAAAGAATTCTATGGAATAAAGGCCAGCCTTGATCATGGAGGTCTTCATGGCGGATGAGACCTGTCTTTCATGCCTTCTGTAGCAGCCTAGGACCTCGTCGATGGGCAAGAACTCCCCTCGCAAAGAGAGCTCCAGCCAGGTTGGCCCGTCTACATAGGGAATTTTATCCGGTTGCCTGAATCCCCCCATTGACTGCAATGCGCTCTTGCGGCAGATAATGGTGCAGGACGTCATTGGATTTTTGAACAGCAGTTCGCCCAATACTTGTTCTTTAGATAAGCCCATAAAGCGTTGCATATCCTCGGGCAAAACCGCCAGCTCAGCGCCCTGACTGTCAATGATCCTTGCCTGTCCCCAGCTCAAGATGGCGTCATGGCCTTCATGCGCCGCAATCTGCCGCTCTAGCTTGTAAGGGGGCCAGTAATCATCTCCTTCTAATATCGCTATGAACTCCCCATGGGAGCGCCTGAGGGCATGGTTGTATATGTCCCCCAGCCGCCAGATGCCCTGGTTATTCTGCCTGATATAGTTGATCCTTTCATCGCCATAGCTGGCTGCTATTTCGCCGGTTCCATCAGTCGATCCATCGTCAATGATAATCTGCTCCCAATGCGGATATGTCTGGGCCAGAACGCTCTCGATGCACTCTGCTATGAACTTCTCATGGTTGTATGTCGGGGTTATTATAGAGACCAGTGGAGAGTTCACCATAGAATCGCCGCGATCACGCCGCGCCCCTCCCCATAGCATACAGAACTGCCGATCTCGCCAGCCTCTTAAACCTCAGGCAATGATAATTCAGCTTATCAGTTAGCCGAAGCAACCTGTATACGATTATTGGGTATGGGGTGGACCAGTCGCCATTGGTAGTATAGATGACGGGATAAGCATCCCGGTGTTTCTTCAAGACTTTGTTCAATACTCGATAGTATCCGCCAGACATGGAATCGCCCGATGAGCGATGATAAACACAATCGGGTATGACATAGACCACATAGCCCAGCTTCCTGACGCTCAGGCTGTAGTCCACAGCATAAAGATGCCAATCATCGCAGGTCTCTTCATCAAACTCCAGCTCATCAAAGACGGACTTGGGTATCAATAATAGGCATTCGTCCAGAGTCTGGACATTTTCCGGCCTATCTATTTGTATATTGCCAGCAGGTCTTGGAGGGTCGCCATGCTTTAAGTTGGTTACAACGCATCTCTTCATCTCGCGAGCCCCAGCCACACCGGCAATGCCCAGATTGGGCAGCTGGTTCAGCCTTGATTCTACAACCTTCAGCCAATCTCCTGATGGCAGAAATACGTCCTGGTGCACGAACATCAAGTGCTCGCCTTTCGCCTCCCTGCCGCCCTTGTTCAGCGCTTCAGCGGCTGATTTGAAGCCTCCTCCCGTATTATCGAGAAGGATTAGCTCATGATCTGCAGTCTGTCCATTTATGCTCTTCAGAAGATAGGTATCCAGAGACGTTTTGTTGTTGTATACACATATCACCGAGATCATTCAAATACAACTCTCGGTATCTACAAAGGATCTCTTGGGTCTCATCTGAAGATCAGAATTGTTCAGTAAAGGTATAAAATCATTCTCACCTGCGTGTGGCCTGTCTGAAGAGCAAAATATCTTCATCGTCCAAGCCTCGGACCAGATATAAGGAAACGAAGTATACTATCCCTGCAGATAAGATGAGAACTATTACATGCAGGCTGCGCAAGTACAACACAAAGGCAGACATGATGAGAGATGAGAACATGATCTTGAGCAGATAATCCTTCATTGCAGAAAGCGGAATCCCATAGCCTGACCTGTAGGTGAAGATGATGACGCTTCCGACCAAGACCATCTCCGTTAATACTGTAGCAATGCTCGATCCTACATAGCTGAGCTTGGGTATCAACATTAAATTCAGCAATATATTTACTACTACGCAGATCAGCGATATCTTGGTGATGACCCTCTGCCTATTGGTAGACTCAAGCAACCTCACAAATGCGGCACCCGCAAATATAAGCACCATAGTCCATATGAGAATCTGAAGGGCTATTATGGAATTAGTGTAGCTTTCCCCAAATACAAACAATATTATTTTATCTGCAATTAGGGTAGTGCCTATGCCTATGGGGAGACAGAGGATCAGCATGAATTTGAAATATTTTGTGTACATCAGCTTCAGGAAGGCAGGAGAGGACGTATAGTACCTGGACATGACCGGAAAGATTACAACGTTAATCACATTTGGTATGAATAACAGCATGAGCACGAGTCTGTAGGGCGCATTATACAGGCCCACCACCTCGTTGCCCTGAAAAGAGGAGAGCATTATGGAATCCACATAAGTATAAATCATGCCGAATAAGGCGGTCAGCCCGAAGGGCACGGCCTCCGCAAGCGTCGGTCGAATCAATCCTCTGTCGACCTCTGGCACAAATTTGAAGAGCTTTTTATGAAAGGCGATGGAACTGTAAATGAAGACCATAAGGCTGCTGAATATATAAATACAGGCATAGCCCATCACATCTAAGCCGTGATTTATGGCATAGAAGGCCCCCAGCAGCATGCAAATGCTGCTCAAGAGATTTCCCATTGAAATGAACTCAATTCGCTCAAATGCCTGGAACATGGCGTTGAAGATTCCAGTAAATGCAGCCACCACTATGCTCAAATAGATCAAGTAGACGACATCTACGGTCACCTTATCGTGGCCTGTCAGGTTTATGGCAATGGTGATGATGGCCAGGGTGAGGATAACATAGATGAGCTTCAAGACCAGAAGGTTTCCCAGGAACTTCTTGGCAAGCTTCTTATCCCTGGCAATCTCGCGTACCGTTAATGAATTCAAGCCAAGATCAGTGAAGATTCCGAAGATGCTGACAAATGCCAGGGCGAAGGAGATAATGCCGTAGCGCTCGGGCCCAAGGTAGCGGGTGGTGTACATCGAATACAACAAGCCCAATATCAGCACAATTATATTAGAAGAAGATAAGATAAAAGTGTTCTTAGCCAGTCTCTGTGCCGTGTTCAAAATGTATCCCTTTATCTAATGCCTATCACTTGTATGGTAGATAAAACCAATCCCATGGATGGTCGCAACGATCGTCCCTTTTGCCATTTATCGATGCGGGGATGACGGTATCATCATTCCAAGGCCGCCTAATCTCATCGGGATTGGCATAGTCGTAAAGCTTATTCACGAAATAGATCAGGGTAGCAGGCTCATCTCCGACGACTCGAAAGCCGTGCCAATAGTGACCCGGAACTCGGATCATCTGCGGATTGTCTCCTGCGGAGATGATCTCATCCAACTCTTTTGTCTCATCATCATAGGCGCAGATCTTCAGTGCACCGCGAACCGCCAGGAAATGATCGACCTGCCCCCTCTCGTGCCTATGCCAGGCCCGGACCATTCCCGGATAGCTCACGGACATATTGGCCTGAACGATCTCATCCCAGATCACGTCAGACCAATCCCTTCTCATGATCTCGGTGAAGAATCCGCGCTCATCGGCAAATCGCTTCAGGGGGCTTATTACTATTCCCGACAGCATCGATTCTAACCTGCGCCTTTGATGTTTTTATAGTTTCCCTAACATTGCCTGCGGATTTTTCGGCGAATACAAAGATATGGTAGGGTGGTGCAAAACCGGAAAATATTATATTCAAATTTAGAAAGCCCAATATCTTCGTGAGGTTATCGACATCGAAAACGTGATGATGCAAACACCTATTCCTGCAATTACAAAGAGATCGCTTTTTAAAAGATATTGCATCACCTGCCGGTGCATCTATTTCTAGGTCATGAAGCTCCAAGATCTCAGGCAAATGAGTTAGATCGTCTTCTTTGACATCTCTCTCGTAATCGTCCATCAGATGGCGGAAGGGTGTGACAGGACGATTGTGGTCAAAGGTCTTTTCTTTGTGAGGAACCACTATGAGAATTTGGCCCTCGTCTTTGAGAACCCTTACCCACTCTTGTATCGCTTTTATGGGATTAGCTGTATGTTCCAGAATATGAGAGGCAAGAATGAAATCGTAAGCTTTATCGTTTATTTTCTGCAGATCAGTGGCTTCGCAAATATATTGATAGCCTGATTTTTTATTCTCGTAAAATCGGTAGTTCCAGCCGTCATTCAAATCTCCCTCCCAGATGGTCGTCTCACAGAAATTGCATCCATCTAATTCACCAATAGCCGAATAGATAGGTATAACACCAGAATCACCAAATATGCGGCTTGGTCCGCCTATCTCTAAACCCTTCTTGCCTCTAAGGCTATCTATGCAAATATAAGTGTCAATGTTTCTAGTGAAAAATTTATCCTTTAGCGCATCTATGAGTGAGATTAACTATCCCCACCTGCGGGCCAGCACCATGATCTACCCTTTTGATTCTTGCCGCGATTGATATTCTACTTCTGCCTTCAGGATCTTAAGAGAATCCTCTAATCCATCAGGCGACTCCTTAAGATCTCTCTTTGCCTTGGATGTATCCAGCGAAGAGTCCATCGGCCTCCTGGCAGTCCATTTCAGATCCTTCATCCGGGAGGGAAGGATCAGGCTATGATCCAGATCAAACTTCCTGGCCAGCTCCAGAGCGAAATCGTACCTGGATATCCTGGTTGCACCCGCCAGATGATAGACTCCATAGAGCCTTTTGTCTGCGATCTCCAGGACCATCCTGGCCAGATTGGTATTCAATGTGGGAGTTATAAACTGATCCCTGACCACCCTGATATTCTGGCCGGATTTGAGGCTATTTATCAGCCAGAGAGCGAAGTTGACTTTGCCGCTGGCAGGCCTGGACCCATAGGTCACGCAGGTTCTGGCAATGCAGCCGCGACAGAATTGCTCTCCTTGGAGCTTGGTATAGCCGTAATAGTTCACCGGGTCGGCTCTGTCATCTTCTCTGTACATGCCCCGGCTTCCGTCGAAGATGTAGTCTGTGGATATGTAGATCAGAAAGGATCCGGCCTTCTCCGCAGCCTGAGCCAGGGTTTTTGTGCCCTCCACGTTTGTCCTGTATGCCAGGTCCTTTTCGCGCTCACAGAGGTCCACATCCGTCAGAGCAGCGCTGTGAATTATGACCTCGGGCTTGATCCTCTCCATCAGATCATAGATGCCCTTGTTGTCTTCCAGATTGAAGCTGACGGCTTGGCCGAACATGGGCTCGCTATGAGCATATCCGGAGAAGACCTCGTGACCCCTAGCCAATGCTATCTGTGCGGTCTTGCTTCCCATCAGCCCGCTTCCGCCTGTTATAAAGATTCTCACAGATTGACTCCCAAGGCCGCAGCCAATTCAATGGCTACCAGTTCAGTCTCCAGGGGGTTGGATGCAGGAGATTATCATCCACAAGAGGCCTCCACCATCCTTCATTCTCCAGATACCATTCGACTGTTCTTTTGATTCCCTCATCGAAGCTTTGCTGGGGACGCCAGTTCAACTCACGCCTCATCTTGGAGGAGTCAAGGCTGTATCTGACATCATGCCCGGGCCGGTCTTCCACAAACTCGATCAGGCTCTCATCCTCGCCGAGCATCCTCAGAATGGTCTTCACGACCTCCAAGTTGGTCTTCTCCTCACCGGCGGAGATATTGTAGATCTCTCCAGCAAGGCCTCGCTGCAAGACCTGCTCCACCGCCCGGCAATGATCTTTCACATAAATCCAATCTCTGACATTCTGACCTGTGCCGTAGACAGGAATCTTCAGGGACTTCACGACCCGCAGAACTGTCTTGGGAATCAGCTTCTCCGGGAATTGATAGGGTCCATAATTGTTTGTGCACCTGGTTATCATGGCCGTCAGGCCAAAAGTTCGAGCATAGGCCAGAACAAATACATCTCCTGCCGCTTTGCTGGCGGAGTAAGGCGATGATGGCCGAAGCGTACTCTCTTCTGTGAAAGATCCATCCAGGATGTCTCCATAGACCTCATCGGTAGAGATCTGCACGAACCTGGCCTCAGAGTTGTGTCTTCTCAAGGCCTCTAGAAGGTTGAAGACGCCTTGAACATTGCTCTGCAGGAAGGAGTCGGGCCTGGAGATCGATCTGTCCACATGAGTCTCGGCCGCAAAGCTCACCACGGCGTCCACGTCCTTGATCAGCCGAAGAATCAGCTCCGAATCGACTATGTCCCCCTGCACAAAGGAATACCTATCAGTCTCATTCAGGTCTATTAAGTTCTCAGCGTTGGAACCGTACTTTAGGGCATCTACGTTGGCTATGGTGCAATCCTCATGCTCACTCAGCATGAACCGGATGAAGTTACTTCCTATGAAACCAAGTCCGCCCGTAACAAGGAGCTTCATTCAAATCACAGCGATATATCGGAGTTGTCGCCCACAATGAGTCTGTGACCTTTGGGCTTCGAGACGCCCTCATGGATCTTCACATTTTTGCCGATCAGGCTCTCCACAATCTTACCAGCATTCAGTATCCTGCACTCATCCATGATTATGGAGTCCTCCACCTCAGTTTCGCATATTTGGCAGCCATGTCCAACCGAGGTAAAGGGACCGATGTAGGAATCGGATATCATGCTATCCTTTCCAATGATGCAGGGTCCCTTTATTACCGATCTCTCGATCTTCGTGCCCTTCTCAATGATCACTCTTCCCATCACTTTCGAGTCATCGACCTGGCCATCATTTTTCATCTTCAGGTCATCCAGGATCAGTCGATTGGCCTCCAATATGTCCTCAGGCTTGCCCGTATCCTTCCACCACCCTTCTACAAAAGAGGCATCGACTCTGTAGCCGTGCTCTATAAGCCACTGAATGGCATCTGTGATCTCCAGCTCATCTCTCCAGGAGGGTCTGATGGCCTTGCAAGCATCTATAATCGCAGGTTTGAAGAAGTAGACCCCCACCAGAGCGTAATTGGAAGGCGGGACTTTGGGCTTTTCCACCAGCCTTCTGATGCTTCCATCCAAATTGAGATCGGCCACGCCGAAGCGTTGAGGATCTTCGACCTTCGTGAGCAGCACGCCGGCATCGCTCTTCAAGCTCCTAAACCTCTCTTCATGCCGGACTATGCCATCCCGCAGAATGTTATCGCCCAGATACATGACAAAATCGTCGTCCAGAAACTTCTCGGCCACCAATATGGTATGGGCAAGGCCCTTGGGCTCGCCCTGATAGATGAATTCAATTCGAGCGTTCCAATCTCGGGATTTCACTGTATCGATAACCTGATCCTTGTTTGGTCCTAAAATTATGCCGATCTCCTTTGCGCCTGCCTCGATCACATCCTCAAGGGCGTAGAAGAGCACAGGCTTGTTGGCTACGGGTATGAGTTGTTTTTGCTGGGAGTAGGTAAGAGGGCGGAGCCTGGTTCCTGACCCACCGGAGAGTATGAGCGCTTTCACAAAATGCACCTCAATCTATAACCTTCGAGCTAGGGCCCAGGATAGATGACCTCGATGTTGTCCATGTTGAGGATCAATTTTCGCAGCTCTTCGCATTCAATGGGATGCTTGAACTCGCTGCACATCTTGACCCTCTCCGAAAGATCGCGCAGTTCCTTATCCTTCAGATGGTAGCCCATCCTCTGCGTGATATACTTCAGGGCCTTGGCACCCGTATGCTTGCCTATGATGATGTGCCTGGCTGCGCCCACCAAATCCGGTGAGTAGAGCTCGTAGGTCCTAGGCTCCTCCAGGACGGCAGCTACGTGGATGCCAGACTCATGGGCAAAGGCGTTGGTCCCCACCACGGCCTTGTTCTTGGCCACTGGAACGTCCGAGTAGGTCTGCACCAACTTGGAGAGGTCTTTTAGCTTGGTGAGATCATAGCCATCGATGCCATGATGCAGCCTCAAGGCGACTAAGAGCTCTTCGAGCGGTGTATTGCCGCTGCGCTCGCCAATTCCATTAACAGTGGTGTGAAGCTGCTTCGCCCCTGCCTCTGCTCCTGCCAGGGTATTGGCCAGAGCAAGCCCCAGATCATCATGGCAGTGCATGCAAATGGGAGCCTTCACAACCTTTCTAATCTCGCTGATCATATAATAAGTAGTGCGGGGATTCATGATTCCAACCGTATCGGCGACACTGATGTAGTCGGCATGATACTCCTCAGCCTTTTTATAGAGCTTCTTCAAGACCTCAAAATCCGTGCGTGTAGCGTCTTCGGCCGAGAAGCGCACTATCAGGCCGTGGTCCTTGGCGTACTCAACGGTCTGCAAAGCGCAGCGGATGGCCTCGGGACAGCTCATATGCAGCTTGTGCTTCAAATGAAGGTCAGAGGTGGCGATGAAGACGCTGATCATGTCCACGCCGCATTCGATCGCCGCGTCCACATCCTTCTGGACGGACCGGGAGAGAGCAGAGATCTTGGCTTTCAGCCCCTGGTTGCAGACCTCCTTCACGGCGTTCATCTCTGCCTGGGAGACCACGGGAAAGCCAGCCTCGATGACATCGACACCTATCTCGTCCAGCCGCAGGGCGATATCCAGTTTCTCATCAGCACGAAAGACCACTCCCGGCATCTGCTCGCCATCGCGGAGCGTGACGTCGCAGATCTCGATGTCTAAAGCTGGGGACCCGGCCAGGCCCAGAAACTGGTTGAGAGAGTAGTCTTGCATTGCTGGGGATAGTGAGGATTCATTACATAAATTGGTTTCGAAGGAAGAGGAATGCCGGCATATTAGTGAGGGAGATGCTACAATTGTGGATTATAAATTTGCGAAGCGTTCCAGAATCCACCGATTCCGCACCTCGGGATGGAATATGATGCCAAAGATGGGCCGAACTCTATGCCCAAAGGCCTCCACGCTCTCCTTGCCTCCCGCCAGAAGCCTGAAATCTTCGGGCAGGGTCACGCCGAAGCTATGCAGATGATAGCCTTGGATCTCTCGTGGCTCGCCCAGCAAGGGTGATTCACGGATAATCTCGATCCTATCCAGGCCGATGGCCGGTTGCCAAACGATCTTGCCGCCAAAGACGGCGCTGATGACCTGCATTCCTGCGCAGATGCCGAAGATGGGATTATCACAGCCTTTTATCCAGGAGAACATCTCCAGATGCTCTGCGTAGCCATTGTCCTTGAGAGCCGTGCCGCAGAGAATTATCTTATCGCAGAGGTCCAATTCATCCCTCGTTACATCAGTGAAGTGAATTATCCTGCAGATAAAATCAGAACTCTCCAGATGAGAAGCGATGGGATGCACGAACTCATACTGGGATAGAGAGTTCTTCTCGTAGCACAAATCCACGAGAAGGATCATTTATCCACCAGTCGCATCTCTTCGATGACGAACTGTCCCCGGTAGCCATCGTAGCTTCTGGAGGCTTTTAATATCTCCATCCGCTTCTTGAAGATAGGCCCGTCCAGGACGAAGGTCTCCAGCTCGCCGCCCTCGCCGGAGGGATTTATTTGATATTTCTTCTGCAGCTCTGCTAACTTCTCAACGCGCTCATCCGTCAGCCTAGCTCCCAGCCAGGAGGCATCGAAGGGATAGGCATAGACCCCGGAGACGATGACATTGAAGCCCTCCAATAGTAGTAGTCTCAGATAGCTCACCTGGTTTATCTGCCAGAGGGGATTGAAGCACCAGAGATCCAAGAAGCGGCAGATCCTTTGCACGCGGGCCGCCTGGTAGACGGACTCGATGGCGCCGGTCACGACTCCCTGGATGCCATATCTCTTTATAGCCTCGGCAATGGCTGCCTCCAGATCCTGCAGCTCCTCCTCCTTCTTGCCTCGGGTGGGCCAGGAGAGCAGAGAAAGGCCCAGGGCCTTTGCCTGCAGACCTGTGCATCGGATGTTGGGCGTGTGGAACATGTAGCTGTCCTCATTCTCGGAGACGAGAGTAATCAGGCAGGCTACCTCGTTCTTTTCCATGGCGCGGCGGCAGGCGAAGACGGAGTCCTTGCCGCCGGAGAAGAGCACGCCCAGCTTCACACCATTTACGAGCGAAGGCAGCGTTTAAAAAGATATCTGAGACGAGACGAAAAAGAGGCAAACCGAAAAGAGAAAGCCAAGCTATACTAGCGTCATCTAACTCAGGCCGATCATTTGCCAGATCTTCTCCATATCCAGGTTGGCCTGGACGGCCCCGGCCAGCTCGTCAAAGCCATCGCCCCTGGAGGCACCCTGATCATGCACCAGGTTCTTGCGGCGGCAGAGGTAATCGAGAAATGCATTGCGGAAGTTCTCGTTCTCGAAGAGTCCGTGCAGGTAAGTGCCAATCACCAGTCCGTTCTCGGCCACGGCACCGTCGTCCCCGAAGGCGGCTTCGCCCTTCGGACTGGTCACGCCCATATGAATCTCGTAGCCAGTCACCTCCTGGCCCCGGATCTTCTCCAGAAGGGGGCCTCCTCCTGTGACCCTCTTTCTCACCTGCACTGTCCTTTTTTCGTAAAGATCAAAGCGCGTCACTGCATCCAGCAGGCCAAGGCCGGCGACCGCGCCCACTGTGTCTTCTATCCCGCAGTCCACGATCTCCTTTCCCAGCATCTGGTAGCCCCCGCAGATGCCCAGGACGGGCGTGTCCTTCAGGGAGATTATCTGCCGGTCCATACCCGTCTCTTTCATCTCCCGCAGGTCGGAGATGGTGTTCTTGGTGCCGGGAATGATGACGGCGTCAGGACTTCCCAGGGGCTCGCCCAGGCCCACGTACCTGACCTGGGCGAATCGCTCCAGGGGCTCGAAGTCCGTGAAGTTGCTGATGCGGGGAAGCTTGATCACCGCAATCTCCACCCTGCTGCCCGCGCGGGCTTTCTTGTCGCCCAAAGAGACCGAGTCCTCCGAGGGCAATGCCAGATCAAGGTAGGGCAGAACGCCCAGGACGGGAATGCCAGTCAGCCTCTCCAGCAAATCCAGCCCGGATTCCAGGATGGCAGGATCTCCTCGGAACTTGTTGATCACCAGGCCCTTGACAAGCGGGCGGATGTCCTCGGGCAGGAGCTGGACTGTTCCGTAAAGGCTGGCGAAGACGCCACCACGCTCGATGTCTCCTACGAGGATTATGGGTGCCTGAAGGCAACGGGCCATGTAGATATTAGCGATGTCCCTCTCGAAGAGGTTGATCTCCGCCGCGCCGCCCGCGCCCTCTACTACTATGTAATCATAATCCTTCTCCAGCTCCTGGAGGGAATGGTCCACCACCTCCTTCAGATCCTCGATGCCCTGGTAGTACTCCTCGGCCGATCTGTCGGCCACGGGCTTTCCCAGGACGATGACCTGAGAGGTTCGATCGCCTTTGGGCTTGAGTAGGATGGGATTCATGAACTCGCTGGGCTCCGTGCGGGCCGCCCAGGCCTGCACCGCCTGAGCAATGCCGATCTCCGAACCGTTGCGCGTCACCCAGGAGTTGAGGCTCATGTTCTGGGACTTGAAGGGCGCCGCCCGAAAGCCACGGTTGCTCAAGAGGCGGCAGAGGGCAGCGACGAGGGTGCTCTTGCCAGAGTGGGAGGTGGTGCCGAGGACCACGAGGAAGCGGGACATATGCAGGGCAGCGAGGGCGTACAAGTTTATTTGCCTTTTGGAAGGTGTGGTTTTGTGAGGGGACAGGCTGAGATGCCCTTGCCTTTCAAGCCCTCATGTCGGCGCTCAGAAGATGATAATCTGTCGAGATATATTTATGATGTAAGAGCAAGAGGACACTTCCAGTGAACATATCATTGATAGGAAAACAATATATACATCCTCGAATACATGCTTAAGTTAAAGTATTGGACAGATGCCTTGGCCGACAGCAGGAACGAGCGCCGCAAATCAGGAAACGGACATGAAAGGCTTTCTAAACTGGAAGGGATAAAATAATTGGCGAAGGAGCGAAGACCAAGGCAAGGATCAAGCGGAGGTAGCCATTGTACATCAAAGAGGTTGAGCTTAAGAACTTCAAATCCTTTGGCAAAAGCATCAGGGTGCCTCTGAAGAATGACTTCATAACCGTCACCGGGCCCAACGGCAGCGGCAAGTCCAATATTGTAGATGCACTGCTCTTCGCCCTCTGCCTTTCCAGCTCGCGAGCCATGCGCGCCGAGAGGCTTCCCGACCTCATCTACCGGGGGGACAACGGCAAAGATCCTGACTATGCCCAGGTCACAGTTCGCCTGGACAACTCCAGCCGCATCTTTCCCCTGGACCAGGATATAATAGAAGTATCCAGAAAGATCAAGGTCAACAACGACAAATACGCTTCTTCTTACTATTTTAATGGAAAGTCCTGCGGCCAGGCGGAGCTGCTGGACCTGCTTGCCAAGGCAGGCATAACCCCGGAAAGCTACAACATCGTCATGCAGGGCGATGTGACGCGCATCATTGAGATGAGCCCGGTGGAGCGCCGCAAGATCTTAGACGAGATTGCGGGCGTGGCCGAGTTCGACGAGAAGAAGAGAAAGGCCATGGAAGAGCTGGAAGTGGTGCGAGAGCGGATAGGCCGGGTGGATGTTATCTTGGAGGAGGTCGGATCTCAGCTCGCCCGACTGAAAGAGGAGCGGGACAGGGCCCACACTTACCAGGCGCACCGTGAGGAGCTGAAGCGGCAGGAGGCTTTTCTGCTCCTGGCCAGGCTAAAAGAAGCAGCTACAGAGCTGGCCGGGCTGGAAGAAGAAATCAACAGCCTGCAGGCCAAGAATGAGGCTCTTTTGCAGAAGTCGGAAGGCAAGAAGACTGAGCTGGCCGCACTTGATGAAACCCTGAAGACGCTTTCCGCCGAGATCACGCACAAGGGAGAGGACGAGCAGATCCAGGTGAAGCGCAGGATAGAGGAGCTGAAAGGAGAGATGGCCCGCGAGGCCGGACGCTCGGAGATGGCAGAGAAGGCGGCTATGGAGATGGACGGGCAGCAGAAGACCTGCTTCGTTCAGATCTCCAACCTGTCGCAGGAACAAGAAGAGCTGGCCGATAGGGTGAAGGGTGCCAGCCTGCGGGGAGCCAGCCTGCGAGGAGAACTGGACGATCAGATGCGGGATCTCTCCGCTGCCCAGGAGAAGCTTGCAAAGGCCGATGAAAAGTTCGCTCTGCTCAGAGACGAGCTTGCCGGGGCAAGGCAGCTGCGGGAGGAGGCCAAGACCAGGCTCGGAGACCTGGTGCGGGAGAGGGACAGGCTGCTGGACGCCACCCGCCGCGGCGACCTGGAGCGCGAGGAGCTCTCCGCCGGAATCAAGGAGGCGCTGGATGCTCTGGCCAGCGCAGATCACGAGGCTGAGCAGCTCAAGGCGGACCTGGCCGATCTGAACGGCAAGGCCATGGAGATGGAGAAAGACAGTGACGATCTGGAGAGCGGGCGGCTGCGGCTGCGCCGGGAGATAACCGAGGCGGAGAGGGAGATGCAGCGGCTGCAGGGCGAGTACGCCCGCACCGACGGGCGCCTGAGGGCGGCGGAGGACAAGGCAGGATACAGCCGCGCTGTGGAAGCGATCCGCGCGGCCATAAAAAAGCAGATGCTGCAGGGTCTTTATGGAACTATTGCCGAGCTGGGGAATGTGGGCTCGCGCTACTCTGCAGCTCTGGAGGTGGCAGCGGGGGCACGCCTGCAGAGCATCGTTGCCGCGAACGATGAAGACGCATCTCAGGCCATTGAGTACCTGAAACGCTCGCAGATCGGCCGGGCCACCTTCCTGCCCCTCAACAAGCTGGACAAAGGCAGCCTCTCCTCCAAGCCCAATCATTCGGGAGTGGTCGATTACGCCTTGAACCTGGTGGACTTCGATCCCAAGTTCAAGTCCGCCTTCTGGTACGTCTTCCGGGATACCCTGGTGGTGGAGACTCTCTCCCACGCCAGGGCGCTCATGGGAAGATACCGCCTTGTGACCTTGGAAGGAGATCTGGTGGAAAAGTCCGGAGCCATGACCGGCGGCCACTACCGCTCCAAGATGAAGTTCGCCGCAGAAGAGGGAAAGAAGCTGGTCGACATATCTGAGAAGATCTCGGCTGCGGACCAGGAGCGCAGCGCTCGTCTGGATAAGCTGGATAGAATCGAAGAGCAGATCTCCCACCTTTCCCGGGAGGTGGAGGAGCTGAACAAGGCCATATCCAGGAAGACCTTCCGGCTGGACGAGCTGGCGGCCTCCAAGCCCCGGCTGGAGAAGTCCATTCAAGAGCGGCGCGAGCGCCTGGTGCAGATGGAGAGCGAGTCCTTGAGCTTCAAGGAGCAGCTCAGCCTCCTGGAGACGGAGATCAAGAGATCGGACTCTACCTTGGGAGAAGAGCAGCAGAAGATCGAGAATATCGAGAGCGAGTTGAAGGGATCCCAGATCCCCGGGCTCAACAAACAGGCGGATGCTGCCCAGGCCGAGATCAAGCGTCTGCAGGAGAGGCTGACCGGGATCGATGCCGAGATTCTCAAAGACAAGATCCGGGAGGAGAGCAGCCAGGAGAAGCGGCAAGAGCTCCTGGCCCGCAGGGAGGCTCTGGAGGGCCAGAAGGCCGAGGCGCTGCAGCGCAAAGAGGCCGCTGCCGTGCAGATCCTGGCGCTGCAAGGACAGCTCGAGGCCATGCAGGCGCGAGAGGCGGAGATCGAGGTCGAGCTGCACGGCTTGAAGGGGGTGAGGGGAGAGCTGCTGGAAAAGACCCTGGCACTGCAAAGGGAGATAGACCAGGCAGAGCGGGAGAGAGACAGAATCGAAGCTCGCCTGACGGCCACGGCCGCGGCCAGAGATGCCGTCTTGCCTAAGGTGAACGGCCTGCGCTCGGAGATCGAGGCCTGCGGAGTGGACTCCACCCAGGAGCCGCCCCAGAGCGAGACGGTGGCGGAGAAGATCCGGGCCCTGGAGCAGGCCATGAGGGACCTGGAGCCCGTGAATATGCTGGCCATCGGTGAATACGAGCATGTGAAGACGCGCCACGACATCCTGGCGCAGAGGAGGACCACTCTCTCCCAGGAGCGCGAGGCGATCATCGATAAGCTGGAGAAGTACGACCAGATGAAGAAGGAGGCCTTCCTCACCAGCTTTGATGAGATCAACAAGAACTTCAAGCAGGTCTTCAGGGAGCTTTCCAACGGCGACGGCGACCTGATCCTGGAAAATCCGGAGGAGCCGCTCACCGCGGGCATGACCATCAAGGCCAGACCCGATGGCAAACCTTTACACCGCCTGGAGGCCATGTCCGGTGGGGAGAAGAGCCTGACCGCTCTTTCCTTCATCTTCTCCATCCAGATGTTCCGGCCTGCGCCCTTCTACGCCATGGACGAGATCGATATGTTCCTGGATGGGGCCAATGTAGAGCGCGTGGCCAAGCTGATCAAGAGGATCTCCGGCCAGGCCCAGTTCATAGTAGTATCCTTGCGAAAGCCCATGATCCAGCAGTCGAAGTACACCCTGGGCGTGACCATGCAGGAGAACAACATATCCAGCGTGACCGGCATCTGTACCGGCTGAGGCGACCTTGACCGAAATTCCATCCGCCCCAAAATCCGAAAGCGAGCAGGACGAGTTCAAGTTCGGCGAGCCTGCGGAGGTACTGGTGGAGCTGGCCAAACGAGGAGACATCGACCCCTGGGATATCGACATCGCCCAGACCACGGAGAAGTTCCTGCATTACATCGACTCCCTGGAGAAGCGCGATCTGCGAATACCGGCCCGCACTCTGCTCTACGCCAGCATCCTTTTGCGCATGAAGTCCGACTCCATGGAGGGGCCGCTGGAGGAGGAGCCCGAGCCGGAAGCCGAAGAGATCGAGACGGCAGAAAAAGAGGAGATAGACAAGCTTCCCCCGCCGCCGGTGCGAAGGCACACCAAGCGGCCCGTGACCTTGGACGAGCTGATCTCCGAGCTGAAGAAGGCGGAGATGGTGGGCAGAAGGAAGGCCATGCGGGACCGGTGGCCCACTACGGAGGAGAAGGCCCTGGATCTGTCCCACGAGGAGGGGATCGAGGATAGGATCAAGGCCCTGGGCCCCATCCTGGACGACATGTTCATGGGCACCAAGAAGGTATCCTTCGGGGATATAAATAAAAGGAGCGAGGACGGAGTCACGAACTACGTTTCCTTGCTCTTCATGGCCCACCGAAAGCAGGTCTGGCTGGAGCAGGAGGAGATCTTCGGGGACCTGTTTGTGAGAAGGCATCCGTAAATAACGATTTCGTGGCTTGGGGTAGTGCATCATTAATGGTTGGTAATTCATCTCACTGATAGTAATAATATTATACGACAATGTCAAGTCAGGCTGCGGCGCATCAGCCCGCGATGGCCGCAAAAGGGGGCGAGAACGGCATCAGTCCAGCAGCACCAGGCCGAAGAGCTCGACCCTGGCCGCGTAGTCTTTCAGAACCTTGGGGCTGTATCCGGCGTTCTGCAGGGTCTTGAAGAGATCGATTCCGCAGGCCTCCGGGGAGGGGCGCATGAGATCCTTGTGCCTGCACCTTGCGGTGTCCAGCTCGAAGACGGCCTGATCATTCTTCAGCATCTCTTCTACGACGCAGGTCTCGCAGAGCGTGCAGGGCAGGGCGCCCATGCCGAAGGCCTTGTAATAGCCGAAAAGGAAGGCTTTGCGCTCCAGCTCGTAGATGGTCTTATGAAGCCTGGTGAGGGAGCTCCAGAGGGCATGGTGGGGATGCTTGGGCAGAAGCTTCTGGTCCGGCTTGGCCTCGAATCGAGCGATCGCTGCGTAACGATACTCCGAGAGCAAGCGCCTTGTCTCCTCTGGCTTGGGAGAGTAGGGCGGACAGCAGAGGTGCTTTCCATAGGCTTTGCATCCAAACCGGCATTTCCACCTCACCCAATCTGCCACTACTACTATCTCCGTGGGGATGGGCTTGAGGTCTTCATGGACGGTCTTCAGTTCGGAGAGGAGGCTGCTGAGATCTTTGCTCATGATTATCATCGACCTTTAAAGATGGCTAAAGAAATATGCGTTCCGAAAATATATATTTTAGTGCCCGCTACCTAGAAAACATGCGAAGAGCCGTCTGATCCCAATCGTTAAAACCAAAAAAAAGGGAGCCGACAGGCTCATGGCCCTGCGCCAAAGCTGCCGTAGGTCTACGATATTTGCGCAGACCTAAGGGAGCTTGTGCATGCTTTTTATGCTGTTCCTAATCCGGGGGAAACATCAGTTCCGGATTTCATTGCGTTGATCTGATTCTCCGTCGGTCCCCACATAAGATAGGAATCGTAGGGCATGCCATAGACGCGCCCTGAAGCATCCGGCTGCGGGTACCTTACGCCGCCTGCCTGGTTGTTGCCATCGATCTTATGTTCTATACCTGTGGAATTGCGGGCAATAACTACGGGATTGTAAGGAGTAGCAACCGCACCACTAATCTTTGACATCAGCAAGCTTGGATCCTCGCCAAAATTAGCACTGATCCAGGCGTTATACTTATCGACTTCAGCATTGTAACCGCTGACGTTGATTCCCTGTTTGGCTTGGTCGTATGCTCCGCGCATATTCCAGCCCATCTTTAGGCCATCAATTGCTCCCTGTTGCCAGTCAGTATAGCCTGCAGCCATTGCCAGGCCAGCCAAACATAAAAAGATTACAATATATTTTTTCATGCATTCATCACATCCTTTTGATGGTCGGTCAGCATCCCCAGTGCTGGAATCACCGCCAATGATAATAAAGCCAAAATGGCAAACGCTCTGGTGAAATTCACGAAATCATCTCCGTAACTTCGTAGCATCACTCGACCATGATTTCTTCATGACTAGGGATCGTTTTACCTGAAGATGGGCGGCAGTGAAACGCCACCCGCTACTGCATTCGTCGAAGCGATAGGCGTTAGAGTGGCATGAGTTGGCTGACCGGTGATGGGATCTACATAAACATAGACTTGCTTCCCAGTGTTAGGATCCTTGTACGTATAGTATGGTTGCCCGGTGTTTGGATCCGTGTAAGCATAGACTGGTTCTCCAGTGCTGGAATCTGTGTAAGTGTAGGCCGGATTACTGCTGTAGGGATCCACGTAGGTATCTCCCAGCCAATTGCTGGTACGGGTGAGATTTCGCAAAATGTAAGTTGGATCGACTATCAGCTCTCCGCCAACAATCATGCTACCCTTGGGCGCGCTTCCCCAGTTCCACAGGCTGCCGCTTTTGCTGCTCTCCTCGTCGGTCTGAGGATTCTGGGCCTTGAAGCTGCTTATCAAATTCTGGCCATACTCTCCGCCCACACTCTGGAAGTGGCTTGTGCTTTGAGCAAAGCAGCCTGCCGCCAAAAGACATGCTGTTGCTAACGCGATTACTGCCAATGCAGTTCTCATTTTTAAACCCCACCAAATCAGCGATAGGCGCGATACCATAAAAGCCTTTCGCGTGGCGTGAGCTATTCTAGAAGGCGGCAAAATCGTTCCGGACAGCAGTTCGATCGCCCGGAGGAAACTGCCTCTGGGAAAAATGGCTGCATCCGGAAGCGGAGATGCCGCTTTGTGCCGCTGGCTCTTCAGGTCACCAAAATCGCATTCTCCGATCACCCGTGGCCACCAATTCTTCAAGTCTAGGGTTCAAATAGAGGTGAAGGTCTGCGGCAGCGCCAAGCCATTCGACTGCTGGCTACCTAGTAGCGTATCCATGGTGCTGGAAGGCGAGACGGCGGAATAGACCGGCTTTCCAGTGAGGGGATTTATGTAGGCATAGATTCGCTTCCCAGTTTTAGGATCCAAATAAGAGTAATAGGAATAATAAGGACGTCCTGTGTTGGGGTTGAGGTATGAATAGACCGCATTTCCGGTCAGGGGATCTAAATAGATATCGACCGGCAGTCCTGTATTGGGATCTGTGTAGGATTCACCCAGCCAGTTGCTGGATAGATTCAGCCAGGGCCGAAGATAGTAGGGATCTGTTGTCAGCTCTCCATCGACGATCGCGCTCCCTTTGGGGGCACTGCCCCAGTTCCATAAGTCGCTGCCGTTATCGCTATGAAGCTGCTGGACAGGCTGGGGATTCTGGACCTTGAAGTCGCTTATCCAGTCTTGGGCGAACTCTCCGCTCACACTCTGGAAGCGGCTCGCGCTCTCTGCAGAGCAGCCCGCCGCCAGAAGGCATACCATTACTGATACAGCTACTGCCGATGCCGGCCTCATTCTGACCACACATTGATGCAACATGATAAAAGCCTTTTGCGTGTCAGGCGGATCCCAGGGCTACTCGATCTTCCTCGCCGCCACCTCGATCGCCCGCAGGACGCTGTCCTTGGGGATGATGGTCGCCACGGGAATGGAGAGGATCTTCTCCACGGTGGGGCTGACGATGGGAGCACAGACCAGGGCCGCTGCCCCGTCCCGCTCCGCCCTTATGGCGGCGATGATCGCCTCCTCGATGGTGGTGGCCGAGTACTCCCGCAATGTCAGCATCTTCTCCCCGATCTTCATCTTCTTCTCGCTGATCTTGTCCAGAACCGGCCGGGCGGCGATGATGGCGATGAAGTTGCCATCCGAGCCCTCCAGCTGGCGAATGGTCTTGGCGATCTGCCGCAGGGTGGTGATGTTCGGCTCCCTGTGGCCGGAGAGGATCTTGTAGAGGGTGCTCTGCGGAATTCCCGAAGCCTTGGAAAACTCCCGGGCAGAGAGGCCAAGCTCCCCCAGCACTTCTTTCAAGGTCTTTCGCAGGTTCTCATCGGACTGGAAGCTAGCCTTCATCACTCTCTCCACATTGGGCATACTGTTGGGTTATGGGCCCGCTGATATTTCTACTTTTGGAAGATATCTCCACAGCTCCAGAGAATACGGTCATCTGAATAATCAGCAATGCACCGCGTCAAGAATACTATTGGGCAAGGAAGCCGAGGATATTTCTACTTTTGGGTAATATTCCCGCTTATGGCCGACGCATTAATATTCACCTTGCTGTTTATCAGGGCCAAACGTATTTCTTGAGAGGATCTATTGTACAATAAGGATAAAATTTTGCCGAAAACAGAAAACGTTATATTCCAAACCTCAAAAGGACTCTCTTATGGGTGATTACGAGGTCAGGTGCGTAAGCGATGGATCTTTGCAGCCATCCTTTGCCCTGAACTGTCCCAATGACAACTCGCTTCTGCGAGCTTATTATGCCGCCAAGCGCCCAGGACTAAGAGACCTGCCGGGAATATGGAGGTTCTTCGACTGGCTGCCCGTGCACGGCATCATTGAAGGCGCAAGCGAGGGCTCCATCACCTACAAGAGCCAGGGCCTGGCCCAAGAGCTGGGCCTGAAAAACCTTTACATCAGCTTTTGCGGCTACTGGCCGGAGCGAAAGGCGGCCATGCCCACCTGCAGCTTCAAAGACCTGGAGGCTCCGCCCACCATGCAGAGGCTCCGGGAGCAGGGCAGTGGCCTGACCCTGGTGGTGGCCTCTGCCGGCAACACTGCCCGCGCCTTTGCCCAAGTGGCATCCCTGACGGGCCAGCCGCTGGCGCTCTTCGTGCCGGAGAAGGCGCTTTCCAGGATGTGGACGACTGCAGAGCCAGGGCCGGTGACTTTAGTGAGCGTGAAGGGCGACTACTACGATGCCATCACTGTGGCGGAAAAGGTGCAGTCCCGACCAGGCTTCGTGGCGGAGGGCGGGGCGAGAAACATCGCCCGCCGGGACGGCATGGGAACGGTGATGCTCGAGGCGGCCTTGGCCCTGCACGCGATTCCGGATCACTACTTCCAGGCGGTGGGGAGTGGTACGGGCGGCATATCGGCCTGGGAGGCGGCTTTAAGGCTGAAAGAAGATGGACGCTTTGGATCTAACCTGCCCAGGCTGCACCTGGCCCAGAATCTTCCCAACGCACCCCTCTACTTTGCCTGGAAAGGAAAAGAGCCCGCGCCCACAGCCGAAGACATGTTCGATGATGTTCTCTTCAACCGAAGGCCGCCTTACAGCATAGCCGGAGGCGTAAAGGACGCTCTTTTGGCCACGAACGGTGATCTCTACGGGATAACCGATGATGAGGCTGCCCAGGCCAAGCAGCTCTTCGAGCAGTCTGAGGAGATAGACATCCTCAACGCACCCGCTGTGGCCGTGGCCGCGTTGGAGCAGGCCGCAAAATCAGATACGGTTCACCCTGACGACGTTATTCTTCTCAACATCACAGGCGGCGGCGTATCCAGGATCAAAGAGGACTATGCCCTGCACGCACTGCAGCCGGAGATAACCGTCTCCCAATGGGAAGAGGCGGCGCAATTTCTGGAGAGCAGATCATGAACCAGAACAGGAACCAAACCATGAAACCTCTGACTTTGACCATATTAGGCGGCGTGGACAAGGATGGTTTGCCCGACGCCATAGACAAGATCGAGATAGGCCGGGGAGAGATAATAGGAATAGTAGGTCCAACGGGCTCGGGCAAGAGCACGCTGATCGCCGACGTCGAGCAGTTCGCGCAAGGCGACACGCCCTCCGGACGGAGAATCCTCATCAACGGTGTTCCACCTGAGCCGCAGCTGCGCAGCGATCCGAGAAAGAAGCTGGTAGCTCAGCTCTCCCAGAACATGCATTTTTTGGCTGACATGTCCGTGTGCGATTTCCTGAGGATGCACGCCAAATCCAGGGGCAAGGACAATGCCCTGCCGGAGAAGGTCATAATGCTGGCCAACACCCTGACCGGGGAGCCGATAGATCCCAAACACCAGCTGACCATCCTGAGCGGTGGGCAGTCGCGTGCCCTCATGGTGGCGGACATCGCCGTCATAAGCGACTCGCCCATCGTGCTCATAGACGAGATCGAGAATGCAGGCATAAAGAAGCAGGAAGCTTTGCGCCTTCTATCCGGGGAGGGCAAGATCGTGGTAGTGGTGACCCACGATCCCATGCTGGCTCTGATGGCCTCCCGCAGAATTGTGATGAAGAACGGAGGAATGACCAAGGTCATCAGCACCAGCACAGAGGAGCACCAGATCTTTCAGGACATCGAGCGCGTGGACAGCTGGCTCACGTCTCTTCGCGAGACCATCCGTCAGGGAGAGGTAGTGGCTTGAAGATGGTGGTGGTGGCCGGAACGCCGGGGTCGGGCAAGACCTCGGTGCTGATGCACGCTGTCAAGGACTTGAAGCGCTCCGGCCATAGGCCGGCCCTGGCAAAGATCGACTGCATGTGGACCGAGGACGACATACGATTCAAAAGGCTGGATGTTCCTGTGGCCGTCGGCCTCTCCCGGGATATGTGTCCTGATCATTACGCCATCTACAATATGGACGAGATGCTGCAGTGGGCCAAGGCTCAAGGCGCAGACATTCTGCTCAACGAGACCGCCGGGCTCTGCCTGCGCTGTGCTCCCTATCCGGACAAGGGCCTGGCAGTATGCGTGATCGATGTGACCGCGGGTCCTAACAGTCCTCTGAAGGTAGGACCGCTCCTCACTACGGCGGACGCTGTGGTGATGACAAAGGGCGATCTGGTCTCCCAGGCGGAGCGCGAGGTCTTCCGGGAGCGCATCCTGGAGGCAAATCCGAGATGCAGGATCATCGAGGCCAACGGCCTCACCGGCAAGGGCTCAGGTGAGCTGGCAGACCTGATCCGAACCTGGCCCGACATCAGCGGGGAGATGGTGCTGCGGCATAATCCTCCCCTGGCCATCTGCACCCTTTGCACCGGCGAGCTGCGCGTCTCCAAGGAGCGCCACCGGGGCGTGCTGCGCCATCTGGACGGCTTCATGGAATACCGTGGTGAGTGAGAAAAGCATGAAGCAGATCGCTAAGCTGCTGCCGGGCTACAATTGCGGTGAGTGCGGTCTGGGCAGCTGCCGGGAGTTCGCCGCGGCCCTGGTGGATGTGCAGGGCCTTTCCCGCTGTCCTCCTTTGCAGCAAGAACGTTTCAAGGATCGGGTGGAGGAAATATCCAGTCTGCTGACCCTTTCGGAGAAGGAAGAGGAGATCATCGGAGTTCTGGACGGGCTGCACGCGGATTTCGCGCTGGCGCCGCTGCCAGGCGAGCCCTCCTGTCGAGAGGATCTGCATCCCTTCAATCCGGAGGCCAAGCCAAGGGCGGGAGAGATTTTGAGATACAGGCCACTGGGCTGCCCCATAACTCATTTTGCCAGGGTTCTGAAGTATGAGCAGGGAATACTAACCGCGCACCTGGTCGGCCCGGTGCACCTCCTGGATGGTTCGCCCTCGCCCCGGGATATAGGCATCTGCCTGGTGGCCGCCTTCGAAGGAGTGGTGAGCCAGGGCCGAAGGCCGGATGTCGGCGAGACGGTGCGATTCTTGCCGGATCACTGCATGATGCAGAAGGTCCATTCCGGGGTTGTGGTGCACTCCGAGGGAAGCAGACTGAGGATTGAGGCGATCGATCTGAAGGTGTGGTAGCCTGGCAATTATATAAAATCCTCGCATATTGATTTTTCGAGCTTTCACTCACTTTTGAAGGATGCAGAAGTAGTTTACCGCGCATCAGGGTGAGTATAAATGAAAAAGGCTATGGTCCATGCAGACTGGCGCAAATCTCAGCTAGAGAACGATATAGACCCTGTCCTGAGAAAATATGAGATGGAGTGAACCCCTCCGAGTAGACAATGAGTTAAGCAACTTCAACTCATGGAGGGATGGTATGTGTTTAGCTCCCTCAGAATCGCTCGATAGATTCTGTTTTTAGAAATTGGGACCGTGCCGATAAACAACTTGTGCCGGATTGAAAAACAATGTCTGTAGCCGAAGTTACTTGAAGTTAGCTCTCTGGAACTGGCTGCGCGAGATATCACGAAATGGTTTATTGATGCTGATTGAAGTGAGCTAAACACATATAAAAGTTACAAACAATCATTCTCCAAACCTACGAACGAACCAGGTCTTCACCACCTGAGTCAGAATTACATAGCACACCAGCATAATCGCCAGTAGCAGCCAATACAGGGGCGGCAGCTGGACAAAACCGAGAGCATCGGCCAAGGGCGAAGCCGTTAGCCACGCGCCGACCGCAACAATGATCAAGGAACTGACGATCAGCGGCCAGCTCGCACGGCTTTCGATGAATGGGATCTTGTTGGTACGGATGACGTGAATGATCAGAGTCTGGGTAAAGAGCGACTCTACGAACCAGCCGGTGTGGAATAGTGCCGGATAAGTCCAGGCATTGAAGATGTAGAGCATAATGAAAAAGGTCAAGTAATCGAAGATCGAGCTGATGGGTCCGATAAACAGAATGAAACGCTGGATATCGTTAATCGCCCACTTACGCGGCTTGGCCAGCCAATTGGCGTCGACTTCATCCGTGGGGATGGTGGTCTGCGAAAAATCGTACAGCAGATTATTCATCAGCACTTGGATTGGCAGCATGGGCAGGAAGGGTAGGAAGGCACTGGCACCCACAACGCTTAACATATTTCCGAAGCTGGATGAGGCCGCCATCTTGATGTACTTGATGATATTGCCGAACACGCGCCGCCCTTCCATCACACCTTGCTCCAGTATCAACAGACTGTTCTCCAGCAGAATGATGTCGGACGACTCCTTGGCGATGTCCACAGCGCTATCGACCGAAATGCCCACATCGGCAGCCTTCAAAGCCGGGGCGTCGTTGATGCCGTCGCCCATAAAGCCAACGACTTGACCATTGCTTTGCAGCGCGTGGACAACTCGCTCCTTGTGGGCTGGGACGAGTCTCGCAAAGACGCTTGCAGAGCGGACCGCTTCAGCGAGTTGCCTCTCGTTCATCTTCTCGATTTGGGAGCCGAGCAGAAGATTCTCCACCTGCATGCCCACTTGCTTGCAGATGTAGGCGGTAATGATTTCATTATCGCCGGTCAAGATCTTGACATCCACGTTCAGGGCATGCAGCCGCTTCAGTGCCTCCGAGGCGGTGTCCTTGGGTGGATCGAGGAAGGCCAGGAAACCCAGCAGTATCAGATCCGATTCATCCTTGACTGAGTAAACCGGTTCATCCTTCGCCCCCGGCATTTCTTTATACGCCAGAGCTATTACGCGAAAGCCCTCACCGTTCAGTTCGCCCGCCATCTGCCGGCTTTTGGCGTCGTGTTCGGGCAACATGCCGACGACCAGGCCATTGATTTCCACCCGGCTGCACTGGCTCATCACTTCATCCAGCGCACCTTTGCAGATGAGCGTATTCAGACCGGTTTCATCTTCAATCACCACCGACATCCTGCGCCGCACAAAATCGAAGGGGATCTCGTCGATCTTGCGGTACTTTTCATTCGCTTTCAGGCGTTCTTCCAGCTCTTCGTGATCGAGAATCGCCTCGTCGAGCAGGTTCTTCAACCCGGTATGGTGGTAGCTGTTAAGGTAGCCATAGTGTAGCACCTTATCGCTGGGCTCACCCCACACATCCAGGTGTTTTTCCAGCACAATCTTTCCTTTGGTAATGGTTCCCGTTTTATCAGTGCACAAGACATCCATAGCGCCAAAGTTTTGGATGGCGTTAAGGCGTTTGACGATCACCTTCTTGCCCGCCATCGTGAGCGCGCCCTGGGATAGATTGACAGTCACGATCATGGGCAGCATCTCGGGAGTCAGCCCAACCGCCACTGCCACGGCAAACAGGAATGCTTCCAGCCAGTTGTGCTTGGTCAGTCCATTGATGAGGAAAACGGCCGGCACCATCACGAAGATGAAGCGGATCATCAGCCAGGTGAATTGGTTGATGCCCTTGTCGAAACTGGTGAGCACGCGCTGCCCGATGATACTGGCAGCCAGCGATCCAAAATAAGTTTGGTCGCCAGTATGCACCACTACGGCGGTCGCTGATCCGCTCTCTATATTTGAGCCCAGGAAGCAGATGTTGGGCAGCTCCAGAGGGTTCTGAATGTCGGCCGATACAGATGCGGCTTTTTTCTCCACAGGCAGGGATTCGCCTGTAAGGGCCGACTGATTCAGGAAAAGGTCTTTTGCGAGCAGCACCCGCACGTCGGCCGGCACCAGATCGCCAGCAGCCAGCTGAATGATATCGCCCGGCACCAGCATCTTGAGTGGAACTTCAGATTCCTTGCCGCCTCGCACTAAGGTCGCAGTGTTGCTGACCATCGCCTTGAGCTTTTCAGCTGCGTTATCAGCACGCATCTCCTGATAGAAACGCAGCACCACGCCCAGCAGCACAATCACGAAGATGACCACGGTCGCACGCATGTCACCGGTGAGAAAAGAAATCACGCCCAGCGCGGTAAGCAGAATGACCAGTGGATTCTTGACATTACCGAGCAAACGCATAAGTCCGGACTGGCGCTTTTCTCGGGCAATCTCATTTGGGCCATACTTTTTCAGGCGAGAATCGGCTTCTGACTGGCTCAAGCCTTCCAGGCGAGTTTCAAGCTCCTTCAGGACGGTATCGATGTTTTCGCGAGACTTTTCCAACAAATCTGCTGAGACTTCTGCATCTTTTCCGCCCGCAAGCCTGCTCGGGTGCTGAGATGAATTGGGGGCGGTCTTGGTTTTTGCAGGTTTCATCTGCTATATTAATATATTGAATCGTATAAGCAATTTTTGATTGAGAAATCCTATAATAGCGTAAGAGAGATCTCAGGACCTGCTCGAGCACAAAGATGGTGATTGATAGCGATAACTGGCCCCTGGATTTGCCCTCTTGGGATACACATCATTGATGTGATCCGGCCAATGGATTCCTCATCCCCAGGTTTACCCACACAAGACAGCGAGGAGCCAAAAGAAACTGCCTGGTGGCCGCCTTCGAGGGAGTGGTAGGCCTGGGCCGAAGGCCGGATGTCGGCGAAACGGTGCGGTTCTTGCCCCGGATCACTGCATGATGCAGAAGGTCCATTCCGGGGTGGTGGTGCACTCCGAGGGAAGCAGACTGAGGATTGAGGCGATCGATCTGAAGGTGTGGTAGTGCCTTAATCTATTAAATTTAATACAATAAAGAAAGATCTTTAGGATAAACTAATTTTGTATGTGTTTAGTTCACCTGAATAAGCATCTGTGAACCCATTTTGTGATATCTCGCATGGCCAGTTCTAGAGAGCTAATTTCAAGCAACTTCTGCTGTAGATATTGTTTTTCTTATCAGGAGCAAGTTGTTGGTCGGCACAATTCCAATGATCAAAAACAGCACCAATCGATCGATTATGGGGAGCTAAACACATACCTAATTTTAAATAGATTCGATGAAGATAAGACTCGACCAATATGATCTCCGACGATTATACCTATCCCGAGTTGGATCAAGCATATGCAGATTCATATTTATATACTCTAATTGCATATTTGAAAAGCAAAAAGAAAGATAATATAGTTGAAATGCTGCAAAACGCTGATTGCCGCATCATTACTACCACAACATTTTCATACAGGAGATGGAATGCTTATAAGATGGAAGTTCATTTTTATGTTCCAATGGATAACTTTACGCCCCTTGAAGAAGCAGAAAGCATAAAATTTACAGCATTTTGTAATGATATTGTAGATAAGTCATTCGGATATGATGTCTCCGAAGCCAAAATTGTACCTGTAGCAAGAGTCGATACCAGTTCTGAAGAAAAAATGACACGAGAGATTTCACGTATACAAGAAAGGATTCAAGAAACAGCCTCCCGAAATATTTTGCCTAAAGATATCCTTGATAAAGGGCGCGAAATGAGCTATGCATATATTTATATTTATTGTGTAGAAAACTCTTTGAGATTGTTTATTGAGAACATAGGAACAAAAAATTTAGGAACAGATTATTTTAACAAATTAAGCATAAATAGGGATATTCGTAAAAAAGTTGCCTCGCGAAAAGACGATGAATCTAGAAAAAAATGGACTAGTCTACGAGGAGACTCTGACATCTTTTATACAGACTTTTCAGAGTTAGGTGGCATAATCGAAAATAATTGGGAAATATTTAAGGAGTACTTTCCATCAATACCGTGGATCAAAACAAAAATCGAGGAGTTAGCAGAATGCAGAATTCGAATTGCGCATAACAGTTATATTGGTCCAGATGAACAAGAATTAATTAGGTCAAATTATAAAAACATTCTCAAACAATTGGGTGCGTTAGAACGTTAAATCTCACAATATCCTTTTTACACGGTTTTAGCTGGATAAGCAGCCGGGGTGGTGGTGCGCTCCGAGGGAAGCAGACTGAGGATCGAGGCAATCGATCTGAACGTGTGGTAGATAGAATAACGAAAGCAGCCTGATATCCATCTCGTCCCTCATCATTCCTCCCGAGTATCCTCGTCCTTGCTGATTTGATCTTTTCATCCTTTTCCATTTTCTCGCTGACGCTTCCGGAATTATTTGGAGTCTCCTTCACAAGAATCGGCTCGCAACCGATAAATAAGGGCTGGGAAAACTCCTGCGAGGGCAGCCGCAGATATCCAGCTCTCGCATTTTAGTTTTCAGCCCAGAGTCTCTTCGCTAAAAAGAAAGCTGCTGGCCTTGGGCTTGAGAAGACGAGGCTGTAGATCGAGTTCGAGAATGCCTAAGTGAGAGATGTTGGCTGGTGGAAGAATGAAGGTTCTTGTAACGGGCGGGGCGGGCTTTGTGGGGAGCCACGTCTCCGAGTATTATGCCCAGAAGGGCGATAGTGTCACGGTATTCGACAATCTCTCCCGAGCCAGGCTTCTCGGGTATGACGCCGCCAGGGCCTCCAGTAATTGGAACTATCTGAAGAGATACGACAATATTGAGCTGATATTGGGCGACATCTGCCAGGCGGAGATGATAAAAGATGCGGCCCAAGATGCAGATGCCATCATTCACACCGCCGCTCAGACGGCGGTTACCACGTCTCTTGCAGATCCTAGAACGGACTTTGAGGTAAACGCCGTGGGAACCTTCAACGTCTTGGAAGCGGCAAGGTTGAGCAAGAGCCGTCCTTGTGTGGTCTTCTGCTCCACCAACAAAGTCTATGGAGATAATGTAAATAAAATACCGGTAAGAGACAGCGGCAAGAGTTATGAGTTTGCAGATGACGGTTTTCGGAAGGGCATCCCTGAGACTTTTTCTATAGATCTTTGTGAGCACACCCCTTACGGCGCATCGAAGCTCGCGGGGGACATCTATGTTCAGGATTATGCCCAGAGGAATGAGATTGACGCTGCAGTCTTCAGGATGAGCTGCATTTACGGCACCAGACAGTTCGGTGTGGAAGATCAGGGCTGGGTCGCCTGGTTTGTCATAGCCACTCTTCTTGGCAAACCCATCACCATATTTGGAGACGGTAAACAGGCGAGAGACGTACTTTATGTCAGCGACCTGGTAGGAGTGTACGATGCTTTTATCCAGAGAAGGGACAGGATTCACCACGGCGTGTACAACGTGGGAGGAGGCCAGGCCAATAAGATGTCCCTGCTGGAGTTGCTGGAGATGCTGCAGGATGCCACAGGCAAGATGAGTTCCGTCTCCTTTGACCATTGGAGGCCTTCTGATCAGAAGGTCTATATATCCGATATATCCAAGGCCGCCCGAGAGCTGGATTGGAGGCCGAATGTCGGTCCCAAAGAAGGCGTTCTGAAGTTGGCAGAATGGGTAGAAGAGAATAAAAGGCTCTTTGCCTAGCGGATAGAGACCAATACGAGGTCAGAACTAAAGAAAAGGTATCCGATGAAGATCTCAATCGTGGTCCCGGCCCATAATGAAGAAGGCAACCTGGAGAATCTGGCCTTTGCGCTGATACCGGTGCTAGAGCGACATAATGAAACACAAGACTACGAGCTAGTGCTGGTGGATGACAATAGCCAGGACAGAACTTCATCCATTATTGATGCATTGGCCAGTGGGAATCCTCGCATCAAGCCAGTTCATAGGACAGATACTCCGGGATTTGGCAACGCCATCAAAACCGGATTTAAAAAGGCCACCGGAGATGTAATCATACCCTTTATGGGCGATCTATCGGACAGTCCGGAGGATATTTCAAGGCTGGTCTCAAAGATAGAAGATGGCTACGATATCGCCTATGGCTCCAGGTTTGTGGATGGCGGATCCTTAAACGGATATCCCAGATCCAAGATGCTGGCCAACCGATCGTTCAACAATTTAGTGCGCTTCTCCTTTGGCATACCCTATAAAGATGTGACAAATGCCTTTAAGGCCTATAGGCGAGAGGTCCTGGATGCCATTGGGATCGATAGCATAGATGCCCAGGGCTTCGATCTGACGGTAGAAGTCCCCTTGAAAGCGCACATACTGGGATTTAAGGGTGTGGAAGTCCCAGTAAGCTGGAACGGCAGGAAGAGGGGCGAGGCAAAACTGAAACTATCCCGTAACGGTTCAATTTATGGAAAAAGGTTGCTGAAACTCTTTTTTTGGGGAAACCTGGTCTCCTTGAAGGACTTATTCGGATCGGTCATCAAAGGCTCTTGGCTGGGTGCCCTGGCAGCTTTGCTGCTTGGAGTTGTCATCCTGACATTGATCTTCAGCCTTTCAGGCTTCTCCAATGAGGATTTCGAAAAACTAATCAATCGAAATGTTTATATACTATTAATACTATACTATTTTGTGTATGAGGACTCTCATCGATTTTGCAATTAGAGCAGAATATGCTCGGGTTA
>Ga0315280_10001222_pt1 | contig 44882 bp, 39 predicted proteins | sample YL17G06_40_MG_FD_203697 | JGI IMG/M metagenome (GOLD analysis project Ga0315280, IMG submission 203697) | Sediment microbial communities from Yellowstone Lake, YNP, Wyoming, USA - YL17G06_40 | ecosystem: Environmental > Aquatic > Freshwater > Lake > Sediment | place: USA: Wyoming | collected... | reverse complement strand
GTTTAGAAAAGACTTTTTTAGTTCTTTGCGCCCTTTGCGTCTTTGCGGTGAAAAGCTATTTTGCCGCGTCGCGGAATGATGATTAAGTGTTTAGCGCGGGCGATTCTTTTTTTGCTGCATTTTTGGAGTTAAGAAATTCCGCGCTGGAGGTGTGCTCAAATGGGCATCGGGTTTGAGCAAAGTTCAAGAACCATTAGAAATCCCAGGCGTTAGTGCCGGTCTCGAACTGTGGACAAATCGATCAGATATTGACAGCGTATATTAACATCTTAAAATAAGTAAGCAGCAGGGCGCGATTAGCTCAGTGGATAGAGCGTTTGGCTCCGGACCAAAAGGTCGCTGGTTCAAATCCAGTATCGCGCTCCATTTTTTTATCCGGAAATCCTCTCCGCTCAAAACGAGTTGTCCCGGTGGCGCTGGCCAGGTTGAAGCCTTAATCGCCTTCGCTAAAGCGCGGCGGGAAAATCACGGTTGACAATTATCCCACTCGGCTGGAAAATTTTTGGAAACATCATTTTTTTCTTTACAAAGCAAAAGAAATGTGGCAAGATATATTTTGAGCAGTCCGGGAGACGGGAAAAAGGACCCGGGATTGAAAAAACAAATAGCAGAGAAAAAGATAAAGCCGGAAAGAGGGGAGCGTTTCCTCTCTCCGGTTTTTTATATTTAAGGGGTTATTTTAACCAACTAAAAAAGGAGGAGACGATGGGTTGCGGAAGAAGTGGAAAACCAAGGAAACGGGTGGCGTTGAAAAAAGCGAAGAAAAAGGTTGCCAAGAAGAAGGTCGCGAAAAAACGCGGGAGGTAAAACTTCCCCGCAATGGTTTTGAAAAAGAGCGCTCGATTTTGGGCGCTCTTTTTTTATTGAAAACCCGGGCGGGTGCCGCTGCCCAAGAGCATGCGAAAAAACACGAGGTTGAAAATCCGGCCTCAATAGTATTAAATTAAATGGTATGAAAGCCAAGGCCAGCGTTAAGAGAGTTGCGGATCGTCCGAGCTGGGATGATTATTTTCTGCAGATTGCGAGCCTGGTCGGCACCAGGAGCACTTGTTTGCGAAGGGCCGTGGGCGCGCTTCTGGTTATAGACAAAAGGATCCTCACAACCGGGTACAACGGCTCTCCCAGCGGGCTTAAGCACTGCGATGAAGTCGGCTGCTGGCGGGAGAAGCTTAAAGTTCCGAGCGGGGAGCGCGCGGAGCTTTGCCGGGGATTGCACGCGGAGCAGAATGCGATCATCCAGGCGGCTTTCCACGGCGTGCCCATCAAGGGCGCCACGCTTTATTCAACCAATCTGCCCTGCTCGATCTGCGTCAAGATGCTGATCAACGCGGGGATTGAGAAAATTATCTACCTGGAGGGCTATCCGGATAAGCTGGCGCGGCAATTACTGGATGAGTCGTCAATTGAGGTAATAAAATTTGAGGAGGGAAAGAAATGAAATGCCCTTTTTGCGGTGACCTTGATAACCGGGTCATTGATTCCAGGCTGAGCAAAGACGGCGCGGTGATCAGGCGGAGAAGGGAATGCCTTGAGTGCGGCCGGCGCTTCACCACCTACGAGCGGGTGGAAGAGGTTCTGCCGCTGGTGATCAAGAAGGACGGCCGGCGGGAGCCGTTTGACCGGATGAAGATTCTGATGGGCCTCAAGAAAGCCTGCGAGAAGCGGCCCATCAGCATCGCCACCCTGGAGAAACTGGTTGACAAGATCGAGCACAAAATTCTGGAGAGCGGCGAAAAGGAAATCCCCTCAACCGTGATCGGGGAAGAGGTGATGCGAGAGCTTTACAACCTTGACCATGTCGCGTATGTCCGCTTTGCCAGCGTTTACCGGAGCTTCAAGGACATCAACCAGTTTATGGATGAGCTAAGGGACCTGCTGGATCGGCAGAAACAGGAAAAAGCCAAAGCCGGGAAAACCAAGGAATGAACTTAGAGCCTTTGATGAGACGGGCGCTCGCTCTTGCCCTAAAGGCTGAAGGCCTCACCGAGCATTACCCGATGGTGGGCGCGGTTTTAGTCAAAGGCGGAAAAATCATCTCCGAAGATTTTTTTGCGCGGCCGGGCGAGAAGCACGCGGAGGCAAAAGCAATTGAGAGAGCGGGCCGGAGGGCAAAAGGCGCGACTCTGGTTTTAAATCTCGAGCCTTGCTGCCACTGGGGCCGGCAGCCTCCTTGCACCAACGCGATAATACAAGCGGGAGTCAAAAAAGTGGTGGCCGCAATGACAGACCCGAATCCGCTTGTCTCCGGCCGGGGCTTTCGCCGGCTGCGCGCCGCGGGGATTGAGGTTGTAAGCGGGGTGCTGGAAAAAGAATCCCGTAAACTCAACCGGTTCTTTATTAAATTCGTCACCACCCGAACTCCCTGGGTTATCGTGAAAATGGCCGCAACCGCGGACGGCAAGAGCGCGGACCGCGGCCGCGATTCCAAGTGGATTTCGAGCGAAGCCGCGCGGCAATTCACGCACCAGATCAGAGCCAAGGTCCAGGCGGTGATGGTCGGCATCGGCACCGTGCTTAAGGATGATCCCCGGCTCAGCGCGCGGCTGCCCGGGGTCAAACACCAGCCCCGGCCGGTGATAGTTGATGAGCGTCTCCGGATACCGCTCTCGGCAAAAGTTTTCAACACTCCCGCGTTCCGCGGCCCGATCATAGCCTGCGCAAAGCCTGCGCCAAGGAAAAAACTGGCTGCGGTGAAAAAGCTTTCCGCGCAGGTCATTGAAACCGCCGCGGATAAAAATGGCCTCGTGGATTTGAAAGAGCTTATGAAAAGACTGGGCGAGCAGAATATTGCTAGGGTGCTCTGCGAAGGCGGCTCTCATCTCGCGGGAGCGCTTATGGACCAAGGCCTGGTTGACGAAATATATTTTTTCTACGCGCCGAAGCTTCTGGTCGACGAGAAAGCTCTTCCCCTCCTTGCCGGCGCAAAGACGAGAAGAATAAAGGATACGATTTTGCTTCGGGACGCCGCCATTCAGCGCATGGGGCCGGATTTTGTTCTGAACGCTTTTTTGCGGGAGATTTAAATGTTCACAGGGATTATCGAGCGAATCGCGAAAATTGTCCGCATCCAGCCTTTGGGCAAGGGGAAAAAATTCCTGATTGATCCGGGCGCAAAGCTGGAGGTTTCACTGGGGGAATCCATTGCGCTTGACGGCGCCTGCTTCACCGTGGTCAGCCTGGAAGGAAACAATTTCTGGGTTGAAGTAAGTTCGGAGAGTCTTTCCCGAACCAGCTTTGACAAAATACAGGCGGGCGATCAGGTAAACCTCGAACGCTCCCTGCGCCTGACCGACCGGCTCGGCGGGCACATAGTGCTCGGCCATATTGACGGCATCGGCGCAATAAAGAGAATCGAGCAACGAGGCGAGTTTATGGAGATAGAGATTGAAGCCCCGCGGGAAGTCGCCGGATTTTTGGTTGAGAAAGGCTCAATCGCGGTTGACGGGATAAGCCTCACGATCAATGCCCTGTCCGGGCAAAATTTTTCCGCTATGCTGATCCCGGAAACCTTGAAACGCACAACCCTGGCCGGCAAGAAGACCGGCGAGCGCGTGAATCTGGAAGCGGACATCATCGGCAAGTATGTTGCCCGGCTCCTTAAAAAAGACAAAGAGGCCAAGGGCCTGACCCTGGAAAAATTAATCGAAGAAGGCTATTAATCATTCCTTTAATTGCCATTGCGAGTCTTTAGGGTCTGTTACCCAAATACTATTCACATCAAAATTTCCCCGCCCTTGACGGGAGGGGATAAAGGGGAGGGTGAAATTCTTAATAAATTCAATCACCCCCTCCCTGCCCCTCCCCCATCAAGGGGGAGGATTAAAGGTTTTATGCTTTAGGCAACAAGCTCTTTACGGCCGTAAACTGCAAATTTCCCGCAATTCAGGCAAAGTTGCTGAAAAAGATAGTCTTTGGTATTATATTTTTGTTGCCTTGGATATGAATTTTCGCAGCCAGGCGGGCGGAAGTTGAGCAGCGGCAAAAATCTTTGCTGCGGAAATGACTTGGCCCGTCAAAAGGAAATTGATGGATACCGAACAGAGAAATAAGCGGATCGCTTCCATCGAAGAAGCGGGGGAGCTGATCCGCCAGGGAAAAATGATCATCCTGGTGGATGACGAGCACCGCGAAAACGAGGGCGACCTTATGATCGCGGCTGAAAAAGTGTCCCCGGAGACAATCAGCTTTATGGCCAGGTTCGGCCGCGGGCTTATCTGCCTGACCATCACCGAGGACCGCCGGCGCCAGCTTGACCTGCCCCTTATGGTCAGCGAGAACCAGAGCCGGTTCCAAACCGCGTTTTGTGTCTCTATCGAAGCGCGCGAGGGCGTCACCACCGGGATCAGCGCTTACGACCGGGCTAAGACCATCCAGGCTGCGATTGCGGACAACGCCAAGCCCGAGGATTTAGTCCGGCCCGGGCATATTTTCCCGATTGTGGCCAAGGCCGGCGGAGTTCTGGTCCGCGCGGGCCAGACCGAAGGTTCGGTGGACCTTTGCACTCTTGCCGGGCTCAAGCCCGCAGGCGTCATCTGCGAAGTTATGAAAGATGACGGCACAATGGCGCGAATGCCTGACCTGATCAAGTTTGCCGAGCAACACGACTTAAAGATCGTCACCATCGCGGACCTGATCAGGTATAAGATGAAAACCGAGCGGCTGGTTCACCGCAAGGCCGAGACCGCAATTCCCACCAGAGAATGGGGCGAATGGAAAGTTATTGCCTACGAGAGCGAGGTCAGCCCGGACCTCCACCTGGCTTTTGTAAAAGGCGAAATAAAGCCTGAGGAAAGCGTTCTCGTGCGGGTACATTCAGAATGCCTGACCGGAGACACCTTCGGGTCTTTGCGCTGCGACTGCGGCGAGCAGATGCACAGCGCGATGGAGATGATCGCCAAAGAGGGCAAAGGCGTTTTCTTGTATCTCCGCCAGGAAGGAAGAGGCATCGGCCTGCTCAACAAGTTGAAAGCCTATATGCTCCAGGACCAGGGGCTGGACACGGTGGAGGCCAATCTCGCGCTGGGCTTTCAGCCGGATTTGCGCGACTACGGAATCGGCGCGCAGATTTTGATCGACCTGGGCGTGAGAAAAATGAGGGAGATCACGAATAACCCCAAGAAGATCGTTGCGCTGGAAGGTTTTGAGCTGGAGATCACGGACCGGGTGCCGATTGAAATTTCTCCCAATGAGAGCAATATGAACTATTTGAAGACCAAGAAGGAGAAGCTCGGACATCTGTTGAGCCTTAATCTGAAGGATTAAGGGAAGGAGGCTAATTTGAAGGAAGTGATTGGCAAGCTTGAGGCTGAGGGCCTGAAATTCGCGATCGTGGTGAGCAGGTTCAATGAGATGATAACCGGCCGGCTTCTGGACGGTTGCCTTGACGCGTTGAAGCGGCTGGGCGCAACTGACGCGGGCATATTCATCGTGCGGGTCCCGGGCTCGTTTGAAATACCGCAGGCTGCGCTTAAAGTGGCCAAAAGCGGAAAGTACGACGCGGTGATTTGCCTTGGCGCTCTGATCCGGGGTCAAACCCCTCATTTCGATTTCCTGAGCGCGGAGGTTGCCAAGGGCATTGCCCAGTCAGCCTTGCAAACCGGGGTGGCGACGACTTTCGGCGTGATAACCGCGGACACGATTGAGCAGGCCATCGAGCGGGCGGGAACCAAAAGCGGCAATAAAGGGTTTGACGCGGCGATGTCAGCGGTGGAGCTGGCGCAGGTTTTGAAACAGATTTAGACTTGATTATTATGGTTCCTTGAATTCAAGATGGGCAAAAGAAGAAAGGCCCGGGAGCTGGCGCTTCAGGCTCTTTATCAGGTGGATTTTTCCGGAGGTGTGTCCGAGGATTCCCTCTCCCTTTTCTGGGAGGATCAAAAAGTAGGCCCGGAAACACTGGAGTTTGCCCGAAAACTGGTGGAAGGGGTGCTTCGCCGCAAAGAGGAAATCGATCAGATGGTCGAAGAGCACTCGGAGCATTGGAAGCTTTCCCGGATGAGCAGAGTTGACCGGAACATCCTGCGGATGGCCGCGCTCGAACTTCTGGAAATGGAAGACATCCCTTGCAAGGTCACCATTGATGAGGCCATTGAGCTGGGTAAAAGATTCGGCAGCGGGGAATCCGGCGCGTTCATCAACGGCATTCTCGACCAGATTTTAAAGAAGTTAACCAGAGAGCAAAAAATCCGCAAGGTCGGAAACTGATGAGGATGGTTGCGTGCGCATATCCTCCTGACTGGGCTGTAAAGGAAACCGTTGCCTTGCCCGTTTTTTCCGATCAGGTTCCTCCCCGGGGCCTTGTCGGCAGGATCGACTTCCGGCTGAACGGCCTGATCAGCGGACTCATCCTGGAACAGCTCATCCGAAAGGATGACTACTGGCTTTTGATCAACTCGGAACGAATGGTGGCGCCGGAACTGCTGCTTGTGCCCGCGGGGCCGGCTGCGGCCATTGACCTTGAAAAGGTGTCTCGCTGGTTTCAGAGAGCGTGCGCCAAACTTGCCGGGGCCGGCGCGCGGCGTTACTCGATCGCGGTCAACGACCTTTACCGATTCGAGTTCAGTCCCAAGGACTTCGCCGGCTCGCTGATCAAGACCCTCGCCGACTATCAGCCGGAAGAAGTGAGGCTTTATGTAAATCTCGACCTGTCGGAATTATTGATCCAGGAGCTCAGCCGCTGGCTGCACCACCTCCAAATTGACGGCAGGGTTGAACTTCTGCAGTCGGTGGTCCCGGAGCCGTTCCAGGAAAAAGGGCAATGACTTTGAAACCGGCCAAGACTGCGTTGATTGCGGCTCTGCTCTATGTCAGCCTTTTCTGCGCCCAGAACCGATTGGACAGGGAACAGGCTCTCGCATTCCAGCAGAGCGGTCGCCTGGTCATATTCCCCAAGCCTTCGGTGGTGAGACTCGCCAGCCTCGGCCATAAAAACCTTTTGGCTGATTATTATTGGCTGAAGACTATCCAGTATCTGGGCGCGTGCATTATGCTCAAGATAAAACCCATGCGATTATACAGGTACGCCCAGTTCGTCACCGATATCGACCCTAAATTTTTCGAGGCCTATTATTACCCGGCAGCCGTTATGATTGTTGATCGTATCTCCCCGGAGCAAACCATAGCATTGCTGGAAAAAGGAAAGAAGAGCCTGCCGGATCAAGGACTAATCCCGGCTCTCCTGGGGTTCAGTTATTACTATTTTATGCACGATAACGAGCAGGCTGCCCAAAACTTCGATTTAGCCGCGAAACTCAGGAATTATGCCGGGTATGCTATCCTGGCGGCCCGGATTCGGGGGGAAGAAGGAAGCGCGGAGGTGAGCCTGGACTTTTTAAACCAATTGACTCAGGACTCCAAGATGAGCAGATGGGCCTCGGAAATAAATCAAATGATTATAGGGCTGGGGCAGCACAAGCAGCTTGCGCTTCTCAACCGCCTTATCGATCAATACCAAAGCCTTAAAGGCCAATACCCGAACCGGGTCTCAGACCTGGTTAAGGCCGGCCTCATCTCCCAAATACCGCAAGACCCCATGGGAGGCAATTACTATATCGACCCGGAAACTCACCGGGCCAAAAGCACTCAAGAATTTTATACCGGCGTATACCGACCGCGGGGTTGGGAATTAGAATGATTAAAACTGAAGCGCTCCGCAAAACTTTCCTCGCCGGCTTCCGCCGGCAGAAAATAGAAGCGCTCAAGGGCGTAAGCCTGGAGATTGAAAAGGGAGAGATTTTTGGATTTCTGGGGCCTAACGGCGCGGGCAAAACCACCACCATAAAAATACTTGTGGGGCTGATCAGGCCCACTTCCGGGAATGCGTTCGTATTGGGGAAGCCCGCGGGTGAAGTCACAAGCCGGGCCCGCATCGGATTCCTGCCGGAACAGCCATATTTTTACGAGTACCTGACCGGCGAAGAATTCCTGAATTTCTGCTCGAGATTTTTCTCCATCACCGAATCCGAGCGGAAAAGCCGGATCAGCAATCTCTTGGGCCAGGTGGGTCTGGACCGGGCCCGTAACCTGGCTTTGAGGAAATACTCCAAGGGTATGCTTCAGCGCATCGGCATTGCCCAAGCATTGATCAACGACCCGGAGCTCGTCATCCTGGATGAGCCGATGAGCGGCCTGGACCCGCTGGGAAGAAAAGAAATCAGGGATTTAATCGCGGGTCTCAAGGAAAAAGGCAAGACCGTTTTCTTTAACACTCACATAATCAGCGATGTTGAGATAATTTGCGACCGGGTTGGAATTATTGACCACGGGAATTTGATCAAGGTGGGAGTTATTGAGGAGCTGGCGCGGGCGACAATTCATCAATGGGAAATCCAGGCTGAGGTCAGGGAGGAGGAACTGCGCAAGGAACTGGATGAGCGGGCCGGCAGGGGAGAATTTTCCATTTCCTGGCAGAAAGACCGCGCCTTGATGCTGATCAGCGATGAGGCCAAAGCCGAGGCGCTCGCCAACCATATCCTGGAAAAGAAAGCGCGGCTGATCGAATACTCCGCGCGGCGGCAGAGTCTGGAAGATTATTTTATCAAAATGGTGGGGGACAAAAATCAGCGATGAAGAAAATTCTGGCCATCGCGACCAATAGCTTCAGGGAGAATATCCGGGACCGCATTCTCTATAACCTGCTGGTGTTTGCCCTGCTTATGATCATCCTGAACATCGCTCTGGTTCAGCTTTCCACCGGCGAATGGGAAAGGATTACCATTGATGTCGGGCTGAGCAGCGTTTCCATTTTCGGCAGCCTGATGGCGATCTTTTTGGGGATAAGCCTGGTGAGCAAGGAGATCGAAAAGCGCACCATTTATACCCTGCTTTCCAAGCCGGTCTCCCGAACTTCTTTCCTGCTCGGGAAATACTTCGGGCTGGTGTTCACCATTCTGTTCAATATGGCGATTATGGTGGTGGTATATGTCGCGATTCTTTATTACCTGCGGGGACACTTCACCTGGGCGCAAGGCCAGGCCATCATCCTGATCTTCATAAGCCTTATGATCGTGGTCGCCATTGCTCTTTTCTTTTCCACTTTTTCAACCGCCACCCTCTCCGCCATCTTCACCCTTTCCATCTTCGTCATCGGCCATCTCACGCAAGACATTAAAACCTTCGGCCAGCAAAGCCGCAAACCGCTCTACAAATATTTCGGGCAGTTCATTTACTACGCTTTTCCCAATCTCTCCAACTACAGCTGGATCGACAGCGCCACCTATGCCCAGGCAATGGCCACTCGAACTTTTCTGGCCGTCATCCTTGTCGGACTTTTAACCGCGGGCTTAATCCTCGCGCTCGCAAGCCTGATCCTGGAAAGAAGAGATTTTGTCTAAATCCGGGGTGAAGCCTATTGGGGAAAATTATTCTTCCCGGGCAGACCCTTTCCCGCCAGACCCGGCGCGGGGTGATTTTTGAGAAATTAAAATGGGCCTGATCAGAAAGATCGCAGTCAACAACCTGATTTTGATCGCGGAACGCGGCCTGGTCGCGCTGGCCGGATTTTTGGTCTCGGTCTGGCTGATTCGATATTTCGGCTCCGAGAAATTCGGCGCCTACAGCCTGGTATTCGCCTGGTTCACTTTCTTGAATATCTTCACGCCGCCCATGATCGAGCAGGTGGTCGCGAGAGAAGCGGTCCGATTCCCGGAACGGATGCAGAAATTTCTCGGCGCGGGCATTGTCATCAAAACCGCGCTTTCCCTGGCCGGATGGTTCGCCGGCGTTTCCGCGGCCTATCTCCTAGGTTATCCCCGGCAGACCATTTTCTTTCTCGCGATTGTTTTCCTGGGACTTTTAGGCAATGCCAGCTATGTGCTCCAGGTTCCGCACCAGATTGAGCTCAGGCTCTTAAAGCCGGCTCTGGCCGACGGCTTCAGCAATCTTTTTTATCAGGCCGGGCGCGCGGTGATGATCGTTTTGAAACTGGGTCTCCTGCCCTTTTTCTGGCTCTACCTGGCGTTCCGGATCCTTCAGCTTGCGCTTTTTTTCGCGCTCGGCCTTGAAAAAAAGGAATATCGGCCAGACTGGAGATTTTCCTTCCACGAAGTCTCTGAAATCTTCCGCGCCAGCTGGGTGCTTTTGATCATCAATATTTTCGTTATGGTAATAAGCAGAATTGACCAGCTGATGATTTACCCGGTCTGGGGCCCCCGCGCGGTCGGCTTATACGGAAGCTGCGCCAATTTAACCGACTACCTTATTATGATTCCCTCTGTCTGGTACATAACCGTGTTTCCGCTGATCGCCCGCTACCTGGGCGAATCGCAGGACAGCTTTCAGAAAGCAAACCAATACAGCTTCAAGTATCTGACCATTGCTGCGGTGTTGCTCTGGATCATTTTCGCGGGATTCAGCCAAGACGCGATCCAGCTGCTCTTCGGGCCGGACTATATCGATGCCAAGGATGCGCTTTTCTGGCTGAGCACAAGCATGGTGTCCGTATTTATCTATTTGGGCCTTTTCAATATCGCGGTTTCGCGGGGAAAAGAGAAAGTGTGGATTGCGGTGAACGCCGCGGGCGCGCTGATAAATGTCGCGCTTAATTTGACGCTGATCCCGAGATACGGGATCGCGGGCGCGGGCTTCGCCACTTTTTCGGCTTACTCCCTGCAGATTGTCCTGTGCGGAATCCTCAAGGATTTCCGGCCCGATTTTCTGTTGATGCTGAAATCCGCGCTCTGGCCCATTCTGCTCGGCGCCTCGATAATCGCGGCAGCAAAGCTGTTCGAGCTCAGCTTGATTTCCTGGCTGGCGCCCGCGGTCATTGTTTATTCCGCGCTGCTTTTGCTGACAAGAACCATAAACGAAAAAGATTTAAGAATGGTCTGGAAAGCTTTTCGGCCGGGGAACAATGGCTAAGCCCTCAATCAGCGTTGTGATCCCGGTTTACAACCAGGAGAGGTATATTGAAGAAACTCTGCAAAGCGTTCTCATCCAGGAAGGCGTGAATTTTGAGATTATTGTCGTCAACGACGGCTCAACCGATAGCAGCGCGGAAATTTTAAGAAACTATTGGAAGCGAATAATTCTGGTCGAACAAAAAAATAGGGGCGTGGCAGAGGCTAGAAATGCCGGGGTCTGGGCGGCAGGCGCTGAGTTGATTGCATTCCTTGACGGAGATGACCGCTACCTTCCCGGCCACCTGGCCCGAACCCTGCAACTGGCAGAACAGCATCCGCAAACAATTTTGTTTTATGGAGACGCGGAACTAATAGATGAGAATGGCGAGAAGTTGTCAATACAGCGGTGCAACCCAAAACCGGAGCTTAAAAAATTGATCCTGGCAAATTTCATCATCGCTTCGAGTGTTATCGCGCGAAAAAAGCTGTTCGACCAGGGACAATGGTTTGAATCCTTTCATCCTTCCGAAGACTGGGACCTATGGCTTAGGGCCATAGAATTGGGCCAATTTATCCACTATCCCTGGATCGGCACGCAATATCGGAAGCACCAGCAGGGAGCGATCAAGAGCAAAAAAATTTTGGCGGAAGAAATGGCGCTCAAAGTGCTGGACCGGGTTTGGGAACGGCATCCGGATGCCGGCGGAACACTGAAAAATACCGCACTGGCAAACGCTTACTACGAAAGCCTAATCCGCTTCCTGGCCGCGGGCGACGGGGAAGAAGCAAGGAAGCGGGCGCTTTTGTGCCTGGGGAAAAATCCCTTGATGATCAAGGCCTGGACGGCTTTTGCTTTTAGTCTGCTCCCGGATTCTATTGTGAAGACGGTTGTCAACGCCCGGAAAGAAATCCGCAAATGGCTGGCTTAAACAAAATCGTTATTTTTAGTCACCGCCGCGGCTTCGGGCGAAAGACCAGGTTTAGGGTTTGGAATGAAATTATAACAAATTAGAAAAAATGGAAAAGCCGATCAAAATACTAATCATTATCACGGATACCGACCTGGGCGGAACCGAGAAAATCGTCTTCGAGCTGGCCCGAGCGCTCAGTCAAGATATCGAGAAAAGGTTCGAGGTAAAAGTCATTGCCTTGAAGAGGCGAGCGCGAATGGCCGCCCGGCTCGAAGATGAGGGAATAGCTGTTCAATCTTTGGATTTGGGAGAGGAATTGGGGGTTTGTTACCTCGTTCGGGCCCTGGCAGCAATCTGGGATTTGAGGTCGATTCTCAATAGCGAAAAACCGGATCTAGTGCACGGCTTCTTGTTTCAAGGAAATCTTTTTGCCCGTATGTCTAAATTTTTCACGAACGCAAAAATTTTTTCCTCCCTGCGAGTCATTGATCAAGGCTGGTTTAAGATAAAAGTAGACGGCTGGACTTCTTTTCTGACCGACCTTTATCTGTGCGTCTCGGATCAGGTCAAACTCTGGGCGCTCCCCGCTCTCGCGGTGCCTCAGCGCAAAATAATTGTGATCAAAAACGGGATCGACCCGGAGGCTTTTCTCCGGCTGACCAAAGATGAAGCCCGCATTAAACTGGGCTGGCCGGCTCTTGCCACCATAATTACTACCATCGCAAGACTGGATAGACAAAAGGGCGTTGACTTGCTGATAAAATCAGCTTCTCTCGTCTTAAGGGAAAGACCCGATTCTATTTTCCTGGTTGTAGGTGACGGTCCCGATAAAAAAGCACTGGTTGAATTGACCCGCGTCATAGGCGTGGAAAAGAGTTTTATCTTTACCGGCGCGATAACAGATATACCGACAGTTCTAGCCGCAAGCGATATTTTTGCACTACCTTCGAGATGGGAAGGCATGCCGAATGTCATCCTTGAGGCTATGTCCGGGGCCAAGCCGATCGTAGCCGCGAGGATTGGAGGCGTCCCGGAAATGTTAGAGGATAGACGAGAAGCCTTGCTGGTTCCACCTGAGGATGTCAACGCTCTGGCAAGAGCTCTGCTCGAACTTATGAACAATCCCGAGCTGTCGCAAAAAATTGCTAACCAAGCCAGAAAAAGAGTGGAGAAGGAATTTTCGCTTAACGAAATGATCGACAATTACAAGAAGCTGTATTTGAGTTTCGGGAAGGGAAAACTCTGATGTGCGGAGTTTGCGGGGAATTTTATTTTCAGAGTGATGGCCGCGCGGATCTGAGAAAAGTGCGGGAAATGGCGCGGCTTCTGGAGCACCGGGGGCCGGATCAGGAAGGGTTTTATCTGAACGAAGACCAAAAACTCGGCCTTGGCCACAGAAGGCTGAATGTCATTGACCTGTCCACCGGCGACCAGCCGATGAAGAACGAAGATGGTGCGGTGGTTATCGTTTTTAACGGCGAGATTTATAATTTTCAGGAATTAAGAGCGGAGCTTGAATCCAAAGGGCACAGGTTCAAAACCAGGTCAGACACCGAAGTCATCATTCATCTCTACGAGCAGGAAGGGGTTGAAGGCTTTGCCCAGTTGGCCGGGATGTTCGCATTTGCAATCTGGGACGAAAAAAAGCAGAGGCTTATCCTCGCCCGCGACCCGGTCGGCATCAAGCCGCTGTTCTATTTCATCGAATCCGGACGGCTATTGTTTGCCTCGGAACTCAGCTCTCTTGTCTTTGGTATGGGCAGAATCCCTTCTCTCAACGACCAGGCGGTCTTTGACTACCTGATGCTTCAGTATGTTCCCGGCCCGGACACGATTTTTTCCGGGGTCAAAAAGCTGGGTCCAGGCGGATATTTAATTGCGGATTCCAACGGCGTGCGCATCAGCCAATTCACAGACTTGTCGCCGCGGCCTCAAGAAAAGAAAAAATTTAATAACCGCGAAGCGGCTGCGGAACTAAGAGCGCTGCTTGAGAAAAGCGTTCGCAGCCAGCTGGTCGCGGATGTGCCGGTGGGCGCATTCCTGAGCGGCGGCATTGACTCCTCAACCATTGTCGCGCTTATGAAGCGGGAAAAGAGAGAGGGCGTGAAAACTTTTTCCGTGGATTTCTCCGCGCTGGGCGGCGCTTCCGAGGTGAACGAGACTTTTTGGAGCGAATTTGCCGCCAAGCATTTTGGAACCGAGCATCGCCAGCTTCGGGTGAGTGCGGATGATGCGCTTGGATGCTTTGACACGGTGATCAGTCATCTGGACGAGCCGGTTGCAGACCCGGCCTGCATTCCCACCTATTTAATCTCCAAACTTGCCCGCAGCGAAGTCACGGTGGTGCTCAGCGGCGAGGGCGCGGACGAGCTTTTCGGAGGGTATCTGCGCTACCGGCTGGAGCGGCTGACTGATTTTTTAAGTCTGTTCGCTTATCCGCCGCTTTTTCGAATTCTTGAAAAGGCCGCAGGCAATTTTCCCCGCACCAGGCGCATTCGAAAAGCGCTGCGCGCAATGCAAGAAAAAGACTCCGCGCGAAGGCATATTCTCTGGGCCTCGGTTTTCTCTCCTGGCCATGTTCAAGAACTTATCTCTTCTGACAGAGAGCTTTTAGGGAAGCTGTCCAGACAGTTCGGAGTTTTCTTTGCAAAAGATGACGATCACATCAATCAGTTGTTATGGGCCGACTTTCGCACCTGGCTGGTGGATGATCTTCTGGTTAAAGTTGACCGGATGAGCATGGCTGTGAGCCTAGAGGCAAGAGTTCCTTATCTTGACCATCGGCTGGCGGAACTGGTTTTTTCTTTGCCGGGCAAATGGAAAATCGGTTTTGACTCGGGCAAGAAGATTTTGCGGGAGTCGGTTTCAGGCCTGATCCCGGATTCAATCATAAAACGGAAAAAGGCGGGCTTCACCTTGCCGCTGGGCAAATGGTTCAGAAATGAGCTGAGAGGACTGGTGCTCGAAAGTCTCAGCGAGTCCGAATTGAAACGCGCGGGTATTTTTAATCCTGCCGCGGTGAGGGGTCTTATTTCGGAGCATCTTTCCGGCCGGGAAGACAACAGCCAGCAGATTTACAGCATTTTGCTCTTGCAACTGTGGAAAGATAAAATCAAAGACTGGGCGGTTAAATGAAAATTGAGGTTATCCGGCTGAGTTTGATTTTCATTCTGGGGTTTGCGCTCGCGCTTTACCTGACGCCCCTGATCGCCGAGGCCGCGCGTCGCTTCGGCCTGGTGGCCAAGCCGGATGGCAGGCTCCGCGTTCACAAGGCCCCGGTGGCATATATGGGCGGGGTTGCGGTCTATCTGTCCTTTCTGCTTGCGCTGGTTTTCGGCTTCGGGTTTGAAAAAGAGGTTCTGGGTTTGCTGCTGGGCGGGACCATCATCCTGCTCGTGGGATTGATCGACGATTTCGGCGTGATGACTCCCTGGATGAAACTGTTCGGCCAACTGGTGGCGATAGTCGCGCTGATTAAAAGCGGCATTCATTTCAAGGTTCAGTTCATCCTCGATTCCGAGCCGTTGCCGTCATTCCCCGTCATCACCTATATCCTAACCGCATTCTGGTTGATAACAATGATGAACGCTCTGAATTTTCTCGACATTGAGGACGGCTTAGCCGGGGGCGTGTCTCTTTTCTCCGGCCTGGGATTGCTGATTGTCTCGGTGCTGAACCGCGACCCGCTCATCGCCACGGTCACGGCCGCAATGCTGGCAGGCGCGCTCGGGTTTCTAGTTTATAATTTCAATCCCGCGGAAATTTATCTGGGAGACGCAGGCAGTCTTTTTTTGGGGCTTATGCTCGGCGCGCTGGCGATGATCGGAAGCTACACGGATAAAAGCGCGCTCGGCCTTTTTGCCCCGCTTTTGATTCTCGCCGCGCCGCTTTTGGAGATAAGTTTTACAACCTTTGCCCGGCTTATCCAGGGCAGGCCGATCATGCAAGGCTCGCCGGATCACATCGCGAAGCGCCTGCAGAAACTGGGCTTGAGTCTGAGGCAGACCGTCATCGCCCACTATTTATTTGCGGCTGTTTTCGCGGCCGCGGGCCTCGCGGTTATGGTCGCGGGTTTCAAGACCGCGCTCACGGTCGTGATCATCTCATTCTCCGCTCTGTTCATACTCGCGATGTTGATGCTCGGCGTTAAAGTGGAGCGGAAATGATCGCCATAATTGGAGCCGGCCCCGCGGGGTTAAGTTGCGCGCTTCATCTCAAAAAGCTGGGAATAGAGGCTCAAGTCTTCGAAAAAGAGTCTCGTCCCGGCGGCTTGCTGCGCACGGAAAAAATCGGTTCGTACCGGTTTGATTACGCCGGACACCTTTTGCATTTCCGAAACCTCAAGATTGAAAAATGGGTAAAACAAATCGTCGGCGAAAATAAGCTTCTAAGGATCAAGCGAAGGTCCTTCATTTATTCCAAGAATGTGCTTACGCCCTACCCTTTCCAGGTTCACACCTGCGGACTTCCGGCCGAAGTTATCAGAGACTGTCTGCTCGGATTCATTGAAGCCGGAATGAAACCAGCTTCAGCCAGGCCGGTCAATTTCAAAAAATGGATTCTCGCTAATCTCGGATATGGCTTTGCCAAACATTTCCTGTTTCCTTTCAATAAGAAATTCTGGAAAATTCCGCTTGAAAAATTGGATACCGAGTGGGCTGAGTGGTCAATCCCCAAACCAACCATTAAGGATGTGATTGAAGGCGCATTGGGAATAAACAGAGAGGACTACGGTTATAATGTCTGGTTTTATTACCCGCGGGCAGGCGGTATCGAAAAAATTGCAGAGGCAATGTCAGCCAAGCTTGGAAAAATTTGCACGAATCGTGAAATTATTGCAGTGCATCCTAATAAAAGGGGGCTGATGTTGGCTAAGGGGGAAGAAATGGGATATGATCGCTTGGTGAGCACTATGCCGATAAAGGAGCTTGTAAACAAGGCAAAAGGCGCTCCAGAGGCCGTCAAAAGGGCTGGCAAGGGGTTAAGGTATGTATCTGTGCTATGCGTCAATTTGGGCATAAAAGGGCCTCAGTTGACTCCTGCGCATTGGATTTATTATCCAGAGGACAAGTTTGTGTTTTACCGGGCTGGTTTTTATTCCAATTTTGCTGAAAAACCATCGCAATATCAATCAGTTGTATTGGAAATAACCCATAAACCAGGCTTGGGTCCAAAACCATTGGACAGGTTGGCAAACAGCGCGGTTGATGATTTTAACAAGACCGGCTTTTTGACCGGGGATCACATTATTGAGCATGTCAGCACGATGAGCATTCCTTGCGCATATGTAATTTACGATGCGGCAAGAAGAAAGGCTTTGCCTGTGATTATGAGATACCTTGAGAAAAACGGGATTCATTCAATAGGCAGATATGGGAGATGGGAATATTCAAGCACTGAGGACGCATTGAGAGAAGGAATGGAAACTGCTGAAAAAATAGCAAAATGCCGGTAAAGATAATTCATATAATCACCAAATTGGAGCTGGGCGGCGCGCAGCAAAACACTATTTTTACCGTCACCAATCTGAACCGGTCATTGTTCCATCCCATGCTGTGGTCTGGTCCGGGCGGAATTCTTACCGAGGAGGCGGAGAAGACCTTGGGCCCGGATTTCAAACTCGTGCCACACCTTTTCCGCGAGATAAATCCTAAAAATGATTTCTTTTCCCTGCTCGAACTGACAAGGATGCTTACGGCCGAGAAAAAACTGTCCGCCGATCCCATAATCATTCACACCCACAGCTCAAAAGCCGGCATCCTGGGAAGGATTGCAGCTTGGCTCGCGGGCATTCCTCTCGTTATCCACACTTTCCACGGATTCGGATTCAACGACTTCCAGGCCGTTCCGGTGCGGACGGCTTATATCCTTGCGGAGAAGATAACCGGCTGGGTAACGGACGGCTTCATATTCGTAAGCCGGGCCAATATGGACAAGGCCCGGGAGCTTGGGATAGGAAACCCATCGCAATACAATTTAATCCGGAGCGGAATAGATGTCGCCTCTTTCAGAAACAGAACCACGAACGGAAACGCGACTCGCAGGAACCTGGGCGTTTCCGAGCAGGGCAAACTGGTGACTATGGTCGCCTGTTTCAAGCCCCAGAAAAACCCGGTGGATTTTGTCCGCGCAGCCCAGCTTGTCCTGAAAGAGGTCCCCGAAGCATATTTCATCATCGCGGGGGATGGTGAGTTGAGGGCTGAGGTCGAAGCGGCTGTTCAGGAACTGGGAATCAAGGATCGATTTAAGCTGCTCGGTTGGAGAAGGGACATCCCGGAAATACTCTGGGCCAGCGACCTCTTAGTCTTGACCTCCCTCTGGGAAGGTTTGCCGCGTGTGTTTCCCCAGGCAATGGCCGCGGGGCTGGCCATCGTGGGCACAAGAGTCGATGGCGGGACAGAGGCGGTCGTGGACGGAGAGAACGGATACCTGTTGCCGCCCCGTGATTACCAGGGCATAGCCAGACGAGTAATTGAGCTTCTAAAAGATGACGACAAAAGAGCAAAAATGGGAAAGAAGGGCTCAGAGCTTGTTCCAGCGTTTGACATCTGGAAAATGGTTAGGGACCAGGAAGCGCTTTATCAGAGGCTTTTGAAGGAAAAAAAACTATGGCAATAAACGCGGTGCCGGCCTGGTTTTTTTATTTGGCAGCAGCCAGCTTCGGGCTGATGGTGGGCAGCTTTCTGAATGTGGTGACCTGGCGCTGGCCGAGAGAAGAGTCGATCGTGACGCCCGGCTCTCATTGCCCCAAATGCGGAAAGCGGATTGCCTGGCACGATAATATCCCGGTGTTCAGCTGGCTCTTTCTTCGCGGCAGATGCCGGCATTGCCGGGAAAAAATTTCCATCCGATACCCGGCCATTGAGCTGGCCGCGGGGCTTTTGAGCGTCTTGTGTTTCTGGTGTTTCGGCCCGACCCGCTGGTACTTTGTTTACTACGCGTTTCTGGCCGCGCTGTTTGTCGCCAGCATCATCGACCTGGAGCATCGCCTGATCCCCGATGAAATCAGTGTTGGCGGCGTGGTGATCGGCCTGGGGCTGGCTTTCATCCCCGACAGCAAAATCGAGCCGTTTGCGGCTCTAATCGGCGCGGCGGCAGGTTTTCTCGTGTTGTTTGCAGTATCGAAAATTTACTATCTGCTGGCCCGGCGGGAAGGAATGGGCCTGGGCGACGCCAAGCTGCTCGCGATGATCAGCGCTTTCCTGGGCTGGCGCGCCTTGCCAATGGTTGTTTTTCTCGGTTCCCTGTTCGGCTCCTTGATCGGGGTCTTCCTGATTATCGCCAGCCGCGACCGGCTTTACCGAATACCATTCGGGCCTTTCTTGTCAGCGGCCGCGCTGGTCTGGGTGGTTATCTGGGCCAAAGGGATTCATCCTGAACTCGGAATTTTCAGCAGGTTTCTGGGATTATGAAGACTAAAAGAAAAACCAGCTTAATCAGTGAGATCATCATCAGCCTCGTGGTCCTGATGGTCGCGGCCACGGTTTTGATCACGATCACCGTTCTCTGGACCGTGCAGCTCCAGGGCAAAGAGCAGGCTTTCACGCCCGTCATTCTGGTTTTATACATCCTCCTGTTCGGCTTGGTCATCGTTATTTTTGGCTCTCTTTCCCTGTCCAACCTCCTTATCCGGCCTTTGCGCAAGCTGGTTTACGCGACGGAAAAAATCGGCCGGGGAAATTTTGATGTGCAAGTAAAGGTGGATTCAAGCGATGAACTGGGGCAACTGGCCGCCGCGTTCAATCAGATGACCGAAGAGCTTGCGCACCGGCAAAAAAACCTCACTATGCAGCTGGAAGAGCTGGAAAGGATGAACCGCGAGCTCAGAAAGACCCATGACCAGCTCATCATCTCCGAAAAACTCGCCTCCGTCGGAAAACTTGCCGCGGGCATCGCCCACGAAATAGGGAATCCGTTAAGCAGCATCGCCGGGTATCTGGAAATCATCTCCCGCTCAAAAAATTTGGATGAACAGGGAAAAGACCTGCTCAGCCGGGTTGATTCCGAGCTGAGGCGCATAAGCCAGATAATCAGGGAACTGCTCGATTATTCCAGGGCGCCGGCCGCAGAATTAGAATTTGTTGACATCAATGCGGTGATTGCGGAAACGCTTAAATTGATCGAGGTGCAGAAGGGTTTTCTCAAAATCAAAACCGAGCTCGAGCTCGATCAATCTCTTCCCATGGTGCAGGCCACCAGGAGCCAGCTCAAGCAGGTTCTCATCAATCTTTTCCTTAACGCGCTCGATGCAATGCCCGAGGGCGGAACCTTGAAGATTAAAACCTGCGCGGCTGAAAGCAGCCCCAAGCAGGTGATAGCCGAGGTCACGGATACCGGCACCGGAATCGAGCCTCAAAACTTAAGCAAAATTTTTGACCCTTTCTTCACCACCAAAGAGCCGGGCAAAGGGGTGGGACTCGGCTTGAGCGTGTCTTTGAATTTGATCGAAGTTATGAACGGCAAAATCGAGGTGGAGAGTGAGCCGGGGAAAGGCTCAACCTTCAGGTTGAGATTCAAATGCGGAGGGTAGAAAAGTGTCCAGTAAACTGCGGGTATTGATTGTGGATGACGAGGATAATCTTCGCCACTGGCTGAAAATGGTGCTTAACGACGCCAACTACGAGACCGAGGAGGCCGCGAGCGGCGAGGAAGCGCTGAAAAAATTTGATAACAATCTCTATGATTTTGTGCTTTGCGATATCCGGATGCCGAAAATGGAAGGCCCGGCTCTTCTGCACGAAATGCGCCGTCGGCAGATCCCGGCCACGGTGATTATGATGAGTGCGTACGGTTCCGAGGAAACCGCGGTTCAGTCGATGAAGGCAGGCGCGTATGACTACATCTCAAAGCCTTTCCGCCAGGACGAGATCATCATGGTCCTGCGCAAGGCCGAGGAGCGCGAGCGGCTGATCCGGGAAAATCGAATTCTTCGGAGACAGATGATCGGGGAGCTTGGTTTCCAGAACATCGTCACCCGCAACCTCAGGATGCAGGAAATTCTGCAGACCGTGCTCAAAATCTCGGATTATAAAACCACGGTTTTGCTCTCGGGCGAGAGCGGAACCGGCAAAGAGTTGGTCGCGCGCGCCATCCATTATTCGAGCTCCAGGAAAGACGGACCTTTTGTCGCGGTCAATTGCGGAGCGATTCCTGAGAACCTGCTCGAAAGCGAGCTGTTCGGCCATGTAAAAGGAGCTTTCACCGACGCAAGCTACACCAAGAAAGGCTTGTTCGAAGAGGCCGATGAAGGAACCATCCTGCTGGACGAAATCGGCGAGCTGCCATCCCTGCTGCAGGTCAAGCTTCTCCGGGTGCTTCAAGAGGAAGAAGTGAGAAGGGTGGGAGATACAAAGCCGATCCCGATCAATGTCAGAGTGATAGCTGCAACCGTTCACGATCTTTCCGAAGATGTCAAAGCCGGCCGCTTCCGGGCAGACCTTTTCTACCGCATAAATGTGTTGAGCATCCATCTGCCGCCGCTACGGGAAAGAAAAGAGGATATGCCGCTCTTAATCAGTCATTTCACGGAGAAATTTGCTCCCCGCTTCAACAAGCAGGTCAAGGGGTTGTCCAAGGAGGCCACGGAAATAATCCTCAATCACGAATGGAGCGGCAATATCCGGGAACTGGAGAATGCGATGGAGCGTGCCATCGCCCTGGCGGAAGGAGAGATCATCCAGGTTAATGACCTGCCGCCGTATCTGCGCGATAAGGCCGACACTTACCCGGGCCTTTTCATTCCGCAAGAGGAGTTGAGCATAAAAAGAATCTCCCGACAGATTGAAGAGGAGCTTATTCGCAGAGCCCTGGAGAGGACTAATGGCAATCGCACTCAGGCTGCCAAGCTGCTTGAAATCAGCCATCGGGCGCTTATTTACAAAATCAAGGAGTACGGGCTGGACAAAACGATGCCCAGGAGGCTAAAATCAAATATAGAGGACGAACTGGAGGCAACCCCAGACGCGGGAGGTTCAAAATGAAAAGTTATAGACAGGCCCGAGGATTTACTTTGATCGAAGTAGCGTTTGTGATGGCGATTATCGCGATTCTGGTCGTGGTGAGCGCGGGCTCTCTGCTCAGGATGCAGCCGGTCAACCGCGTCCGCCGGGATAGCTGGCAGTTGTATATGACCGTGACCAAGGCAAGAATGCTTAGCATCAATGAGGGGCGACCCTATGGCGTGGTTCTCTTGAAAGGCAATACCACTTTTCCCGAGCCATGCCAAACAACCGACTGCTATTTTATTTTCCGGGATTGGGAATCGGACGGCAAGTATAAACATCCGGCAGGTCAGCCGCTCGCTCATACTTGCTTGCCCTGGATTGCCTCGGGTTCTACCTGTAATGAAGATCCTATTATGGGCAAAATCCTTTACCGAACCAAAATTCTCGATCCTGACACACATCAGCCCCTTGCCTTTGCTAACTACCTTGCTACCTACCTTGCGGACTACCAGGCAAAAGGGGGCGATATTTTTCCGCTGGATAATAAAACTTTTTTCGCAACCGTCCTGGGGACGGACTTTACTCAACCAGGAGGCGGAGAAGTCAAGGTCGTTATCACATTCAACAACCTGGGAGGAATAGTTCAAGCTTCAAATATTAATGATAATAATATCTTTATCCAGAGTAAAAGCCCCAGCGCGGAGACGACTACAACCCCTCAGGGCGGCGTGCAGATCAATGTCGGTTCAGGAATTACAACCAGGCGGAAAATAACGATGGAGCCGTACAGTCAATAAATATACACCTTGGTTCCAACCTTGACCATCTCCCAGACCTTTTCCAGGTCCGAAGCCTTCATCCGGATGCAGCCATGAGAATATTTGCCGGGCTTGATGGCCCCGGATGCGGTCCCGTGAATCGAATACCCGCCCCCTAAATTGATCCTGTACTTGCCCAAATAATTGGGAACCGCGCGATCCTCAAGAGAGAGCTGGTCCGGCAACAATTCCCCACGCTCCAGCCAGAACCAGTCCGGCCGGTACCAAACCGGATTGGTCTCTTTCCCGATTACCTCGATAATCCCTCTCGGAGTGCTGAAATCATACTCCTCTCCCGTCTCCTTTAGCATCTCCTTGCCCTTGCCGCTCACCATGGCGAAACTGTAAAGCGTTCCGACTCCCATCTTTATATGAAGCTGGTTGTTCACCACATCTATCTCCAGATAGACATCCTGGCCTTCAACGCTTTCTTTCAGCCAGCGATATCCCTCTTTGACCCTCGCCAATTCCTTCTCCAGCCGCCTTATCCTTTCCTGGTTTGCCGAATCCGCCTGCTGAAATTTTTTCTTCTCTATCGCCATCAAGTACTCGTAAGACCTTGCCAACTCCTCCCGGCTCCCACGATTGTTGGATATGTAAAGATGGAATTGCTGCGCGGCTTCTTTTTCTCTCCCCTGCAAATAGTAACACTCGCCAATCTTGAATTGCGCCCTTGACATCAGCGGGCTTAAGGGATATTTCGCTATCAACTCCTGGTATGATAAGAGCGCCTCTGCATATTTCTGCTCACTGAATAGCTGTTCCGCGCGGGAAAAAACCCGGTCCCCGGCTTTGGCCGATTCGCCTTTGGAAAAAAGATGGGATGGAGAGAGGCTTAGCAGCAACATCCAATAAATTATTATCTTGCGCGGCTTCATTGCTATCTCAATTATATAATTATTTCGCCTGGTTAAATATCACGGGGACTGAGTTTTATCCTCGCCTCCGAGCTCCTTGGTCAGATAGGCCCAAAGATCATCCCGGCCCTCGCCGCTTCGCGCGGAGAATTCGATGAAGTTCGCGTTCAGGCTGGAGGCCCGCTCAATAAGCCCGGCTCTCGCTTCAACCCTTTCCTCCCTTTTCAGCTTGTCCGCCTTGGTCGCAACCAGAAGAGCCTTGATCCGCCTTTGCTTAAGCCATAAGAGAAATTCCGCCTCCGCCTCTTCAAGGCCCCGGCGCAGGTCAATGATCACAACCACCAACCTCAAACTGGATCGATGCTCAAGGTATTCCTCAACTGTCCACTTCCAGCTCCGCCGCATTTCCTTTGCCACCTTGGCATAGCCGTAGCCCGGAAGGTCCGCGAAATAAAAATCCCGGTTGACCCGGTAAAAATTTATCATCCGGGTCTTGCCCGGAGTTGAGCTGGTGCGCGCCAGGTTATGCCTTTGCAGCAGGCAATTGATCATCGAGCTCTTGCCCACATTGCTCCGGCCGCTGAAGGCAACTTCCGGCAAAAGCTCCTTCGGATATTCATCCAGCTTAGCCGCGCTTTTCAGGAAAACCGCTTCCGTGATTTTCATTCTTGAGTCCGGCTCTGCCTCTTTCTTACTCCCCAGGCCGAAAAGATCAAAACACTGAAAAAGCCGGCCAGCGTGGCAAATAGTCCGACTTCAAACCAGGCCGGCTCATACCAGAATCTGACCTTATGCTCTCCCGCCGGCACAAAAATGGCCCGAAGCGCCAAATCCGCCCGGTGAATCCTTTGCTCCTCATCATCCAGCCTCGCGCGCCAGCCGGGAAAATATTGCTCGGAGGCGATCAGGAAACAATCCGTCCGCGCTCTCAGCTCGAGCTCAACCTGTTCAGGTCTGCTCCTGATCACCTTAACCCAGCTCTGGCCCTGGAGCTGTTTGCCCGAACTCTGGAATGTGATCGGCTCCGGCACAACCGCCTGATTTCTGAAATATCCTTCCGGAGCCGAGCCCAGCCTAATAAAGCTGGCCAACTCTTGTTCCAGGTTTTTGCCCGGGATTATATCGATCCCCTGCGCCAGGAAATAGCGGGGAAAACTGTTTTTCAGATGATTAAGACTGATCACCCCCTCCTGCTTCCAGCTCTCCGCGCCTTCAACCTTGAATCCCGGATGCAAAACTCTTATCCCGCCCCAGGCAAGGTAATCATGTGAAAAATTTCCCCGCGGACCGCTCAATCCAATGAGCGAAACTCTTATTTTGGGCTCCGTAAATACCAGCGGGATCCCAACCGGCTTCCAACTTCTGTCCTCTTCCCGGAGCACTGGATTCAAAAATCGCGAATAGGCGAGCCGGCGCGGTCCTTGTCCCCGGGTCAAGAGCTGGAACTCAGCGCCGTCTCCTTTAAATTGCCCTTGAACCGGGCTTAAAGCCGCTTCAAAATGGATTGCAGCAACTGACCGCCCGGACTCAAGTTCAGCGTCTATCCTGTCATTGGAAGCCATAAGCAGCGCTTTCCTCGCCTCGCCCGAAACCTCAACCATCTCATTGCGCGCCCAGCCCGCATACCCCCCAGTTTCCCTTCCCTGTTTTAGGATTACCTCTCCAACCAAAGAAAAATTAAGATCATAATCAGCCGAGTAAAGCGTCAGATTAAGAACCGGCGCCAGCGCGGAATTAAGACGCTCGCGATCAATTTGAAAAAACTTATTTTTTTGGTAATGCCGGTTGATGGATTCCTGATCACCAAGACCATTGACCGCGGCCAGAAGATAGACATAGCTTCGGGGATAGAGGGGGTCGTAACTGCGGAGGTCATCCACACCCAGAGCGAGCAAAAGATTGGGCGGAAGAATTTCTCCCTCAGCCGAATAGCGGAACGGTCCGGGAAAAATATTTTTGATTTTCCTGGCTTCTTGCAGCTGACCGAACAAATAGTCCGAGCGCTCGATCCCGCAATTAAAATAATGATCGAAATAAGCTGATCCTATGGCCGCTGACAAAATCAGCGCGGCGGTCATGCGGGCAAAAGCCCCGCGCCTTCTCAAACTGAGCGCCAGAAGAAAAAGAACGGCAATCGTGCTTGCTCGCGCCATCTCAATTTTAATGCCCAGCGCATAAAAAGGCCGGAAGCCGTCAAGAAGCGCGACGATTAAATTCCCGGAAACCCAGACCCAGCTCAGGCCGAGAGACAACAAGTCCAAAACAAGGGCTCTTTCTCTTATGAATTTTTCAAAACCCTGCGCGGCCAGCAGCGCCACGCATAAGCTCAAGACCGGCGCGGCATATTTATCATTGTAAGTGAGATTGAATGGGAACAGCCGCGCAAGCCATATAAAAGGCGGAAGCCCGTAGATCAGGCCCGCAAGAAATATCGCAGAAGCAAACCAGTATGCATTATGCCGTATGCCCGGCCAAGTCCCCAACACGCCCCGTATGCAAAAAATTACGGCAACCGTTCCCATCCCCGGAACCAGAAACGGCGCCAGCGCGCTCTGGCTGTTGCTCCCGAAAAACCAGGGCGAAAACATGGAAATCGCGTATGCGATATCCAGGTGCCTGAGCCCGGAGCCTTGCTGGTGGTATGTCCACGCCTGTCCAAGATATTCATAAAACCCGAGCCACTGCACAGAAGCGAGCAAAAAGCCAAAAACTAGAACCGAGAGCGACAAACCCAGTTTGACTCTGAACGCGGCACCGGGCACTGCGCCGAAAAGAAAATAAAGCGAGCTGAACAATATTGCATACAGACTTGCCTCGGGAAATCCTCCGCTGATGAGAAGATAAATCCCGAGCGAGGATAAAACCCATAAATAGAATTTCCTTTTACTTCCAAGCTCGAAAAACAGCAGCAGCTGGAGCGGGAGCAGACACTCCACATTGAGATGAGACATATACACATACCTCAAGAAATATCCGCATAGGGAGAAGCTCAAGCCCGCGAAAAACGCGGAAGTCCAGAAAAGACCCAATGCCCGCCGTGCGAAAAAATACAGGCAAAATCCGGCCAGCCACAACCGGAAAAGCAGAAGCCCGTCGATCACATTCCAGAAGCCGAAAATAAACTTGATCCAGCTGAGCGGATAAAAAACCGCGCTCTGCATATTGGCCAGGTGCGGCACGCCCAAACCGTTGTGCGAATTCCAGAGCGGGAAATAGCCGTTCTTTAACTCAGCCACGGAAAAATTGTCCCAGGGATAAAAACCATAGATGTTGGTGATGTCTTGAATGACCTCGGTGAAGATGTAATCGCTCCCGAAAATCTTGTCCGAATAAATGCCCGCTATCACCGCGAAAAGAAACAGCCCGGCAAAGAAATGTTCAAGCCGTTTTCCCATCCGCCCTCCGCAGCGCCAAAGAGACGCACCAAACCGCTGAAATCATTATAAGGCCGGCCAGGCTGAGCTTGGAGCCGATTTCGAAATCCAGCGGCTTAAATCGAAATTCCACTCGATGCCTGCCCGGCTCCAGAGAAAGCGAGCGAAATCCGCCAAAAGAGCCAACTACCCTCGCGGGCTTGCCCTCAATCTGCGCGAGCCAGCCGGGATAATAGAGATCAGCGACAACCAGATTCCCGGATTTAGCACTTTCAGTATCTGCCTCAATCCGTCCCGCGTTATAAAAAACGATGTCGGCACGCGACCGCTCCAGAATTTGCGCGCTCTCAAGCGGCGAAAAAATTTCACTCACCATAAAGGCCCGCGGCCAGGATTTTTCGTTTTCGAAAATACTGAAATCATCGCCGGGAAAATCCCTGTGCTCATATCCCGCCACAAAACGAAAATGCGGGCTGGCCAGCCGCGGGCTGCTGAAACCTCCGAAAATCCAGCTTAGGCCATACTTGTCTAAAAGCGCCCGGTTGAGCGAGCCGGCCAGTGGCCGGACATAGTATTTCGGATAAAAATATCGGAGCCTGTCTTGAGGCCGAATGCCGTTCAGTTGGTCCATCAGCCTGAAATAGGCCTCAGGAAAAAGAGCGTCCGAGCTTCGAATGTCAGTAACACCGAACAACATCGCGGTGTTGGGAGGAAAAATGGGATTACCGGTTCCCGCAACCGAAGTTTCATAGGCAGCAACGCGGGAATAAGGCTTCTTTAAATAGCCGTCTCTAAACCCTTTAAGGGTTAATTTCCCTTCCAGGTCTTGCAATCCGATCTCCAGATACGGCTTTACAAAAAGGCTGTATATAAACAGACTCGCGATCAGGACTAAAAGCAGTACCGCCTTAAAAACAAGTTTTCTTCGCTGAACCAGCCAGCTGAAGCCAAGCGCGGCCAAAAGCGAAAGGCAAAAATAAATCTCCGAGTAATAAAATTTGTAGTTGGAGGCCGCGGAAAAAGGAGGGAGAAATGCCAGCCATCGGAAAGGAGCTATTCCGTAGGTCATTCCCAGAAGAAAGACTAGAACCAGTCCGAAAAAGCTGAAATCAGCTCTTGCGCTTCTGAGCTTGAAAAGGCCGGCCAGCGCCAGCAACATAACAATTATTCCGGCTCCGGGCAAAACCCCGGGAACCGCGCTCTTGGCATAGCCGGCTCTGAAAACCCGGCCTAGGCCTTCAGTCAAAAGCTCAACCGCAATTGCGCCCGGCCCGCGACTCGGAAAGTGCCTTTCAGGAAAGAACAGCGAGAGAACGGTTCGGATGTCAAGATGAAAAAATCCGAACCCCGGGTAATGCAGAGTCCAGCAACGATGAAAATAATTGGCAAAAGGAACAAGAACCACCGCGGCGAGCAAGACTGACAAAACTGTAGCGAATCCGGCAAGAATAAGCCGCGCTGTTTTCTCCCGGGTTTTAAGCCGCTCCTGGAAAATGCGGAAGAGAAAATAAAGGCCGGCAATGATAAAGCTGTTAAAAATCGCTTCCGGGTGGCCGCCGAGGATGATCAGGGCGCCGATGACAGCCGCGAGCAGAAATATTTTCAGGCGAGCTTTTTGCGCGAGTTCATAAAACAGGATCAGAAAAACCGGCAGAAGCAGCTGCGAGTTTAGATCAACAAGCTGCATAAACCACAACCCGTATCCGCCCAGGGGCCAGACCAGGCTACCCGCGAAGCCGGGAATTATGTCCAGCTTGAGCCTGCGCAGGAACAGATAAAGAAAAAACCCGCCCAGCCAGAGCCGGATAAAAAGCCAGAGCTCAAATCCTGTTTTCGGCCCCAACAGATAGACGATAAGGTTAAGCGGATAAAAAACCGCGGTCTGGATGTTAGCGAGATGCGGCTGGCCGAAGCCGGTGTACGGATTCCAGAGCGGAAAAAATCCGCGGCGCAGTTCCTTGCCATTGAAATCCATCCAGGGCCTTTGCTGGAGCAGCCCGGAAGGCTCGATCAAGACGGTCTCATAAAGCGGCCCCAGGCGGTGGCGCAGAGCGAGGAAAAAGATTCCAACCGTCAAAAACAGCGCCAGCGCGGCAAACAAAAGCTCTCTTGCTTTTGGGCTTCTCATTTATCCTGATCTGAGCCGGCCTTGCTCCCTTGCTTGAGGTCATGCAGCTCTTTGCGCAGGAAAGCAAGCTCGGTGATTATACCCTGGATCTGGTCCGCGAGCCGGGAGAATCTCACGGAGAAGCTTATGCTGATCAGTATAATAAAAAGCAGGGCAAACAGAAACAAGGTGGTGGTGGGAGTGACTGCGCCGATCAGCCTGGAAATCCAAACCAAGGCGGGATAACCGACCACGAGCGCCAATATTGCTATTCCGGTGATAAGCCACAACAAGGCGTATTCCTCGCGCAGTCTGCGCCTCTTGATCAGCAGCGCGATCAAAAGGATCAACGCGCTCGAAGCGATAATGGCGAAAAGCTTCTGCTTAAAAAACACTTTCCATCTCCCTTCTTTGTTCTTTCAGGTCTCTTCTCAAAGCAAAGTGCACCATACTTACGCTCATTTTCAATATGTAGTAAGCGGGCCGGACCAGGCCGGAATGCATGGAACCGGGCCGGCGGGCCTCGCGCATCCTGACCGGCACTTCTTTTATCCGGTATCCCATCCGGCTGAGCATAATCAAAACATCCGCGTCCGGGAAATCGAAAGGAAAAAGCTTGCTGGCAAACACCTTGGCCACATTGCGGGTGAGCGCGATCATTCCGCTGGTGGGGTCTGTGATCCGCTGGCCGATGAGCGCGCTGGTTGCAATGCTGAATACGCGGCTGCCGGCTTTTCGAGCGATGGGCGTCGGCGAAGTTTCCCGGGAAAGAAACCGAGACCCGATTACATAATCCGCCTCGGCCTTGCGCAAGGTACTGATCAGCGATTCCAGGTAAACGGGATCATGCTGGCCGTCGGCGTCAAAAGCAAACAAATATGGCTCCTTGAAAAAACGCAGCGCGGCGGTAAAGCCCGTTTTCAAGGCCGCGCCATAGCCTGAATTCACGCAGTGAACAAAAACCTCCGCGCCCGCTTTTTCGGCTCTGGCCGCAGTGTCGTCTTTTGAGCCGTCGTCCACCACAATGATCCTGGCCGCGAATTTTTTCAGCTCTTCCAGGGTCTCCTCTATTACCATCCCCTCGTTGTAAGCGGGCACTATGACCAGCGCGTCCTCAATCATTATCCCTGCTCCCCCAAAATTTCCTCATAAATTTTCTTCACCCGGCCGGACACCGTCTCCCAGCTTAAGTTTTTCCGAATCCATTCCCCCGCGCTTTTGATCTTGTCTTTTTCCTTTTCGCGGTCAATGCCCGACACGACCCGGGCAATAGCTTTGGGATCAGCATAAGGCACCAGATACCCTCCCCCGCTCTTCCTGATCCACTCGCCCGCGCCGCAGTCATCAGCCACGATTGCAGGAGTGCCGCAAAGGATCGATTCAAACTGCACCAGCCCGAAAATTTCCAGCTCGCCCGGGTAAACGGTCACCAGCGCGTCCCGGTAGGCAACTTCTTTCCAGGGCGAGGCAAGCAGGCCGGTGAAAATCACGCGCTCGGACAGGCCGAGCTTGGCCGCCAGCGTTTTCAAATTCCGCTCCATTCCCATATCATTGCCCGCGATAACAGCAATGACTTTTCGGCCGGGTATGAATTGCAGCGCCTGGATCACATACTCGATGCCTTTGCGGGGAGTGAGCTTGCCCAGGTAAAGGATGTAGTCGCCCTTGATTCCATACTTGTCTTTGAAATGCAGGTCCGGGTCAGGACGGTCTACAAACACGCCGTTGGCAACCACGCGAATCCTTTCCGGGCTGATGCCCATACCGACGAACTGCTTCTTTTCGGCCTCGCTCACAGCTATGAAAAGCCTGGTGTTGTTGACCTGCCGGTTGCCAAAGAGGAGGTCAAAAATCGACTTCAAGGCTTTCCTGCGTTCAATATTTACCAGGGTGCCATTGGGCTGCATCAGCGCGGGAATGCCTATTTTATTGGCCCAGAGACTCAGCCGGGTATTAAGAAAATTTCTATGGCCGTGTATATGCACGAGATCATAATCCCGGAGCCGAGCTTTTTCTCCGGCAAGTCCGAGCGGGAAGAAAAACTGCCAATCATAAGCAAGACGGTTGCTTAAGTTGCGGTAAACGCGGACCGAAATTCCGGCGACCGAAAAGTTAAGCTCCTCTCTTCGGCTCTTTCGGTCAAACGCATCCGTGGTGATGACATCGACCTGAATTCCAAGCTTAGCCAGGCCCGCGGCCAGATGATAGCTCAGGCGGGGAATGCCTCCATAGGCCCAGGCCGGATAAAAATAAGGCGCAATATGAAGAACCCGCATCAGCCCGAGATCACCTCCGCGTAAAACTTGGCAACTTCCTGCCAGCTGTAGTGATTAACTCGGCTGAATTCCGCGCGGAAATGGCCGTCCAGAATCTTTTTTAACTCTTTCGCCAGCGCTTCCGGCGTGGGCTCGCTGACTTCAAAAAATCCTCCCGGCTTCAAATCTTCGGGAACAGAGCAGAAAGATGTGCCGACCACCGGCTTGCCGCTGGCAAGGCCCTCGAGCACCACCACCGGCATCCCCTCGCTCTCCCCGTGCCGGTCTGGCAAAGAGGGCACGGCAATCACATCCGCCAACTGGTAATATGCAGGAATTTGCTGGTGAGGCACCGGTCCCAGAAATTTAACTTTGTGCGCGACCCCCAGCGCGCTGGCCAGCCTTTCCAGATCCGGTCTCATACTGCCGCGGCCGATGATCAGCAGTTGAAAATCCTTAATTTCACCTTCCAAAATCTTAACCGCCTCCAGCAAACCGCCTATGCCCTTTTTCTCGGTGAGCTTGCCTACGAACAAAATAAGTCTCTTGCCCGCGGGCAACTCTTTTCTTGCCTTTGCCAACACCATCTCATTTATATTGCGGAATTGCTCTGGTTCGAAACCCATCGGCATCACTGGAACCGCTGCGCGGCTCCATAATTTTTTGATTCCCTGGGCCATGGTCTGGTTCACCGGAATCATTGCTTTTGCTCTTTTGGCCATAAAAATAATAAGCGCTTTTCCCCGCGGCATGCGGCTGAGCAGGAAATAGTCCGCGGCATGAACAGTTATGATGTGCCTACTTTTGAAAAACCCGGCAAGAATGGTGAAAATCAATCCGCTCGGCACCAGCCAATGGCTGTTGATCGCGTCAAACCTGCGGCGCCTGAGCAAACTGAAACCCGCGACCAGCTCACAAAGGATAAAGGGCAAGGCTGCGAGCCGCGCCAGCCAGCCGGAGCGCAAATGGTTTTGCAAACCCTGGCCGTCGGAAAGTATCTCCCATCTCTCCGGCAAATATTTGAACCTGAAAATTTCCATTCCCTGCCACACCTCGTGTTCAGCCGCTCCCTTATAGTGCGGGGCGAGCACCGTTATCTGAAAATAGTTCAGCAGGTTACGCGCGAGCTCAAACACGAACGGCGCGGGTCCGCTGTCGCGCTCGAAGCGGGGGAAAGTGGTTGAGACGATTAGAAGCCTGCGTTTCCGGCTTCCGGCTGGGGCGGTGTTTTCTTTCATCTGTTTTCAAATTAAATGTTTATTTTTGAGCAATTCCAAAACCTGCTCATTGAATTTGTATTCATTCCAATTATCGTCAAAAATCTGGCGCTCGATATATTTGATTTGCAGCTTATGCGCGAGAATCTCGCACAGCTGCATATAAACCCGGAAGTTCCTCTGGGTCTTGCCGCCGAAATTGGGTCCAAAGATATGGACCAGAACCGGCTTCGAAATTTGAGCGTAATTTGAACACAAAAGCTCCACATATTTTGCAACATTGGACAAGGCGGATGCTCCCGCGGAGTTGTCGACCTCAATCAGAACCGTGTTCTTTCCGGTCTGGATGACAAGGTCGGTCTCCACGAAGAAATACGGCCAGCCGATCCCGCCCCGCCAGGGCCAGCGGTGGTTTATGCCGGACATGATTACCTTGGGGTTTTTGTCGATCTCCGCCTTCAGCTTATCCAGCCATCCCCTGGCTTTGTGAGCGGACATTTTCTCCCTCCTTTGCCAAACTACGACCCGCGGTTCGAATCCTTGTGGTCCAGCTTCCGCATCCGATAAATCAGTTCTTCAAGCAGCTTGCGGTTGCCTGAAATCAAGTCCGCGAGCAAACCGATCAGGATTGTCTGAAAGCCGATTATGATCAGCACGGCCGCGAAAATCAGAATTTGAACATGTCCTTTGCCGCCGGCGGTGAAAAAATAATACAAAAACCAGACGCCGATTCCAAAGCCGCAGATGAAGATCAGTCCCCCGATCGCGAGAAAAACTCTAAGCGGCTCATACCGGGAATATGTTCTTGCCATCGCTTCCAAACTCCTTGCCAGGTATTGGCCCAGATTTTTATACAGCCGGCTTTCTCGGCCCGGCTGGGGGTTCACCCGAACCGGCACCCAGGCCACCCGCATGCCTTTGCGGCCTGCTTCAATTAATGTTTCCAAAGTATAGCTGAAACGCCCGAGCACGCTTAAGCGGAGCGCGGCGTCCCTGGTCAGGCCGCGAAACCCGCTTGCCGCGTCCCTGACTTTTTGCCCGGAAAGCAGACCCACGAACCAGCTTCCCAGTTTCTGGAACAGGAGCCTGAGCCGCGGGTATCCCTCAAGTTCAGCAAGTCTTCGCTCTCCGACCACGAGCTCCGCCTCGCCTTTTAAGATCGGCTCGATCAGCCGGCCGATTTCTTCGCCCGGATACTGGTTGTCGCCGTCGGTATTGACAATAATATCCGCGGCCATCTGGAGCGCGCTGTCCAGGCCCGCGGCAAAAGCAGCGGCAAGCCCGACTTTTTCTTTGAGCCGCACCACCCGGTCGGCCCCGGCCTGCTCAGCTATCGCCGCGGTCTGATCCTCGCTGGCATCGTCAATGACAAGAACCGAGACCTGTTCGATTCCTTTTAGTTGGCGGGGAATCTCTTTGATCGTCTTGCTGATCGTTTCCTCTTCATTATGGCAGGGAATTTGGACAACGAGTTTCATCAATCTATTTCACTAGACCTTTGGCTTCGAGTTCTCCCAGGCAGCGCTCCGCAAGATCGAGTACCCCTTCCTCTTCCCTCGCCCACTCCAGAAATTCCGGAAGGCCGTCTTCAAACTTGATTTGCGCCTGGAAACCCAGGATTTCTTTAGCCCGCTTGACATCCGCGTAACAGTGCCTGATGTCTCCCGCGCGGAACCTGCCGGTGATAACAGGCGTTTCCTTGCCCTCCAGGCCCTTGATCACCTCGGCCACGACCTGGTTCACACTCAAGGCTCGACCGGTTCCGATATTGATAACCTCCTGGCCTTGGCCATTCCACTTGAGCGCGAGCAGATTGGCGCGGGCAATGTCCTTAACATTCACAAAGTCCCTGGTCTGCTCGCCGTCCTCAAAAATGATCGGAGGCTTCTTATTGAGCACCCGGCTCGCGGTGATGGCCAGAAGCCCGGTGTAAGGATTGCTTAAGGCCTGCCTCGGGCCGTAGACATTAAAATACCGGAGCGCAACCGCCGGAATTTTATAAGCCGCGGCGGTAACAAGACAAAGCTCCTCGGTGGTTTTCTTGGTGATGGCGTAAATGGATTCGCAGATCGTGGGCTTGGCTTCGTCGGTCGCCGCGGGCCTTAAGCCCGAGCCGCACTTTTCGCATTCCAGCTCCCACCTGTGGCCTTGAAGCTGGGCCTCGCTCCGGGTCTTAGGAGCAACCGGCCCGCACTTGGGGCATATATATCTGCCCTCTCCGTAGATCGACATCGAGCTGGCAACAACTATTTTTTTGATGCGGTGCCGGTGGTCAACGACTGACTGCATCAGAACCGCGGTTGCGCCGTCGTTATTCATAACATACCGGTCAACCTGGTACATCGATTGTCCCACGCCGACCAGCGCGGCCTCGTGGACGACCGCGTCCACCCGGCTCACAAGCTGGCCGATGAGCTTCTTGTCCCGGGCGTCGCCATAGACAAATTCGGCCTTGGGGTTTAAGTATTCCGGCGCGGTTTTTCTTCCCAAATGAACCTGCGGCTCCAGGTCATCGATAACAGAAACCTCAAAGCCATTCTCGACCAGAAGGTCCACGATATGAGAGCCGATAAATCCCGCGCCGCCGGTCACCAGCACTTTCATCCGACTCCCTCCTAATTAACCGAAAACTCTCGTTTTAACTTTTCCAGGATAGCCGAACCGATGCTCTCCCAGCTGCATCGGGCCTGAAAAATATCCAGGCCGTTTTTGGCGATGTTTTTTCTCAACTCCGGGTTTTGTTTGAGCAGAAGAATTTTCGCGGCCAGCGAGTTGGGGTCGCCCATGGGGCTGAGCAAACAGTTTACGCCATCCACCAGCAGTTCCCTTGAAGCCGGGCTCAAACCGGTGATCAACGGCCGGCCGAGCGCGAGCGCCTCGTAGGCCTTGTAAGGGATGACCCGGGAGGCTTTTTCGGTGACGCCGAAAATTCCGAGCAGAACATCAGCCGCGGCTGCTCTTTCCACGAGCTCTTTGTGCGGCAGCCACTCGATAAAGTTTACATTTTCAAGGTTGAGCTCGGCTGCGAGCGCTTTCATTTGCGGGAACAGCTGGCCTTTGCCGATCAATGTGAATCTGGTATCTTTGTGTCCGCGGAGAATCTCAGCGGCTTTGAGTATGACCTCAATGCCGTGGAGAGGAATGTAAGAGCTGTAGTTAAGGACCTCAAAGATTCCGTCTTCCTGGGGCTGGGGCCGGGGATAGAAGTTGGCCTGGTCCACTCCCAGGGGCAGGGCCAGGAACCGCTCGGGCTTGAGATTGAACTCTTTGCAGAAATAAGCTATGTGCTCATTGGTATCGAGCAGCGCGAGGTCCGAGCATTTGACGCTCCCGCGGTCCACTCGTTTAAGGATTTTCGCCATCAGTGAACTCTCCGAATACAAGCCCCGGTCTTTCACCATTGTATCATAAAGCGAGTAAAACGCATCGAAGATCACCGGCTTGCGGTGAAATATTTTGAGCGCCCTTGCCAGGAAAACATCGAACTGGCCGATGTATCCCACAAACATAAAATCAAAGTCGCCGGCTCTTGCATACTGAAGGATCAGCCTTAAATATGCCCTGGCCAGGGCCAGCATATTGGCCAGAAGCCCGCGCTGGACCGCGCTCATCTTATCCTGGAATCCCGGCCAGAGCTCCGCATGGCACTCCTCAATCTCCGCGCCGGCTTTTTTCAGGCCGTTGATCAGAGCGAGGTTGCGCGCATACTCTTCCCCCCGGGAGTAGGTGCCGAAATACAGAATCCTTATTCTCTTTCCATCCATCTCGTCAGCCTGAAACCGCTCTTAACCAGGTCCCAGAGGCCCGTGGGCCTGATGGCAGAGCGGAGGATATAACCCGGCCTCAAATAGAACCTACGATACGCCTGCCGCAAAACAGCTTTGAGCCTGTCCTCGGTCCAGTAAGCCGTGATCAATAGCGGCCGCCTTTCCCCGTATTCTTCCGGCGCAAGCCCTGGGGATTCCCGGTACCAGCCATTTTCAACCGCGACCTCATAGAGCCGGCTTCCTGGAAAGGGGCTTAAGCTCGCAAACTGAACATAATCGAGCTTTAACCTGATGGCAAACTCCACGCTTTCCAGTTCCTCCTCATAACTCTCCACCGGAATGCCGAAAATGAAATAGCCAAGAACCTTTATCCCCGCGTTTTTCGTGAGCCTGACCGCCTGCTCCACCTGCGAGACCTTCACGCCCTTGTTGAGCCAGTCCAAGCCCTTCTGGTGAGCGGTCTCAATGCCGTAAGCTATCTGCGCGCAGCCCGCGCGCTTCATCCAGGAGAGCGTGTTCTCATCCACGAGATTGACCCGGCCCTCGCATTTCCACTTGATTCTGATGCCGCGCTCAATTATTTTCCGGCAAATCTCAAGGACTCGCTCCGCCTCCAGCGTAAAAAGGTCATCGTAAAAAATTAGAGCGCGAATCCGGTGCTGGAAATAAAGCTCTTCGATCTCTTTCAGGACATTCTCCGGGCTTCTCGGCCGAAACTTGCTGCCGCAAACCGACTTGTCGCAAAAGATGCACTGGTAAGGACATCCCCGGCTCGAGATCACGGTTGCGACTTGCAGGCCGGGAAAAAGCGGATGGCGGTATCTGGTCATGGGCAAAAGGTCCCACGCGGGAAAAGGCAGCGGCTCCGGGTCTTGAACCAGCGCCGGCTCCGAGCCGCGGCCCGGACTTATGACGCCCGGGAGATCGGTATTCCGGTCTCCCTCCAGGAGTTTCTTCGCCAGCTCCGGAAAAACCTGCTCGCCTTCTCCGCGAAAACCAAAATCAAATTCCGGGCACTCGTCAAAAATTTTGGCGGAAACCGCGCTGGGATGAGCGCCTCCCAGGATGAGCCAGTTCGTGTGCTCTCGGATTTTGCGCGCAAGCTGGTATGCGGAATCCGCCAGCGGGGTGGTGGAGGTGATGCCCACAAGCTCGGGCCTGGCGCTCTTAATTTGATTGCATACGGCCTCGAAATCCATTCCCAGGGCCGGCGCGTCAATTATGCCGGCTTCGATCCCGGCCTGGCGCAAAGCCGAGGCCAGATACCCGATCCCGAGCGACGGGATCAGGAGCGAAGGTTTCTTTCCAATAATGGGCGGGCTGATGAGGACTACCGGCGGCATTTTAGTCCAGGCGGGAGATTTCTTTGAGAGGGATAGGATTATCCGAGATGAGTTTGCGCGCTGATCGGCTCGCGGCTTCAGCCCCAAGCCATTTTCGGCGGAGCTTTATTTGCCGGGGCATAGAAACCAGCGAGCTGTAAATTGTTTTCAAAAGCGCGAGCGTTGCGGCTCCCGCGCCTAATCCGGGGCCGCGGCTTTTGAATCCCGCCACCTGGTATGCCTGGTATAAGAAGCGCGCGCAGGTTGTGAACGGCGAGGCAAGGATAAGACCCAGGGGATAATATCGAAACAAAATCCAGGTCCGGTTCCGCTCAACCAGGAACAGCTTCAGGCCGCTGTATTTGTGGCCGGCGCTGGAGGTTCTGGAATACATATGATAGACAACGGCGCTCGGCTCAAACACGCATTCCCAGCCTGAGAGAAAAGCCCTGATCCCCAGGTCGGTGTCTTCACCGTAGGCAAAGAAATCCGGGTCAAATCCTGAAAGCTCTTCGAGCATCTTCCTGGACAGAAGACACGCGCACCCGCTGGCAATTTGCGGGTTTTCCAAGTCTAATCTCCGGCTGTCAAGCTCTCCTCGGCGCCGGGCCCGGCTGATGCCGTCCAGCCAGAAACCCACGCCAATGCCATCCAGCTTTTCCCGGTCAAAATAATCCAATATTTTCGGAACCACCACGCCGGCCTTGCTGTTTGATTTCGCGGCCTTGAGCGAATTTTTAAGCCAGGCCGGGTCTGCGACCGCGTCATTATTAATGAGCGCAATCCATTCCCCGCTTGCGAGCTTGAAGGCCTGGTTGCAGGCCGGGGAGAACCCGCGGTTTTCCGGGTTTCGGATCATTTTGATTTTCGCTCCAAACGCGGCGGCGATTTTGTCCGCGGAGCCGTCGCTGGAGCCGTTATCAATTACAATCAGCTCCGGCTCGATTTCCTGCTGATTAAGGACGGATTCGATGGCCCGGGCCGTGAGCTCGCCTCGGTTGTAGTTGAGAATCACCGCGCTCACTTCCGTCATCCGGCCAGCTCCCGGTATGATTCCAGAATGCGCTCGGCCACCAGCGGCCAGCCGAAATGCTCCCGCGCCCGCTGTCTGCCTTTTTGAGCAAGCTCTTTTCTGCGCGGCTGATCGCTCAGAAGACTGTCGATGGCCGCGGCCAGTGAAGCCGCGCTCCGGTTTTCATCCTGAGCGTTGTAAGCCGCATACCGCGCGCAATCTTTGGCCAGCTCGCGGTCCACGGCGCGATCAAAGCAAACCAGCGGCAGACCCATTGCCAGATAGTTCAGTATCTTCCCGTTGGATTCGCTTGATGCGATCTTGGGGGCCACAGCCAAGTCTCCCAGCGAGAGCCAGCGATGCGCCTGGAAATAGTCGGTCCTGCCGGTGAATTTCACGATCTCGTCGAGGCCCAGCTTGCGCGCTTTCTCCGGGTATCCGGTCAGGGGGTATCCCATAATCAGCATCTGGAATTTGACGCGTTTTCGGGCAAGTATGCCTGCGGACTTCAAGAGCAGGTCAACTCCCTGGTAGCGGTTAAGCAGGCCCAGATAGACCACAACCGGCAAATCATCTCTAAGCCCGGCTTTTGCCTTCAATTCCAAGTCCGGAGGCTGAGGGCAAAACCTGTCAAGATCAACCCCGTCGCCGACCACCCTGCATCTGGCTCTTGCCTTCTCGTCAATTTCTATCATCAGCGAGCTGCTGTTTAAAAGAATGCGATCCATCCTGGAATTGATGAACGACTCCGTCATCCTCGCCATCTTTGATATTCCGGGCAAACCAAACAGCGGCTGATGCTCCATAAGCTCTCCTGCCAGGCTGCCCTGATAGTCCAGGATAATGGGCCGGCCCGAGCCCGCCAAAAGCCCGATCAACGCGGCCTCGTGCAAATGGCAGTGGAGGAGATCGGGCCGGTCGGCTTTTATCTGCTCCCTGACTCGGAACAGCAGCGAGAGGTCAACAAGCGGTTTTTTAACGCTGGGACCGGCTGTGAGTTTCCGGTATCTTGCCCAGCGTCCGGCCCGGACCGCATCCAGATCGGGCAAATCTAAGCCCCCGAAATAGGTGACCAGCCTGACTTGAATCCCGAGCTTTTTGAGCCATCTGGCCTCTTCATAAATCCTTATATGGCACCCGCGGTCCGAGAAGAAAGGCGTGGCCGCAACCATCAGCGCTTTGATCATTAGTTGAAGCCAAGCTCTTCCTTGATCGTGTAGGTCGGCTTGTTCTGGGCCTCGTAGTAAATCCTGATGCTGATCTCGCCCAAAAGCCCCAGGGCCACAGCCTGGACGCTGATGATCATAAGCAACACCCCCAGCATCAGGAGCGGGTTCCCGGTCATATTCATATGTTGAAAAATCTTCATCAGGATGGTGGCGATAAACGAGGCCATACTCAGAACCAGCAGAACAAACCCCGCGAGGCCGAACAGATGAAGCGGCCTTGAGAAATAGGCGGCGAAAAACTTGATCGCGATCAGGTCAAAGAAAACACTGAAAAACCGGCCCAGGTTATATTTCGAATTTCCCGCTATCCTCGGCCGATGATTGACCTCGAGCTCCGCAACACTGGCCCCGGACCAGCAGGCAAGCGCGGGAATCATCCGGTGCATCTCCCCGTAAAGCCGAAGCCCCTTGATCAGCTCCGCGCGGTAAGCCTTGAGCGAGCATCCAAAATCCCTCAAATTCACCCCGGTCAGGATTCGGATCAGCCAGTTGGCCATCCGGCTTGGAAGCTGACGGCTGAAATAAGGGTCTTTCCTCGCTTTCCTCCAGCCGCTCACCATATCGAAGCCCTCTTCCAGTTTGGAAAGCAGCCGGGGGATATCCGAGGGGTCGTTCTGGCCGTCGCCGTCAAGGGTGATGATGATTTTACCCCCTGCGCGGCTGATCCCCGCGCTTAAGGCCGCAGTTTGACCAAAGTTCCTTCCCAGCCTGATCGCCCGCACCGAACTATATCTGGCCCGGCAGGATTTGATCGCTTCCCAGCTTTGGTCCCGGCTGCCGTCATCAACAATGATCACCTCATACTCCGACCCTGTTCCTTCAAGCACAGCCATAAGCTCATCCACCAGGGGACAAATGGATTCCGCCTCGTCCAGAACCGGTATAACTACCGAAATTTTATCCTCCATCCCTTACCACTCTCTATATAATTTGAATTCCCGGCTCGAAAATAGTTTCCTTCCATAATTATACCCGAATTTGCCCAAACAAATAAAAAAGCGCCCCGGGTTTTTGGCCCGGGGCGCTCTATTGCCAAGTCAGCGTTTATTGCATATACCACATCCAGCTGTCCAGAGCCGAGTGGTCGGTGGCAAAGTCGGTTTCCCAGAAGTTCTGGTTGTTCCATCTCAGCCTTCCGCCCAGACCAGCCTTGGTTTTCAGATCGCTGTTGACATTAAAGATATTGGCCGCCCACTCGAGCCTCTTGGGGAACCACCAGGTGTTGCCGTAGGCCGGCGTGCCGGCGCTGATCGTGACCGCCTTTTCGAGCATACCGTCAAACGGATCCGGGACAACGCCGGAAACGGTGTGGTAGCTCTGGGTGCCTGGAGTAATGCTGGACAGATGGAACAGGACGCTGGTCTGTCCCAGAGTTATAGGCCCGTAGAAGTACCAGAAATTAATGGCGCGGCACTTGCCGGGCTGGCCCCTGTACGCGTCGCCGCCATACCACTCATCCATCAAGCATTCGCCTCTGGGGCCTCTGGTACTGACCCGGGCAATATTGTATTCAACCATGGTGGTACTAATGCTCCCAAGAGCGCCGATAAATGTGACTGTGGTCTGGGTGCGAGCCGTGATCGTCCACGGTCCATTGCTGGTAGTGCCTTTGTTCAGACGGATCCTGTCGCTTACAGCCACGCCCTGGGTAATGAAGTGGCCGCGAGGATCGGTAAGGGTGTGTACACCATTGCCGTTGTTGCTCAAGCCGCCGTCAGTATTCCAGACACCGGTCTTGGCCGACTTTAGTTCCCACGGCCCGGTGGACAGGTATGCCAGCCAGGAGTCGAGCGGATGATTGGGCCAGTCCTTCACGAACACCGGATTCGGAAGCATGAACTTGAAGTACTTGCGGCTCCAGGTATCACCTAAGTCCGATTTCCAGTTCTTACCGGAGGTGGTGTAAGTGAACAGACGCCTCAACTCGCCGTTGCGGTTGATAGGATCGCTGCCGGAAACCGTGCCCATCCATTGCGGCGCCGGATAGTAATAGGTGTCAGCCATAGGTACTTTAGCTTCAGGCATATTCAGATACCGCTCGACAAAGGCCACTTTTGTGCTCTGGCCGTTAAAAGTGCCGGTTGTAGTATAGCTCTCTATTGGGCCGATATGATGCGTTCTGGTTACAAACCCGCTCACATAATAACTGAAAGTTTTGCCGTTATCAATACCCTGGCCGCTGACCGGGCTGCCATTGGTCCCAATCGGCGTGCTCCTCGGAACAAAGAGTCCCAGGCCTCGATAAAAACCGATCAGGGACGCATAGTTGGTAACGCCTCCGCTTTCCGTCGGCACCGACCACGGGATGGTGGTGTCGGTGGTTACATTCGATGGGATGAAAGTCACTTCCTTGCCAAACCGCTCGGTGTCAACCGCGGAATTGGACCAGTACTTCCAGGATGCGAAGCCGGATTTCACAGCATCCTCGCCTATCGGCGTGCTGGCCAGGTAGCCAATTTCAAACATGGTGAACTCGGCGTCGTCGATTTCAGGCAGCAGATTCAAGCCGAACATTATTATGCCATTGTCAAACCCGGCCAAAGCGCCGGCGGTGACAATGGTGTTGTTGCGGAGGAACCTCTCATCCCAGGAGGCTCCGGTAACGCCATAGGTGGTGGCCCACTTTTGGGTAAGCTCGCTGTCAGTGCCGTTAGGCACCATCGCGTTTACCCACCAGGTCCTGAGTCCGCTGTCCACTGCGTCGCGGCGGGCCGGGTCAATGGGCATAATCGGCTGGAGACTTATGGTTATGCGCTTATCCGAGGCGCTGCCGATAACGCCATTGTAGCCCGGGGATGACAGATCCGGCGCCACCCACAGTTCGCGCATATCGACCTCAAAGCCGGCGTTGCCGATGTGGATAACGGTGTCAGCCGTCGGGCTAGTCCAGGAGGCAAGCGCGGATATCTTATAGCTTCCAAACGCGGTGACCGGCATAGGCAAATAGAAGAAGTTGAGGTCCCTTCCTATCGAGAAATTATTGAAGTTCAGGAAAAAGCCGAGCACACCTAAGGGCAGCGTTTGTCCGGGCGTCCAGTTATAAACCTTGAATTGGTAAACACCCGGGTTCTGGGTGGCGGTCTGACACGGCCGCAACCAATCGGTGCGGTTCGCGTCCGGCAGCAGGAAGTTCGATGGAAGCTTCATTTTCAGCATCATAACCATACCGTATCGCTCTCGTATCGGGCCGCCGGTGCCCCAATCCCTGGTGTCGGTTCCCAGGCACAGCGCAACTGAAAGCTCCTGGTCGCCGGCAATCATCAGGTTGGGCAGGTAAGTGGGAATGGTGTATATGTCCCGGAACGCGAAGGTCATCAGGCCTCCCCGGAACTTCACCGGCGGGCTCAAGTACCCCCGGGTGCGCACCGCATTCTGGTCTGCCCGGTTCAGAGGATAAATAAAGGTTGAGAACTGCGCCGGAGGAACGGTGCCGATGATTTGCGCGCGGTAACGGCCTCCTGTGGCGGGATTCGCAAGCGTGTAGGAATCCCCCGCCTGGACAACGAAACCGGCGGAGTTAAACATAAGCTGCATTCTGAGCACCATACTCCTGGCGTCAATATCGATCCAGGTTGAATACCCGTAGTTATCGTAGTTATTGACGCGGTTGGACAAATCGCAGTATTTCGCCGCGCACTTGAAGCCGGCCGTGATTTCCTTGATCGGCAAAGGCAGCACCGAAATACTCGACAATTTGCCGGTATTGTCCGTGAACCGCTGGTCAACCGTGATGCCCTGGACGATCTGCACATACGCGGTGCCGCCCACCGCCAGCATGGTGTCCTTATTAATCAGCTCAACATTAAGCGTGCCATTGCCCACGCCGTAGGACCCGTATAAATCGGGACGGTAGCTGTCGCCGCCGATATAGCCTCCACCCAGTCCGCCCACACCCGCTCCGCCGGTGCCGGTCGCAGGCGCTATCGAGGTCGCGGTGGTCATACTATTGCCGGCTGAATCAGTGGTGCTGCCGGCCGCGTTCCTGGCCTTAACCGTGCATCCGTACAGGGTCAACGGGTCAAAAGTGGTGAGCGGGGACTGCTGGCAGACTATATATTTGCTGCTTGCGAAACTGCAGTCAGCAGTGGCCATGCTTGCATGGGTGCCCGACGGACTAGCAGTGCAGTCAATGGTGACGCCGGTGGCGACCCCGCAGGTGCTGGACATAATCAGGGTAATACCCTGGTTGGTATGCGCGTTGTCCTTGAACCGGCTCGCAAAGTCAAACGGGAATATCTGGGTGATGCAGGGTTTAGTCGCGAGTGTTGGGACCGTGATTGTAGTTCCATCTCTCAGGGCCCCCCAATAGGTCGCGTTCAGCCGGTCAGTGCAGGCTTTCGAATCCGCGGTGTACCTGCAGGTTGCCTTGGTCCAGGTGCCGCAGGTATGATCGGTATTGTCGATTGTGGTTCCACTGCAGGTGTTAACCGTGCAGCCCTCCGACCATCTGACTACCCCGCCAAACACGGTGTAGCCGCTTTGGCTGACGGTGATAGGTCCGGCAGGAACCAGAATAGTTGAGCCGTTCTGGATAGCGTCGCTGTCGTCCAAGCAGGAGTAAGTATCAGTATATCCGGTGGCGGTGATGGTGCAGCCCCAGGCCACATTCGAGCAGTTATACTCGTTGCATCTTCCGCCTAAGCCGGACTTGGCGCAATGGCCGTTGTTGGATGCAATTGAACAATCATTGTTTGCATTATTATCGGTGTCGTTGCAGTTGCCGTTTTCACTCCATTTATAGGAGCAGTTAAGGGAAACGGTCGCGCCTCCCTCGGTCGCGCTGGTAATGCCGCAAGTGAGACCATTTAGAAGATCAGTGTCATCCGCGCCGGTAAAGCTGTCGGTCCGGGTTCTGGCAGTTATGGTGCAGGTGGTGGCGTCATTGCCGCAAAGCTCTGCACGGCAGCCATAAGCCACGCCGCCGGCTGTGCCCTTGGAACAGGCGCTGCCGCTGACACCCGCATCAGTATCCGCATTGTCATCAGCATCATTGCAGTCGCCGTTCTCGCTCCAGCTATATAAACAGCCCAGAGCGGTGCAGTTGGTCGCAGGAGTGGCGGTCGAGCCTTCCTGATCCGAAACGATTGAGCACGCAATACCCGTGACCGTGTCGCCGTCATCCAGACCGTTAAAGCTGTCGGTCCGGGTTCTTGCGGTTATGGTGCAGGTGGTGGCCTCATCGCCGCAAAGTTCCGCGCGGCAGCCGTAAGCAACGCCGCCAGTGGTGGTGT
>Ga0315280_10001221_pt1 | contig 44938 bp, 42 predicted proteins | sample YL17G06_40_MG_FD_203697 | JGI IMG/M metagenome (GOLD analysis project Ga0315280, IMG submission 203697) | Sediment microbial communities from Yellowstone Lake, YNP, Wyoming, USA - YL17G06_40 | ecosystem: Environmental > Aquatic > Freshwater > Lake > Sediment | place: USA: Wyoming | collected... | reverse complement strand
TGATTGCTTTGGAAAGTTGAATATAATCTGCTGTGAGGGTGGAATAGAACGACAGAACAAGGAAAACCTCATCGAAAGACGTGAAGTTGAAGGTCTGGGAAGCAGTCGTAAAGGAGTCTCTGGCTATTGACTGCACGTCAAGTTGCTGACTGCTGAACCTGTACTGTTCGTACAATCTTGGCAGCGTTATCCAGTCTGTAGCGTTCCCATCAATTGTGAGCTTACCATACGAAACGTTCGCAAAGTATCTGGCAACCTGCCCAAAGAACAAATGCGAGATCTCCCCACGGCTTGAAAGATGGCGATAATCTTGGAACTCGCTAAGAACCAACAATACCTTCTTCGGCCCGCAAGCGCACGTGTTCTGAGCCGAGCCTGGCACGGTCCAAGAACCAGCGACGAACAGAAGCACGAGCACGATAGCTATTAGGCGACTGACTGTTCTCGAATGCCAAACAGTCCTTGGAGGCGGTGTGCTAAGGTTTCCGATGCCGAAAGCCTCCTTCGCATTCTAAATGGAAGACACGAAAGGTCTAAGAAAAGGTTATTCATTCAACTCCCCACTGAGGCTTTTCCTTGCTTACCCAAGAAAGAGAGCTTGTGCGAGAAGTTCAGTTCAAGACGATCTTCCGCGTCTATCTATGTCTGCTTAAGCACAAACAGGCATCAACCAAAGATGTTCAGAAGGCAATGGCTTTTCCCACACCAGCGCAGGCCAAGTATCACCTCAAGAGGCTCGCGGAGATCGGTCTCGTCAGGCAAGACGCGGATGGAAATTTCAGCGTAGCACGAAGGAAATTCGGAGTATTACGTTTCTTCTTTAAGGCAAGGAATAGGATGATCCCGATGAGCTTCTTCTATGCAGTATTCTTTGCTGGCGTAACACTATTCCTGTTCCTGAGGACGCCGAGCTTTGAAATCGCATTCTTGGGGACATTGATTACCGCAAAGGAAGCAGTAGATACGTACTCGTATTATGCGATGCTATAACTTCTTTCTGGAGGCAGAAAATAGTTTCCTGATATTAGAGCGATGCCACCGGTACTTCGACTAGGATTCTTGAGGGTTAAGACAGTTTGTTAGGCCAAATTGACTTGCAAAGTCTTAAAAACAAATTCTGACCTGCGTTCTAGCTACGGAGTAAAGAAAATTTGTCAAGTAAAGCAGTTACACGAGTGCAGGCAGCAGTTATTATCGTAGTGATCGTCGCAGCAGTCGCAGCGGGCGCTTACATGGCTACGTCCAATCTACCAAAGCCAGGGCCCACAACAACTTCACAGGCTGTCACCAACCCGGACACAATCGTTGAAGAAACGATTGGTCAACCGGACACGTTAGATCCGGCGACCGACTATGAAACCGCTGGAGGAGCCATTATTCAGAACGTTTACGAGACGCTTGTGTTCTTTAATGGTGCTCATGCGGATCAGGTTGTTCCGTGGTTAGCGTCGAGCTTTGATGTCAGTGCTGACGGGTTGACCTACACATACCATATGCGAAGCGGAATAACCTTCACAGACGGAACACCCGTCGACGCGAACGCCGTCTACTTCAGCTTGATGCGCGCCATGATCATGGATGACCCAGACGGACCAGCATGGGCGATGCTTCAAGTTGCACGCGGTGGGCAGAATTACAGCAAGCAGTACAACAACGCCGGACCAAGCGTCGCTAACGCCACCCTCTATCCGAATGGGTACGGTGACAAGTACACGAAGGGTGAACTAGATGACTTCATCAAGGTGAAGCCTGTCGAAGTTCTAGACCCCATGACCGTCGCCGTCCACCTTGAACGTCCATACGCTGGTTGGTCTTTCGTTATGGCCTTCAGCATTGCAGCAATCGTCAGTCCGACAGCGTTCAAACAACATTGGACTGCGCCGACCGACGGCACACCTTCCATTGAGGGTGCCACTGCAGGCGATTACCACAACGAACTAAACCCATGGCCCGCGTCAAACATGGCGGGTACAGGTCCATACACTCTGAAGTCTTGGGACAAAGCTTCACAGACAGTAATACTTGCGCGCAATGAGAACTACTGGGGCGGACCTCAGAAGAGAGGCTTAGCATCAGTACCGAATGTCATCATCAAAGGTATTGATGATGCCAACACGCGAGTTCTAGACTTCAAGGCAGGGACTTCCGACCTTCCACTGATCCCAGCGACCGGAGGCTTAGTCTTCCAGTTCGTCGACCAGAAAGCTTGGTTCGGTCAAGGTAAGCTTGTACCGCTAAGCCCTGACTACTCGGCGAATCCAGTGTGTCCACCCACAACCCCGATTCAAGGCAAGTGCTTGTGGCCTGCCTTCTCTACGTTCTTCATGGGCTTCAACCAGAAGATCGTTGGTTCTGACAGAAAGGTGCAGGCCTTCCAACCATTCTCTGATGTTAGAGTGCGACAGGCATTCACGTTGTCATTCAACAGAACCGCCTACATACACGACGTACAACAAGACTTCTCGATTCCAGCCAGCCAGATAATTCCGCCAGGAATGTTCGGATATGACCCAACAATTCAACCAACACCATACGATCCCGCAAAGGCAAAGCAGCTCCTAATTGATGCAGGAAAGAACCCCATCAAGCCGGAGAACGCTTTCAGCCCCAAGAGCCCACAGACGGTGGAAATCAGCTACAACCTAGGTAACACCGCCCGTGAGACAGCGGCGACAATCATAGCCAACACAGTTAACGGCATGGCTTCGGACACGGGTCTGTACGCCAGAGTCACAGGATTGGCGTGGCCACAATTCCTAGCCAATGTGAGAGCACGGCAATCGAACGTGTTCTTCTTGGGTTGGATTGTGGACTACGTTGACCCAGATGACTTCCTAGTGCCCTTCGCTCATGGCACGGCAGGGACTTTCGCTATCCGAATGAGTTACAACAACCCTGACGTCACCAAACTCATCGACCAGCAAGCATCGATTACAGACAAGACACAGCGACTACAAGTAATCACCCAGATCGAGCACATGACCAATGACGATTGGGCATTTCTCTGGCTGAACTATGGAACTCAGTTCCAGTTAGCTCGATCATGGATCCATGAACGAGCAAATGCGTCAATCGCATCCGGTGTCGACAACTACAACTCAGCAATCTACGGCTTCTACTTCTACGAACTAACAAAGGGCGGCAAGATGTCGCCGCCAGCAAATACAACGCAGCCATCATTCCTCGGTCTACTTCAACTGCCTGCAATTAGCTCCTTCATTCTGAAGAAGCTCTTCTAAGAAAGGGACCCAAAAACGGTCCCCCTCCCATATTTTTTTAAGAAACGTGAAGGTTCGTGAATCTACAATAGTGATAAGGTGGCTAATCTACGAAAATTTGGGAGTACATAGCCCGACGAATGTTTCTCCTAGTCTTCGTGTTGATTGGTGTAACAATAATCGTATTCTTCCTCTCGCAGGTGCTTCTTGATCCGCTCGCACTCTACATGACCGAGCGAACTAGGGAGGACGCGATCCCGGCGATCATAGCCTACTACCATCTGAATGATCCATGGCCTATACGTTATGTTGTGTACGTCTGGAATCTAGTCAGAGGAAATTGGGGATATTCGAGATCGCTTTCTCAACCCGTTCTTGATGGGTTGGTGGCGAGATTCCCAGCCACAATGGAGCTTGCAGGCGCAGCAATCTTGTGGACCTTGTTAGCGGGGATCCCGTTCGGTATCATCTCTGCACTGAAGAACAACAAGATGCCCGATCATGTTTCACGATTGGTTGCATTGACCGGGGTTTCCACACCGGTCTTCTGGCTAGGTCTACTGCTTCAACTCGTATTCTTCTACTATTTCCACCTGCTGGGCTTGCCCAATCTCCCGTCGAATGGCCGTATTGATACGACTTTAGGTATAGACCATCCAGTCACCTCAGTAACCGGCCTGATGGTCTTAGACACGCTGATAACTGGGAACTTCCTCATGACTGAGGACGCGGTTGCACATCTCGTCCTACCATCCTTTGCCCTGGGCTTCATCTCGCTTGGGGTCATCATGAGGATAATGCGATCGAGCATGCTCGAGGTCCTCAGACAGGACTACATAATTCTAGCACGCTCGAAAGGTCTCTCTGAACGCGTCGTCATCTACCGCCACGCTCTCAAGAATGCGATGATCCCCACCGTCACCGTCGCCGGCCTAGCAATTGCGGGTCTGCTCGGAGGTGCTCCATTGACGGAGACGGTGTTCGGCTGGCCAGGTATGGGTAGGCTCGCTGTGAACGCTATAGGAAGGAACGATGCCCCGCTCATAATGGGCTTCACACTCATCACGGCGCTCATACTCGTTCTGGCAAACTTGATTGTAGACATACTCTACGCTTACTTGGATCCGAGGATCAAGTACTGAGGTGGCGGCGATGGCTAAGATGGAATTGCAGCGACCGTCCAGTTGGTCTCCGGCAATTGCTGAGCTCAAATACGCAGGGCACCTGTTGGTTCAAAACAAGGTCGTTTTGTCAGGGGCAGTCATTGCAGCGGGCGTTATCCTGACGGCTGTCTTTGGTCCCCTTATTGTTCCTGAAACCGTTGCGACTAACATTTATCTGCCCGGCAGATTACTGCCACCGAGTTCAACGCACTGGCTCGGAACGGATGATTATGGACGTGATCTGTTTCAAGTCATCATATTGTCGACGCGGTTAGATGTCTCGGCCACACTAACCATTGTGTTGGCAGACCTTTTCATCGGGATATTGTTAGGAGCATTCTCCGGGTTCATTGGCGGGAAACTGGATGAGGGATTGATGCGAGTGACGGACGTATTCTTTTCGATACCCACTCTCGTCCTCGCCTTGGCCGTCGCAGCAGCTCTTGGTAGAGGTTTGAACAACCTCATCCTAGCCATAATCATAGTCGGATGGCCTGGCTACACCCGGATACTACGAGGGCAAGTGTTGGCCGAGAAGGAACGCCTCTACGTGGACGCTCTCCGGAGCCTCGGAATTGGAAGGTTCCGCATAATCATTCGACACGTTATCCCGAACACTATATACCCAGTTATAGTTCAGGCAACCCTTGACTTGGGAGGTAACGTCTTGGTATTTGCAGGACTGAGCTTCCTCGGATTCGGTGCCACTGCCTTAACCCCTGAGCTTGGCAGACTCATTACAGCCGGTCAAACATACATCTTCCAAGCTCCTTGGCTCACCGCCTTCCCCGGCCTAGGGATCCTGATAATTTCCCTCGCCTTCAACCTGATGGGTGACGGCATCCGAGACGTACTCGACCCTAGACTTAGAAGGTAAAAGGTTGAGCGAAAGCAAATCGGAAGGCTCCGATGCACTGCTGCAAGTAAACAATGTTCGATTGAACTTTCACACTTACGCAGGCGAAGTGAAGGCGCTCGATGGTGTGACTTTCTCGATAAAGAAAGGCGAAGCTCTAGGCCTCGTAGGCGAATCGGGCTGCGGCAAGTCCGTCACAGCACTTACAATCATAGGGCTTCTCCCTGAGAACGCCTCAGTCACTGAAGGCGAGATCATGCTATCAGGCCGTGACCTCCTCAAGATTAGTCATGATGAGCTGCGAAAAGTCAGAGCGAACAATATTGCAATGGTGTTCCAAGACCCAACAACCTTTCTGAATCCCGTGCTCACCATTGGAGAGCAAATTGAAGAAGTATTCCTGCTCAATCCTGAGCGGCTGGCTCGAGTAGCGGCCGAGCGAAAAATCTCGGAGGAAGATAGAGCCGAGGAAAAGCGCGAGGAAGCTGAGGGAGAAAAAACCCCGAAACTATCAAAGTCCGCACAGAAGAAGGTTGCGAAAGTTCTCAGCATAGATGTGTTAAATCAAGTCCGACTTGCAGACATGGAGAGGATTCTGAAGCAGTACCCACACGAGCTCTCCGGAGGCATGAGGCAACGGTGCATGATCGCCATGGCATTGGCTAGGAATCCAGATCTCTTCATAGCTGACGAGATCACTACGGCCCTAGACGTCACGATTCAAGCGCAGATTCTTGAGCTACTACGGGAATTGAAACGGGAGATAACCGGTTCAACCTTGCTCATCACGCACGACCTAGGCGTAGTTGCAGAACTATGCGATCGCGTGGCAGTCATGTATGCAGGCAACATAGTCGAGCTTGCCGATGTCAAGGAGCTGTTCGCCAATCCATTGCACCCGTACACTCAGGGGCTCATGCGCGCTATTCCAATGATTAATCGGCGAGTGGAACGCTTGGAAACAATTCCCGGTTCGGTTCCCGATCTAATCTATCCGCCCTCAGGTTGCCGATTTCACCCACGCTGCCCGTTCGCCTTCGAGAAGTGCAAACTCGAGAAACCTGAGTTGGTTCATGTTGGCAAGGGGCATACAGTCGCCTGTCATCTCTATGGAGAAGGAAAAGCATGACGCAAACCGTACTCGAAATCAAGGGTCTAAAAAAATGGTTCCCTATAACGGGCGGCGTCTTCGGTAGGGTCCGTGGCTATGTGAAAGCCGTAGACGGCATAGACCTCGAAATCAAAGAAGGCGAAACCTTCGGCCTTGTCGGTGAATCCGGATCAGGAAAGACCACCGTAGGCAGGTGTATACTCCGCCTAATCGAACCAACCGCAGGAGAGATCATTTATCGCGGCCAGGAGATCACAAAACTCAAGGGTGACGTTTTCAGGCAAGTGCGCAAGAAATTCGGAATAGTATTCCAAGACCCCTATGCCTCGCTCGATCCTCGTCAAACTATCAAGGGTGCTCTCACGGAGCCAATGAAATATCATAAGATAATTGAGAGCGACGAAGAGGCGGTTGAAAGAGCCAAAGATTTGATCAAGAGGGTGGGGCTGAATGAGGATCATCTTTACAGGTTCCCACACGAGTTCAGCGGCGGGCAACGTCAAAGAATAGCCGTGGCGCGAGCTCTGACCACAGATCCCGACCTCGTCATCCTTGACGAACCAACCTCATTCTTGGACGTCTCCGTCCAGGCTCAAATCCTTAACCTACTCTCCGACCTACAGAAGGAGTTCAATCTGACCTACCTCTTCATCTCACACAACCTGAGCGTAATTGAACACATGAGCAACCGCGTAGGAGTCATGTACCTAGGAGCATTGATGGAGGCTGCGGAGAAGGACATAATCTACCGTCGCCCCGAGCACCCCTACACGCACGCCCTCATCTCTGCGCTCCCAATACCAGACCCAGCCCTCGTCAGAGAACGAGTCGTTCTTTCCGGAGACATCCCCAGCCCGGTGAACATTCCGACGGGCTGTCGTTTCAGAACGAGATGCCCATATGCCACGGAGAAATGCTCGAAAGAAGAACCACCGCTCGTTGCGAGGCAGCCAGGGCACCTAATCTCCTGCCACTACGATCTGAAACTATCTCCACCAATACCGATCTTGGAGACAACCGCGAAGACCTGACGATTCTGGGAAGCAGGTTGAATTGCGGCTGAGCGAGAAAGGAATTCTCGCAGGCCTTGCACTTCTGCTTCTGGCTTTTTCAGTCATAGCCGTGAGCAGAATATTCGAAGCGCCTGGAACCGCCATCGCAGCATCATGGCAAGCTGAGGTGGGCTTCTACCTACCCTTTGTCCTCTTCACATTGGTGAGCACATATCATTTCCTTGAGTGGGCAAAGAAGCACAGGAGACAGGCAATCGTTATGATGGTTGTCATTGTGGCAATAACGTCGGTAGTCGGAACCGTCACCGCGAACGCCCCAAGGCCTGCGCTCAATTCCTTGACACTACAATCGAAAACGTTGACGCTGCAGAGTGAAATGACTCTTGTCCAATTTCAGCGAGAACAAGCTTCGCTTCAAGAGAGCATAGTCAAACTTCGTGATGCATTGAATAGCACACCTTACTTCTCGACCGGGTTTAGCGCATTGACTCTCGTTGCCTCAGCTGCAGCTGTAATACTAGTACTAGTGCGGATGCGCCGCGAACGCAGAACAGCTCCCACAAAAATCGTCGCTGAGCCGTTAATCACGGACATCCACGCCGCTACCCCACGAGATATGGTCATTCAGTGTTACAACCTAGCAACTAGGTACCTTCAGCTCGGGGGCGTTCGAATAGAGGATTCAGACACTCCACTAGACGCATTTGCGAGAATAAAGGGGTTTCAACCATCTGTCGCTGACTCGTTCTGGAATCTGACCCTCCTATTTGAGGAAGCGAAGTTTAGCCTTCATCCTATATCTAATGCGCAAGCAGATACGGCGTCACAGTATTGCAAGTCAATTAGCAATCACTCCATAGGAGGGATCCGATGACTGCCATTAGCGAGTTGACCTCCTTTCTATGGTGGCTTATGCTGCTCTCAACGACTGCAATAATATTGCATGACATAGGCTCAACGATTCTGCCAAAGACCAGGCAAGAGGGGCCACGTCTTCAAACAAAGAGCTTCGGCACAAAAGAAGACGAGATTACCGTCTTCATGAAGAAGATCAGAAGGGGTCTTCAGCGCCCCTCAAACTTCCGCGCCTTCCAGCGGGAAGCAGCGCAAACTATTGTCCAGGCAGCTCTGGCGGCAAAAGGTATGTCAATCACCAGAATCCCTGAATCACGACCGGAACTGCTCACCCAGCTTCTGAAGAACCCGGAATTGATTCGTTTTGTCAAAGAAAGTGATTCTAGATCTGGTCAAGAGGTTCAAAGAGGGCAAATGTTGGCAGAGTTCAATAGGGTCATTGGAATTCTGGAGAAGGCTGAAGGCGAACTTAGGTGAAATTCGAAGATCTCAGACAAGTGTGCGATCAAGTCCTGAATGAACTGTCCACTGTGATTGTTGGAAAGCGTCAGACACTTGAGTTAGTGCTGACAGGTTTCTTGGCAAACGGCCATATTCTATTCGAGGATTTTCCGGGTCTTGCGAAGACCCTGATGTCGAAGCTCTTTGCGCAGTCTCTGGGATGCAAGTTTCGACGGATCCAATTCACACCGGATCTTCTACCAGCTGACATTACCGGCACATATGTGCTCGATAGGCGCGATGGACAATTCAGATTGAGACAGGGGCCAATATTCACGAACATACTTCTTGCGGATGAGATTAATCGTGCTCCGCCGAAGACACAGTCGGCTCTCCTCGAGGGCATGCAGGAGCGGCAAGTCACGATCGAAGGTGACACGTATCCGCTTGACAAACCATTTGTAGTCATCGCCACGCAAAACCCGATAGAATATGAGGGAACGTATCCCCTACCAGAGGCGCAGATCGACCGCTTCATGATGCGGCTTAGCATTGGTTATCCGAACAAAGAAGAGGAAATTGAAATCCTAAGTCGACGCGTGATTTCCCAAACAGATGACTACCGCGTTAAACCTATAATGACTCCAGAAGTCTTCTTGGAAGCCCAGAAAGTGACTGAGCAAGTTCATGTTGATAAGACCATCAAGGAGTACGCAGTGGAGATTGTTCAGAAGACGAGGGCTCATTCATTGGTGGGCTTGGGTTCGAGTCCAAGGGGATCGTTGGCGGTCCTGCATCTATCGCGTGCGAAGGCTGCACTGGCGGGAAGAGACTTTGTGACTCCTGAGGACGTGAAGGGGGTTGCAGTTTCGGCGTTGTCCCACCGACTTCTTCTGAAGAGCGGGACATGGTTGGCGGGGACTAAGGCTGAGGAGATTGTGAAGGGAATACTTGATGAGACGAGGGCTCCCCGTGCAACTTAGCACTTGGACACGTAGGTCAATTCTCATTGTTGAGACCGGCATCATCCTATTCTGGGTAGGAATCGCACTGCAAAATGAGCGATTCGTCATTGCGTCGGGAATAATCTTCACCTATTTGATCCTGGCACTGGCAATTACAACAGCGCCAAGTGATGCGTTGATCTTCCAGAGGCGACTGTCAAGCGAGAGAACGCTGGAGGAGCAACCGATTGAAGTCGACACCCTCATAACGAATGAGTCTGATGTTCCAGTCTTGATTCAGGCCTCGGAATCATTCCCCTTGAGTCTGGATATAGTGGAGGGTAGTCCCACCTATCTTGCCTTCTTAGGACCGAACGGTTCTACCTCTGTCCGTGGCGTAGTTGGGGTCGATTTTAGGGGCCACTACGTTATTCCTGCAGCCACCGTTCGATCACTGGATGAGTTCGGTCTTCGTGAACGCGTTGTAGGAGGGGGCAAGGACGTTTATCTTTCTGTCATTCCCCCCATTGAGGATTTGTCGGACTTCTCTCTCTCATCGCGCAGCGCCCAACCTGAGATCGGGACTTTCCGATCAAGCAGTGTGGGTGTTGGAACCGAGTTCTTCGGTATAAGAAACTACTTGCCTGGTGACGAGCTTCGAAGGATTAACTGGAAGGCATCCGCTCGAACAGACTCATTGCTGTCGAATGAGTACGAGAGGGAACATGTCACGAACATGTACTTGTTCGTAGACCTCACGTCGCCCCAGATTGAGGCTTTGAAGTGGACAGTAAGGACGGCTGCCTCGATCGCAACCTACCTACTCAGGACCAGAAACCGCTTGGGTCTGATAGTCCTCGGAGAGAGCACTTCCCATGTCCAAATTGAGAGCGGTCGCAGGCAATTGCTCCGGGTCCTCGACAAGCTCGTGACCGCGGAGCCTGGAGGGACCGGTGAGCCTTCGACCTATCTCATTCGATTGCTCGAAGAGATTCCCAGGTGCGAACTCTTGTTCGTCTCGGCTCTGTCCTCTGATGCAATTTCAAAAACAGTGCTCGCGATACGGGGGAGACGTGAGCGCATAGCAGTAATCACAAGAATTCCAACAGTTCCGGAAACGCGTGAGGGAGATCTGGTCCTGAAAGCCGCGACATTATTGCATTCGCTTCAACGTCGTGCAATTATACAACGACTGAAGAACTCAGAAATCATGGTGATTGAGGTTCCATCTGGCCGACCAGTACGCGCAGCAGTCTCAATGATACAGGAGCGTCCCATGCGACATTGAACGCATCGAAGCACGCTCACGGAATTTCCATTCTACGGGTTGGACTCTTCGTTGTCTTTCTCGCTTTCCCGGCTCTCTTTCTTCAGGATATGTTTCTTGGTGCATCGGGAAGCGCATATCTCGCAATTGCGACCTTCTTCTTCGCAGTTAGTGTGATCGCTGGTTGCCTAGCGGTTATGTTATTGAACTATGTAGCTGCTTACATTGCGTTTCTCGCTGTATTAGCGATGGAGTTGATACTGAATCAGTCTGTCGAGATCTTTTCCATTCACATCGCCATAGCCTTGATATTTGCAGAGGGGGTGTCCTCTCTTCGACCCTATCAAACGGTAGCAAGGGATCTAAGGTATGGGGTACGCGAGAACGTGAGCGTCATGTTGAGCACATGTCTAAGCAGATATCGTCGAGCATTTCTTGTGGTTGCTGGTTCTCTTCTGCTAGTCTCCTTCGGCTACAGTATTCTGCCTCAAATACTGCCGATCGTTTCCGATCTTGCCGCCTTGGCTCTCTATGCAACGATAGGTTTGGTCGCGATAGCAATCACCACGCTATATTTGGGACAAAGAGCTGAAAGTAGGTCAGGAAGGAACTCGACTTGACAGAGGAGAAGAAAGAACGCGAAAAGACTGTGAATTTGTCGTGGAGGGACTATGTGGCCATAGTCATAGCGTCGTTTGAGACGACTCTTCTTCCGTTCATAATAGTGATAATTGTGTTACTGTTCCTCGCGTTCGTATTCCGGCGATAGGCCCCACTCTTAGCGTCGGCAACTGTAGCAGTACCCTTTTTGGTATTGCTGAATCCATGTAAGGCCGCCTCTGCACACAGAAGACTTCGGAACAATCGTGTGGACATTGCATTGGACGACTGGGCGCGTGATTACTGCTCCTCAGACTAAGATGAGAAGGCAGCAACTGCCCAGAGAGATGATTGCACCGACAAGTTGCAGCCGCCCGATAGATTGGCCCAAGAGGCGTTCTAACACGGTGAGAATGAGTCTTCCGCTGCTTACGTGTAGTTCATCTTGCCGTATGCTGCTTCAGCGCTACTTAGCCCATTCCTTGCTTTCTCTTGTGGCTTCGATAGTATAGGAGAAGGAGTGATACAGCGACTAACGCTACAAGAATTGCTCCGCCATCCGCAAACTTCCCCAGATTCGTAGCGAGACGTGCCGGTTGCGTTATTGGGAGGCTACTATATTTCACGCCTAGTTGCCCATTCTCCTCGGAAGTCCAAACGTATTCTAACTTGCCACCCTCACTGTTGAAGGGGTTATTGTTATAGCTCCACCGTACGCTCGGAAATGTGTTTCTTCCTGAAGAGGTGAGCCTTACCTCATTAGACCAGCTTCCCGAAAGTTCTCGGAGATAGATTTGTCCGTCCGTCTTGTCGTAAAAAACGTGGATTGTGCCTAGATTGTCGATTGCGACCGAGGGATTCTCCGCACCCAACTCACCAGAAGTAATGGGGATTTGTTGAGACCACGCGCTGTCTCTGTACATCGCATAGTAGATCTGGGTCTGCCTCGCTTCACCCTTGTCCCAGATCACATAGACACGCCCCGACTCGTCCACGGCCATAGTTGGATTGAAAGAATCGGTTAACCCGGAAGACAAAACGACTTGATCATCCCAAGAACCCGACCATCGGACGTAATAGATTTGGTACTGACGTCGTTGCTCTTGTACCATGCGACGTGTAGGTTGTCTTTGGAATCGACTGCGATGGTTGGATTGACAGAGTCGGGGTAACCCTGAGAAAGCCTGACTGGCGTTGACCAATTATTATTGAAATCGTAACGCGAATAGTACACTTGATAGGTGGAACCGTCAAAGCTGTACCATACAAGGTGAAGTACACCCTTAGAATCAACTGCTACAGAAGGAAAACCTGAGTATCCTTCACCTGACGTTATTTGCTGTTCGGCAGACCACATCCCCTGACTATATACTCTCTGGAAGATCTGACCATACTCCTCAATGAACTTCGTCCAGAATACGTGAACTCGATCTGCCGCATCAATCGCTAACGATAATCGAACCGAGTTGAACTCTCCTTCACTCACTCGTCCAACCTCCCTCCACGTTACTCCGTCGTCGACGGACTCTGACATGTAGACTTCGAAAGATTTCCTTCAGATCTTAGGTATACAACAAAAAGGTCGCCCCTGCTATCACGAACGATTTTCCTCTGGCTACTGTAGGCCGTCGAAAGCGCAGATACGTTATCCGCTACCTGGCTCGCTGTTGCTTGCGCAGGAATGGAAGAGAATATAATTGCGGCAAGTAACAGCGCTTTGAACATACACGACGGTTATGTGGCGCTTGATTTGTGTTTTGTCTTTCGAAATACTTCAAGTTAGTCGCATAACCATTTTCAAAACCTGTTAGGCCAACAATGATTAAGGGAAGATGGTGCCCATCTTTTTGACGCGTGGTCATGAAAAGGTGCATGGCCAATGGCTCAGCAAAGTGAAAGAGGATCCTTGTCTGCGATCGTGCTCCGGGTACTGTGGTTCATATTCCGACACTAGTCCAGACTATTCATATCGGCGACACATGTAGCAATACCATCTTTGGTACTGCTGAATCCACGTCAAGTCACCTTTACACACAGGGCACTTCGGAGCAACCGTGGTGGACAAAGCACTAACAGGCTTCGCGACCCTCCGTCGCACTACTAGATACGTGATGACTGCTCCAACTATGAATGACAGGGCAGCCGCGGCCCAGACAGAGGATTGCCCCGAAAAATTACCTCCTCCGCCCAACAAATTGGCTTGGGAGGAACTCTGGTAGGCTGAGAACGAGTCTTCTGCTGCCTCTGTATAGTTCATCCTGCTGTATGCCGCTTCTGCACTACTGAGCTTGCTCCTCGCCGCGTTCATCTGCGACCAATTGATGAAATCAAACGTAGCCGATTTCAGTTGCTGGGTGGCTCCGCGAATGAACAGGTCGGCATAGCCACGGAGCAAGTAGTCTTTGTCGAATTGACTGTAAATATCCTCATACGGATAGTAAGCCATCACTGAGGAGACGAAGTTCTCGGTGGGATCGTACTGGAATGGATGTACGAGGCCCAACATGTGGCCCGTCTCGTGTATGATTGTGTTGGTGAACCCGAACCCTAGGCCCGGTTGTTTCGCGTTCTCGCTGCCTTGGACGAAATCGCCACGGTGAAAGTCGTTCGCTGCATGGCTAATCAGTACAAGGTCGTAGAGGGAGACGCCCCAGATCGTTCGGTCGAAATCAATATCCTTGGCAATAAATTCCTTGTAGGTAAAACCAAAGTTGTACTCTCCCTGAAACGCGAATACGAAGATGGGTATGTCGTACACATTGAAGTTGCGTGTTATCTGCGTGAATTGGTTGATATTTCCTTGAGCGCTTGAACTCAACCAGTTGTAAACTGGCAGTGCATCAACTACGGGAGTCAAACCAACCAAACTCGGGGAAACCGATGACTCGACCACTTTGAATAGGTCCGGGTTGTCTGACAGCTTCAGAAATCTTGTCTCGACTTGCACTTTCGCGAAAGGCAATAGGGAGCTGATTTGAGTCCTTATCTCGTTAGTGTCGAGTGTCGATTGAATTGGCGTCGTAGAATCTGTGCGATTATCGAAAACAAATATCTTCAGTCTATAGGTCTGTGCATAGTTCAGTGGGTAAATGAAATCCGGCGCAAACAGATTATCAACTGCCCCCGTGATGAAGTCCGCAAGGTATTGGGTAAGCCAGTAAGGCCAGTAGGCGGTGTTCGGACTCATGTGGTTAACCCACGCGGCAAGCTGAAGGGGAAGCTGTTCAGCCGCCGATCCAGGTCCGGCCGACAAGTCGATGAAATAGAACCGACTGTGTCCGCCCCAAGCAGTCATGTATCGTCGATTCAGCTTCACGCCCAGGTCATGGTCAGTGTAGGTCTTATTGTAGAAATGGGGAGTCAGAACGGCCGGATGAGTTGTGCCAATTGCTTGAAATTGCTTTCCTGTCACAGACGGCAGTTGAGTGGACAGGTCTGCAATCATCAATGTGTAACCGGTAGTCTCCAAGCCACCGAAGTCCTGTGTATGGTTAAGCAGCCAAGATTCAGCTTGGTCAGCAGAATAGTAGGTATTAGTTGCATTGATCGGAAAGTGGGTATAATTGAGGAAGTAGGAGTCCGAAATTTTGAAGTAGCTCTCATTCCAGAGCACATTGACACGTCTCTCAGTTCTGGCGACTGAATTCAAATAAGACGTGAATTCCTGCGTGAAACCCCCTGGAGCGAAACCGTACGTGTAATGCATGACGTAGGTTGTTCCAGAACTCACGCCAGGTATCTCTGTAAGTTGATTTCGCCTAGCAGGATCACTCCAATCCAAGTAATCCTTCTTTACGGATTGTTGGTCTATGCCAACGAAAACGATCTTAACATTGATCGCGGCCTCCCTTCTAGCGTACAACTGCGCGTCGGTCCTCTGGTCCGCCGAAGCCGGCGAGATGAGGAAGCCGAGTGCGATGATTACGATAAGTAACGTTGTTATCGCTGCAGTCTTGGAGCCTCTCATGGAACGAAGGGGCCCCAGTCTCATACATTAGCAGTATGGTCGAAGTGAATGACATTAGCTTTTGACTTGGGGAGAGCTCAATAAACTTGGTATCATGTGGCTAGCATCTGGGATAACAGATATCTTTGAATCTGAACCCAGTGATCGCTCGACAGTCTGTAGGGCCGAATTGACCGTTTTTGCGGCTCTCATCCCAAACACGTCCTCAACATAGTGATCTGGGATGGTTGAGACAAAGTAGATCCTATGGGCTTCAAGAGCACGGAGTAGAAACACTGCTTTCCAACCTGCATAATTGAATTTGTGACGCAGCCTCGACTCCAAGTATCGCGGCTCCTTTCGCTCTGCGCACCAGTCATAAAACGCGGTATCGCCGTGGCCGAGAGAACATTCAGCGGCAACTATCAAAACCCCATCCCGTCCGGCCACTGTCAGTCCAGACGGAAGCGTTTCCGCCGCGCGCAGCAGTGTCTCGTCCATCGGCAAACCCCCTGCACTCATCACTACTATGTCAGCTGTCTTTTCGACTTGTGTGGAACACATCTTCTTCGAGACATCCTTTAGATCGTCCATGCAGGCGGGGAACGGTCCTAACGATAGCTGAGAGGATTTGAGGTCAGCGTCAAGTACGAATCCAAACGCAATTGAATTTTGGACTCCCTTGGCGACTTTCATTCGCTCGGAATAAATGGCAGTGATGTCTAGGCCTTCTCGGTTCGAAAGGTGGCTATCTATAGAATCACCTGCACCCAAACCTGGAAAAACGACGTCGGCAGGTCCAGTGTACCCAAGAAAATGATGAGGCTTCACCTCGCCTATAACGATCTTTAGTTCCGCCTCGACGAAGGTTGAATTCAATTTCGGCACGAAGTCGCCTTTGAATTCCTCTATTGGGAGAGTTGAAGAAACGGATGAGTGCCGAACGATTTGGGACTCGGGCAATACATCGATCTTCACTTCCGGAGCATCTGGGGTCAAAAGAACAGTTAGCGCCTCCGCCGGGACGTCGTTACTCATCAGGGATCGAACCAATGAGCCTGCCAGTTCAAGCATCAACCGTCTACTCGAAGTCGGTCCCAAAGCAAGGCAGATCCGTCTTGCCTTCTTCGCCTGACTCAGGAGCTCTGAGTTTGACTCCACCAGACGCTTCGTTTCTGACGTAACATCCAATTCGGAATTAGCCTGACGTGGCTTCAGAATGTCCAATAGCCGTTCTTCTGGAACTCGGACAGGGATCTCTGAGTTTCCATATGGAAGCCAAAGCTCAACCATGGGCGCTCGCTGGCCTATCGGCACTAGGCCGTTTTCGCAGATGATTGCCGATCCGAGTTAAAGGTTAGCTCCGCAAAGCGGAGTCGCAACATGCCACGAATGCATGGCAAAAGAATAAACCCCCAATCATGTCTAAGACACGCGGTCGGACATGGGAAGCTCACTAGCTAGTAGTGAAGAGGAGCTCTGCAATATTCTTCTCAGGACTGATAGCCTCAGATTTGGGACGTTCAAGTTAGCAAGTGGAATTCTAAGTCCATATTACATTGACCTGCGGATTATTCCGAGCCATCCCGAGGCATTCCGCAGAACGATAGGTTACTACTTATCGGTTCTCGAGAATGGTCTCTTAGAGCGGACTCATCGTATCGCTGGTGTTCCAACCGCAGGCATAGCCTACGCGGCCGTTCTGGCTTTCAACCTGAAGAAACCGTTCCTGTATGTCAGAAAGGAAGTGAAGGAACATGGTCGCGGTCGTAGAGTTGAGGGTTTGCTCTTTCCAGGAGAGAAAGTGTTGGTTTTGGATGATGTGATTACCACCGGAAAGAACATTGTCGATGCGGTTGACGCAATCCGCGCAGAGGGAGGGCTTGTGGAGGACGCCGTTGTACTTTTAGATAGGCTTCAGGGAGGCAAGGCTAACTTGAAGGAGATTGGCGTGGAGCTGCACGCATTCACCACGATCCGTCGTATTGCAGATGGGCTTAAGGCGCGGGGGACGATAGATGAAGGTCAACACAAGGAGATACTGGAACAGATCGTTAGCTAGCATAATTATTCGTTAGTAGCGCTGCAAGCCGGCTTTTGTCGTAACCGAATGGCGATAGTAGGCCTGCCGTGGCCTCCAAGAGAAGCTTTCGATACCTCTCCACATCGTACGGGGCCGAATCATCGATCAATTCGCTTGCCAATACAGAATTTTCCGTTTTTCCATGTTGGAGTATGTAGGAAACGGTTTGCCCTGCAGTGACCTGTGCTCCTTCATTGACAAGCTGTTTCGCTGCAATAGCCTGCATGACATTATGCCTGTACTCTGAAGGGTTCTTGGAGAGCTGTTTGGTGATCAAAAGGTCTCGCACGCTTACCTGCCCGTGCTCAAGCCGATTGATATAGCTGCGAACCAGACGAAGAGCGCTGGGAAGAAGCATGAAAAATTCCGCTCGACTCCGTGCAGAAGCCAAGTGTGTAATCACGTCACGTTGATAGTTCTTTATTATTGTAGGAGCATCCCGACGCCGATACTCTATTCCACGAACCTTAGTCGTCCCATTCTCAAAAACACCATAATATCGATTCAGAACAGGAAGTTGAGAGTGAACTCTGGATGGAAGAAAAACAATCCAGCGGTAAAGCCCTTCGAACGAGACTGGAAGGCCCAATCGTTCTTCGATGATCTCACACAGATCGAGGTAGTCGGATTTATCACCGTCGCTTCGAGTCAGCCAAACTGAATCGACAATTCCGTGAACAACCGAGAAACCATACTCCTGCGCAATCTCCACCGTCTCACAGAGGACTTTTCGCGCGAAAGCGCACACACCAATATGCGCATCAATTTTTCCGAATCTCGCATTCTTGTACCCTAAATAACCAAAACTTGTGACTAGGCTCAACTTGAGCGCGGACTGTCGTTGATCGTAAATATTTCGTAATTTCATGTCACTTGTTTTGTTCATTAGCGTCTTGTATTGCGCCCGTTTATGGAGCAGGACCCGTAGCGTGTGAGGGACGATTCCGATCTTCTTGTCGCATAGATTGTAGTTAAGTTCTGGCACTTCTGTGCTAGTTTTGGTGTGTGCACAACATTGGCATGATATGCATTCTGGGGTGAGATTGTACTTCATCATGAGTGTAGGGTATAATGATGCGAAATCGATTTCGCCTACATTGTCGAAGAGGCCAATCTTAGGTTCTAGTATGAAACCGCCGCGGTCGGCTTTGAAGAGTTCCCATGCGCTCTTGAAATTCTCTGGCTCATTCTTCTTCCAAGGGATCAGAATATCGCGCCGAAAAGCTTGGTACATTTGCAGCGATGTCATATTAGTTCCGATAGTTTCGCGAGACGCGCGCTGCAGCGGTGTACGGCATGTTCGTGCTATCTCAAAGAGGCCTTGAAGTCCGCAGTCTTCGAAGATGAAATCGTTAGAGGCGTCGAGATGGAGTCGACCGAGTAGATGGCTGGGTGTTGGTCTGTAATAGATTCGGCCATAGGAGAAGTACGAGCGGCCGGGTTTTCGCGGCTGCTGCAGAGGCGTTCCTTCACGATCAAGAATCAACTGCCCAGATATCTGGTTCTGGAAGGCTCGCTGAATAAGATAAGGGAAAACGAACGCGTCACCATTCTCCGTCAGGATAACATCGGGGTCGATCTCTCGAATCAACCTGACTAAGTCGAGTAACTTGTCGGTTTCAGAGCCGCAGTTGATTTCTGAGACGGCACCAGATGCCGTGACGACAATGGATTCAAGCGAGTCCTTGAAAGTAGGAATCCTTCCTGATTTCTTTACATGGAGTGTGATTCTTGCCCCTCTCAGCGGAGGGGTTGCATATTGACATGAGTCGGCATCGTCAAGCAGCTCCCACCGTACGCCGTCGCGATCGATTTGGGCTCGCACGAAAGCTAAGGGAAAAAGATTCTTCTCATACAAGTAGAGTTGCGCGGCTGGGACATCCACGTTGAACAGTCGAACATCAATCAGGCTACGCGGGTTGATGTTTTGAACAAAGGTTGTGATGTCTTTTGCACGTTGGAACGTCATGCGGAGAACTTTAGTTCGCTCAAAGTCGCCGGGGTTTACGTACTTGTGATCAACGGTGAATTCGAGACCGGGGAAGTCCTTACGTCGAAGAAGAGGAGAAAGATCCGAACTATTCCTAACCGACGCGTAGATGCTTGGACGCCAGGTGTCACATAGCCGGATAGGTTTTCCTTGCCGAGTTACTAGCCAAAGAACCATCCCGCCGTCGGGCGAAGGATAGAGGTTGAACAGCCACCCGTCCAAATCGAAGATCGACCGCTACTGACTGAGTTGTTTCGTAGGGTGCTTCTTGAGTACGAAGTTGGGCTTACGTCCTGTTTGCCGCTCAGCTTTCAGCACAACCTGCGCACGGCTTGTGAGAAATTGTCGCAGTAAATCGTCTCGAACTTTCCCTGCTGGACACGTTACTACGAGTGCAACGTTGTTTTCGCGCACGAATCGCGCCAGAAACGTTGAGAGAAAATTGACAGTCTGCTTCGTTTCGTTCGGTTCGATTTCGGCATCCAAGAACATGTCTAGGAGATTCGCGATGGCCACCAGTCTGATTTCTTCTTGGCAGAGCAGTTCAGGAAGTTTTTCGACGATGAGGTTGACGAGTTGATAACAGGTGAAGGCTCGGGATACCTTGATTCGTCTAAGCGCTTCGTCACGGTCTAGTTGAATTTTGGATGCGTAGTTGGATACTTGGTATAGGTCGAAACTGTTTCCACCATCAATGAACACGCTCGCCGCATCAAAGCCACCCTTCTCGATTGGCAACTGTGAGCGAACACAGAGCCGTTCTGCCACCGTTTTACAGGCCTTATCTCCGTAAAGAACAGTCAACTGCTTAGTATACACGCCTCCGCATAGTCTGTCGAGGAAATTCTCGCCGAAACTCAAAGGAGGCCCTTTAGGCGTTGGCATCCATCCCACAGGAGATACTGGGGTTGCTTTGCTATTCAGCAGCGATTCGAGTTTCGGTATGGACTTGGATGGTGGAGTGTAGGAAAGATAGTTGAGTTGACGGGGGAGAGTGTGGCGTCTTGCAAAAAGTTCAGCTGGAATCCTTAAATTGACTGCATGGCATCGGAGTGACCTCTCTAACTTGAAATGGCAAGTTGGGCACTCATCCGCCATGGCAAAAAGGAAACTGGGCCGACAGTGCAATTTGTCTGATAAAGTTAGAACTGAATTACAGATCTCGCAATAGTATACGTAGATTAATCGCTTTGGCGGCCTCTCAACGCCATGATGATCAGAGGCCCACGGTTCAAGTTCCTGTAACTGTACAGCTCCATATGTGCTGTCCATGAGGCGAGGTGCTTCGATTAGGCTTGAAGAACGATGTATGCAACATGTTACGTGGAGTGAGTTAACTGAAACTCAAACTTGTACATGCTCTTCCCGGGTCAACGGACTTTAGATTTTCCAATCCATCGGATCATTCTACGGGCTGCCGCATAGGGATCTATCTCGCGTGCTTCCACCTGAGCCAGGAGTCGTTTGAAGCTGTTTGTGGAAGTCAATTCTTCTAACTTCACATCCTCAAAGTATCTTTTAGCTGCCTCAAGCAGATCGTGGCGCAGGCGCTCTACTTCCAGCCGTCCGAGTTGCCCAGAGTTCCTAACGTATTGAGAATGTTGGTTTATTGCCTCAACCAGAGCAACGACACCCTCCCCTGTAATCGCATTGGTCTTCAGAACGCGCGGGCGCCAACCGTTCACGGACTCGGACATCACAATCATGGAGTAGATCTCTTGAGTTGTGCGGTCCGCGTCCTCCTTGTCGGCCTTGTTGACTACAAAGATGTCTCCGATCTCCATTATCCCCGCTTTGAGCGCTTGTATTTCATCCCCCAAACCAGGAGCCGTCACAACGATAGTTGTATGAACTAAGGTCTTGACGTCAACGTCAGATTGACCGGCACCGGCTGTCTCAACAATCACATAATCCATTGCTGATGCATCAAGAATGCGAACCACGTCCTCAGTAGCCCGTGCCACACCACCGAAGTGGCCGCGAGTCGCCATACTCCTGATGAATACTTCCGAGTCGGAGGCAAGGTCACCCATTCTTATGCGATCACCTAACAAGGCGCCCCCAGTGACCTGACTGGTCGGATCTACAGCAACGACTCCCACTCTAGATCCGGTGTTCCTGTAGCGTTTCACCAACTGAGTGATTAGTGTGCTCTTTCCGCATCCCGGTGGACCTGTAATTCCGATCACATACGCCTTCCCAGTCTTCCAGTATAAGTTTGAGAGAACTTTGAGCCTAGCCTGCGGGTCATTCTCCGCGATAGACATGAGTTGCGAGATTGCTCGCCTGTCTCCCCTGGCTGCTTTCCGAGCAAGCGAATCTAATGAATTGGGAGTCGATTTGGTCATGGGTCTAGGCGCTCTCACTAATGCTTCCAAATTACCATTGTGGGTCGTTATTCACCATATTTCTGCCTTAAGACATCACTCATCACGGCAGTTACAGGTTTCAGACTCAGCGCTTTCCCCCTCATGAGCGACGACTGTCTGGGAGGAGCATGTACAGTACCCAAAAGAACATTAACGGCTTTCCTCTGAACCTGAAATAATCGGAGAGTGGGCTTCATGCCACATCCAAAAGAGAATTTCTGGTCGAAGAAGCTTCAGGAAGTATCCAAGTCGCGACGAAAACAGGGCACATTATACAACCCCAAAGAGGTCCGTTCCATTTCAAAGCAACTTAGGAGGTGGGAGCGAGGCGTCGTGCAAGAATGGCTTGAGAGATCCCCTGAACGGAAGAAGCTATTCGAGAACCCCTCGAGAGTCCCGTTGATGCGGATATACACGCCGAACGAGGTTTCCTATCGGTCTTATTCGGACCACGATGCTTTGCCAGGCGAATATCCCTACACTCGGGGCATTTACCCGACGATGTACAGGGGTCGTCTCTGGACTATGCGCTTGTTTTCAGGTTATGGGACTCCTGAGGACACTAATTCTCGTCTAAAGTATCTTTTGAAAGAGGGGGAGACTGGGTTGAGTGTCGCCTTCGATATGCCGACGCTTTACGGATTCGACGCCGACCATCCGCGGGCTGAAGGAGAAGTCGGGAAATGCGGGGTGTCCGTTTCATCGTTGAAAGATATGGAGATTATCTTCGACGGAATTCCGCTAGACGAAATCAGCACATCTATGACGATCAACGCGCCCGCATCGGTTCTGACCTGCATGTATGTGGCGGTTGCACAGAAGCGTGGGCTATCGCCTGAGACGCTTCGCGGGACCGTTCAGACGGACATTCTAAAGGAGTATGCTGCTCAGAAGGAGTGGGTTTACCCGCCTGAGGCTCATCTCAGAATCATACGTGATATGATGCTCTACTCCACCAAGCATCTGCCCCAGTGGAACTACATTAGTGTGAGTGGTTATCACATTCGAGAAGCGGGTTCAAGCGCTCTACAGGAGCTGGCGTTTACACTGGCGGATGGGTTCGCCTACATTGATCTTGGTGTCGAAGCAGGGCTTAAAGTAGACGACTTTGCTCCAAGGCTCTCGTTCTTCTTCAACTGTGGGATGGATTTCTTCGAGGAGGTCGCCAAATTCCGGGCGGCCCGACGTATTTGGGCTAAGGTCTTGAAGGAGAAGTATCATGCAAAGAGTCCGAGGTCGATGTCGCTGAGATTTCATACGCAAACTTCCGGAGCGTCCCTTACTTGGCAACAGCCATTGAACAACATTGTCAGGACGGCCGTGGAGGCCTTGGCAGCGATTCTTGGGGGAACGCAATCTCTTCATACGAACGCGTACGACGAGGCGTGGGCTCTGCCGACTGAGCACGCGGCATTGATTGCTCTAAGAACACAGCAGATCATGGCCGATGAGACTGGTGCTGCAGACGTGGTTGATCCATTGGGAGGATCATACTATGTTGAGTGGCTTACCGACGAGATGGAGCAGCGGACCTACGAGTATCTCGCCCGGATAGAAGACATTGGTGGAGTTTTGAATGCCATTAAGAAGGGGTTCATCCAACGAGAGATTGCTGATACGGCGTATAGGTATCAGCGTGAGATGGAAGAAGGTCGAAGAGTAATCGTAGGAATGAACGCTTATTCGATGAAAGAGGCTTCACCCATAATGACTCTCAAAATAGACGAAAATGCTAGGTTAAGGCAGACGGAACGGCTACGTGAAGTTAAGAAGGTCAGAGACGCAGACGCAGTCAAGGAATCGCTAGCACAACTTCGAAAGTCGTTCCAGGATCCCAAGGGCAATTGCATTTACCCAATGCTCAAAGCAGTGAACTCATATGCTACGCTGGGGGAGATCGTGGATGTCGGCCGACAGGTTTTCGGTGATTGGAAAGAACCCTCTATCCTGTGAGCGAACGTTGGAGGCGGGATAATCCCAAAGAGAAATGTGACGCAAAGCCAGATTCAGCAGAGAAAGATTAGGGTCTTAGTCGCGAAGCCCGGGCTCGCGTAAATACACGGCCAAACGGGCACGACCGAGGAGCCCTAGTACTGTGTAGGGCGCTCAGAGATGCAGGGATGGAGGTCATCTACGCGGGATTACTCGCGAGCCCGGAGCAGGTGGCGCAGATGGCGATTGACGAGGACGTCGATATCATAGCGATGAGCTTACTTAATGGCGCACATATGACTGCTTTTCCAAAAGTCGCAAAGGCTCTCAAGGAAAGAAACGCGAGCGACATTCTATTGGTGGGTGGAGGGATTATTCCAGAAGAAGACAAGCCAAAGCTCGAAAAGATGGGCATCACCGGCAACTTCGGTCCCGGAACCTCACTCAAGGCTATCGTCGACCACATAGTAAAGCGAGTAAAGAAAGAACGCTGGAAGTAACTTTCAAACCACTTTCTCAAAGTGTTTGATGTCAAGAATCGACCCAGTACCCTTCGCCTTCTCGCCTCCTCGCGCTCGCTCTGTAACGCCTAGGGGATTTCGGCTTTGCGTCAAAATTGGATCCGGCCTTGATTCGGAAGCAATCTTGAGGGCCTTGTCAGTTGCTTCGGAACCACCTGAAGTAAAATGGATCTTGGCCATGTCACCCGGCAGTATTTCGATCAATCGCTTGGCAGTTTCGGTGGCGGCAGAGTGGCAGAGTAAGAAAGGTAGTTGAAGGTCAGTATGTCCATCTAGCTTTGATTGCGTCGATGATCTTTCGATAGTCAAGGTTCACGACTACTACGCCGATACTCCGTCGAGGTAGCGTCAGGGCCTCGACTGCCCACGAAAGCTCACTATTTTGAGGGCTTCTGTCCAAATCGTTCGTTTACCCAGCTCCGTATCGGCTCGAGCTGTTTTCTCATTCGTGCCTTTTCTTCGGCGGATCGTCTTGCTGGAGGGGTTCCTGCTGAAACGAAGTAGATGTCCATGGGATTGCCGGTTGGATGATCCACGAACTTGATCTCCACATTCATGTCACACTCCACGTCTTCGGGCTCGATGCCAGTCAGACGGCCCGCAATCAGAGTGTTCGCCCCTTCAACTCTGACATACGCCAATAGGAAGGGTAGATCCGCCAGAAACGCCTCGCCTGCGAAACCAAGGACCGTGAAGCAGTGAAGCGTGCCACGCAGTGGCATCTCTATCCACTCAGTCTCAGCAAGACGACACTTGTTTCTCCAACAGTGCGCTCTCGGCGGACAGAATACGTCTCCGCATTTCGGGCACTTGGTTCCGAACAGCCTCTTCTCGAGTAGTTCCTCAAAGAATTTTGAGACTAGTCCGTAACTGTGCTCGTACATCACGTCCCATGGCCGGTTGACGAGCATGTATCTTGCCCTTTCGAGTTTCTCAGGTCTATGCCCCTTGTTCCCTTCGATGATCTTGTAGCCGACCACGTTCCACTTTCCAAGACGCCCCCATTCGGCCCATCTTTCATCGGGCTTCTTCTCCTTGAGAACTTTGTCAGGCTGCACTTCCGTCACCTCTCCATAATCATGACTGAGATCGCGGTTCCAGTCCCCGCATGGCTGTGATTGAGTCCGACTCTCGCGCCTTTCACTTGGGTACGATCACTCTTGTGCTTCTTTCCGATCTCTTGTCTAAGTTGCCAGAAGAGTTCGACGGTCTGGCCGATTGCTGTGGAACCAACCGGGTGCCCGAATCCTTCCAGACCCCCACTAACATTGACCGGTATTTCACCGTCCACGTAAGTCTGCCCTTCCCTGATGAGCGTCTTGCCTTCGCCCCTTTTGCAGAAGTCTAGATCCTCGTAGGTCTGGAGTTCGCTTGAATCGTAGGCGTCGTGTATCTCTACGACATCGATTTCCTTGAGAGGCTTCTTGATTCTCGCCATCTTGTACGCGGTTCTGGCTGCGAACTTGCAGGCTCCGAAGTTGGTCAACTCTGGGTACGGTTCCCTCGGTTTCAGCGCGTGTTTCGGGTAGGCCCGTGTCTCGGGGGGGAACATGCCGTGGAAACCAGGGTTGTCAGGTCGGTCTCCAGGCCTCATCATGTCGCTTCCCAGACCGAGGCCTGTTATCCAAATAGGCGTGTCGGTCATTTTCTTCGCGTATTTCTGAGAGGCAAGCACAATTACGCTTGCACCTTCGCTAAGAAGGCAGCAATCAAGCACTTTCAGAGGCCATGCAATCAAGCGGGATGATAGAACGTCATCAACGGTGATCTTCTTTCCGCCACACTCAAGCGGCCACTGTGCGTAGGGGTTGTCTAGACTGTAGTTACGATTCTTGACAGCGATCATTGCAAGATCCTCCTCCGTCTCGCCGTAGAGGTACATGTGACGCACTTCCATTGCCGCATAGTACCCGGTATAGTAACCACCAACAGGGAAGTCAAAGTCGGTGTCACTCGCGAGGGCTATGAATTCATTCGCTTTCGCCGATGGTACCTCTCCTTGCTTTTCGAAGCCGCTAACTAGGCAGATTTCAGAGAGCCCCGAAGCCACGAGCGCCCAGGCGGTTCTAATTGCGGTGCCAGGTCCCGCGCCTCCGTTTTCAACTCTAAAGACTGGTTTTGGTGTCAACCCAAGATAGTCGTGCAGAATCCATGAGAACGCAAGTTGTTGTTCGAAGTGATCGCTGAAGTAGGAACATACGTGGTTATCAATGTCGCTGATTGACAGATTCGGTGTATCGTCGAGAGCCTCTTTCATGGCTTGGGCGACCATCTCTTCTTGCGTCTCGTGTCTAGGTTTTTGATACCTGGAGATTCCGCCTGCAACGACTGCAACTTTCCTCAAAGAATTCTACCTTCTACTTTCCTCAAAGAATTCTACCTTCTACTTTCCTCAAAGAATTCTACCTGCGATTTAAGATTGATTGCTTGTTTGACAGGGTCTGGGAACTGCGACGTTCGCTCTAGAATATGGTGAAGGTTGCAGTTTGTGGTGAGGCGCCGAAGGTTACACTCGCGTTCTGCCTCGCTATGCTGGAACCGCTCGAATGTGAGTTTTCTCGTTTCGGCCGCATTAATTACCTTCGTGGTGAGCTTGCTACGTTGCTTGCCAGAATGAAAGACGAGAATCGCGACTTTGGACATACTGCGGTGCATTGATATGCCGCGGATGGGCCGTTTGTCATGTAATGTGTTATTCTGCGGCGGTGAAACATGTTTGAAGAGCAGTTACTGGTTCTGGCGACGTACGCCAGCGTTGCTGGTTGAGGAAGCAAACCGCCGGCGTCAATACGACCGTAGGTAGCTATTCACTCCCTTCCTTGCCGTAGGATCAATGTTTCCGGCGGTCAAGGAAAATTAAAGAACCTGCGGCCACCCTGAGATTGATCCTAATCCTCTTTCTTTATAGGAAGTCTGAGAGTCAAGGAATGTGAAGAAATGCAGAAGATGCGATCGAAACCCAAGCCAAAGCCACCCGTGTATTGGACAAAAGGGACACTCAAGTGGTACGGGCGTTATAATCGTCAGGGCAAACAAGAAGACTAACTAGCGCTTCGTGTCCTTTACACTCGGACAATACGTTCATTATACGCAACTGGCAAACGCTCAGAAGACAATAGGTAAGTGGATATGGTTTCGCCGATCGCTAGCATTGTTTCGGCCGGCATTTCGAAATTCGGCGTTCGCGAAGGCCTGTATAGTCGAGAACTTTTCGCGGAGGCCGCGAAGGAGGCATTCGATCATTGTCCGAATTTGGATCCTAAACGGGATGTTCAAGCGCTTTTCGTGGGCATGATGAGCGAATCATATGAGCATCAAGCTCACGTCGCTCCACTCTTCACGCACTGGATTGGACTGCTGCCGATTCCTGCCTTTCGAACCGAAGCCGCATGTGCATCCTCAAGCGTCGCCATGAGAACCGCATTATTCGGGATCGCTTCTGGTATGTATGACGTCGTCGTTGTCGGAGGAGTGGAGAAAATGACTCACGTAAGCACGACAGGCGTTACGGAGATCTTGGCTATGGCCTCAGATTTCCCATTCGAGCAATGGCATGGAATCTCATTTCCAGGAATCTTCGCGATGATGGCGGTCGACCATATGCACAAGTACGGTACAACCGAAGAGCAACTGGCAAAAGTCGCCGTTAAGAATCATGAGCATGGGGTCCTGAATCCTAAGGCGCATTTCCAGAAGCGTATTACTGTTGATGAGGTTCTGGCATCGCGACCCGTCGCTTGGCCCCTCAAATTGTACGACTGCTGCCCACGAAGTGATGGCGCGAGCTTTCTTGTTCTCACATCACCCAAGATTGCAAAGAAGTTTACAGACACCCCCGTGAACATAATGGGCTCAGGTCAGGCACAGGACACCCTCAGTCTGTTCCAGCGGCCGGATTTCAGCTCTATGAGAGTCACCAAACTCGCAGCACAGCAGGCGTACAATATGGCGAAAGTAGGTCCGCGCGACATCGATGTTGCTGAGTTGCATGACTGCTTCACAATAGCCGAGATCATCGCATACGAAGATCTAGGGTTCTGTGAACCTGGTAAAGGTGGAGCACTGGTGGAAGACGGTGCGACAAGCCTAGGCGGAAGGATACCAGCGAACACTAGTGGCGGACTTAAGGCTAAGGGTCATCCAGTAGGAGCCACTGGAACCGCGCAAGCTTGTGAGATCTATCTGCAACTAACCAACCAAGCCGGTCGAAGGCAGGTTTCTGGCGCTGAGATTGGCCTCACTGAAAACGTGGGTGGATCAGCCTCAACGGGTGTAGTGCACATTTACCAGCGAGGAGATTAAGACGGCAGCTTCGGTTGCGACACCAGAAGAAGAGAAGGTAAGTTTCATTCGCGACGAAAACGACCAAATTCTCCCTACTGTGGAGAACTTCTACCGGTACTGCGGAGAAAGGAAGCTGATGGGCGTAAGATGCAAAAAGTGTGGAGCGATTTCATGGCCCCCTCGCAGCCTTTGCTCAGGATGCTTCTCGAACACGATGGAGTGGATCGAGTTCAAAGGTCGAGGGAAGCTCCTAACATACACAATCATACACTTCCCACCTGGCCAGTTTCAAGCTCTAGCCCCATACGCTGTGGGCATTGTCAAACTCGAGGAAGGAGCTCAACTACCTGGCATGATCAAGAATCTTAAGCTCGAAGAGGTGCGGATCGGTATGGAACTTCAAGTTGACTTTGAAACGGCGTTCCCGAAGGAATGGCCTAGATGGCCGCGCTACTTCTTCAAACCGATCACGTAGAATGAATCAATAAAGTCTCGTCGAGCTCCTCTCCAATCCGTTCTCCGTTCAAGGGTCCACGAATGACCTTTTCTACCAAGATTCTGATTGGAATTTTTCAGCCCTCCAAATATTAATAACCGAACTGCCGTCTCTGGGCCTTCTAACGAATAGGATCGTGATATTGTGGTCGAAGTGAGTCTGTGCGGTGCTTTTCCGCGTTCTGAAGAGCTAGTTGAGATCACCCGTGCCGTAGACAGAGGTAGGGCCTCGCAGGCAGAATTGGAGCAGGCTCTGCGCCGTGACGCTGAGGCAACTGTCGCATTGCAGAAGCAGTCGGGACTTGATCCCGTTGTGGACGGGCAACTAAGTTGGCAGGATCTGTTCCGTCCGTTCTCAGAGCTTTTCACAGGAATCCAGCTCGGTAGTCTAACCCGTTGGTTTGATAACAACACCTTCTATCGAAAGCCGATCGTCACAGGGGAGATTACATTTCGCGGATCAAGGATAGACCATTATTTTCGGGAAGGTCTGCTTCCCGAAGGTTCCTTGAAAAAGGCGATTCTCCCCGGTCCGTTCACATTTGCAGTAATGTCACAGAACACTGCCTTTCATTCGTTCCATGAGCTAGTGGATTCCATCGCTCATGCTCTGAAAGATGCAGTTAGCGAGCTGCGCAGGGTCGGGTACTCCACGTTCCAATTCAACGAACCTTCACTCGTATCTCGAGGAATCTCGAAGGACGAATTGAAGGTCGCAAGAAACGCATTCGAAACCTGTGCCAGATCGGCGGGGGGAAAGACTGTATTGCAGACATACTTTGGCGACGCTGGCCAGATCATAGCTGGATTGTTGGAGTTTCCAGTAGATCGCATAGGAGTTGACTTTTACGCTACTTCCATAGAAGCTGTATCGGGGCTTGATTTCGGTAAGGAACTGGGATGCGGCTGCGTAGACGGGAGAAATTCTCTGCTCGAATCACCTGAGGAACTGAAGAAACTCGTCGCCCGTGTTAGACAGGACTTGAGCCCAAAGGAATTGTCCCTTAATCCGAATTGTGATCTCGACTTTCTACCTTATCCCGTTGCAGTCAAGAAGGTGCGGTTGTTGTCGGAAGCAAGAAAGGTAGTGGTGTAGCCTATGGAACAGAAGCTCTTCCCTGTTCAAGAAATTGGGAGCCTCCCGAAACCGCCTTGGCTGATATCATATCTTAGAGGTAAGGCTGTTCAGGAATCTGAGCTAGACCACTTGACGAAGTGGTCCAAGATCTCCGGTTTTGAGGGCGAAGCTGATGTTAGAGCGATTCTCTCGAAACCAAGGACACCTGTAGCTGAGGGCCGTATTAGGGATTTAGCATCAGTCTTCTCGATCCGATTCCTCGAATCCGCAGGCCTGGATTACGTGTACGATGGCGAGGCGAATCGTATCGAGATGTATGAACATCCGATCCGGAACTCGGAAGGATTCGAATTCTACGGCCATGTTAGATCCTTCGATAATAGATATTACCGAAAGGCTGCATGTGTGCGGAAAGTAGGCTTCCGCACAGCATACCATCTAAAGGAGTTTGAGAACGTTAAGAAGCATGCCAAGCGGAAGATCAAGATCCCGTTCACGGGGCCCTATACTCTAGCGGAATGGTCCTTCAACGAATTCTATCAAAGGCGGCTGGCCGCGAAGTTCAGCGACCTTAGAAAATTGAAGTTGGAAGCAAAGCGTGAGTTCGTCCTAGACTTAGCGAAGGAAGTGATTCGTCCCAATCTGCGGGCCCTTGTGGAGGCTGGTGCTGAGTGGGTTCAGGTCGATGAACCAGCACTAACGACGAAACCGAATGAAGTCGAGTTCTTTGTTGAGGCATTCAATGAATCTACGGCCGGATTGAGCTGCAAATTCAGCGTCCACATATGCTACAGCGATTACCGCCTATTGTATCCTCACATATTGGAGCTTAAGAACTGCAGTCAATTAGCGTTAGAATTTGCTAACAGAGATGATGAGAAAGGGGACGCATACGCGATCCTGAATCTGCTCAATGAGGTCGGAGATCGAAGAGAAGTTGGCTTGGGCGTAGCGGATGTTCACGTTGACCGGATCGAGAGCCCTGAGCTGATCGAGCGAAGGATAGATTATGCAACAAAGATCTTGGGCGATTCAAGTAGGATTTATGTGAATCCAGATTGCGGCCTTCGTACACGATCCTGGGATGTCGCATATTCGAAGCTCTGTAATATCACGAAAGGTGCCGAACTGGCTAGGAAGGCCCTGCCTTAAACCTAGGGCGGCAGAGTGCCTAGAGCTGAGGAAATTCTCTCACGAAAGATCGCTATGAAAGAGGCGACTTCCCGCCAACAAGACCACGTCAGGAAAAGAATGTGTTCTGTGATTGAAGATTACTGAGATATTGAAGAGCAGCCGGCCGGTTTTTTCGTTTGAGTTCTTCCCTCCAAAAACGGAGGAGGCGATGGTTCAACTTTATGAGACTTTGAGAGAAGTGAAGGGACTGAAGCCGGGATATGTGTCTGTGACTTATGGTGCCGGCGGTGGAACAAGGGATAGAACCATCGAAGTTGTGAAACGTGCGAGACGAGAGGTTGGTCTTGAGAGTATGGCGCACCTCACGTGCGTCGGACATTCAAGAGAAGAAATCAAAGGCATTCTAGATGAATTGGACAATTCAGGAATAGAAAATGTGATCGCTCTTCGCGGTGATCCCCCTAAAGGAGAAGCGAGCTTCACTCCTCATCCGGATGGGTTCAAATACGCAAGCGAACTGACTGCGTTCATACGCTCATCCTATTCTCTCTGTATCGCAGTTGCTGGTTATCCCGAAGGACACATAGAGTCACCGGATACGGAAACGGACTGGAATTATCTTCGTCGAAAGGTGATGGCGGGAGCGGATTTCATAATTACTCAGCTCTTTTTCGATAATCGCGATTTCTTTGCGTTTGAGAGAAGAATGCGCGAGAAGGGAGTAACCGTTCCAATTATTCCGGGGATTATGCCGATTACGAATTATAATCAGATTGTGCGGTTTACGCAGACCTGTGGGGCGAAGATTCCTGAAGGGGTCACGAATGACCTTGAACATATTAAATCGGATCCAGAGCTGGTTCGGCGGTATGGCGTTGAATATGCGACCCGGCAATGCAGAGAACTGATTCTTCATGGGGTTCCTGGGATTCACTTCTACACTTTGAATAACTCAGACTCGAGTCGAAGAATTGTTGAAAACCTGCGCGACCTGCGAGGTTAGTGAAAAATCGGGTGTCGGGGTGGGGTGTGCTCGGTTCTGTCAACTTGACCGGGTGGCTAGCGGTTGTCCGCCATGACTCAGCGCCGTCTAGGCCTTGAGATCTATTCTCTTTCACCCTGCTTGATGAATTGAAAGTGGATGTCACCTCATATTGGGTGGACTCCACTCTATCCTTAGCCTACGCGCCACTGAAGCCGCACAGAAGGAATTCCGGACATGTCAAAGTTGCTTAGGTTTCTACAGTGGCAGTGTTGTCTTCGAGTACCGTCACTTTCTCGATGATGAACGATTTTGCTATAGGGCTTGAATCGTAGAGTTGCCGGATTTGGTGTTCAACTTCCACCGCGTTGACCGATGCGAGTAACGTCTTTGGTTTGCAGTCCAGGTCGCTCGCGAAATAGGCACGAGCGCCGTCAGCCTTCTACTCTTCATTCATCGTAAGACGGTTCGAATTTTCATTCATCGCAAAGTAACACGTTGTCCCCAAAAAGCTACAAACACCCTCACCCCCCACCTTCATCGTCAAGGCGGGTTCCGTGTCGGCAACGGATAAGCCCAGTCAGCTGGAAGCTTGAAGCATGCGGCTGGACGGGGAATCCGCTTATCCCTAACAACAAGGAACACCTTACCACACCCATGCCAATGAACAGCCATCTCCAATGTCTTACTGTTCGGATCATCTTCCGCCAATGTTGGGGCAGTGAATCTGAAGTCGACCGCACTATCCGACGCTTCCCTTCCCCCTGTCAAACAGTAGGGACAAAAGATCATCCAGTATCCTTACTCAACAACTAGGAGGACCGCGTCTTTCTTTACGGTTTCGCCCTCCCGAACACGAATCGACTTAACCCGTCCCTCAATCGGTGAAGTGATCTCGTTCTGCATCTTCATCGCCTCAAGAACGAGCAAGGGAGTCCCCACTTCTACAGGATCGTTCTGGCTCACGAGAATGCTCGTAACGCGACCGGGCATCAGTGCATGTATTTCTCCGCCAAACGGCACACGACCACCTGACTGCGGTGGTGCGATCACTCCAGAGCCAATCGCTTGGACCGACGAGGGGAAAACTATGCCCGCCATCCAGACCTCGACTCTATCACTCTGAATCAGACTATCTTCATCTACCTGCTCCACCGAAGCCAAGTAGGGTCGACCTTCGATTTGGATTCTATAATTGCGCATGTCACCAACCCGCCTCCCTGTTGTGGTGTATCAGTTGTGTTCTAGCCGATGTCCTCCATCTTGAGATCATCTTGTCCGACGGTTCATCTTTGATTGTGGGTGGAGCGCTTAGTTTCGCTGCAACGGCCGCCGCGGCCGCGAACTTCTCCAGCCTAGACAGGTCGACATTCATTCGGGACAATGCGTTATCCAGGTAAGTTGTATCGAATTCTCCTCGAATGAAACGGTCGTCGCGCATGAGCGTGCGGTGGAGTGGAACCGTAGTAGGGACACCTACGATTTCAATTTCATCAAGCGCAACTCTCATACGTCGAATCGCCTCATCACGATCCCTTCCCCACGCCGCCAATTTCGCAACCATCGAATCGTAGTATTCGGGGATCATGTGGCCGGAGTAGAGTGCGGAATCTACGCGGATCCCGGGGCCAGCGGGAGGTCGATAGTGGATTACGGTGCCGGGTGAAGGGGTGAATCCTCTCCGCGGATCTTCCGCATTGATTCGGCAGTTGATCGCCCATCCTTCCACGTGAACCTCATTCTGCGAAAGATTGAGTTGTGAACCTGATGTGACATTGAATTGCTCCTCGATCAGATCGATTCCGGTCGTCATTTCCGTTACAAGGTGCTCAACCTGAAGCCTCTTGTTAACCTCGAGAAAATAGAAAATAGATCCTCGTTGAGGACTGATTTGACAACATCAGGTCCAGTAACGAACATGTAACTTGTCTTGTCGACCATTCGAAGTGACTGCGCGCGCAATCGCGAGCGCTCCGACCAATGGTAACCCGTCCAACGGCTTGAATGAGGCGGGGGGTCTGAGGACGATGCTCATCCAGATCCCGCCACGTGGGGATAGCCAAGACCTTCCCTGTCTGCCCGCTCGTTTGCTCCTCAGAAACTACGGTAAGCCCGTGCGCGGCCCCGTTCCTCGTCTGTTCAGTTGCAATGTCGTTCGTCGAAGTGCGCTTATCTAGGAGTATGAGGTCTCTGCCAAGGGATTTTGTCACTAGCCGTCCGCGAATCTTCTCGGGATTGAGCAAGCGAAATGTCATTCCCGAGCCCTCGCTTTGCGACTTGGCTGCTGCATGGGGCCAGCCTCACTTTCCTACCTAAGACTGGTTCATGCCTATATTGGATGAAATTCAAGGTAATTGCGTGTTCGCCCTCAAAATAGGTCAAATTGAGAGTCCTAGACTTGTCTCAAGTAGACAAGTAGCTGCGAACGGGCAACTATTGGATTACGAACTCATTTATGCCACCTTTTCATGCAAATCAGTGGATGAGCGATGCCAAAGGCCATTGCCAGAACTATAACCGGTATTCCCGGTCTCGATGACATGTTGGGTGGGGGATTCCCTCTAGGCCGTGTGTTACTCATACTTGGCGAGCCTGGAGCGGGCAAGACGATTCTCTGCTCACAATTCCTCGCGAACGGCATAGGGAAATTCGGTGAGAACGGTCTCTTCGTTAGCTTGGAGGAAGGTAAAGACCACTATCTTCGTGAAATGAACGCTTTCGGTTGGGACTTTGGAAGCTCCGAAAAACAAGGTACCTTCTCCTTCATCGACGCATCACCAATTCGATCGATTCAGGGAGATGTCAGGGTAGGTAAGCTAACGATAGGAAGACAGGACTTTTCTCTGGTAAGCTTGCTTGAAATCATACGTAGCAGTGCGAAGGCCATCTCCGCCAAACGCTTGGTAGTGGACCCCATGTCAATCCTAATCTTCCAATATTCCGATGAAAATCAACGCCGCAAGGCACTCTTGGATTTTGTTGAGGCACTCTCAGACACCGGCGCAACATGCCTGATCTCCTCCGAACTTCACCGAGTCGGCTTGAGAGCGAGGACACTCCAACTCGAGGAGTACTTGGTCCACGGCGTTATTGTTATGCAGACTGTTGCTGTTGGCAACACGAAACAGCGCGTGATTGAAGTCGAGAAGATGCGAGAAACGCAAATTGATCGACAACCCCGCCCCTACAGAATAAGTGAGAAGGGAATCGAGGTCTACCCGCGAGAAACCGTTATCTAGGATTCGTTCCGAAAATCGGCCTGCAGGCGGTACTGCTTACTTTCTTCTCCTTCTAGTCCTAGTTGAAGTTCTTGAACTGACAGTAGTTGCTGGATTAGTCTGGGCTGCTGGGGTAGGTTCGGGTTCTAGGGGAGCCGGTGGCGGGGTAGTCAGCATTGTCCAACCTATCCAGCCAGATATCACCAAGACGAGAAGCACGAATAGTAGGACAGGTATTCCGACGGCCCATTTCTCCCACTCCGCCGGGAGTCCGATATAGTGAGCGAAGAAGCCGACCAAGTAAACGATTGCAACGATAATTGAGATGATGAATATCGCGAATCCATAGGACTGGTCCTTACTCATCGACTGTCACACTGTGAGCGGCACTAGCTGTTGCAGCAAATATAAGCTCTTTGAAACTCTCATCGCTTACAGCTGCTTGTAGCCTGGTCTCTTGCTCACCAGCATCGGCAACTTCAGGGGGACCCAGGGATACCCGTTTGTCAAGGTCGCAATCTCCTTCTCCAAATCGGAAAGACTCACACTGTATTGTTTGCCATCCTGCCTACGTCGAATGACGAACTTGTTTGTCTCAATTTCTCTCCTGCCGATGACGGCAATATAGTGTACCCAGTTGAGTTCCGCTTCCCGAACACGCTTGTCGACACTCTCATCTCGGTCATCTATGTCTGCTCTTACATGGGCGCTCCCTAGGTCCGTTGCTGTCTTCTGCGAAAATTCCAGGTGCTCGGGTTTCACAGGAATAATCCGAACCTGAGTCGGTGACAGCCAGAGAGGTAGCGAGGGCTTCCCTCCATTCTTCTCGACCCTCGCGCATTGGTCTAGGACGGTGAATAGGTAGCGCTCAATGGAACCTATAACTGCTGTATGAATTATCGGGGGATATTCTTTGGCGCCCTTTTCGTCTACATATGATATGTCGAAGCGTTTCGCGTTTCCGATGTCGATTTGGAAGGTGGCTATCTCGCGTGGTCTTTCAAGTTCATCTATGATGTGGTATTCGATGTTCAGAACCCAGTAGTAGATCCCTTCTGGGACGAAGTTCAGGAGTGCGGGTTTGCCTTCACGTTTCACAAGTTGCATCACGTAATCTTTGTGCCCTTCCAGGAAGCTTTGGGTTATGTTGTAGACGGACACGTAGTCTCTACCGAGCTTTCCTATCTCTTCGTAAATCCTATCGTGGAGTCCAAGTGTTACAGTCTTCGCTTCCTCAAGATTCTTGCAGTAGAAGTGGCAGTCTGGCATGTGTAGCTTCCTCAGCCTAAAGGAGAGGAGGAGTTCGCCACTCTGCTCGAGGCGATAGGAGTCGGCTACCTCAAAGGTTCCGAAGGGCAAGTGCCTGTAACTTAGCGACCAGTTTCTGACGGCCGCAAATTGTTGATGGCAGGCCGCATATCTCATGACGAAGCTCTTGTTTTCGACTTCAAGCCTGTAGAGTCGAGAGCCGAATAGGTCCGCATGTTCCTTTACGGCTGGGACAGAGAGGTCGAACATGTTGGTGCCTTTGACTTGGAGGATTGGGAGGCCTAGGGAATTCACGGCACTCCATGAGTATTCGCTGATAAGGTCGAATATCATGACGCCCTCGGGACTGTATCTCATGTGACCTTGATCCGAGAGGTTCTCCCACTCGATGCCAAACTTCTTGCAGTAGTCGAGGTAGCGAGGTTCTCCGCCGGCCAAGCCCCTCTTCAAGGCTTCTTTCTCAACTAGTGTTTGGAACTCGCTCTCCTTCGGTTTGAACGCATATTCTTCCGGATCGTACAGTCTACCATCCAGCCCTAGGATCTTGTAGAACGTCTTGACTGGCGCCGCTTCTGCCTTGGCCTGTTCTGGTCGTATTGTTCTTGACAACTCGGAAAGTGGGTGTCCCAAGCAGCGAAGGCTGAAGCTTTTGTAGTATCCGAAGGGGCTTTGATGGACTTCGAATCCCCCGTTCTTGAGGTTTTTCGACAGCTGGTGAAGAATTGCTATTGCTGTGTCGCGTGAACCATGGCTACTTGAGAGATGGGCGTATGGATAGACGAGCGTTCGTTGCGTCTTAACGGATTTGGCTACCTCCGCAATTGAATCCGTTGCCTTTGCCGCTACCTCGTCTGGGTTTGCTTCATCCTCTCTCTCGACTGTGCAAAAGGCTACCAAAGTGTTCTCGAATTTCCCGCCCTTACTTGCATCTTCAACAGATTCGGGATTCCTGATCGCTTCTTCACGAACGGAGTATTCGAAGTATTCACAGTGAAGTAGAAGCAGTCTCATCAGAATTGTAGCTCCAATTCACGCCTGATTGACACAGTGTAGCGATTGCCATGAACGGGCTTCTCTGCCTTATTAGGCATGTTTAGGGTTTGGATACTGACTCACAACGATGTTGGGTGGGTCCGGACTTCTAGGCCGAGAACCGCCACTTGTCAACTTGCCGGTCTTTTTTCGTGAGTTTCTTGTATTCCCTGTAGTGCGTCTTGCATAGGTAAGCTCTCCGCGCATTACCAATGTTCAATCCAGAGTGGCCTACCTTTTCGGCGGATATCGATCGACTCGCTGCAGCGCTGCAACCGACGACGCTGCACAGCTGCCCTTTGTCTACCTTGCCCATGGAAATCAATCTAGATGAATATTCGCGCTTGAAAAACTTGATTCGATTGCGCGGCCAGCCTCTCTCATTCGCGAAATGTCCTTAAACGGTGCCGGTTAATGGAGATCCGCTGATTGGGTTGCTGGGGAGACTGCGAGAGAAGTACGAGGCTGCAATGCAACCAGTAGGAAGAGTGCTCGGGAGGCTCGGAGCTAAACCCAACTCTATAACCACGCTGAGTGTTCTCGTGTCCTTCCTTGCCGGATACGCCTACGCTGTCAAACTGCCGCTCCTTGGCGCACTTGGATTGCTTCTTTCCGGGTTCATTGACATGCTAGATGGCGCAGTTGCGCGGGCAACCGGTCATGTGAGTCGATCCGGAGCCGTTTACGATCACGTCTTGGACAGATACGCCGAATTCGCCGTCTTAATCGGGATAGGTCTCGGCGGGTTAGTGGATTGGATTTGGGTTGTTTTCTGTTTGTTTGGCATGGTTATGGCGAGTTACACTAGGGCCAAGGCCGAATCTCTTGGGGGGCTGGCAACTTGTGCCGTGGGCCTTGCTGAACGTCAAGAGAAGATTATTCTGCTATTGATTGGTTCCCTGATTCAGCCCTTCTTCCCACTTGGGTTGTTGATCGCTGTGATTATTGTCGGAGTGCTATCGCACATCACTGTAGTTCAAAGACTACATTACACATTCAAGAACGCGAGAGGACCAAATGTTGCAGTTTGACTTGGTGGGCATTGGCAATCCGGTGTACGACATAATCGTCACGCCCGAGGTGACAACCGACGGCCGTATCCTTTCTGGGTGCAGCACCAACGCCTGCCTCGCCGCCAAGAGACTCGGAATGAAAAGGGTCGGGATGGTGGGGTGCGTGGGTCGGGACTTTGCGGAAAGGTTCAGCCACGATATGTCGAACTACGGCATTGAAGTAAGCGTTGATGCAACTGGGAGGGAGACGGGGGGCTTTCGCCTGGTCTACGACGAGACGGGTAACCGCACATTAGATGTTCTTGGTGTAGCGGGGAAGATAACTGCGAAGACCTTTCCCGAGGATTTTCTGAACAGCAAGTTCTTTCTAATTGGACCAATACTGGGCGAACTCGACCTAGAACTCATTGAGTTTCTGAGGTCCGCTGCATCCGGTATATTGTTCTTGGATCCGCAGGGGCTGGTGAGATTGATTGGAGATGGCAGACGTGTCATTCACATCTGCGATAGGGGCCAGTTCAGGAAGATCGCCGGGCTCGTTGATTTTGTCAAACCGAATGAACCCGAGAGTGAAACAATAACAGCGCAGAAGGATCCGATACTGGCGTTGAAGGCTCTGCGTGATCTTGGAGCTCGCGTTCCCATAGTGACGCTTGCGGAGCGAGGCTCATTGCTCTTGAATGATGGTCACGTGTGCCGGATTCCGGCCTTTGCGACGCGTGCGGTTGACCCAACCGGTGCTGGTGACGTGTATGCTGGTTCTTTCATTTCCGAGTTCGCGCGCACTGATGATATGGTTGAATCCGCACTATTTGCTTCAGCCGCAGCGTCGTTGATGGTGGAACAGATTGGCCCAGGCTTTAGAATGAATCGAGAAACGGTGCTAGGTAGAAAGGGGGCAATCCGCGATAAGCTTGTCACGGAAGCCGCGATTTAGAATGCTGACTAGTAATACCGCCTTTCTTCGGCAGATCTCACTTTCGTGAGGCCGAAGTGAACTGCACAAGAAACGCAATAAAACTTGACCACTCTCTCTCGAGCGATGTACGTGCCATGTGAGCGGAGTTCGCGAGCTAGTGAAGGCTCCACTAGACTCGTCCATCTTGTTTCACGTTTCGCCTTGTCTCTTGGAACAGGCCTACCACAGTGTGAACATTGAATCAGCACCGCGCTGCCCTTGCCGCCCTTGCTTCGTCCACGCGACTTTCTCTTCTTCGTCATTACGTGTCCTCTTGAATATAGCGAACTCTGTTGGGCTTAAATGTTGTTGTAGCGCTTAGAGCTGTTCTTGGCAGTCTAGTAGGATCGAGCGAAGTATGCCACTCTGGCGCCCGGCTTGCCACATCGGACGCAGCCTACGGAGGGCTTGTCGTTGGTAAGCGGAAGTGTCCGTATCGTTGCACCCGTATCCGTTTTTATTGTCTGTTCGCAGTCACCTTCTCCGCACCAAGAGGCCCGAACGAACCCGCCACGTTCGCCGATCACCCTCTTGAATTGGTCATAGTCCTTCGATTCACTAATCGATGCATCCAAGGAGGATCTCCCACGCGCCAAAAGATTCCTCTGGATGTCTTCCAACAATCTCCCTACCTCGGCGACCACAGCCTCGTCATTCACTGTTTCCTTCGCTGAAGTATCCCGTCTAACCAGAGTAGCTTGGTGTTTCTCCAAGTCTCGGGGACCGACCTCGATGCGTAGCGGGACGCCTTTGAGTTCCCATTCGTTAAACTTCCAGCCCGGAGTATACTGCTCACGAGAATCTACACGAACGGCAATCCCTGACTTGCTAAGTAGCTCCCCTAGTTTGTTTGCTTTCTCCGTAATTGCTTTCGAGTCTTCCGTCTTGTAGAGGATTGGTACAATGACGACTTGTGTCGGAGCGATGCGGGGCGGCAGTACTAGTCCTTTATCGTCGCCATGGAGCATGATGAGGGCGCCTATCATTCGCCATGAGACCCCCCATGATGTGGTCCAGGCATAGTGTGTCTGTTCATCTTGTCCCAGGTACTTGATTTCAAAGGGTTTGGCGAAGTTCTGACCGAGGTGGTGCGAGGTGCCCATCTGCATGGCCTTGCCATCCGGCATCATGGCCTCGAGAGTTGTGGTGTATTTGGCTCCGACGAATTTCTCGCTGTCACTCTTGTACCCCAGAAGCACCGGTATGGCCATCTGGTCTTCGATGAGTTGCCTGTAGAATTCCAGTATCATCATGACTTCTTTCTCTGCGTCTGCCTCAGTAGCATGGACCGTGTGTCCCTCCTGCCACATGAATTCCGAGGTTCTGATGAAGGGTCTTGTTGCGGTGATCTCTGCGCGCAAGACCGTGTTCCATAAGTTGATGAGGAGCGGTAGGTCGCGCCAGCTTCGAACCCACTTGGAATACGTCTCATTGACTATGGTTTCGGATGTGGGTCTCACCGCAAGTCGTTCTGAGAGCTCATCTTCTCCTGCACGCGTCACCCAGAAGACCTGAGGAGTGAACCCCTTGAAATGGTCAGCCTCCCTCTTCAGGTAACTCTCCGGGATGAATAAGGGGAAGTATGCGTTGGAATGATTCGTCTCCTTTAGCCGCCGATCGAGGAACTCCCTAATCTTCTCCCATAGCGAATATCCGTACGGTCTAAGTACCATGAAGCCCTTGATTACTGAATAGTCCGCTAGCTCAGATTTTGTAACAACCTGCGTGTACCATTCTGAAAGATCGTCTGCTTTCTTTACAGTAATCCCAATCTCTTTACTCATGACTGTGACCTTCCGAGAAACAGTTGGGCATCTTCACTGGGCATGTCGGTCCGATCAGTCGCCTGGAACTGAAACACCGTACGCCGTCATTTCCGTTGCCTCAGTGGATTGCAACAACAGGCACAATCAGCATATTTAGTGTTTTCTCAGCGCCACATCCGACGCATGATCCAAATGATTTTACGTCAGGTCAGCGCGGATCTAGCTCTCTCGCTTGAGATGCTCGAGAGGAGCCGTCATCACCAAACAGTTCGCGGAACGTACCACCCTCTCACTGACACTCCTTCTGAAAAGGCGCTTCCATCCCTTCTTGATTCTCCGTTTCATCAGGAAAACGAACATGTAGCCATCACTTTCTGTCTCGCTGACAACGCCCTCCGCAGCATTTCTGGCAACGGCTACTTTGGAACGAACCCTGATTCCCTGATCGGAAAGCCATTTTGAAAGTTCCGTGAGCTTCATCTCTGCTCGCTTGATTTCGTTTTGGTAGGCTTCTGGTTCTAAGGTGCCGGTTCTACTTGGGACCTCGATTACGTGGAGCAGGACGATGATTGGATTTCTGAAAGAGGAGAGCACGTGAAGAGCGTTGGTGATGAGTTCTTTACTCACCAAGTCTCCAACGGGTATGAGAATCTTCGCGTTGCCACTGGCTCTGAGCTTTCGACGTTTCGTAGTTATTCAGCTACCATCTTCCCGTTTTTCTTAAGCGTATGGATTATGATCATTGAATTAGTGCCTTTGATGCCCTCGATCCTGAGGACTCTATGAGTCAATTTTCTGAATTCGACAATTGATTCAGTTTGTATGATTGCGACTAGGTCGTACTCTCCCGTAACCTCAAACAAATCGGTAACTTCTGGAAACTTCTCGAGAGCGCCCGTTACCTTCTCCAGCATTTGGGACTGTACGACGACGTTAAGAATTACAAGAACGCCGTGTGGCAACTATCTTGGTCTCCTGACCATCATTACCTTCCCTGGGTATTTAGATAGTATAGCCAACGCTGAATCCTCTGCATCTTTCTCGATGTGACGTCGCATTGTCTTCCGCTTTAAGAGCAGTATCACGTCATTCTTATCCGAACGCGCCTCTCCATCCAAGATTTTCTTGAACGGGCCTATCTCGACTCTTGGAGTAACCTCATATCCCATTGAGCGCAGCTTCCGAGCGACTGACTGTAATTCTTCAAGGGTTACGGACTGATACTCTTTAATTTGGGAATAATCAGACAGCACGTCTGTGCTGAGACCCAAGTCGGTTGGGTCAAGGATATGCAGAAGTGTTATGTGGAACCTGGGGTCAAGCGCATCACTGACTGAGGACAGTATCGCGTCCTCTTCCTCGGGGTTTCTGGCGAGAACAACGGCGTTCATTACATAGCCACCTGGCAGGATCCGCTTCCCGGTTTCTGCAGTCCATATGGGCATCTTCTTCATCCTGCGCAATGCGACGAAACCTATGATTCCCACCAAAACCCAAACAGTTCCCAAGATGCGACCTCCTTCGTGAAACGTCAAGATTAGCCCCCAAAGAATCGCACAGGAGATCGCACCGACCACGCTTATGATTGGGACGTAGTAGTGACGATCACCAAATCGCAAAGTGATGGTACCGGGAACCTTCCAGGCACGGTATGCGCTGCTCTCTTTGTTCCGTAGGACGATTAGACAAATGTTGACCACAATGTACGAGAGAAGAGCTCCAAAGTTGTACAAGTCGGCAACGAATGTTAATTCCCCGATCGCTGCTAGCGCAATGCCGATTGTGCCGAACACGATAATCGTTCTGTAGGGAGTTCTGAATCTGTGATGCACCTTATAGAACCAGCGTGGCAGAAGATCGAACCTTCCCATGGAGAAGACGATGCGTGAGACACCGATTACGCCTGTATTTGTTGAAACGTAGCAGATAGCAAACCCCGTCAATGCAACGATGGGCGCAAGATATGGCCCTAGAACTGGAATGTGACCAGCAATTGCGCTGATAGGGTCGTTGCGCGATGCGGCGAGTTCTTGCCATCCCATTAGCCCCATACTCACGGCTGAGAGTCCCACGGCGAAGACCACTACCGAGACAATGGAGAGTTTGTTTGCGCGAGGGATCCACTTGTCGGGGCGACGTGTCTCTTCAGCAGCCTGTGCGATTGACTCGATGCCGATGAAGGAGGTCATCGCGAGTGTTATGCCATAGATGAAATTCTGGTCTTGGATTCCTAGACTGGGGAATGAGTATGCGATATTCGCATGGAAGGTAGGTGAGCCGACAGTTCCGAGCTGGCCAAGAAACCGCGCCAAACTGAAAGCGAGCACAAAACCGAAGACGAGAATGATTGCTTCAACAAAGAGGTCGAACGAAACCAGAATCTCATTGAGGACAGACGACTCCCTTATCCCTATGATGTTCACGACCATGAGAACGGCAACTAGCACAGCTGCAATGAGACCCAAGTGAGGAACAGCGATCTTCAATCCGCCCAAAATAACGACGATATGTCCAGTCGTGATTGCGGGGAAGAAGAAACTGAGGTATCCCGCAGAGGCCAGAGAGAAAAGTGCGATATCTACAGTGTAATCAAGCATGACTGCCCAGCCGGCAATGAAACCGACAAAGTCGTTGAACGCCTTCATTGCGTAAATGTGGGCGCCGCCTGCGTATGGATAGATGGTTGCGAGCTCAGAGTACGCTAAACCGGTTGTAATGTAAGTTATAGAAGCGATTAGGAATGCTAGTGGTGAGGCGCCGCCTGCAAATAGCGCTACTAGGCCGATTGCGACGTAAATGTCGGCTCCAACATCAGCGTATCCCATACAGAACGAGCCATACCAGCCGACCTCACGGCGCAAAGTCTGCTCTTCAGCTGTTCTTGCCAAGTTCTCAGGGCGCCTTGATACTCACCTAGCATGTTCCAGAGCATCATCTCTCGATATGAACGGCCTAAGTTTTAAGCTGTTTACCTGTTGGGCCTAACGCCTTTATTTTCGATCCAGTAAGCAGCGCACGTGGTAATTGCAGTGTCCTCGACTCAAAGCACTAGGACCGAGCATGACTCATTGGGATCTGTGCAAGTTCCGGAAGACGCCTATTATGGTCCCGAGACTGCGCGCGCAATCGAGAACTTTCCAGTCAGTGGCATAAGGCCAGCGAACGAGTTTGTTCGTGCAACCGTGTTGGTCAAGAAAGCGGCCGCGGAAGCCAATCTCTACTTAGGTCTACTGGATACGAAGGTTGGAAAGGCGATCGTTGAAGCTGCGGACGAGGTTCTTCAAGGGAAGCTGGTCGACCAGTTCGTGGTGGATGTGTTCCAAGCTGGCGCCGGAACTTCGCATAACATGAACGCTAACGAGGTCCTTGCGAACAGAGCAATCGAGCTTCTCGGCGGTCG
>Ga0315280_10001220_pt1 | contig 44942 bp, 39 predicted proteins | sample YL17G06_40_MG_FD_203697 | JGI IMG/M metagenome (GOLD analysis project Ga0315280, IMG submission 203697) | Sediment microbial communities from Yellowstone Lake, YNP, Wyoming, USA - YL17G06_40 | ecosystem: Environmental > Aquatic > Freshwater > Lake > Sediment | place: USA: Wyoming | collected... | reverse complement strand
AGGCCGAGTACCGTCGCGACCGCGTGGCCCTGGAACAGGCCCGGCAGCGGATCATTACCCAAGTGAAAGCCGCTCTGGCGCGATGGAATCGGGCGCGGGAGGCGGTCGTGCGGATCGAAGGGCAACTCGGGCCGATTCGGGCGCAACCCGGCCGCATGGAGAGGCTTTTCGAGGCCGGCCAAACCGACATTCTCAAGCTCCTTCAGGTCGAGCAGCGGACGATCGAGGCCGAAAACGCGCAGCTCGACGTGCTCTGGCAATCCACGCAGGCCTACGCGGACTTGATCGCCGGAGTCGGCTTTACCCCGCTGATCGCTTCAGTCCCGGCCGGCCGCGCCGGGGAGGACCGCGGCGGAGAGGCCCGCGGCGCGGACTCATCGCGTTAGCGCGGGCCCGGTGTCCACCTCGCCGGGACTGGAACGCGACGAGGAGTGGTCGCGTGCGCCGAGGCAATCCGCAGTCACCAGGAGCAGTTGGTCGCGGTCAATGGGTTTGGTGACGTAGTAGTCGCAACCCGCCTCCAGGCACCGCTGGCGGTCTTCGACCGTGGCGTGAGCCGTGAGGGCGACGATGGGCCGAGTGCAGCCCGCCGCCCGCAACTGCCGCGTCGCCTCGCACCCTTCCATGACGGGCATTTGCATGTCCATCAGGATCAAGTCGTACGGGGTGCCGTCGCGTGCGGCCTGGAGTGCCTTGTCGCAGGCCATCCGGCCGTTTTCCGCGAGGTCCACCTGGAAGCCCGCCTTGGCGAGGATCAGCGAGATGATCCGTTGATTGTCCGCGGAGTCCTCGGCCAGGAGAATCCGCTCGCCGGCCCCGGGCTTGCTGGGCGGCTTGCAGGGCCGGTCCGCGCCTGAGACGGGCGGCAGACTGCTAAGCATCTTCACGCTGTCCAGCGGCCCGGTCTGGATCGTCAGGGTGAACGTGGAGCCGCGGCCGGGCGTGCTCCGCACCGCGATGTCGCCGCCGAGCATTTCCGCGAGCCGCTTGGAGATTGCCAGCCCGAGCCCCGAGCCGCCGTACTGCCGCGTGGTCGAAGTGTCGGCCTGGCTGAAGCGGTCGAACAGCTTGCCGATCGTTTCCTCGGTCATGCCGATCCCGGTGTCGCTGACTTCCAGGCAGAGCCGCGGACCCGTGGGGTCATCGCCGTCGAGCCGGACCAGCATGTGGACGCCGCCGTGGTGGGTGAACTTGACGGCGTTGCCGATGAGGTTGACAAGGACTTGCTGGAACCGGACGGGATCCGTCCGGATTGTCGCCGGGACCGGGCCGCGGTGCTCGATGCTCAGAGTCAGCCCCTTGGCTTTGGCCGGGGCCCGCATCATCGCCGCCGCGTTGGAGACGATCTCCCAGGGGGAACAGGCGACGAGTTCCACTTCCAGCCGGCCACTTTCGATTCTGGACATGTCGAGGATGTTGTTGAGCAGGGCCAGCAGATGGCCGGCGTTGTGCAAAATGGCGTCCACGAATTCGAGGCGGATGCCGGGCACCTCGGCGCGGACGATTTCGTCGCGCAGCAGTTCGGCGTAGCCGAGGATCGAGGTCATGGGCGTGCGGATCTCGTGGCTCATATTGGCCAGGAACTCGGTTTTTGCCCGGTTGGCGGCTTCGGCGGCGACTCGCGCGGCGGCGAGCTGCTCGTTGGTCTCCCGAAGCTCCTGGGCCGCCTTCTCCAAGGCAACGCTGCGCTGCTGGACGTCCCGGGTCCGCTCGGCCACCATCTGCTCCAGCTCGCTGCGCTTGAACTCGGCCTGCCGGGCCAAATGCCATCGTTGGGTCAGGGCCAGGACCAGTTGGCGGACCTCGATGTTGTCGAACGGCTTCTTCAGGATCAGCAAGTGGTCCGTGCGCCCAAGCCGCAGGACGATTTCCTCCCAGGCGTGGTCGGAGTACGCGGTGCAGAGGACGATCAAGATCTCCGGGTCCACGGCCCAGATGCGTTGGATGGTCTCCACGCCGTCCCAGCCGGGGGGCATGCGGACGTCGACGAACGCGAGGGGGTAGGGGCGGTTTTCGCGCAGGGCCCGTTGGACCATCGCCAACCCTTCCTCCCCCTGGTGGGCAGAATCGATCTCGAAGGACTCGCCCGGTCCGCTGCTTCTGGACACGTCGCCAAACAGCACCGCCGCCTCCTCGTCGATGGCCTCGTCGTCGCGGCCCGACCGGACGATCTTGCGGAAGTCCTCGTGAATCGACTCCTGGTCATCGATCACCAGAACGCGGATCACTTCCGGATTGTTCACGTGAGGATCTCCACGGGTTTGAATGGCAGCTTTAGAGTAAAGACCGCGCCGCGTCCCTGTCCGTCGCTGTGCGCGGTGAGTGCCCCGCCCAACTCCTTGGCGGCGATGGCCGAGCTGTGCAGGCCGAAGCCGTGGCCTCGCCTCTTGGTGGTATATCCGTGGGAGAAGACCCGCGTCAGGTTCTCCTTGGCGATGCCGACGCCGTTGTCCGCCACTTCGATCAGGACGTTCTCTTCGCCCGGCGGCCCGTCGATCCGGATCCGCACGGTCAGTTGCCGTGCTTCCCGGCCGCTTTCCAGCAGGGAATCCTTGGCGTTGGCCACCAGGTTCATGAGGATTTGCAGCACGCGCTGTTTGTCCACCTGCACGGGCGGCACGTCGGCGAAGTCGCGGACCAGCGCGATATCGTATTTTCCGAACGAGGAGGCGTTCAGCTTCAGCGCGTCGTCGACCAGCTCGGCCAGGGAGACGGTCTCCACGACCCCGGCGACCCCGGTGTAGGATTGCTGCATCGCCACGACGGTCTTGATGTGGTCGACGTTCTTGGTGAGCGATTCGAGCTCCTCCGCCATCAGGCTTTGATCGCGGCTGAGGTGCGAGGCGACAAGGCGGAGAAAGCCGGGCACCCGCTTTCCCCTTGGGTCTTCCGTGAGAAAACGTCCGATCTCTGCCGCGTGCCCGTCCAGGAGATCCAAGGCGCGCGTCAACTCCGGGAGCTTCGAGCCCCGCAGGCGGTCGGCGACCAACGTGGCCGAGACGTTGACGCTGTTGAGCACGTTGCCGACGTTGTGGAGCACGCCGGTGGCGACCTCGGCCATGCCGGCCCTCCGCGCCGCATCGAGGAGCTGCTGGTGTACCCTGTCCAATTCCTGTTCGGCCCGTTTTCGTTCGGCAACTTCCCTACTCAATTCTAGGTTGGCCTGCGAGAGCTGTTGGGTGCGTTGTTCCACGCGGACTTCCAGTTCCGTGTGGGCTTGTTGCAACTCCTTCTCGCCCCGTTCGATCTGATCCAACATCGCGTTGAAGTCGTCATAGAGCATTCCCAACTCGTCCTTTGCGGATTTCCGCACGCGGATGGAGTAGTCGCGGTTGCTGGAGATCGTTTGGGCGGCTTGGGCCAGTAGAAGGATCGGCGCCGACACGATGCGCTGCAACCGCGAAGACAAGAGAACCGCCACGGCCAGCGAACCCAGCATCACGAGTGCCACGATGACAATGGAGCGGCAGACTTGCGCCGAGAGATCCGCCATCGAGGCGTGGAGGTAGACCGTTCCCACGGTGTTGCCGTCGCGGAAAATCTCCTGGGTGACGTCCAAGTAGTTCCCCGCGACAAACTCGTACCCGTCGCCTCCGGGCGGCGGGGGTACGAAATCCCCGCCCCCCGCGCCCGCATAGATCGCAAACAGGCGCCCCTTGGCGTTGTACAGGCAGGCGAATTGGACCGTGGGCTGCGCGCCGAGGGAAGACAAGGTCTCGCGGGCCGCTGCCGGATCGTCGAACACGAGCGCCGCCGTGCTGTTGGCGCCCAACACCTTGGCCAAGGCGGAAAGCTGCTGGACCTTGGAAGACCGGATCAAACTGGCATCGTTGATGACCAGGGCGACGGAAGCCAACAAGAGGGCGGCCCCGCTGGGGATCAGCACCAGCAGGTTCAGCTTCCACTTGATCGAGAGATTTTTGAGAACCCGCATATCGACCCGATTCTCCGCCCCTCACTGCTGTCCCACGACCTTTGCCAGACTGAGGAGCTTCGAGCTGACCTTCAGTTGCCGCTTCTTGCATGCCTCGAGGTTGATCTCGAAGCGGACCCTGTTCTCCTCGACGAAGAAGGCAACGGTGCCGCCCCGCCGGGCAAATGCCGGATCTTCTCCCACCAGCAGCACCGGAGAGCCGCGCAGCTTCCCGATGGCCGCCGCCTCCTCTTCGCGACTGACCGTCGAGGCGACGAACAAGATGTGGCAAGGCGTGTAGGCCGCCATGCTGGCGAACCGCTTGGCAACGATGCGGCGCCCACCCACCTTCTTGGTCCGGGCAATCTCGTCCAAGAGGCCGCCGAACGGGTCGGTCCCCAGCACGCCGATCACCAGCGGCGAATCGCCGCGCGGAAACACCGCCGCCGGCCACTGCACGTAGCCGCCGAAATTGTAAAGGTAGCCGGCCTTGATGGCGTATTCCCGGTTGACCGTCCCGCCTTCCTCCGGCTCCGTCTGCGCAACGCAGACGCCCGCGGCGGCCAACGCCAGGCCGAGGGCCCGCGCCGCCAGGCGAAAGCCGGATTGTCCTTGGATGCCTCTCACGTCATCGTCCTGCTGTGCCCGACCCGGGCCGCTGTTCCAGCCGCCGCCGGCGCATGCGTCATTGCCGCCAGGTCAGCGTTCCGTAAACGCCGCGGGGAACTTCCGTTGCCGGCGAGTTAAGTCCATCAATCCTTTGAGCGAACTCCAAATGGCTGGACTGCAGCAAGTTCTGGCCGACCACAGCTACCTCCCAGTGCTTCTTCGGCCGCCATCCCAAACGCAGGTCCATCGAAATGTAGCCGGGGACGTAGGTGCGGGCGTCGATCCCCGGGAGATCATCCACCCAGCGGGCCATCAGATCGAAATCCACGTCCTCCCGCAAGTCCCAGGACGAACGCAGGTAGATCTGGTTGTGCGGATCAGCGCCCCCGCTCAAGTCAAGCCTGGCGCCGACCCTGGTAACCTGCAAGTAGGTGTACTGAGCGTACAATCGCCAGCGATCGGAGATTGACCAATTGCTCGCCAACTCGACCCCGTAGGTGTCGCCTGAAGCGATGTTGGCATATACCGCGGGAAGAATCGCGTGCGGTGGGGGCGGATTGATCTCCAAGAATGGGTAGCCGGGGACAGGGTTCATCAGATGGTCGTACACATTGTAGAAAGTGGCGATATCCCAGGAAAACTGTTCCGTGGCCTGCGTCCGGTATCCAAGTTCGTAGGCTACTGCGGCCTCGGAACTCAGCGAGTGGCTGCCATACACCCGCGGAATCATGCCCTGCACTCGCGTGGGTAATGTCGCGGCCACATCCTCGTCCGACAATGACGGGGTGCGAACGGTGCGCGAAACCGCGCCCCACGCCGAATGGCGCCGATCGGGAGTCCACAGCAACCGGGCGCTCGGTTGGTACTCGAGCCCCGTAAACTGATTCTCCTCCAACTTGCAACCGATCGTCATGGTCAGCAGGTCCTCGGAGAGGGCGATCTCATCCTGGACGAACTGATCGGGCGTATTGAGGGTTACGACTAGCGGCGTATAGTGGAGGGCAAAGTAATTCGCGCCGACGGCTTGGGTGTAGACGCTGCGAAAGCTTGCGCCGCAGGTGATCAAATGGCGCTCGGCCGCCCGAAAGCGGTACTGGAAATCAACGTTGTATGCCCTCTCCAATGTGGACAGAAGCGGGTCGCCGAAAGTGCTACCGTCGTAGTAAGCTTGCGCGGTCCAATCGGAGTCCTCGTCGTAAACGTGCCGCCACCGTGCCAGCAGGTTCTCTCCGGTATTCCGGATGTCCCCCGACACGTAACGGCCGTAAGGCGGCGAGGGGATCGCCATGAGGTCGGTGGTTCCCGAGTCGCCTACGAGGTGGTCGCCCTGGACGGTCACGGTATCGGTGTTGTCGCCGTTTGGACTCCAATCAACGCGAAAGCCAAAACGGCCTTGACGCCAAGCGTCGTCCGGATCGCCGCCGGTGGGATCGACCCCCGGGCCGCGCTCGAAATGCTTTCCGTAAATGCGATAGGAGAGATTCTCGCCGACCCGCCCGCCGTAGCGAAAACCGTCAAGGAGTCTTTCCTGGGTTCCGCCGCCGGCGGTGACGTAGGCCCCCTGCGTATTCTTGGCTTCCTTCGTGATGATGTTAATCACGCCGTTAACGGCATTGGCTCCCCATAATGTTCCGCCGGGACCGCGAATCACTTCGATCCGCTCAACGTCTTCCAGGGGATAATCCACTCTGTCCCACTGCACGCCCGAGGTTATCGGGTTGTAGAGCGTCCGGCCATCGATCAGGACGAGAAGCTTGTTGGCAAAGCGACCATCGAAACCCCGACAACTGATAGCCCACTTGTTGGCGTCAAGGTGGGCCACCTCCACGCCGGGCGCCATGCGCAACGCCTCGGGAATCGAGGTGACGCCGCTATGGCGGATCATCTCACTGGTGATCACGAAAATGGCCGCCGCGGAACGCCCTACCGTGCTTACCTCTTTGGTCACCGAAGTGACCGGAATGTCCATCGAGGGCACGACGACCGGTGTTCTGGCCAGTTGCTCGATGTCCAAATTGAGGATCTCGCTCGGACCACGGTCGCCGCCGCCGCCCCGATCCGCTGCCACGGGGTCGGGCGGCTTGTCGGCCTGGAGAGTCCCATCGGTCTGTGCCATTGCGGGGCCGGGCCCGAGCAACGCCAAAAGCAGCAGATAAAGCCATGCTGCCGCACGCGGTGACTGATCGCGGGCGCCGATCATGATCTTCCTCCGTAGTACCATAGGCCGTGTTCCGCCGTTGTGCGCATAGCGTGGACCCGCAGCCGAGCGCGCCTGACAGTGCTGCTATCGGCTTCGCGCGAAAGGCACCCTTAGCACGGTCCTTAGCTTCGTTGAGGCCCGAAGCGTCGGAGGGCACGATCCGCCCCAGGCGCGCCCGACGGTCGCGCTCGCGGGAGGACGAGGCTCCTGCCGAGCCGGCTGAAGTGCCCTATATCGCGACCAGAATCCTGGCTCGGCAGGAGCCTCGCCCTCCCGAAATCGTCAAACGCGATCCAAGCGCAAAGGCGGCCGCCGTTCATCTCGCCCGCACGTCGTAGCACCAGAGCGCGTCGTGGTAGCGAAGATACAGCCTGCCGCGGAGCAGGACAGGGTGCGCCCATGCGTCATTGACCCGCTTCGGCACCAAGGGGAATTGACCGGCAACTTCAAAGCCGTCCGGGGTGGGCTTGAGGAGGGCCGCTCGCCCGTCCTCGGCCAGGCAGTAGAGCCGCCCGCCGGCGTACACGGCCGCCCCGGTCGTGAGGCCCTTGTACTCGTAGCGGGTCTGCCCGGAGTTCCAGTCGATCGAGAGCCACGACTTGTGCTTCTGGTAGCCGCTGCCGAAAAGGACGCCGTCCACAAACACCAGTGCGCCGGTACACGAATCCAGGGACGTGCTCCAAGCCTTCTCGATCGGCGGGCCATCCTCGCCCGGCCTCAGCCGGTAGCAGGTTCCGTAGATGTAGGGAGTGACGAAGAGAATGCTCCCGGCCCCGTAGACGGGCGCAGCCACGTTCGTTCCGTACGTGTTCCGCAGCGGCACCGTCCAAAGCAGCTTGCCGGTGTCCGCATCGACGCCGAAGCCATGCCCGGAGGAGCAGTTGGCCAGCACTCGGCGTCCGGCATGACGGAAGAGGATCGGCGACGAGTGCGTGACACAATCCCCGCGGAGCGGCTCGGTCGTCCAGAGGGTGCGGCCGCTCTGCTTGTCCAGGGCAGCCATCAGGGCGCTCTTGCCTCCGGGCGTGACAATCAACCGTGGGCCGTCCACGAGCAGGCACTCGCTCAAGCCCCAAGTGATCTCGGGCGTCTGGAAACGCTTTTGCAGGTTGGCCGTCCAGAGTTCTTTTCCCGTGGCGGCGTCCAGGCAGGCCACGCGGCCGTGGGCGTTGCTATGGTAGAGCTTCCCTTCCGAATACGCGCAGCAGGCCCTTGCGCCCGGATAGGAGCCCGTCCAGGCGGCCCCGTTCTTCGCCTGCCACAGCGGTCGGCCGTCCAGGTCGAAGGCGAAGATCACCAGCTCGTCGCCGATGTCGCCCGTGATGTAAAGCCCATCCCGGACGATGATCGGCGAGGACCATCCGCGCCCAAGGTTCCCGATCTTCCACAGGAGTCTCGGTCCGCCCTCCGGCCACCTTTGGAGCAGCCCTTGCTCGTCGGCAATGCCGTCGCGCCGCGGCCCGCGCCACTGCGGCCAGTCGGCCTCCGGGGAAGCTATCAGGCCATCCGAGGCGGATCCCGCCTCGGATGCGGCGGGAGCGGCTTCGGGCCGGCCGCCGGGAGACTCCCCGCAGCCGACCGCCGCCACGCCAACGATCACAAGCACGCCCACGGATCGACAACGAAATGACGAATGACGAAAGGTCAAATGACTAAGGAAGGACGAAGCACGAAGTTCGAATGATCTCGAGTGAAACCGCCCTTTGCGCCAATCGTGCTTCGTCATTCGTGCTTCTTTCGTCATTGGACCTTTCGTCACTGGTCATTGTCCAGCGCGACAAAGCCAGTCGCCCCGTTGCGTGGAGCCGTGGACCGAGTGTACCATGTTACGACCCGACAGACGAGGCAGGGCCTTCTGTCCGCTGAGTTTGATCGCTAAATGACCTTGCAGCACTGTCCGGGAATCGGGCAACTTAGAGAGGATCGCCGATGAGCCGTCGCACCCAGACGATTTCATTTTTGCTGCTGATTGTTTCCTCCGGAGCGTACGCCGCTCAGGGCGAGTGGACCCGTTTCCGGGGCCCGGACGGCAGCGGAATCAGCGATGCCAAGACGGTGCCGGTCCAGTGGACCGAGAAGGACTACAACTGGAAAGTGAAACTCCCCGGCGTCGGCCACTCGTCGCCCGTGGTATGGGGAAACCGGATCTTTCTGACCAGCGGCGAGCCGGAGACCGGTAAGCGAACGATCCTCGGACTTGACGCGGCGGACGGCCGGATCGTCTGGCAGCGCGACTACCCGTCCAAGACCTTCAAGCAGCACCGGGAGAACAGTTTTGCCAGCGCGACTCCCGCCGTGGACTCCCAGGGCGTGGTCCTCACCTGGACGACACCCGAGGAAGTCGTCCTGTTGGCCCTGGACCTGGAGGGCCGCGAAGTCTGGCGCCGCAGCCTCGGGCCGTTCTTGACGCTCCACGGCAGCGGCTCCTCGCCGATCATCGTCGAGGACCTCGTGGTGCTGGCCAACGACCAGGAGGACCCCAAGGCCCTGCCCGAAATCTACGGCGCCCGGGCCGCCACGCTGCCGTCGGGCAAGAGCTTCCTGATCGCGCTGGACCGCAAGACGGGCGAGACCCGATGGCGGCTCGACCGCCGCACGTCGCAGGCCCCTTATTCCACCCCCTGCGTCCTCCGGCCCAAGGGCGGCCGGCCCGAGGTGATCCTCACGAGCACGGCCAATGGAATCACCGCGGTCGATGCCGCCACCGGCAAGATCGCCTGGGAACTCGACAACGTCTTCCGCGAGCGGTGCGTCGGCTCGCCCGTGTCGGCCCCAGGGCTGGTGATCGCCGGAGACGGCTATGGCGTGCGCGGGACGCGCATTGTGGCCGTGCGGCCGGGCTCGCGCGAGAGAGGCGAGAAACCCACGGTCGCCTACGAGATCAAGCCGCCGGTGCCGCTCGTGCCCACGCCGCTGGTCAAGGACGGCAGGCTGTTTCTTTGGGGCGACGACGGGGTCGTGGCCTGCCTCGACGCGGCCAGCGGCAAGCTCTTCTGGCGCGAGCGCGCGGGCGGCTCGTTTTACGGCTCGCCCGTGTGCGTCAACAACCGCCTGTATTGCACCGCCAGGAACGGCGACGTGGTCGTGCTGGCGGCCTCGGACAAGTTCGAGCCCCTGGCCCGCGTCCCCTTGGGCGAGCCCAGTTTTGCCACCCCGGCGGTCTCGGGCGGGGTGATGTATCTCAGGACCCGCTCGCAACTTTTCTCCCTGGGCGGCAAGTAAGCGGAAAGCCACCCGCCACCCATCACCCGCCACCCATCACCCGCCACCCATCTCACACGTCGCAAATCGCCACCGCCATCTTGAGCGACTGGAGCGGGTCGCGCCTCGGGCCGTACTCGTGGGCCACGTAGCCCTCGAAGTTCAACGCCGCGATCGCCCGCATAATCGCGGGGTAATTCAGCTCCTGCGACTCGTCGATCTCGTTGCGCCCCGGCACGCCGGCGGTGTGGATGTGGCCGATGTACTAGATGTACTCGCGGATCGTGGCGACGACGTCGCCTTCCTGGACCTGCACGTGATAGATGTCGTAGAGGAGCTTGACGCGGGGGCTGCCGACTTTCTTGCAGACCTCGGCGCCCCAGGCGGTGTGGTCGCACTGGCAGGAACCCTACTTCGGGCAGAGGGGCGCGTCAAGCACCCCCCGCCGCGGCTAGGACGGACTATAATCGGGGAAGACAGGCTAGAAGCCTGTCCCACGATGAAATCGAGAATGTCCCCAACCGTGCCCGGGAAGAAGGGCCCCGGGCGGTGTCTTTCTTAGGGCGGGTCGGACGAGGCCCGGCGCATGGCAGCCATACGGCTGGAAACCTTGACGCGGCTCCTGGATGAGCAGACCGCTGCGCTGGTGCTCTACGCGCGGCAGTGGTGCCATGCGCCGGAAGACGTGGTCCAGGAGGCGTTTCTGGCCCTCCTGCGCGAGCCGAGGCTCCCGGAGAACCCGGTGGGCTGGATCTATCGGGTGGTGCGGAACCGGGCGCTGAATGCCGCGCGGTCGTCCGGCCGGCGTCAGCGTCACGAGGCCGTGGCGGCCCATCGCACCGAGCCCTGGCTGATCTCCTCCGAAGGCGACCGGCTGGACGCAGCGGCCGCTGCCCGGGCCTTGGAGGAGCTTCCCGACCAGCAGCGAGAGGTGATTGTCGCCCGGCTTTGGGGCGGTCTGTCCTTTGAAGAGATCGCACGGCTGACCGGCTCCCCGGTGAGCACTGCTCACCGGTGGTATCAGCGGGGGCTGGCGGCCTTGCGGGAAAGGCTGAGTGGCATATGTCCGGAGAAGAAGAACGGTCCGAAGACCTGAAGGCATTGGAGGCGGCGCTCGCGGCCTTGGTTCCTCGCGTCGAGGGGTTCGACCGGGAGCGGGTGATCTTCGAGGCGGGCCGGGCAGCGGCGATTGCGGAGATGGAGCGGGGCCAAGCCCACGGGATGCAACCCGTGGGCTTTGAAGCCGCAAGAACGCGGAGGAGGCGTTGGGCCTGGCCGGCCGCCTTCTCGGCCATGACCGCCGTGGCGGCCACGCTTCTGGTGGCGCTCATGACGCGGCCCGAGCCGCGGGTGGCCTCTCGCCCCGTGGAACCGAGGGGCCCGGCGCCGATCGGCGTGCCGCCCGCGGAGCCAGTGGCGGGGCCGCCGGCACAAGCGCCCACGGATGCCTACGACTGGCGGCTGCGGGAGCGGGCACTGCTCCACGGAATCGACTTGTGGGCCGATCCGGCCGTGCCGCAAGCCAGCCGCGTGGAAATGGCCAGAGCCCCCAGTTCGGTGCTCCAGTTGCAGCGCGAGTTGATGAAGGAATCGGTGCCGGGCGGCCAAGTTTGGCCTCCCGCGGCGCCGCAGTGGCTTAGTCCTTTCGGAGATCGATCATGAGACATCTAGGAATCAGCCGACCAATATGTCCTGCGCGGATTGCCGTGGGGCAGGTTGCCAACCTGCCGGAAATATCCGAGACCCTCGGCGGCGTGGCAGGTTGGCAACCTGCCCCACGGGCTGCAACCCGTGGGCTTTACAGGCGGAGCGGCGCGACGTGGATTATCATGTTTTGCACGGCCGTTGCGTCGCAGACTGTCTGCGTCCTGCGGGTCGCGGCGGCCGAGGAAGACCCGTACCCGCCGGTCAAGGTAGTGCTCCATCCGGCGCCCGAGCCGAGGCCGGCCTTGAAGTACAGGCTTTTCCCGGACATCCTCGACCGCAAGCCGGGGAACGCGGCGGTGGAGTACGGCAAGGTGAAGGCCGAACAGCAGGGGTTCTTCGGCGATACGAAGCTTTGGGACAACATCAATACGAAGTGGATGACCGCCCCGCTCGCGGAGCTGCGCAGGGAGGAAGTCCGCAAGCAGTTCACGCAGGGAACCTTCTTCTACTATCTCGATCGGGGCGCACGGTGCCAATACTGCGACTGGCAGTTCCCCATCGGGGAGCGGGGCCAGGACATGTGGACGATCCTCCTGCCCGAGGTCCAGGAGATGCGGGCGTTCGCCCGGCTCCTGGCGGTCCAGGCGAGGATTCAGACTGCCAACCGGAAGTACGACGACGCGGTCAATACGTTCCAGACTGGCTATGCCCTCTCGAAGCACGTCGGCGAGGCGCCGTTCCTCGTCGGCAGCCTGGTCGGAATTGCGTGCTCGTCGATGATGTCGGACCAGGTGCGGGAGTTCATTCAGCAGCCCGATGCCCCGAACCTCTATTGGGCTTTGACCAACGTGCCGCGGCCGCTGGTGGACATGCGGCCCGCCTTTGAGACTGAAATGGAGTCGGTCTACCTCTCCTACCCGGAACTGCGGAACCTGACGCACAAGCAGAGGCCGCCATACTACTGGCAGCATCTGGTGGATCCGGAGCTTCGGGACCTGGAGCGCAACGAGCCCACTCCGCAGGAGTGGCAGCAGCTCATGGAGAAGACGGTCGACCGGCTGTACAGGCTGTGGCAATTCGATGGCGGCTCCAGAGAGTGGCGGTCCCGCGATTTGTTTCGGCTCGCGGTCCTCGGCCTGACGCTGCGGAACTACCCGGAGGCCAAGCGATTCCTGATCGCGCGCGGACAGACGGCCGCAGAGGTCGAGGCCATGCCCGTGCCCAAAGCGGTCTTGCTCTACACCCTGGCTTTGTACGACGAGGTCCGCGACGAGATGTTCAAGTGGTACAACTTGCCGTACTGGGAGGCCCGACCGGGCCTGGTGAGCGCGGACAAACGGCTGAAAGAGGTTGCCGGGCAGAAGCGCGAGATCATCCCGCTGGCAAGCATCCTGCTCCCCGCGATTGGCGCAGTCAACAACGCCCGAGCTCGCCACGAGCGGGAGTTTGCCGTGCTGCGAGTCTTTGAGGCCCTGCGGCTCTACGGGGCGACACAGAACCGCTTGCCCGAGCGGCTGAGCGACATCGCCGAGGTGCCGATCCCGGTCGACCCGGTCACGGGCAACCCGTTCGTCTACCGGCGAAGCGGAGACACGGCCCGGCTCGAAGCGCCGGTGCCGGCCGGGGAATGGCCGGGCAGATTCGGCACGTGGCGCTACGACATTACGTTTGTCCCGAAAGGAAAGTAGTCATGATGGGTTGTTGCGAACACGGTAGGGTGGGACAAAGACAGCGCAGTCCCACCGTGGGAAGAAGGCAGGTGGTAGGTGGTAGGTGGCGTGTAGGGCCCCCACCTACCATATGCCATCTACCACCTACTCTCTTGGTGGGACTATTCCTTGCCTCGCTCCTGATCGCGGCCCCGCCGGCAGCCGCGCAAGACAAGTTCGACCCCGCCGCGTTGGCCAAGACCATCGCGCCCGTGATCGAGGAGCAGACGGTTGCCGTCGCGCGGATCGACGTCGCGCGGATCGCCCTCGATCCGCTGTTCGAGAAGGCCGCCAAGTTGTTCCCCGACCTCAAGGTCGAGTTGCCGCTTGCCAAGCTGGCGGCTGCCAGTTGGCGAGAGGCTTTCTCCAAAGCCGGCGGGCGCGACGTCTACGCGGTCATCACCTTGGCCCCCATGAACAGGTTCGAGCCGGCCTCGGCGTTTTTCGTCGTGCCGCTCCGGCCCGGTGCCGACCAGGAGGCGCTCCAGGCGGCCTTCCAGGTCGCAAGACTCGCCGCGGAGCGGATGGGAAACGTGCTGGTTGCGGCCGACAACCGCGAGACCCTGGATTGGGTCCGCAAGATCAAGCCCGACCCGCGGCCCGAGTTGGCCGCGGCCTTTGAGGCGGCGGGCGACACCGCGGTCCAGTTGCTCCTGCTCCCGCCGAGGTACACGCAGCGGGTGATTGAAGAGACGATGCCGGAGTTGCCCAAGGCGATTGGCGGCGGGCCGAGTTCGGTGCTCACGCGGGGTGTCCGGTGGGCGGCCCTCGGAATCGACCTGCCGCCGCGCATGGCACTCCGCGTGGTCGTCAAGTCGCAGGACGCCCGGGCGGCCGAAGCCTTCTGGGCCAAGTGGCTCGAACTCTTGCGTCTGGCTGGCCAGCAGAAGGAGGTCCGCCGATTCCTCCCCAAGTTCGACGAGGCCGCCAACCTCCTTGTGCCCAAGGTGGAAGGGGATCGCCTCGTGCTGATCCTGAACGACGAGAACAAGGGGGCTGCCAGCCTCCTTTTCTCAACGCTGTTGCAGCCGGCGATTGAGCAGGCCCGGATAGGTGCCCGGCGTTCCCAGTCGGCCAACAACCTCAAACAGATCGGCCTCGCAGTGCTCAACTTCGAGCAGGCAAACAAGCGTTTTCCAGCCGCGGCCAGCTACGGCCCGGACGGAAAGCCGCTTTTGAGCTGGCGGGTTCACATCCTCCCCTTCCTGAACCAGAAGACACTTTACGATCAGTTTCATCTGAACGAGGCTTGGGACAGCCCGCACAACAAGACCCTGATCGAGAAGATGCCGCCCATCTACCGCTCGCCGGCGTCGAAGCTCAAAGAGCCGGGGCGGAGCAACTACGTCGTGGCCGTGGGGCCGGGGAGCGTCTTTAGCGGCCGCGAAGGGATAAAGATGAGCGACATCAGGGACGGCACGAGCGCGACGATCCTGACGGTCGAAGTGGCGGACCAACACGCCGTGATCTGGACCAAGCCGGAGGACCTGCCCTACGATCCCAAGGACCCGGCCAAAGGGCTCGGCGGATTGTACGAGGGCGGATTCAACGCGGGGGCGTGCGACGCGTCGGCCCATTTCATCCCGCTGCCGCAACCGGCCGAGACCCTGCGTCATTTGATTGATCCCGCCGACATTCACGTGGTCTACTGGCCGTAGCCGGGCGTTGTGGGGCAGGTTGGCAACCTGCGCCACGGGATCACGGCAGGTTGGCAACCTGCCCCACGGGATCGCGCGACAAAGCCCACGGGTTGCAACCCCTGGGCTTTACGGATGCCGGTTCCCGCGGACGGCACCAAGCCGTCGCTCCGCCGTCAGACAAGGAAACCATCGGAGGGGGGTGGAAAGCAGCCGGGAGGGTTGCTAGAATGGCGTCGCATTGCGCCAAGCCATACCCTGGCGGTCGCCGCGGCGACGTACTAACATCCTCCCAAGCATCCCGCCGACAATAGGTATCAGAAGGCAGCCTTCTGATGAGCCCAGCCCTGCGGATCTGCCGAAGTAGGTTCCTCCGCGTCCCCGTGGTCGCGGCGTGGGTGCTTTTGGCACTGGTGCCGTTTCTGGTGGGGAACCTGCGGGCCAATCTCGGCCTCTCGCCGAGCGGGCAGGCCCCGTTGACTTGCCTGGCGACGCGGGGGGACTTCGCGCACGACCTGCTCGTGAAGGGAGAGATCGCCAGCGCGGTCCACACCGAGGTCCGCTGTGAGGTCCGGTCGCACCGCGATTCGTGGCTCCGGATCCTGGAGGTCGTGCCCGAGGGGACGTGCGTCGAGCCCGGCGATTTTCTGATCCAGCTCGATTCCTCGGGACTTGAGGACGAGCGGAACGTGCAGCAGGTCGTCTGCGAGAAGGCGCAGGCCGAAGTGGTTCGCCTGAGGAGCACCCACGAGGCCGCCCAGATCGCGAAGCAGGATTACCTCCAAGGCGAATACGCCTTGGCGCGGCAGGACGCCGAGCTGGCATTGTTCGTCGCCCGCGATCGCGTGCGCAAGGCGCAGCAGTCCCTCAGCGCCAGCCAGAAATTGGAATCCCGCAGCTACATCACCGCCCAGCAGTTGCGGGCCGACGATTACGCCTTGAAGGCGGCCGAGACCGACCTGAGAATGGCCGATGTGAAGCTCCGCGTGCTGGAGAATTCCAGCAAACGGAAGAAACTCACGGTGCTCAACAGCACCTTGGCCGCAACCAAGGCCCAGTTGGCGGCCGCCGAGGCCAACTCAAAGCTGAGCCGGTACAAGCTGGCGGACATCGAGGACCAGATCCGCAAGTGTACGCTGCGGGCCCCCGCCGCCGGCACCGTCATCCTTGCCCACCTGCACCACAACGGCCACAGCCACCTGGTCGAGCCGGGGGAGTCGACCATGGAAAGGCGCGTGCTGGTGAGGCTCCCCGATTTCCGCCACATGCAGGTCGATGCCAAGGTGGAGGAAGACAAGATTGCCTTCGTGAAGCCCGGGCTCCCCGCGACGATCCGCCTGGAAGGCATGCCGGAAGCGGAGTTGTACGGAAGAGTGGTCAAAATCGACGAATACCCCGCGCCGGAAGACTGGCACGGCCCCGACATCAAGCAGTACAAGACGACGGTCGCCATCGACGCGCCGCTGGAGGGGATGCGTCCGGGCATGACGGCCGAGGTGACGATCCACATCGAGTGGCTCGAAGACCAGTTGCAGGTCCCCGCCCAGGCCGTATTGCCGTGGGGCGACAAGTCCTACTGCATTGCGGAAGGTGACGACGGTTGGGAGGCGTGCGAAGTATCGCTTGGCCCCACGAACGGGATGACGACGGTGATCCGGAGCGGCGTCCGGGAGGGTCAGAAGGTGGCGATGAGTCCCGCATCCTACCGCAATGAGGTGTCTCTGCCCGAATTGGAGGGAAAGGGCGCGGCCCCCTTGCAAGCTCCGTTGGCTGGGCTATAAAGAGGGGTAGCGGGGACTGGTCGCTGGCGGATTGCCTCCTCCCACTGCGGGGTGCGCCATGGCGGCTCTGATGACACGCCGCGCGAGTTGCAGACTCGCCCTAAAGAGAACCTTGTTTGCCGCGATCCTGGGGACCTTTGCCCTCGGTTCTCTTGCCGCGTGGGCACAGGGGCCCAAGTCGTCCCCGCCGAACACCGACGACCCGACCCAGCCCGGCTACGTCAGCGGAGGCTCGGGCAACTCCTCCGGAGCGCCGCAGCGGGCCCGGCGAAACCTGACGGAAGCCGACCGCGCCCGCCTGGTTCAATCCATCGAAGAGCAACTCGCGCAGATGGCCTGCAAGGACCGGTCGAGGAAGTCGCCGACCGACTTTTTCGTCGTCAGCATGATCGACGCGCAGGGCCAACGCGCCAGCGTAGACTACCGGACCATCCAGGGCCTGAAGGAAACGGCCGCCGCGGTGGCCGACTTTCTGGGGGACGCGGCGGCCGGCACGGTCCGCGACTGGGAGCCGTTGGCCCGCGTGAAAAGCGAGAAGGCGGGCCAGAAGCAAATCGAGCTTGCCAAAGCGCAGTCCATCGAGGGGCGGCTGGAGAGATTCCCCCTGAGCGGGCGCGGGAGGAAATCACCGGACGACGTCTTCGTGGTGGGCACGGCGGAACTGCGGCTTTCGAATCGCCATGCCGACGTCCGCTTTCAGACCATGCGCCGCACGAGCGACGTGGCCGGCTTTCTCGTCGCCTACATCCTCGGCGCCCCGGAGAAGACCGAGCGCCAGTGGCACGTGTTCATCCGTCTGAAGAGCGACGCCGAGGGGGAGACGTTCCTGGCCGAGCTGCAGCGGCAGTACGACGCCGCGGAATCCTACCGGTCCACGATCGCCTCGATCTACCACGCCAAGACCACGAGGCGCTGCTGAGGGCGCTAGCCGCGGCTGTGGTGGCCACAGCCATTTGCATCCTGCCGGGCGGTCTCGGGGGTCAGAGGACCGGCAGAGGAGGCTGTATGAACGCTATCTCACCCCGCAGCGTTGTCAAAACCCGTACACCTGCACCTCGTTCAAGCCCCCGCCGATGCCCCAGTACTTGGTCACCACGACCCGGACGAAGGCGACCCCCGGCACGCCGCCGAAAGTCCGGGGCTTAACGAATCCGTGTTGCGGCGAGGAATGGACTACCGTCGCTTCGGCTGCTGGGCGTACTCGATGGCGTAGATCTCGATTTCCGGCCCGGGGACCGCGAGGAGTTTGTTGTCCGGAGAAATCGCCAGGGAGGCGGGAAGGAGGCCAAACGGGCTACTCGCCGCGCGAATCTCATTGACGACTTTGCCCGTAGACAGATCCCATACTCCGATGACGGGGGTACCTCCTCCCTCGAGTCTATCCCGATGGACGCCCGCCGCCACGAGGTACTTTCCATCCCTGGTATAGGTTAGGTCGCAAGTGCCCCAGTTGAACAGTCGGCCGGCAAGGATCTTCTTCCCGCTGCGCACGTCCCAAATGCCAACGACTGTCTTTCCGACGGTTGGGTCGAACGAGTGAGGCAGGTCGGGGTCATAGTAGTCTGCCGCAAAGGAACTGCCATCCGGAGCGTAGGCAAGAAAGTAGTTGCCGGGGCGGATCGGGCTAACGCCCGTGACGCGGCAAGTCTTGCCGTCAAAGACCAGAAGCGTCGGCGCATAGAGAACGTCGTTAACGTTGCCCGCGAAGTGCGAGCCGTCGGCCGTAAAGGCAGCCGAGCTACAGTATCCGGGATACGTCGGGGTCCGAAACCGACCGACGGGCACATGCTCTTTGAGCGATAGCGTCTCTTGAGTCTTGCGGTCGGTGTCCCAGACAATCAGACCGGACCCCGCGCAGCAGATGACACGTTTCCCGTCGGGGAAGGCGGCAAGCCCGGTGACCGACTTGTTTGCCTTCCCGCCAGCGTCCAGGGTCTCGAGCAGGTTGCCGGTCTGAACGTCCCAGAGGAAGACCTTGTTGCGTTTCCAGCACGCGGTGACGACGCGGTCGCCCCCGGACAGAAAGGCGATGGCGCCGACCCTTTCATCCGGGTCGTTCGTGTGCGCAAGGCGGTGCAGGAGCTTCCGACTTTGAAGGTCCCAGAGCGCGACCTCATTGGGCTGGCGGCCTTCTGCGCGACTTGCGGCGAGGATCCTGCCGTTGGGTGAGAACGCCACGAAAGAAAACGCCGCGCCACGTTGCCACCCGCGGCCGAGGGCGAAGAGCTTCTTGAATCGGATCGGAGGGTCCGCAGGGAGAGGTTCCGCCTGGTGATCGAGCGGCTTGACGCCGACCTCGGGGGGGAAGGGTTCAATGGTCACGGGCGCCGTTTGGCCAACATCCTCGTCCGCAGGGTCCCCGAAAGAGCACGCCCCGACGACTCCCGTCAGGGCGGTGACGCAGAGGCAAGAAAGGAAATGCCGGCCGCTCATGCTTCTCTCCCGTTGCCTGTGTGCAGAGGTTATTTCACCGCCCTATACGATTCGGCGTGCATCCTTCAATCTCCGGGGCCGATGCCGGCGGCGGGGCCCCCTTCCGGAGCGTACTGGCGGGGCACGAACTCCATGGTCAAGTCCGGCAACTTGGGGGCCAGCTCCTCCAGTCGCAATTTGACCTTGTCGTCCGGCCACCGCGCCATCGCCGCGTCGGCCTGCTTGACGAGTTGCCGGTACGCCGCCTGGCACGGCGGGCGCTCGATCTTCGCCCGCAGTGCGGCTACTTCGTCCGCCTTGAAGAAAAGCCCGACGCCGGGACGGGGCCCGCGAGCGGCGTCATCCGCTGCCGCCGGAAAGCTGCGACTTCCCTCGATTCCCCTCGCCGTGAAACTCTTGAATCCGAAGTCCGCGTTCGTTCCCATGCCCTCACGGCCGTCGCAGGCGAGGAACGTCCCGATGCCAGGATTGCCCGTCTTGAAAGTATCATCCTTAACCTGGGCTTTCTTGACGCCGTTGATGGAGACCGTGATGACGTTGCCGATGATCGACGCCTTCAGGGTGTCGCCGCTCTTGAGTCCAAAATCGGCGCCACCCATGTCGGCCAGATACGTGAATTTCCCGAGCGGGCCGTCCCATCGGACAATCTGCACGTACGACGAGCCGCCGGCAACGCACCTGGCGAAACACTCGTACCCCGTCGTGCGATGGGCCGAGCTCGTCCAGCGCAGAAGGATCTCGAGTTCCTGATGGCACCTGGAGCTGGGGTGTGCGATGGAGACTTCGCCCCAAGCCTCTTGATCGGGCGGAAATCCGGAGAGTATGGCATAGGAATCCCCGTACTTCTTAGCGCCGGTCTCCGTGCCGCTTTGAGTGCCGTAGGCAATGCCGCCGCTTTTCCTGATGCGAGTCCAATCGAGGCCGCTGTTAGACCACTTTCCGCCTTCAGAGAGAGGGTCTTCAGTGCCCTCGAATTTGGTGTTGTATGTCTGCGAAAAGCCGGCCGTAGATAGGGATGCCAACGCAGTCAAGGCAACAAACAGCCGCGTCAAGGAGGTCACTGCTCCACGCGCTTGTCGCAAGCCAAAGGACTTCCCAAACCATCCGGTTGTACTCATTGTTCCTCGACGTTGGTGATCTCGCGGCGGTAGTCTTCACGCAGATAGCAATAGACCAACGTGCTCACGGCATCCATGTCGGCATACACGCCGCCCCAAGTGCCGTGCTTGGACCTCTGGATGGCGAGCGTCGAATCCACGATCCGGCGACGTCGTTAATCCACGGCCGTCAACCATTCGGACTTCCACAACGGGTTGCCGCACGCGGGGCACTGCTCGCCGTTGTCCAGCACTTTGCCGTGGCACTCGCGGCAATCGGCTATCGCCGGCAGCAGGACCACCTGCTCCTTCCGCACCTTCGACGCGCTTGGACTGTCGCCAAAGCCGAGCGCCGTGACAATCCGCACGGACAAGGGAAACAGGTGGAACAGCACCAGCGGCGCTCGCCTCGATTCGGCCAGCACCCGGGCCAATACGGTCGAGAAGGCGAGCCACCGCCGCTCGGGCGTCTTGCCCAGGTAGTCGGCCACCCGCTCGTCGGCCCGGGGCTCCGCGGGCGACGGGCCGAGCCTGAGCCGGATAAGCCAACCCACGTACCAATCGCCCTCTGGGGCAAGGTAGCCAAAATCGCGCGCGGCCGCGGCGGATTCGGCGATCTGGTAGATCTCCGTCTCCGTCTTGGTCACGATCTCGGCCTTCCTTTCCGAGACCGGCATGAGCATCGAGTCTCTGCCAAGGATCCGCTCCACGTCCTCGTGCAGGCGCAGATAGAGCGATTTCCGCAAGACGCTCAGCCCGGCGCTCAGGCTGCTTATCGCGCGCAGCCCGTCGCCGCGGCCGGTCCGCCGCCCGAACTCTTCGGCAAGCTGCGCGTGTTCTGCTCCCGGTTCTTCCGGCTTCATGGTCGTCTCACCATTCCCACAGGATCGCGCTTCGCGCTGGCAAACGGGGCCTCCGGTGAGAGCATCCTATTCTCATCGCCGGGGCGGTGCAAGGGGGAGACAGGACGACTGGATGCGCGTCCAGATTGTGCGGTGCCGGGCGGGCCCCTACGATGGGGCCATGATCGCGCAGTACCCCGTATGGTATGGCGGGCCGCGATACGCTAGACTGATGACGTTTGACGGCAGGAGGGCCTCGTTGCGAGGCAGCGGTTGGTCCAAGGCAATACCCAGAGCGGAAGGAGAACCCATGTCGGAAGCATCCCCATCCGGCGCCCAACCCACCAGGGCCCCGGCGCCCGCGCCTCGGCCGGAAAAACCGAAGGAAGAGGCGCCCAGCCACATCTATCTGGTCTCGTACCCGAAGATCATATTCCTCTACCCGACGTTCCTCGCGTCCCTGGTCGCGGCGATCTGGCTGAGTTTCCTGGGGAGCCCGCCGGTCCCAACGAGCACGACGGCCGTGGCCATCAACACGGTGTTTCTGGTCGTCTTGGCGATCAACCTCGTGATCCTGGCCTTCGACTTTCCGCGGACCACGTCGCTGACGCTCTTCTTCCTGGTGGCCGCGATCGTCATGGGCCTTATCCTTTGGTTCAGGATCGATCCGCCCTTCTTCAAGGAGATCGGTTTGATTCTCGCTGCGTTTTGTCCGCTGGCCAACCCGACGTTCTATTGGACGATCGTGGGCATTCTGGCGGTGATCTTCCTCATCGTGATGATCGTGGTGCGGTTCGACTACTGGGAAGTCCGGGCCAACGAGCTTCTACACCATCACGGGTTTCTGGCCAACCTGGAGCGCATGTCCGCACCGAGTCTGCGGATCGACAAGGAGATCAGCGACGTCTTCGAGTACCTTCTGTTGCGCTCGGGGCGTCTCATCCTGCAGCCGAGCAACGAGCGCCGCGCGATCATCCTCGACAACGTGCCGTTCATCAAGAAGAAGGAAGAGGCCATCACGCGCATGCTGTCGGCGTTGCAGGTGCAGATTCGCCCGGAAGGCGCCGCGCACTAGCGCGTCGCGCTGTCCCCTGCGGATCGTACGCGTCTTGTAGGACGGATTGGCAATCCGTCCTACCTTCAGGATTTAGCCGCGGCGCCGTCCACCTCGATGCTCTGGATCACCACGGAGAACAGCGGCTCATACCGCTCGAACTGCGAGGCCAGGGCCGAGCACGTGAACACGTAAACCTGCGACTTCCCGGGGATCACCACCTGCCACTGGTGAATCGGGCCCTTCACGTCCTTCACGGTGAGATCCCAGTGGGCTGAAATCGCCTTCTTGCTCCCAATCTGGATCATTTCGGCACGGGCACCGGCCAGGGGCGTCCCAAGCTTGTCGAATGCGTCGGAGACGCCTTTGACGAACCGCTTGGCACCATCCTCATCGACCTGCGGAACAGAACCTGAGCCCACTGCGCAGTTGATGTTCTCGATAAAGTCATCCTCGACGGGGTTAAAGACCATTACGGGCAGCTTCGAGGGATCCAGGTCGCCCATCTTCTCGAAGTAACGCTTGACGTCGCGGGCCACGTCGGAACGCTCGTCCGCCGAGGCGACTTTCCATCCCGCGGGGTACTTCAAGGTGAACCCGCGCGGGTTGGCGTGCGCGAGCATCGCGGGGCGCCGAAGGTTCTCGACGTGAATAAAGCCCCTCAGCTCCTTGCCCCCCTTTCGCGTGCGCACCAAGACCCAGTCGTTCTGAACGTCCTCGACCACGAGCGCCGTATCGGCCGGTAGGGTCGCCAGGACGTTGTACTCGGACTGGACCTTCGTGTCATCGGACGAGGTGACCACCAGGTCTCCCTTGCGAATCGGCGCGGCGGACGCTTCGCCCGGGCAGGCCGCCAGCAGGAGACTCAGCCCGGCCAGCACCGCCCCTAGACGGGCGTGCGCAATTCCGGGAGGGCGAGGCTCCTGCCGAGCCGGACAGGACCGGTAAGTCTGCACCCTGGAACGCGGCTCGGCAGGAGCCTCGCCCTCCCAGACTCGTGGAACGCTGTTGAGACGCAGTGACGCGCGAGAAGACATCTTTGGCTCCATTGCTGCTTGGACTCGGCTGCTCATCGTTGCTTGAAGGCCCGTTGCACGGCAGCGCCCATCTGGTCGGGGCTCTCGGCCACGACAATTCCGGCGGACTTGAGGGCCGCGATTTTCTCCGCGGCGGTTCCCTTGCCGCCGGCGATGATCGCCCCCGCGTGACCCATGCGTTTGCCGGGTGGGGCAGTCCGGCCGGCGATGAACGCCGCCACCGGCTTGCGGAAGGACGCGGTAACGTACGCCGCCGCCTCTTCTTCCGCCGTGCCGCCGATCTCGCCGATCAGGAGCACGCCTTCGGTGGCCGGGTCGTCGTTGAACATCTTGAGGAGATCGACGAACGAAGTGCCCACGATCGAATCGCCGCCCAGGCCCACGCAGGTGGATTGCCCCAAGCCCAGCCGCGTCAATTGCCAGACGGCCTCGTACGTGAGCGTCCCGGAGCGGCTGATCAGGCCCACGGGCCCGCGGCGGTGGATGTAGCCGGGCATGATGCCGATCTTGCACTCTTCTGGAGTAATCACCCCGGGACAATTCGGGCCGACGAGGATCGAGCGGGAGCGGCGGATTACGTCGACAACCCGGACCATGTCGAGCACCGGGATGCCCTCGGTGATGGCGGCGATGAGGCGGATGCCGGCGTCGGCGGCCTCCAGAATTGCGTCCGCGGCAAAGGCGGGCGGGACGAAGATCATGGTGGCGTCGGCCCCGGTTTGCCGCACCGCCTCCTCGACGGTGTCGAAGACCGGCACGCCTTCAACCGTTTCCCCGCCTTTACCCGGCGTCACGCCGCCGACGACCTGCGTGCCGTAGTCCATACACTGGCGCGCGTGGAACCGCCCGGCATTGCCGGTGATGCCCTGGCACAGGACGCGAGTCTTCTGATTAACCAGGATGCTCATACCGAAGAATAAATGAGAAAGCCCCAATGACCAAGTCCCAATGACCAAGAGAAGACACGCTCGGCCCCCCTTGGCCATTGATCATTGGTCATTGGACATTGGTGTTTGGACGTTCTTCACTGCCTACTGCCTACTGCCGTCTGCCGTCTCCCTCGCTGCGGCAACGACCTTGCGTGCCGCGTCGGCCAAATCGTCGGCCGTGGTGATGTTCAGCCCGCTTTGGGCCAGGATCCGCCGCCCCTCCTCGACCTCCGTCCCTTCCAGGCGCACCACCAGCGGCACGCGGAAGCCGAGCGACCGGTACGCGGCCAGCAAGGCGCCGGCGATTATGGTGCAGCGCATGATGCCGCCAAAAATGTTCACCAACACCGCCCGCACGTTCGGGTCGTCCAGGAGGATGCGGAACGCCTCGGTGACCTGGTGGACGTTGGCCCCGCCGCCCACGTCGAGGAAATTTGCCGGCTGGCCGCCGTGGAACTGGATCAGGTCCATGGTGCTCATGGCCAGGCCGGCGCCGTTGACCAGGCAGCCGATGTTGCCGTCGAGCTTCACGTAGCTCAGGCCCTCTTGGGCGGCACGGACCTCCGCCGGCTCCTCTTCCGCCAGGTCCCGCAGGCCGATCGCATCCGGATGACGAAAAAGCGCATTGTCGTCGAAGTTCATCTTCGCGTCCAGCGCGAGGAGTTCGCCCTCGGCCGTGAGCACCAGCGGATTGATCTCCACGAGGCTGCAATCGCGCTGGACGAACACCCGGCACAGCGCCCGAATGAACTGCTCCGCGCGGCGCGTCACGGCCGCGGGCAGGCCGAGCCTCCGGGCCATCTTGCGGGCCTGGAAGCTCCGCAGCCCGGCGTCCGGGTGGAACGCCTCGCGGAAGATGGCCTCCGGGTGCTGGGCAGCGACCTGTTCGACGTCCATACCGCCGTGGACGGACGCGATCAGGACCGGCATCGCCGCGGCCCGATCGACTGCGATCCCGAGATACAGCTCGCGCGCCACGTCGCACGCCTGCTCGACGAGCACGCGGCGGACGACTCGGCCTTGGGGGCCGGTCTGCACGGTAACCAAGGTATGGCCGAGGAGGTTGGAGGCGGCCTCAGCGGCCTCTTGGGGCGAGCGCACGAGCTGGACGCCGTGCTGCTCGGGAATGTCCTGGATCGTCCCCTTGCCGCGGCCGCCGGCATGAATCTGGGCCTTAACCACGGCCACTGCGCCGCCTAAGGAGTGGAAGGCATTCACGACCGCTTGCGGCGTATCGGCCACGATCCCGCGGGGAACGGCCACGCCGGCGTCGCGAAGGACCTGCTTGGCTTGATATTCGTGGATCTTCACGCTTTGCACGCTCTACATTGGGATTTCGTGCCTGTTTCGTATTTTGGATTTCGTGCTTCGGGTTTCGCCACGGACGTTCCTTATCCTCCCCTTCCCTTTCTCCCCTTTCCTCCACCCGATAGTAGCTTCCTCATCTGCGGCCACGTGTGCGTATTGGCGACGTCTTCCGCGGTCAGTCCGCCGCGGCGGGCCTGGAGAACGCCGTATCGCATCGCGTCCAGGCCGCTCACGTTGTGGGCGTCCGTGGAGATCACGATCGGAATTCCGTGGCCCTTTGCAGCGGCGCACGCCACGTCGTCCAGGTCGAGCCGCATGGGGTGGGCATTGAGCTCCATCATCTTGCCATTCTCTCGCGCGGCCTTGAGGACCGCGTCGAGATCGACTTCATAGGCGTTGCGGCGGTTGAGCAGCCGGCCGGTGGGATGGGCGATGGCGGCAACGTGCGGATTCTCCAGGGCCCCCACGATCCGTGCGGTGATCCGCTCCCGCGACTGGTTCTGCCCGTAATGGACACTTGCGACCACCCAATCGGCCCGGGCGAGCACCTCGTCGGGCAGATCCAACCCTCCGGCCTCGAGAATGTCCACTTCCACGCCCTTGAGCACGGTGAAGCCCTTGAGCCGCTTGTTGAGCCGGTCGATCTCCTCCCACTCCTCAAGGAGCCGCTCGGACGTGAGCCCGTTGGCGATGGTGGCCCGCTTGGAGTGGTCGGTAATCGCGAGATACTTCAGCCCGCGCTTCTTGGCCGCCTCGACCATCTCTTCGATCGTCGCCAGTCCATCCGACCAGGTGCTGTGGGCGTGCAGGTCGCCGCGGATGTCGTCCGGCTCAATGAGTCTCGGCAGTTGCCCTTTGGCAGCCGAATCGAACTCGCTCCGCGCTTCGCGCAGCTCGGGCGGGATCCAGGGCAAGTCCACCGAGGCGTACACCTCTTCTTCCGTGCGCCCGGCGACCTGTTTCTCGCCGCGGAAGACCCCGTACTCGTTGATCTTCAGCCCCCGGCTCTTGGCCATGCCGCGGAGCACCACGTTGTGGGCTTTCGAGCCCGTGAAGTATTGCAGGGCCGCCCCAAACGATTCTGCCGGCACCACGCGCAGGTCCACCTGGAGCTTGCTTTGCAGGCGGACGGCCATTTTGGTGTCGCCGCGGGCGAGCTGTTCGGCCACGCTGGGGAAGGCGGCGAAGCAGTCCATGGCTTTGGCCGCGTCCTTGGCAACCACGAGAATGTCCAGATCGCCGACCGTGTCCTTGCCGCGGCGATAGCTGCCGGCAATCTCCATCTCGCGGATCGCACCGCACGTGGAAAGATGCCCGCGCAGGGCCTGGGCAATCTGGTCGGCGTCGGCCCAGTACACGCGTTCCTGCGCCTGAACCGCGATGTCCAAGCCGGCGAGAATGCCGGCTTCGGTCTTTTCGCCAAAGCCCTTCAACTCGCGGACCCGGTGCGACTGGCAGGCTTCCCGCAGGTCATCCAAGGTGGCGACGCCCAGCTCGTGGTAGAGCGCCGCGGCCCGCTTGGGGCCCAGCCCAGGCACGCGGAGCATCGCCAGGACGCTCTCCGGCGTCCGCGAGAGAAGTTCCTCCAGAAGCGGGAGCGAGCCCGTCCGCACCAGCGTGGCCACCTTCTCCGCCAGGTCCTTGCCGATGCCGGGCAGATCCGTCAGCGGCCGGTCCCCGGCATCCAGGAAGTTCTCCACCGGCTCGGCGAGATCGCGGATCGCCCGGGCGCCGTTGCGGTACGCACGGACGCGGAACGGATTGCCCCCCTCGAACTCCACAAGGTCGGCGATCTGCTCGAAAACGGCGGCGATCTTGGCGTTGGTCATGGGGGAAGGGTTCGGGGTTCGGGGGTTCGTGACTGCCTACTGCCTTCTGCCTACTGCCTACTGCCTTCTGCCTACTGCCTGCTGCCTACTGCCTGCTGCCTGCTGCCTCACACGTGCAACTCCACAATGTCCTTGTCGTGCAAAACGTGGTCGCCCTTCACCGTGGTGCCGTCGTGGACCGCGGTCCCCCAGACCCGGGCAAACTTGAGGTTGTCCAGGAAGTCCTTGTGGACTTGCCCGGCCATGTCCAGCACGGTGCCGCCGCGGCGGAGCGTGAAGGGGCGCCGGAGGTCCGGCTCTTTGGAGGCCGGGAGCTTGGAGTAGACGCGGACCACGTCCATCGCCTGGTAGATTGCGTCCCGCAAGGCCTCCAGTCCGGTCCCTTTCTCCGCCGAGATCACGTACTCGAGGAGATCGAGCGGGCAGAGTTCGTGAAAGAGCTTCAGCCGCTCGGCGGCCTCCGGAAGGTCGATCTTGTTGGGGACCACGAAGGTCCGGGTGTACGATACGCCGATGTCTTCCTCGTCCAAGAGCGATGTCTTGCCGAGCCGGGTCTTGCCGCCCTGGAAGCGTTCCAGGACCTCTTGGCACTGCTCGACGCCCGAGTCGCTCCCCAAGTCCGCCATCAGGAGCACGAGTTCCGACCCGCGCACAATCCCCTGCACGTAGGACTCCATGTAGTCGGCGGTGATCGGGGGCGTGTCGACCAGTTGCACGAAGACGTCCTGCCAGGGCATCATCCCCGGCATGGGGGTATGAGTCGTGAACGGGTACGGCGCGACCTCGGGGTTGGCCCGCGTGTAACGCTTCAGCAGCAGGCTCTTCCCGGCGTTCGGACCGCCTAGAATGACCGCCGTGCCGGCCCCTTGGCGAGGAATGCGGACTCCCCGCGTCTTCTTGCCGGCCCGCTTCTCGGCCAAGAGTTCCTTCTTGGCCTTGCTGATCTTGGCCTTGATGTCGGCCTGGAGTTTGTCGGTCCCCTTGTGCTTGGGGATTTCGGCAAGCATCACCTGGAGCCACTGCAGTTCCTCTTCCACCGACGTGGCGCGACGGTACTCCTCCTCGGCCTTCAAGTACTGGGCGGTCAGGTTCGCTGGCATAAGACCCAATCGTCCCGTTCGACTAGCGGACGATATAGTCTACCGGACGGGCCAAGGTGGGGGTAGCTCCATCCAGGAGGACAGACATTCTTGTCTGTCCTGCTATCATCGAGGCGACAGGCAGGAATGCCTGTCCTCCTACGGTCGAGCCGACAGGCAGGAATGCCTATCCTCCTAGGCGGTGGCAGGCTGGACGCTGGCCCTACGTCACTTCACCGGTTCCCAGCCAACCGTGCTGCGGCGGACAGTGATCCGGGGGGCACCCTCCGAAACGGGGGTGGCCGGCGACGCGTACGATGCCTGCCGGACCGGGCGGAAAGTCGTCCGATCATTGGGGGCCTTCAAGAGCGGGACCTTCGGTAGCGTGATCCCAGATTCCTGCGGTGCGACGGGGCTCAGCCGCGTCTGGGGCCAGGGGAGGCTTACCCCGCTGGAACCCTGCGCAGCCGATCCCGACGGCGCCGCAGCAGACGTCGCAGGCCGAGATTGCTGCGGGCCGGGGGCGAAGGTCGAAGGTCGGCCGCCGCCGGGATACGTGCCCGGCACCGGCGAAAGTGCGGAGGGCCCAAGCGATGGCGCCGGCATTCCGGCAATAGGCGAGGCCGGCGTCGAAGAGGGGAGCACCGGCATAGGGGCAATCGTCGAGGCAACCCCAACGCTGGAGGCACAACCGGAACATGCCGGCGCGGCCACCGCTCCGGAAGCGCCGTATCCGCCAGTCCAAGTCCTCGTCGGGCAGCACGGATTCGAGTAGACCACGCGATACGTCGTGTAGGGCACCATCATCGCCCGATACGCGTAGGTCGTCACCGGGCGGAAGCTCACCCTCGGGCAGCCCGTGCAAGGATCGTAGCACGTGACCGGCGTGCAACTCGTTACCGGCATCGGGCGGTACACCGTCCGGTAACAGGTCTGCGGCACGTAGGAGCAGGTGGTCGGCATGGCCGCGGCGACGGCCGGAACGCCCATGACCACGGGTGGCGCGATGGCCGCGGGGGCGGCAACCGCGGGCCTGCCGGAGAACGGCGGGACGTAGGTGGTGGTCGCCGTCTGTTGTTTCTTCGACCAAGGGCACAGCCAATCGAATATCGCATGGCTCTTGGCGGGAAAGCCCGCGAGCACCACCGCCATCCCACAGAGAACCGCCGCGGTACGCGTTTTCGAACAAGACATTTCGCCGCTCCGCTCGGGCCGATAACGGGTGTCACGATTTTTTGGGGACTGCCGGTTGCGCCGGCGCGGGGGCCAGCGGCCCAGGTCCGTGCCCGCGCTTCAAATCAAGCAAGCATACCCCGCGGTTCCCGGCAGTGCGCCCGGCGGGTGCAAGAACGCTACAAGGCCGGGCGAACGGGCCGGCGCCGTTCGTACAAGTCGTACAAATCGAAGAGGACTTCCCGGAGGTTTCCCTGCTGTACCTCGAATCGTTGCTTTACGTCCTCGGGGCTGATGAGGAGCTTCTGATCGCCTAGCAGGGACTCGACGATCTCTTGGGCCAGTGGGAGATCGACGGAAGTGCAGAGAAGGTCGGGCATTCCAAGCGATCGATGGGTGGTCACCAGGAGCCCAAGTCCGCGACGGCGGCAGAACCATTTGAGCAACCACCGGTTCCACGGGGCGAGTTGCTCGCAGCCATCGACGATCACCGCGGTGGACCGGCTGAGTCCGGCCCGCTGGGTCCAGTTCTTCGGCAACCGGCGCTGTCGGTCGTGCAGTTCCATGAGCACGACCTGCCGGCCCGCCCTTTCGATGGCCGGAATCAAGGCCGCCACCAGGGCCGATTTGCCGCTTCCGTGGGAGCCGAGGATCTGGCCCCGCCACCCGTTCCGGGAGAGCCGCTCGACCAGCAATTCGGCGCTCATCCCGGGCGGAAATCGGTACGGGATGCCGCCGGGCCGCGTAAAGCGCGTCGAGAAGGGATTGGACTTGCCCGAGGGATCGTGGGCCCGGCTCACGGCACGGTCGCCTCAGCCGCGGGGAGGGGGCGGTCGTCGCCAGGCGGGTGGCCGTTCCCTGGGGAAGCGGGCCGTTCTGGTCCGGCCGCTTGGGAGCCTTCGTTGGAGGATACACCCTCCTCGCTGCGCCGAGCGCGGGCCCAGAACGTGGCCGAGCGGGGCGGCAACACCTCTCCGAGCCGAAACGGAACCTCCCCAAGCACTTCCCGTCCCCGCGTCAGGAACACGCGGACCCGCACGCACCAGCGGATCTTTATGAGCACCCCGCGGTAGCTCAGCGGGCTGTTGGGCAGGACGGTGCTGAATCTTCCCGGACGCCGCGGATCGATCTGGTCCCCGTTCTCGACCGAGAGGCGGTGGAAGTCGTGGACCGCCAGGTCTTCGTCCCCTTTGCCTTCGGTGTGCCAGAGCACCGACACCTCGACGGCCTTGATCTCCTCCAAGGCGATCCCCTCCATCCGGTACTCGCCCGAGAAGGTCTCGCCCGGGTGGTAGACGCGGCCGTTGCCGTCGAGGCGGATCCTTACTAGTGGCTCCTTCATGACTTGCTTATCCCATGCCCGTTCGGGCAGACGATCACCGGAAACGAGCGCTCGAAATTGGGCCAGCCAGCGACCTCCCCGCGGACGATGAACTTCCAGTTGACTTCGTTGTGCTCGGCCTTGAACGAGTGCATGGCCCCGCAGGGGACCTCAGCCGCAAAGCGCGCGGCCAAAGGCATGCCGTGCTGCACCTCCAGTTGATCGCGGCGGAACACGGACTGCTGAAAGACGCGATGGCTCTCCGTGCGCGTGTTCGTCCCGTGCCGGTACGTAGCTTCCTCGTCGCAGACCAAAAGGACTTCAAGCCAGTTCATCCGCAGCAGCCCCGTTTGCGACAGGTACACGTCGCACTTGCCGCCAGGATACAACGGCTGGTCCGATATTTCCAGGAGCGTGGGGCCGATCGCGGTGGCCAGCACCAACTGCCGGACAAAGACCACGATCAGGCCGATGCCGATCGCCAGGAAGGGGATCAAGAACAGGATCATGATCCAGTCGGGGTGGCCCTCCCACACGCTGTTGACGGCCACGACCGCAAACAGGGAAACCAGTCCATTCCACGGGAGGCACGCGGCCAGCCACAGGCCGAGGGTCCACGCCGGGGAGCCGGCCATGGGCAGTCGATACGCCAGCTCGGTCCCGGGGCTGTCGGTGATCTGGTCGGCCGGGGGGACGTGGGGAAAGGGGGAGCGGGTAGTGGCGGTCTTTTCCGACAGGTCTCGCGATGCACTGCGCGTGACCCGCGCGGCCCGCCGCTCCGCCGATTTTCCCAGGCTCAGAACGGTGTAGATGAGACCGCCGCCCCCGATCAGCAGGAACGAGATCGGCACGGAGAGCGTCAGCCAGAGCCACCAGGTGTAGCCTCGGGCGAGGACCGCCACGTCGGGATCGACTGGGTCATACCAGCAAGGGTACCGGCCGCCCTCGGCAAAGCGGCCGGGGCCCTCCTGCTGATCCGGCCCACCGCTGTCCGACGCGCTGGCGGTCCGCGTCCAAGCGAGGTGGGGCTTTCCGCTCACGGAGTATTCGATCTGCGCTTCGCCCCCGCGCGTCTGGAGGACCGTACACTGGGACTCGACAAAGGCGTGATTGACGCGCCACTCCGGGATCACCTGGGTGGCGAGGATGAACACCAAGCCCACGCAGCCCAAGAGGAAGAAGACGGCAAAGAACAGACCTTCTCCGAGACTGCCGAACCGCTTGGAGCCGGTCCAGCGGTTGCCCCGCTTCTTCTCGTACAAGCGAAAACTACGGGCCACTTCGCCTCGACCTTCGGCAGAAGCCGATTCCCTCCAACGCCTTGTACACCTCCTCCAGCGTCTTCTCGCCGAAATTGGAGATGCTCAAGAGTTCGTCGGGGGTGGAATTCAGGAGGTCTTCGACGGTGAAGATTCCTTTCTCCTCCAGGCAGTTGGTGGTGCGTACCGATAGGCCGATCTCGGCCGTGCTCATCTCGAGCTTCTGCCTGAGGTCCCTAGCGTCGTTGTCAACCGTGCTCAGGGGAATCCGTGTACTCATTGGGCTCCCTCCCTCAAACCGAAATTCCGTTTCGTGGTGACGAGCCGCTGTGGCGACGGGCGAGCCCCGTCGCTCACGCAAAAGTATACCATTTCGCCCGATTCTGCCTAGACCCCCTCGAACGGCTAGGCTTCGGGCATTCCTACCCACCGTAGGAGGATGGGCATTCTTGCCTGTCGTAGGAGGGCGGGCATTCTTGCCTGTCGCAGGAGGACAGGCATTTTTGCCTGCCCGACCATTGGCAGACTCGAATGTCTGCCCTCCGCGACTGGAAATCCGTATATTGATTACTACGAACCGGGCGACCGGATCTGGGCGCAAGACGCGGGCCGCCAGGGAAACTCTTCCTGCAAGGAAACGGGTTCAGTGGATCTGCTGCAAGGGCTTACGCCGGCGCAACGGGAGGCGGTACAACACGTTGAGGGGCCGCTGCTCATCCTGGCTGGGCCGGGTAGTGGAAAGACCCGGGTGGTCACCCACCGCATTGCGTATCTCCTTTCGGCGGGGGTGGGCGCGGATCAGGTCCTGGCGCTGACTTTCACGAACAAAGCGGCCGACGAGATGCGAGGCCGCCTCCACGACCTCGCCCCCGACCGGCCCGTGTGGGTGGGCACATACCACCGCTTCTGCGCAAGATTGCTCCGGCGGTATGCCTCTTTGGTGGGGTTGCAGGAGAACTACACGATTTACGACGCCGAGGATAGCGCCCGGACGCTCCGGCAAGTGATGGGCCGGCTCCGCATCGTTGCCGTGCAGTTCACCCCGGAGGCGATCGGATCGGCGATCAGTTGGGCCAAGAGCAAGTTGATCGGTCCCGAGCAATACCAACCGCGGCCGGGCCACCCGCTGGGGGCCCTCGTCAAGCGGGTCTATCCGGCCTATCAGACCCAATTGGCGCGGTGCAACGCCGCGGACTTCGACGACCTGTTGCTCCACGCGGTGAACTTGCTCCGCGACAACCCCGAGGTCCGCGCCGAGTTGGACCAGCGATACCGCTTCGTCCTCGTGGACGAATACCAGGACACGAACCTTGCCCAATACGCCTTGGCCCGGGCCCTCTCGATCGACTATCCCAACCTGGCGGTCACGGGCGACCCCGACCAGTCGATCTACGGATGGCGGGGGGCCAATCTGAACAACATCCTTGAGTTCGAGAAGGATTATCCCAGCGTCCGTGTGGTGCGATTGGAGCAGAACTACCGCAGCACCAAGTGCATCCTCCGCGTGGCCGCCGAGCTGATTGCCCACAACGTCAAGCGGAAACAGAAGGCCCTCTTCACCGAAAACGGCGAGGGGGTTCCCGTGCGCCTGGTCGCCTATGCCACGCAGAAGGACGAGGCCCAGGGCGTCGCCGCGCGGATCGTCGAGGAGATCCGCGCCGGCCGGCGCCGTCCCCGGGACTTCGCGGTGTTCTATCGCGTCAACGCCTTGTCCCGGGCGCTGGAACTGGCCCTGCGCGAGCAAGCAGTCGCTTACCAACTCGTCAACGGCGTCGAGTTCTACCAGCGCAAGGAGATCAAGGACGTCCTGGCGTATCTGCGGCTGATCAACAATCCGCGGGACGACGTGGCCTTGCTCCGGGTCATCAATGCACCCCCGCGGGGCATCGGCAAGAAGACGATCGAGCGGCTCTCCGACCATGCGGCACGACTCGGTCTGCCGCTCATGGACGCGCTGGCCGATTTCGGCGGCCTGCAAACGCCGGGGCGATCGGGCAGAGAGGAATGTCCGTCCTCGTCCGGCAGACAGGAATGTCTGCCCTCCTCTGCCAGACAGGAATGTCCGCCCTCCTCGGGTGCGGCGGGAAAGCTGCGCAAGTGCGCGGAGTTGTTCGAGACGCTTGCCGCCCTTGCCGGCGCGCCGGTGGAAGAGATCGTGGGGACCGTGCTGGTCGAGACCGGATACAAGGGGCAGTTCGAAGGCTCCGCCAGCGAAGAGGACCAAGACCGGCTGGCCAACCTCGAGGAACTGCTCACCGTGGCCCGGGAGTTCGACGAGCGCCATCGCGGCGGGCAGGTGCTGGAGCAGTTCCTGGAAGAGACCAGCCTCACCGGCGAGACCGACGACTGGCAATCCGAGAGCGACCGAGTGACCCTGATGACCCTTCACGCCTCCAAGGGCTTGGAATTCCCGGTGGTCTTCTTGGTGGCCGTCGAGGCGGGGCTCTTGCCGCACGAGCGGAGCGCCGGTCAGTTCGATGAGGTCGAGGAGGAGCGGCGCCTGATGTTCGTCGGCATCACCCGGGCCAAGGAGGAACTTCAGCTCAGTCTGGCCCGCTACCGTGACTTCCGCGGCCGGCGGAAGATGGCGATTCCCAGCCCGTTTCTCATGGAGTTGCCGCGCGGGGAGATGGAAGTCATTGCGCAGGAGACGGAGGTGCCGGAGCCCTTCGGGGCCGAGATCGTGGAAGACCAGTGGACGTCGGCGGCGACGGTCGAAACCGTGCCCCGAAAGCCGATTGCGGTCGCGCCCATGATGACCGCCGCAGAACTGGTCGGCGGAGGTACGCCTCAGGCCATTTCCCCCGACGATTTCTATCAAGGGATGGTGGTCCTTCACCCCGAGAACGGGCTGGGAAAGATCGTCGCCTTGAGCGGGAGCGGCCGCTCGCGGGTCGCCACGGTCGACTTCGCCGCCCCGGCGCGGCGGCTGAAGTTTGTGATCGCGAAGAGCCCGCTACGGCCGCTGGGGGGAAATGTCCCAGGCTAGTGAGCCTTCAGGTTGATTGCGATGCAACATTCGAGGATGATGCGTCCGCCTTCGACGAGAGAGGAGATCGAATCATGTCAAGAGAACCGAGGAAGGATGGACCGGCAGGTTTCAGGTAGACGCGAGCGATTGCAGGCCCGTCAAACTCCCGAACGGGGATGCAATACCCACCACGTGCCTCGTTGTGGGCGAGTTCGATCTCCTGGCGGTGAACCTGTTCGACTTTGGGGAACAGTGGCGATTCGCCTTCGCGAAGAACGCCGATCTGCCACGTTCGCCGTCCAAGAAGTACACCCCAGAGCAGCGGGCGTACGTCCTGCAAACGACGCCCAAGATTTCCTGGCCCCTGAAGCCGCCGTTCCGCGACGAGCCGTTCTCGTTGCTGGACGAGATGCTTTTAGAATCGCATTGACTGCCGCGACTTGCCCTTGGGAATCTTCACAAATACAAGGAAATACGAGTGGTTCTTGCGGGCGTGTGATTGCTTCTTGAGTCTGCTGATTCCGGGCCGGTTCGCTCTGACGAGGACAAAGAGGTCCTTCGTGTAGAAACCGATCGACTCGTACTCACTGATGATCTCGACGTGCGTTAACCTCTGTCGGTTAGCGCTTACCTCGTCCTGACACTTCACGATGAGGACGCCGTTTTCCTTCAGGACACGATGGGCCTCGCGCCCCGCCTTGAAGTACATGTCAACGACGGCACTGTGATACTTTGGCCCGTCGGTCGTCTTCTGACCGTTGGAGTAATGCTCCCGAAATGCCTTGTGGGTTCCGGCGCCAGCAAGGTGATCCTCGGATCGCCTGTACAGACCCTCCATGTAGGGGGGGTCAAGTACTACGCAGTCGAGCGAGGCATCCCCATAGGGCAGATGCCGACAGTCTACGCCGGTCGCCAGGTCGCTGGCGTGAAGGATGTAGTCTCCCGGTTTAACGTTCTTCCAGAAGACGCCCTTGCCATACGTCACGTCTGCAATTTCCGCTCCGCGCGGGACGTGTAAGGCCAGGATCTGCGGAAACAGATCGGCGTTGTCGCCGACGTGAGCGGTCATCACAACGTCGGTGGTGGCCACACCGCCGGCAACTCGCTTGCGGCGTGTGTCTGCTGGTAACAGTGAACGTTGTCCACTCATGGGGTGCCCTCGATTATCGCGTCGAGGTCGCAGATTCCGCTAACAGGTGGCAATCTCGCGGACCCACCGGATTCTGACCGCCCGGAGGAACCGCGTCAAGGGAAGTCCGGCGACACAAGAAGCCCGGTGACAGGATCCTGGCGGCCGACATCGGTAGAGAGCAGCAGCCGTCGTCTGTTCCCCGGCTTGGCGAGTTCGGGCCGGCTACCCCATTCTTCTGACAGGAAATCCTGTCGCACCCCCACTCGGCGGCCGCTTGACATAGAGCGTCGAATCAACGATGATAATAGGTGGAAGTGCTTGTCTGGAAAGTGTTTTCGGCAATTCCTTGCGGTTGGCCGGCCCGGGTGCTTTGATGTCACGTGCAGCGATCTTCGAGGCCAGCGTCCGCTACTTCCTGGAGCCCATTGCCCCGCTCCTGGAGGACGAATCGATTACCGAGATCATGGTCAACGGCCACCAGGAGGTGTACATCGAGCGGCGAGGCCGGCTGGAGCACACGGGCCTGCGGTTTTCGAGCGAAGACGCCCTCCTGTCGGCCATCCACAATGTGGCCCAGTGGGTTGGCCGGGAGATTTCCGAAGAGCACCCGGTGCTCGATGCCCGGCTGCCGAATGGCTCGCGCGTCCACGCCGTGATTCCGCCCGCGGCCCGGGGCGGGACCTATCTGACCATCCGCAAGTTCTCTCGCGAGGCCCTGACGCTGGACGACTTCGTCCGCTTCAACAGCCTCTCCGAGATCGCCCGGGAATTCCTGGAAATCTGCGTCCGGCTCCGCAAGAACGTGCTGATCTCGGGCGGCACGGGCACGGGGAAGACGGCCCTGCTGGGGGCCCTTTCTCACGCGATTCCCGAGCAAGAGCGGATCGTGGTGATCGAGGACACGTCGGAGCTGCGGCTGATCCAGTCCCATTGCCTCTATCTGGAGGCCAGACACGCGGACGCGGCCGGCCGCGGGGCGATCGACCTCCGCCAGTTGTTCGTCAATTCGCTCCGCATGAGGCCCGATCGGATCATCGTGGGCGAGGTCCGCGGCGGCGAGGCCCTGGACATGATCCAGTCGATGATCAGCGGCCATTCCGGGAGCCTTTCCACGATCCACGCCGAAAGCGCCCGGGATGCGCTGCTGCGGCTGGAGACCCTCTCGCTGATGTCGGACGTGGTGATCCCGGTCTATGTGGCCCGGGCCCAGGTGGTCTCCGCGATCCACCTGATAGTGCAAATTGCCAGGTTTACCGAGGACGGCTCGCGCAAGGTCACGCGGATCACTGAGTGTCGGGGATTGGATGCGGGCAACCAATACGTGTTGGCGGATTTGTTTGTGTCCCGGCTTCGAGGCAGGACGCCGGATGGGATGTTGATTGCGGACTTGGCGCCCACGGGCGAGAAACCAACGTTTGCCAGGGAGCCGCATGACCAGGGGATCGCGCATTGGGTTCGGCTGAGCGAGGCCTGCTGGACGAAGTAAGAGCGGGGGCCGTGAATATGGGACGTTGGACGAGATCGGATGCGAAGACTTCCGAGGTCTCCAGCGTGTTCCTGGTTCCCACGCTCCGCGTGGGAACCCCTTGCGATGCCTTGCGCGGGCAGGGGCGACGCGGAGCGTCGCGGAGAGTGCGCTCCCACGGCGGACCGAGGGAACGAGGAGGAAGGCCGCGGGTTCGCCGCCGCAGGGGGGCGAGGAGGGCGGGAGTCAGTTCGCTGGACTACGTTCTGGTTCTGGGCGTGATTTTGCCGATGGTGGCGGCTATCATGGGGTACGGGCGCCGGGCGATGCAATTGGCGTACGAGATGGTGTGCGTGCTGGTGTCCTGGCCGTTCTTGTAGGCCGCTCGTAGGACGGAATTGCATTCCGTCGCCAGGGCCCTGGACGGAATGGAATTCCGTCCTACGGACAACGACCGGGACGGAATGGAATTCCGTCCTACAGAAGGCGAGTTCAACCGGCTGCGAGGCCGAATCGGTACGAGAGGAACTTGGTGAAGAGGACCTGCTTATGAAGAAGTCGCGGTGGTTTGGGCTTTTCAAGAGACTGCACGAGGACCAGCAGGGCGCCGTGAGCTTGGAGACGATTCTGATCATTGGGGCCATCGCCCTGCCGTGCCTGGTGTTCCTCATCAAGTACGGCTGGCCGGTGATCCGCAACATGTTCCAGACCCAACTCCAGGACATGGACCAGTCCGTCAAGAGTGAGTTCCAATGAGCTGATCGCGTCGCTGCGGACCGCTTATGATTGCCACCGCCCTGCTGCTGGGGCTCCTGGCCGTCGCCACGGCAACGGATCTCCTGCGGCACCGGATCTACAACTGGACTACCTATCCCGGAATCCTGGCCGCATGGGCCATCAATGCACTCGGGACGGTCTGGTGGGCCGTCGCGGGGACCCAAGGCGGCGAGGGGGAGTTGGAGCACGGGCAGACGTGGTTGGCGGGCGTGGCGACCGGTCCCACAACGATCTACGACTGGCTCGGCTGCGTCGGCTTGGCGAGCAGTCTTTTGGGCTGCTTGGTGTGCTTTGCGGTGATGCTGGTTTGTTTTGTCCTTTTCCGAGTAGGAGGTGGAGACGTAAAACTGATCGCCTTGCTTGGGGCCTTCCTCGGGGTGGACGGGGGGCTGCGGGCGATGCTTTGGACGTTCGTGCTCGGCGGGTGTACCGGGCTGATCGTCCTGGTTTGGCGCGTAGGGCCGTTGCGGCTTGCGGCAGCGGCAATGCGATACCTGTCGTGGGTGATTCGCCTCGGCCGCGTGAGTCCGCTCAGCCCCGAGCAGCGGGCACAGCTTCAGCCGCCGCTGTTCCTGGCCCCGAGTGCCTTGGTGGCGGCGGTGATCGTCGTGTTCGGGCTGATGGAGCGGTGGGGCGTGGGGGCTGGGTTTTGAGGGCAACGCGTGGGGCAGGTTGGCAACCTGCCCCACAACGGGGCGCAAAGAAGAGGCTTCTGTAGGGGGAGGCATCCGGATGGGTCGCGCGGTTCTCCAAAGCTGCTGGCCCTGGATCGCATGGTGGATCGGGTCCTGCGGCCTGCTGTGGCTCTTGGCCCGCGCCGGCAGGGCGAGACTCCGGTGGGGCCGGCTGCGCCGCTTGCACGGCGATCAGAGGGGCACGGCGCAGAGTCTCAGCTTCGTGCTCGTGCTGCCGTTGTTCATCTTCGTCATCATGTTCATCGTGCAGGTCAGCCAGTTGTGGATTGCCGAAATGGTGGTCCACTATTCGGCTTTTGCCGGGGCGCGGGCGGCCTCGGTCTGGATTCCGGCCCGCTTGGCCGGCGGCGCGGAAACGGAGAACTGCGTTGCGGCCTACGCGCTGGCCGCCGAGAGCCCCGATCAGCCGCCGCCGATCACTGATCCCACCGACCCCGGTTTTGGCCCGGCCCAGAACGCCGCCAGCGGAGATTACTACGGGATCGCGGAAACGGGCCAGAAGTATGAGAAGATACGCTCGGCGGTGGTCCTGGCGCTGCTTCCCATCTCGCCTTCCCGCGACCTGGGGTTCGATCCTCCCGGCAGCGCGATGACAACCTGGGGGATCCTCGATCGGGCCTTCCAGGCCGTGGCCCCGAATCCCGCCAGCGGCTCGGGGGCCATCACCCGCCGCCTGCGGAACAAGCTGGCCTACGCCGCCAACAACACTGAGGTCGAGGTCCGTTTCTTCCACTCCCGGGCCGAGCCGTACCTGGCGAACTGGAGGTTCCTCGACCCATACCGCTTTCACCCGGGAGACGAGCTCTACGAGTACCGCGAGAACGAGCTCGGCTGGCAGGACCACGTCACCATGACGGTTCACTACAATCTGGCCTTGCTCCCCGGGCCGGGAAGGCTCCTGTTCCGGACGAGGCAGCGAGATACGGGGCCGCAGGCCATCTCGCCGCAAACCGGCGGACGGGCCGGCGCGTCGCTTGCCTACTACGTCTATCCGCTGGTCGGCTCGTTCACAACCGGCCGCCAATCCGCCACTTTGGGCATCGAAGGCGAGAAATCGGTGCTGCCGTATGTCTACTCGAGCTTCTGAAAACTGCTTAGGCTCGGACAAAATGGGGACGGGCACCTCGCTGGCGATGCGTTTGCACCGCAGCGAGCACGGGACGATCAGCATCCTGACGGTGTTCGCGGTGCTGCTCTTGGCCATGCTCTTGGGCATGGTGATGAACGTCGGGCACCATGTGGATGGCAAAATCCGCGTGCAGAACGCGGCCGACGCGACGGCGTACTCCGGAGCCGTCGTCGTCGCGCGGGGGCTCAACACGCTGGCCTTCACCAACCATCTCCTCTCGGACGTCTTCGCCCTGACCGCGTTTATGCGCGAGGCCCGCGACCGCAATTCCGAACAGTACGTCCCCTCGATCCTGGCCGCCTGGAACAAGCTCGGGCCGGTCTTTGCGGGGTCGGGCTTTCCGAAGTTTGAGCGGCTGGGGGCGGCGATTCCCATGAAGACGCCCATGGAACAGGAACTGGTCCGCTCGTTCAGCGAGTGGGGCGCCGCTGCCAGCGAGCAAATCCTCCCGCTCTTAGAGGAGATTCTGCGGCAGGAGATGATTCCGCAGTTTCAACGGGCGGTGGTCCAAGTCTATCCCGACATCGCGCAGATGGCGGCCAACGAAGTCGCCCGGCGCAACGGCGAGCCCTCGCGCGGCCGGGGCACCATGGTGGGCGTGTTGTGGCGCAGTGACGCGATGCCGGTCGGCGGCCCGAACGAGGCCGTCATGGGGACCCTGCCGGTCGTCGATCCCGCGGCAGACTGCGCCTGCGCGGACGGCGGACGGTACCTCAACACGGCCAAGGCCCAGCGCAAGCGGCTCGCCGAGAGTTACCTCCGCCAATGGAACGACCAGGCCCTGTTGATCTTCGACCGTGAAGCGAAGATGTGCCAGTTCGGCTCCCTGTGGCGGGAGTTCACCTGTGGCTACCTGAAGAAGCTGCTGGAAGAGGAGTATCCCCGGTCCAACCTGCCGCACGTGCTGGCCCGTGAGTGGACGGACCCTCGGTTCTTCGACCTGGACTGGGTGGAGCTGCCCGAGATCCGGGACCACCTGGAGCGCCACTTCACGTTCTTGGGGGTGGTCTACTGGCACCGGGAGCCGGACTTCTTCCCCGTGCTCTTCCGGAATCCGACCGATTGCGACGCGGTGGCCTACGCCGAGGTCCGGGTGTTCATCCCGCACCCGCGCCTGGAGTACCAGCGGATCGATCCGCACGGCGGTCCCGGGGATATCGACCTCGGCGGCATCCCTGGGGATTTCCCTACGCTGCCGCCGGATACGCCGGCCGTGCCGCCCGATCCGAATCAGCCCGCCGTATGGACCGTCGGGCGCCAGCCCGTCCCCACGGACTGGACGCTGGTCAACCAGAATTGGACCGCTCAGCTCGTGCCGGTGACGATGGCCAGTCTCCCGACGATCCTGCAAACGGCCCCGCCGGTCTCTGGATTCGACTTCCGCCTGCCCAACCTGGGCGGGCTTTCGGCGGAGGAGATTCAGCAGATCAGCATTCACTGAACGAGCGCGCGAACCCGGCGAAACGAAACCTATTGGCGATTAGGAGTGTAGGTCGAAGAATGCAAAATGGAAAATGTAAAGTGCAAAAGGCAAAATGGCGAGCCCAGTATGTCTGCGCCGCCCCCTCATCTCGACTCTTGCATTTTTCATTTTACATTTTCCATTTTGCATTCTTAGACCAGAAACGAATCGCGAGATCTTCCCAGTAGCATGAAGGTTCATTTGCGAGAAGGCCCCGTGCACCGAGCTTTAAACCAACGCCGGCGACCGCGGACCCGCGGCCTCGCCACGCTGGAAATGGTCCTTAGCCTGCCGATCCTGCTAGTGATGATGGCCCTGATGATCCTCTTCGGCACGGCAGTGGTGTGGAAGGTCCGGGGCCTTGCGGCCGCGCGGCACGCGGTTTGGTCGAGCCGATCGCCGAGGTGGGGGATGAGCTTTCCCCGGCCGCAGTATTGGCTGCCGCCGGCCCTCATGAGCCGCGCCGGCGACCCCGACGCCACGATGCTCGACGACTCCCGCGTGGATCAGCCCGTGGCCCGCGGTCCCACGCTCCCTTACGGCACGACGGTCAACCGCGACCTGTTGGACCCCAGCCGGGGAATGTCGGTTGGGGGCGCCGCCCTCCAGCGCCCTTTCCCGTTACTTCACGTCCTCGGCGACTGCCGGTTCCGCGCCTATACCCAAATGCTCGACAACAAGTGGCAGTACTGGCGCATGGATCTGTGGAGCAACGGGCTGCGGCGGATCCCCGTGATCTACGCGCTGGCCAAGGCCCCTCCGGCCCTCTCGACGGCCTACGTGCAGGCGGTCCTGGCGATTCTGCGGGCACCGTTCCGTCGCGACCTGTTCCCGCTGGATCGGGACGACGAGTTCATCGGCTACTCCCAACGCTTCGTCTGGCGATCCGGGGCCCCCGATTTCCATCCGCGATTGCACCACTTCTGCGACTTGGATCGTGCGGCCGCGCAGCGGGAGGTGGACGAGCTGATCGACCGCATCCAAGCAAAGAAGGACCCACCGCCGCGCGTCCCCAGCGTGGCCGAGGTGATGACGCGGGCATGGATCGGCCTCTACAACCGGGTGATCAACAAGCTGCAAAACCAGATCAACGGCGTGCCGCCTCCGTCGGCCGGCCAGATCGCCGCCATGAAGGCGGAGATCGCGCAGCTCCAGAAGCAGATCGACGTGCTCAATACGTTCCTTCAGACCCTCCAATGACGTGGCGGATTCAGCTTATTGAGCCCGAATAGTCCTACTCATCACGACGACTCACTCAAGCGTAAAGCCCACGGGTTGCAACCCGTGGGCTTTAAGACCCCCGCTCGCAAAACGACCGCCGCGGGCTTTTCCCGCGTCGCCAGGCAAGTGTCGTCCTGGACGAGCAAAGGGATCCTGACGGCGGTGATCTTGGCGGCGGGGCTGGTGTTTGGCCGCGAGATTCTGCGGTGGTGGGGCGCGGATGCGAAGGTGGCCTCGCGCCCGCCGCAGGGCGTGGATGCCGGCGAAGGCATGGGCGACCCAGCCCAGCCCCTCCGGCTGCAATTCGGCGACCAGAACTGGTCCTTCACCCAGCGGACGCTCGTTGGCACGGGCAAGGAGGTGGCCGCGACGTTGCGGGCCGGTTGCCGGCAGGCGATGCGCTCGGCGGCCGACCCCGGCGATCCGCCCGGCCCGGCGGAGCAGCATTTCCTGCGAACCCTGGCGGGGGGCAAGCCGGTAGAAGAAGCGGGGCAGTCGCAGCTCTACGAGCTTGAAGGCGCGTTTCCGATGGTAGCCAGCGTGCGGCAGGTCCGGAGCGAAGACAGCGGGACGGCGCTGAGCCCCGTTCCACCTGGCGCCCCGCCTCCCCAACGCACCCGCCGGGTGGTAACCTGGAGTTTGGCGGTTCCCAAGGGGGGGAATTCGTGGCTTGCGTACGATTTCCATAGGACACCCCCACGCGAGGCTGAAAACCAATCCCCGTCCGATGTGGTATTGCCGCCGGGGGCGTCGCGGACGGTCGCCATCTGGGGCCCTGGGGGTGGGGGAATGCTATCCTTCAGAGGCCCGCCGGACGTGGAGAGATGGAAGCAGTTCTTCGATTCCTGGCTCGCCGAGCACCAGTGGAAGGCCATGGGCGGCTGGCAACAGTACGGATCGAACTGGGGCATCCGTGGTGAGAAGAGCCCCCCTGGGCGTGGAGAGACGGTGGAGATTCACTTCGGTCCGGACGGTCGGGGAGGGCAGACCGGGCTGTTGGTCCTCGCCCCCGCCGCCGGTTCCAGCGAAGGAAAGTGAGCGCTCATGAAAGGCATTCAAGGCTTGATCATCGCCATTGGATTGGGCGTTGCCGGGGCCCTGTTCAATTTTGCCTACCTCTATGGCAGGGCCCAGAAGGACGAAGCGGAGGTCTTCATCGGCATCGACCCGAAGGTCACCGTGGCCCGCGGGGATGCTCTGAAGGAGGAGCACTTGGTGTCCGTGGAAATCCCGAAGAAGCGCGCCGGCAACCTTAAGGACTTTGCCATCCTTTACGCGGCACGCCGGGTTGGGGCCATCGACCAGAAGGTGACGCGTACGGTGAAGGGCGGCTCGCTCTTGTTGCGGACCGACCTGGAGACCCCGCCCCCCCAACTCAGCTTCGGGCAGAACGACAAGGCGGGAACCGAGGAGCGGGCCATGGGGGTGCCGATCGACACGCGGAGAGTTGTGCCTTCGCTGGTCGAACCCGGGGACACGGTGACGTTCATCGTTCCGGGCTCGGGTTGGGATACTCCCACGCCTGCCTCGGGCGACGAGGAGCCGGGCAAGGCGGACGGCGGCAGCCCGACGCCCTCGGTCAAGCCCGAGCCCGGCAAAACCACCCCGGCTAAGGCCGCGCCGGCGAAGACCGCGCCGCTGAAGCCCACGCCGGCCTGGAGTGCCAGTCGTCCCCCGGCCGGGACCCCGGACTTGATCGGACCGTTCAAGGTGCTCTCGATGGGCAACCGGTTGGGGAGCACGGACGTCATGCGGGCCAACCGAATCGCGCAGAGCCAGGAAAACGTGATGCTAATCCTGGTCCACGTGGAGAAGGACAAGAACAACAAGTGGAGACTGGAACCGGAGGCCGAGAAGCTCGAGCGGATACTGGACGAAGGCAACAGTCGGCCCCTGCACTACCTCCATCATCCAAGGAGCCAGCGACCGGAGTAAAGTTGGAGAGGGTTCAGGGTTCAGTGTACAGATGCCAGCGCCTTCTCCTAAACCCCGAACCCTGAACCCCGAACCCCGAACCCAGCCGGGCCGACAC
>Ga0315280_10001219_pt1 | contig 44980 bp, 35 predicted proteins | sample YL17G06_40_MG_FD_203697 | JGI IMG/M metagenome (GOLD analysis project Ga0315280, IMG submission 203697) | Sediment microbial communities from Yellowstone Lake, YNP, Wyoming, USA - YL17G06_40 | ecosystem: Environmental > Aquatic > Freshwater > Lake > Sediment | place: USA: Wyoming | collected... | reverse complement strand
AAGCATGGCCGCCAGCGCAGCCGTGGAGTCGGCAGGCTGTATCGGCAGTACCAAGGCCAGATCTCCCGTCGTGATCTGCAGGCGCTGACGGAGACGGTGCGCCGTGAGTTCACTCAGCAACGCCAGGGTGAATTACGCCGCATCACCTGGCATGTGCCCGGCCTGGTCTGGTCGCTGGATGACACGCAGTTGGTCAGACTCGCCAGCCACAAACTGCATCTGCATCAAGTGCAGGACCTCGCCTCCCGTTATAAGTTCACGCTCTGGGTGGGAGATCGGGCCTTGGGAGAGACCGTGGCTGGTCGCCTGGAGCAACTGTTCTTGCGCCATGAACCGCCGCTCGTACTCAAACGCGACAACGGGTCCAATCTCAATCATCAGGCGGTCGATGAGGTGCTGACCCGTTATCTGGTCATCCCGCTGAACTCGCCACCCCATTATCCCGCCTTACAACCGCGGGATGGAATGCGCGCTACGGGAACTGAAAACTCCGCTGGTTGAGAAGATCCTCGCCCGCGCCCCGATCACGGAGTCCCAGGTGCAAGTCTGGGCGGAGGTGTTGGCGCACGAACTGAACCATCGCTCCCGCGGCTGTCTCGACGGGCAAGTCGCCTGCAAGGTGTTTCAGGATGCGAAGCCAGCCATGAAGGCCTATACTCTCCGGAAGCGAAAGGAGACTTTCGATTGGATCAATGAACTGACCATGACGCTCATCCAGGTCTGGGCGGTTCACACCCAACGCCAAGCCGAAACAGCACGGCGTCTAGAAGCAGTTGCAAAACCGGGTTCCGGCCATTGAAAACAAAGCGCTTAACAGGGCCCATCCAAGGTTTTGCAATAGGTTCTAGCTGTGGAAACTTGGTTACAGAGAAACGGAGTGATCACCATCACTCAGAACAAAAAAGTGTTATCCGTTTTCCTCGAACAATTCGCTCGTAATTAGACTGCCCCCACAGGCTTAGCAGTGCAGCTCCGCTGCCAGCGCGAGCCCAACCGAGGGGACCAGTTACGCAGGGAGATCAACAAATATTGTCGTGCCGAAGTCAGCCCTGAAGCCAAAACAAAAGCATAAGGGAGGGATAGGAAATAGACAATAGCTATTCAGTTAAGGCCTATTAGGCAGGTCGCCGGGCTACGGCAAGGTCACGAAACGTGTCCGAAGCGGTCACCATTTCGATAGCGAATGATGCGGGTACGATGGCCAAAACGAACCAAGTTCCCAGGTATCGCGATAAATTCCCGTTGCACGTCTTGTCCCCTTGGTTTCCTTCACCAGCCAGGCTAAAATAGGGACAGACGTAATCTCTTCGGCAACTGGTGAGTGGAATGTCCGCGTGTCGAGAACGACGATTTGGGAAACGTGCTACAACGCGATTCCAAGAGGGAATGCCAGATGCGAAGGTCGGAGGGGTGCCAAAGAGTGTGCATACAACACCGGCAATTTGTAGCGAGGGTGGGCACGGCGCGGACTTCCTCGTTGTTCGGTCTTGGCGTGGAGACCGTCACGGCGAAACCATAGAGGTGCCCAGGGGGATACCCAGATCAGTAGCATGTGTATCCGGTCTTCTCTCGTCGATATACGTCCAGTCGAATCTGCATAGTCAAAGGATTCTCGACGGACTCTTTAAACCTCGATCCTGGTGATGCGCATTAAGTAGGGTTCTACAACCACGCAAGGATACGTTGCTCCACAGAGGCGGCTCGGTGATGCCTCCTTCAGTAGGAAGCGGCCGTGATACTTATTGAGTTCTGGCGCAGACTGTGCTGGGGCGCGATCTATTTGGGCCCGCGTCGGGATGTTACTATTGACACATTCAACGGACTATTGACCCTCGACAGCAAAGATTGGCTCATCGGCAAATATCTGTACGTCAAGAGAAGCCATGAAGCAGACCAAATTGAGAGGGTCATCCAACTGCTGAGAAGGGAGGGCTATCTTGGCGATATGCCGTCCTCGAAAAGCCTGCTGAATGTGGGAGCAAATATTGGAATGACGGTCATTTGCTTGGTAAAACAAGGGTACTTCGATCGGGCTATCGCTTTCGAGCCCGCTCCAAACAGCTACCGATTGTTGGTTCAGAACATAAACCAAAACGGGCTGCGCGGCCGCATTCACCCTTTTCCTTTCGCGCTCTCATCTTTGGACGGGGAACTCGAGTTGGAGCTTTCGCCTGATAACTCAGGTGACAACAGGATTCGTCAAACCCAGACACCTGGCTTTTTCGCAGAGGAGAAGCGACGAACAATCCGGGTCCCGGTAAAGACTCTTGACCGTTTTCTCTCGGAAAATCCTCCCGTAAGAGGCGAGCGTGTGCGTCTTGCTTGGGTGGACATTCAGGGTCACGAGGGGCAATTCTTCCGAGGGGCGCGACAGTTCCTTCGCCGAGGCATTCCGGTGGTCGCCGAGTTTTGGCCGTATGGAATCGACCGCTCCGGAACGTCGCGGCGGGAGCTCTGCGAGATTCTCTCTGAGCTGTTCTCACACTTCTATGTCCTCGGGATCGAGCCTGAACGGAGGCTCCCGATTTGCGACGCTGCGAGTTTGTTCCGGATGTACCCCGGGCCACGGGATATGTGCACTGTGGTTTTGCTGCCGGACCGGCAGGCAAGTACAAACCACCTCCCAGCGCACTCCGTGAACCGATAGCCGCGAGCAATCCGGCTCAGGGCAACAGCGACATCTTCGGACAGAAACCCACCCGCAAGACGCCCCTGACCGCAGCTACGAGCTCTCTCCTCGGGTACTCCAGGCCGCGACAGCAGACAGCCGGGTCGTGACAGCTTTCTGTGTGGCCAAGCGAGGTCGGCGGGGACGATACTCAAAACCGCCTGCGGCGATGATGCTAGATCACACGCACTCGCGAGTACAGACGCCACGACCGCCGCTTGGTGGGCCCGTCCAGCCGCAGGCGTGCTTACGAGCCATCCAATCAAAGCAACTATCGCCATCAGCCGAAAGCCAGGCCATGCAAACTTAGGAGACTTTGTGCACACTTCCATCTCCGATGAGTGGGCCTTTGTAAGAGCGATCCGAATGTCCGATTTCATTTATTAGCCGGCCGGTTGCCACGGGGGTTCTGGTGCCATACCTTCCAGTGAAATTGGTTTTTCGAAAGGCTTGATGGATTTTTCGTACTGGCTGGTCCGATCCCCGACTTGAAAGGCGACACAGCGTATGGTACCTTATCTGGCATGTCCACAGATCGTCAACAAACTAAGGAGCGGTCGTGCAAGATGGTGCGTTTTCCCCATCCCCCTGTCCGCTACTTCGTGGCCGCCCGGCGTGGCAATTACCACACTTACGGCCTCGCGCGCACCTGTCCCTGGCCCTTGTTGGTACGCGTGGCGGGAGACGCCGAGGAGCACTGCCATGGCATACCACCTGGTCCAACTTGCCGGTCTCGTCCGCAAGCACTTGGATGCCGAGCCACGCCTTACGCTCGCAGAATTGTCTAGGCGGCTGGGCGTTTGCCGACAGACGCTAGAGAAGGCCGTCCGCGCTGCGACAGGGAAATCTTTCCGCCAGTGCCGGGCTGAGTCGCTCGCGGTGAAAGCCCGTGGGCTGCTTGCCGCAGACGGCGCGCACTCAATCAAGGAGGTCTCCTATACGCTGGGGTACAGGTCGCCGCAGGCTTTTGCGCGCTTTGTGAAGATTGCCTGCGGGTGCTCCCCCAGTCAACTCCGCGAGGATGGGCCTTCCAGGCGCGCGGCCTAACCTCCGCACGAAGGTCCGCTCCAAGGGCCGGTCCCGGCGCCTGCGCCGCCACAGGCGCGGATGCGTCACCCGCGGTGCTACAGTGTGATCGTCAGCCCGCCGTCCACCACAAGGTCGGTGCCTGTCAGGTAGGTGCACTCGCGAGCAGCAAGGAACAAGGCCGCGGCAGCAATCTCCTCCGGCAGACCCGCCCGGCGCAGGGGAATTCGTCCTGAATTCAAGTAGTAATTTACAAACCGCTCGGTGGTGGTTTCGTCCACGCCATCCACAATAGACATTGCCGTGCGAATGAACCCCGGGCTGATGGAATTGACTACAATGTTGTGAGGCGCGAATTCGATGGCGAGGTTGCGAGTCAACTGCGCCACCCCGCCCTTAGAGGCGGCGTAAGCGCCAGAAGCCGGCTCGGAGATCAGACGGTGCACCGAGCAAATGTTGACAATGCTTCCGCCACCTTGCTTGCGCATTTCGGGCGCTGCCGCCCGCGCACAAAGAAAATAGGCGGTGAGATTCGTGCCTAAAACCTCGTACCACTCCTCTCGTGTCATTTCGTCGAAGGTTCGCAGCACGTAGGTGGCGGCGTTGTTGATTAGGATATCGGCGCGCCCAAGTTCCACAGCGACGCGACTGACAGCCTCCTCGGCCTTCGCCCCATCCGAGAGATCGACTTCCCAAGCATGGGCTTCATGGGCCGCGGCACGGATCTCCTCTCCGACTTCGTGAGCGGCGAGACCGTTGCGGTCCAGGATGGCTACGCGCGCACCCTCGGCCGCAAATAGCTTGGCGGTGGCGCGGCCAATGCCGCTACCCGCTCCAGTAATAATGGCGACCTTTCCAGTTAATCGGGCCATGTGGTTTTCTGTTCCCCTGTCCTTCGCCAAAATTAGATCTCCCTGATAATAATTGATTTCTCCCAAGTGATCTCGGATATTCAGCAGCATGTTTACACTCCTGCTCTCCCTGGTTGGTCTGTTTTTCTCCGCATCCGATGTTCGGGAGCCAGCCCTGGAAAACCTCGCTTTGCGTCACCAGTTAGCGGTGATGAGAAGACAATGCCCTCGGTCACGGCTGAGAAAAGCAGACCTGTGGGTCGCAAAGAATGGGTGCAGCCTGGGAGATAACGGTCACTGCTCGGCAGATCGGGCCAAGGGCGAACTTCTGGCCGTGTTTTTAATCATGGCCGCTGACTCCATAGAATTCAGCGCGATTGGAGTTTTTAGCACTGAAAGATCTCCACGAACCTGCGGCTCCTTCTCAAACGGTTATTCGAGCCTCCTCCTGACCCACATCCTCGTTATATGTGGTTTAACCTGCGTACCCCGCCAGTCTTCGAGTTTCCCACTCCACATTCAGCTTTTCTTGACATCGGGAAGGAAGAGGGAATAAAAGAGATCTACCTTACAGCTGATGAGGTGTTAGAAGTTGACGTCAGAACCAAGGGATTCCGCTGTGGGTGTAGGAGCCGCGCAAACCCCCTGCTTGCCGGTTTCATGAAGAAAGCCGATCGATGGGCTTGGGGTTTGTGCCCAAATTACGGAGGGAAGTTGCCTCGCTGCATAGTCCAGGTCTTCAAGGAGATCCTCAATGATTAACAATAGGTCAGGTCGTTATGTTGGTCTCATGTCCGCATTTCTCTGGCTAGTTTTCTTCACAAGTTACCTTCCCGCGCAGAGTCCCGCTGCATCACTTAGCGATCCCCGTGTTGAAGCTCGCGTGGACGCGCTACTCAAGCAGATGACCCTGGAGGAAAAGGTCGGGCAACTAGTGCAGCGCGACGCCAACGTCGGAAGGACCGGTCTCGGCACGGGCGGCACCGGGTGGGACGCGGTGGCCGCGCGGGGCGAGATTGGAAGCCTGTTCAACGTCACCGATCCGACGGAGGTCAATGCCATTCAGCGGGCTGGGATGGAAAAGTCGCGGCTGCACATCCCGGTGCTATTCGGGCTCGACGTAATTCATGGTTTCCGGACTACATTTCCTGTGCCGCTTGGAATGGCTGCGACATGGGACCCCAACCTTGTAGAACGCGCGGCGCGCATTGCCGCAGAGGAAGCCTCGGCGGCTGGCGTACGGTGGACGTTCTCGCCGATGGTAGACATCGCCCGCGACGCCCGCTGGGGCCGCATCGTTGAGGGCGCAGGCGAGGATTCCTATCTCGGGGCAGTCATGGCACGTGCGTATGTGCGCGGGTACCAGGGCAAGCGGCTTGACGCTCCGGATTCGATCGCGGCATGCGCCAAGCACTACGTCGCCTACGGCGCTGGGGAAGGCGGGCGCGATTACAACACAGTAGATATGTCGGAGCGTACGCTCCGGCAGATTTATCTGCCGCCGTTCAAAGCTGCGGTCGATGCAGGTGCTGCCACGTTGATGAGCGCCTTCAACTCTCTCGATGGTGTCCCCGCTTCAGCGAATGCATTCACTCTGCGGCAAGTCCTCAAGGGCGAGTGGAAGTTCCGCGGCTTTGTTGTCAGTGACTATAACGCGGTTGCAGAACTTATTCCGCACGGCATCGCGCTCGACGGACCGACCGCCGCGCGCAAAGCTCTCTTTGCCGGTGTTGACATGGACATGGAAGACGGCCTCTTTAGGAATCTTGTCCAGCTCGTTCGCTCAGGCACCGTGCCTGAAGCCGGCATCGATGACGCTGTACGACGTATTCTGCGCGTGAAGTTTGCGTTGGGACTGTTCGATCATCCGTACACCCCGGAGACGCCACGCCTGGCCACGATCAAGCCTGCGCATCTCGAGGCCGCCCGCACCGTGGCCGAGGAGTCTTTCGTCCTCCTGAAGAATGACCCGGCTGCGAACGGCGCTCGTGCGCTACCGATCAGTTCGAATGTGCACACGCTGGCGCTCATCGGACCGCTGGCAGATGACGCTGCGGACATGCTTGGCGCATGGTCCACCAGCCAGGCTAATCCCAAGGAGGTCGTCACGTTGCGCGCGGCTTTGGCCGAGCGAGCTCAAAGAAACCAGATCAGGCTGATCTACGCTCCCGGGACGGAGATCTGGGGCGATTCCGACTCTGGATTTGCCGAAGCCCTGAATGCCGCAAGCCAGGCAGACATGGTTCTGCTGGCACTTGGTGAGGATGCCGGGTCAAGCGGAGAGGCAGCGTCCAGAGCTCACCTGGGTCTTCCCGGCAACCAGGAGAAGCTGTTGGAGGTTGTTGCGGCTACAGGCAAACCGACTGTTTTGATCCTATTCAATGGCCATCCTCTGGCGCTTACATCCGTTGTTCCCCATGTATCCGCGCTCCTCGAAGCATGGTTTCCTGGAACTGAGACTGGTCCAGCGCTGGTTCGTACGCTTTTTGGCGATGTCAACCCGAGCGGGAAACTGCCTGTCAGCTTCCCCCGCAGCGTGGGCCAGGAACCGTTGTACTACAACTCTTTCAATACCGGCCGGCCCGCCGACGGCATAGACCTGAGCCATCGGCCGATGAACCCGGGTGAACGGTTCCACTCGCGCTATATCGATGAACTGAACACCCCGCTGTTTCCCTTTGGCTACGGGCTATCCTACACGCAGTTCACTTACTCACCGCTGACGCTCAGCACGGCCAAGCTCAGCGCCCGCGAACTGAACTCCGGAAACGCCGCACCCCTACGCGTGTCGGCTGAGGTGAAGAACGTAGGTAATCGTCCTGGAGAGGAAGTCGTGCAGCTCTACATTCGCGAACAGGGGACGAGCGTGGTTCGGCCAGTCCGTGAACTCAAGGGCTTTGAGCGAGTCGCGCTTGCTCCGGGGGAATCGAGACGCGTGGAGTTCACGATCGGCCGCGATGAGCTGGCGTTCTGGAACGTCGACATGAAAGACGTGGTCGAACCGGCGCGCGTCACCGTGTGGGTTGGGCCGAACTCGGTAGAGGGCTCACAGGCCCAGTTGCACACCAGTGAATAGACATTCCCACGAGGAGACACTTCAGCTCGACGTCCTCCGGCGCCGTGCTGTTTGATGGCAAAATGAGAACAACTCATACCTGTGGGTCGCCAAAAATGCGTGCAGCCTAGGAAATAACGGTTGCTTCTCGGCAAGTCGGACCAAGGTCGAACTTCCGGGCGTCTTTCTAATCATGGCCACTAACTCCGTTGAACTCAGCGCGTCTGGAGTTTTTGGCATGGACAGGCTGCGAGGTTGGATGATGTACGCACTCGAGGATTACCGTCCCAAGGATGGTCTGAGCATACCTAGCGTCACGGTGCTCGATGAAAGCGGGAAAGTGATTGACGAGGACCAACGGCGGCTTTTCAGGTACAACATCCAGTCGGGCTACGGGGCTGACATCATTTTCGGGGTGGGTACGAACGGCGAGTGGAACCGGATCAGCAACGAGCAGCGCGTGCTGGTCATGGAGATCGAAACGGACGAACTGCGGAAAATCAACAAGGAGCTTGAGGGCACAGGACATCGGCGGGTCGAGGCATGGGTTGGCGTCACGGGCAACTCCAGAGCAGAGACTTTGGGGAACTTGGAGGCTGCCCTTGAACTTGGCGCCGACGCAGCAGTAATCGCGCCGCTCTCGATTGATGACCTCACCGAAATCGTTCCGTTCTTTTGTAGGGATGTTGCTCGTTTGTTCGAAAGAAAGGGCAAGTGCTTGCCCTTATTCCTGTACGACAACGCGGAGATTGCGATTAATCCCACAATCCCGCATATCAGGACCCGCGACGTGAAAATGCTGAGCCGCTTGAACTTCGTTCGGGGGATCAAGGTTTCGGCGTCGAAAAGAGTCCTGGGAAATTACACCAAGGCGTCGCTCCACTTCAAAGAGCAGCACGAGTTCGGCATCTACATCGGCAATGCAACGCTCATTTTTGATATTTTCAGGCCAACGCGGGGTTGGATCGGGAAGATCAGGGAATACTGGAACTTCCATCTCTTGCACAACGCGATTCCGATCGGCGTCGTTTCAGGCCCTGCGAACCTCTTCCCCCGCGAGTGGCAAAAAGCCTGGCAGGTGTGTTGTGCCGGAGACGAGGAAGAGATGACCATCTATCGCACGATTCATGAATGTTTCCTCCAAGCGTGCATCTTCGAGGAAGGCGAGAAGAAGCTCATGAAGACGGTAGCCTGCATCAAATATGGCCTGTTTCTGGACGGGATCATTCGCAGCCCACTTGTGGCAAGAGGGACACCCGCACTCGCGGACGAGCAAAAGAAGATCTTCTCGGAAAGGTACCGAAAGCTTAACGAGCAAATCCGGGCGACCACCGATCCCCTCTGGATCTCGAGGCGGGATCCGGCGCCGGAAGCATTGACGGCGGCCCTCTAGCAGGGAAGGAAGGCCTCTCCAATTCTAGTTTGGCTTGAGCCGTTGCCCAGCCGAATCCAGCATAAAACTGTGTCGCCGAGGGCCACGATCTATCAGGGAGTTGCAGTATGTAGAGGCCCCTCTGCGGCTTTGGCAGAGCAGCCCAGTCTGACTGCTGCAACGGTAAGAAGAATGGCCATCACGAAATAGATGATCGAGTTATAGGCAATCGCGCGGCTCATCCCCACGGTGGTTGCAGCCGCACCGACTGCGATGGGCGCCATCGCCCCGCCCAGCCATCCCACAGCGATCATCACTCCGCTCGCCGTCGCCCGGGCCTCTCGGGGAATGACATCAAAAAGCGCTGCAAAGATATTCGAATCGTACATGCCCTTGAAAAATCCGAAGATGGTCATGGCAACAACGAGGGTCGGGACATGCACCGTCGTTCCGGTCACGAAGATGAAGGGCGCGCCAAGGAAGAGCCCACAGGCTTGAGTTATCATTCGCCCACCTGCCCTTCTTCGAGCAACAAAGTCGGCGAGCGCACCGCCCACAAGGACCCCCACGATGCTCGCAACCTGAATGAATACCGTAGCTGTCACTCCTGACATCGTCAGGCTCATACGGAATTTTTCATAGAGGAATGAAGGCATCCAGGTGAGAAAAACCATCGCCACGAAATTCGCGCCCAGAAACACGACCATGAGGATAAGAGGCACGCGTTTTCGGATGATCAGGTGAATGAACTCAGCAGTCGAAAGCGGCTTCAGTCTGTCGCCGATGATCCGACCTGGAGCGATTGCTGTCTGTTGCCGCGAGACACGATTTCCACTCGGCGCGTCGCCCTCCGTGTAGGCCGCCTCGGCGGAATCGCAACTTCCGGAAAACTCAGGGCCTTTGCCCGGCTCCTTGATCAGCTTGACGAGGAGGAGCCCAGCCAGGATGCCCAGCGCGCCAAACATATAGAAGGCCATCCGCCAGCCATAGTGCTCCCCCAAAAGGCCCGCCAGCGCGCCACCCCCAACCGTGCCAATGTAGACGCCGGATTGATGAATGGACATCGCACGGGAGCGGGTCTGTTTCCCGTGATAAGCTCCTATCATGGACATCGAAGACGGAAAATAGGCTGCCTCACCCAATCCTTCGGTCGCCCGGAACGCAATGAGGTGCCAGAGTCGTCGGGACAAGCCAGTCAGGAGAGCGATAAGACTCCAGAAAAAGAAGCCGCCAAGTATGATTGTCTTTCGCCGGAACCGATCACCAACGTAACCGCAGAGGGGGGCCGAAAGCGCGTAGACCCACATAAACGCTGACCCGAGTATCCCGAGTTCAATGTCTGAAACATGAAGTTCTCGCTTGAGGAGGGGAAAGACGGAATAGATCGCTTGCCGGTCAGCGTAGTTGAAGAAGCAGATGACCCAGAGCATGAAAACAACAGCCCATCGATACCATCGGCGATCCTCTATAGCCATCGATCCTCTGTTATTCGACCGGTAGAGGGAAAGAGTCTCGTATCCGAAGCCACCACCTGACCTGCCTGATAGTACACTGCGTCGCGATGCCCATTCGGATCCCACAACCTGGAAGTGCCTGCGGACCAGAGAGCCCGCGTCATCGGGACCCCGCTGCAGGCGACAAGGCAGTCGTGGGATCAATCACCACATGCTTGATGCGTTGGCGTCGCCACGTGTAGGTGATGTGCAGCATCCCGTCTTTGGTTTGGATGATTGCGGGGTAGGAGTATTCACCCGGCTCGTCCTCGAGCACAAACAGTTCCCTCCATGTGGCCGCGTTGTCCCGAGAGAAAGCGACGTTCAGCGGGCTGCGCCCGGTCTTCGTATGATTGTACACCAAAGCGACCGTTCCATCAGTCATCCTGACGGCATCGATGCCGCTGTTGGGGTTGGGCAGTGTGGTTGGCTTGGCTGGCGTCCAAGTTCGACCACCGTCTGTGGACGTGGCTTCGCAGATGAAACCGATTTCCCGCGTGGCGCGCACGAGCATCTTCAATTGACCGGGGCTCACTTCCCACACGGTCGGCTGGATAATCCCCTGTCTGTGCTCTGGTACCACAATGGGGCCGTGTTTTTTCCAAGTGTGACCTCGGTCTGAGCTGATCTCGACCCAACACGCCCACGCGCCATAGCTTTCAACGGAGGTCCCGGCCAGGATTTCGCCTGTCGAGAGAGTGATGGGTTTGTTTTTAATCGGGCCAAGGAGCCCGGCGGGGAGATAGGTGATATTACTCCAACTCCTGCCATCGGTGGATGTTTTGTAAGCGCCTGTCCATGTCTCCGGACCGGGGCCGACTTTATAGAAGAGCCAGATCCTTCCCTCGCGGTCGCAGAAGAGGACGGGGTTCCAGCATGGCACGCCAAGCTCGCGCGCCAGCACCTCGGGCGCTGACCACGACCCTGCGGCCTTCCTCGCGCCCCAAATGGCCACACTCTTGTCGCCTTCTTGTACTCCTCCAAACCACGCCGCCAGCAGCTGGCCGTCAGGCAGTTCCATCAGAGTTGAAGCATGACACTCACGAAAGGGCGCTCGAGTGAAGATGAATTCCGAAGTTATCGGCTTTATCTTCCTCGATGGGAATTTTTGCCCCCCACCCGATGGCAGGGAAAACGTGGGCAAAGCGCCGAACAGAATCGCAGAGCGCAACACTCTCTTGAAAGCAGTTTTCATCCAACAAACCTCACTCGAAGCCAATAACCTGACCACCTCCGCGAGAAATGATCCGGACAGGTCTAGGTTTGCCTGAAGAGACGAACACCCGTGGGGTGATCCTCCCCACGAACCGCTACTGGTTCACAAGAATCAGAGTCCCAAAGTACTGGCAGTTGCGCCAGAACAGGTCCGTGATTTCGGACCAATGGAGCTGCTGTTTGAAAGTGTGCGTCTTCAGCACCTGTGAGACTAACTTACCCCTCAGGCTAAGCTAAAGTTCACTCCCCGGTTCACCCCCTGGTGGATTGGATGCCTGGCCCAGATTGTACTGGAACCGGCGATCAAGCGTTGCCCGTTTTTGTTCCTTACTCCGTTTAAGGATTCCCTCCCGCCGCCCGAAGTAGACATCGGCCGGCGTCACGTTCCGATCCCCTCGTGGTACCGGCGGTGTTGTAGAACTCGACGAACTCCTGTAGGTCGCCAAAACTACGTGCAGCCTGGGGATTAACGGTTACATCTCCGCGAGATGGACCAAGGTCGGATCTCCGGCGGTCTCTCTTGTCATGACCGCTGACTTCCTTTAGTTCCACGCAAACGGAGTTCTTGGCATGGACAGGTGGAACTACCGCAAGTGGGTGAGCTGCATCACCGCTACGAACGCCGCGCGGCCTGAGGTCGCCTCCCTCATTTCTCCTCCTGACTGCGGAACGGCGCGAGGGAGGCCATTCATTTGGTCACTCGCTGGCTGTACACTGAATTCATCACTTCGCACAGCGCCGCCATGACCAGCCCCAACTGCGGACTCCATTCGGAGTCCCTCGGCTGGCGCGTCACGCGGCGGCATGAGTTTTTTGTAGGGACAGCATGTTTTGCTGTGCTACTCGCGCGGTCGTCTTAGATGGGGATCAAGCTGGAAGGCCTTATCAAATTCCGCTTGCGCACTCGCCGCGTCACCTTTCTGGCGAAGCGCCAACCCTAGCTGGTAATGCGCCGGGGCGAATTCCGGCGCGAGCTTCAGCGCGTCGCGAAACTTCTCGATGGCTCCCTCCACGTCGCCCTGGCGGAGTTGCTTGGCGCCCGTGTTGGCGGCCAGGGTGGCAGCCTGGATGTTCATGCGAATTCTGTTAAGCGCCTCGGACCTGCGGAACTCCTCCGCCGCGGCTGGCACATCGCCTTTCTGTTTCAGAACCATTCCCAGCGCCTGATGGGCTCCGGCATCATCGGGATCCAGCCGGAGCGCCACCTGGAGCTCCGCGAGCGCACCATCCAGGTCACCTTTTTGCCGAAGTACCGAGCCCAGAATGTAGTGAGCTCGTTCGTAGTCAGGCTTCAGCCGGATAGCTTCCCGGAACTCTGCGGCGGCGGCATCCAGACTTCCCTCCTGCCAGAGTATCACCCCCAACGTGTAGTGGGGCTCGGGCAAGTTCGGGTCAAGCCCGATGGCTCTCTCGAGGACAGGTTTGGCCGAGGCAAAATCGTCTTTCTGCTTATAGGCCACACCCAGGTTGTAGTAAGCTTCCGCGCTTTTGGGGTCGAGTTCAATCAGAATATGGTAGGTAGCAATGGCTTCCTCCCACATGGCCTTCTGGAGGTACACCAAACCCAGGTTGTTCCGCGCAGGGTAGTAGCGAGGATTCAACTTCACCACCGTCTGAAACTCGCGCAGGGACCCGTCGGCATCGCCTTGAGCCAACAGTACCAGGCCCAGGTTGTTGTGCGCTTCGGGCTTGTCCGGCCGAAGTTCAATCGCCCGACGAAACTCTGCGGTTGCATCTACTAGATATCCCTCACGATGCAGCACCAAACCCATTTCGGTGTGAATCTGTTCGGAATCGGGATTCAACTTCACAGCGGCTTGGAATTCGCCCAAAGCCTTCTCGAACTGTCCTTGCTTATCGTAAACCAGTGCCAGGTAGTGATGCGCCTCTGCGTGATCCGGTTTGAGGTCCAGCGCCGACCGTAACTGCGAAGCTGCCGGCCCCAATTCTTCCAGGAGCCAGTACGTCACCCCCAACTGGTAGTGAGCTTCAGCCCAATCGGGCATTAGCTTGACGGCAGATTCAAACTCCTTCCGCGCCCCCAGCAAGTTACCGCGATGACCCAGGACAACGCCCAGACCCAGGTGCGCGTCTGCCCAGTCAGGTCGCTGGCGAAGCACTCGATTGTAGAATTGGATCGCGCCATTCAGGTCCTGGCGTTTCTCGAGCGCCCGCGCCATGTTCAAGTAGGCCTCGGTGAAGGTAGGTTGAAGAGCGATAGCCTTGCGAAATTCAGTCACCGCCAGGTCGATTTGGCCGTTCTGCATGAGTGCGTAGCCGAGGGAATTGTGGGAAGCCGGCAGCTTGGGAGCGTACTTCACAGCCAGATGAAACTCCCGGATCGCGCTGCGGAGTTCGTTTTTCTGGAGGGCGAGCATCCCCTGCTGGTAATGCCGCTCGGCGAGGGTGGACGGCGAGGACACAGATGCCTTCTTTTCGGCGGCCCCGCTTCGAGGGGACAGAACGAATAACACAAGGATTACTGAAAAGAATCTTGAGAGGAAACGTCGCACGCCGGGTGTCATGGTGCCGTTTGCGCCATCGAGACTATGCTACTTAGACGGGAATGAAACCTTTCTTGCGATGCCCTTGCCTTCCTCCACGTAGATGAGCTGATCGGCCGGGACATTCTCCAGAGTGTCCACCTGTCCGCTCGGCCAGCGGACCTCGATTCGATCAGCCCTGGTGGTCTTGCCTAATCCGAAGTGAACGCGCAGATCGTTTTGGGAAGCGTAACTGGCGCCGCTGCGGACTTCGTCGATCTGCTGGTGACTGCCGGTGACGCACTTGATGCGTGCCCCGATGCCGCTGCGGTTGGACTTCGTGCCGATGGTGCGGATCTTGATCCAGTGGTTCCCTGTACAGGAGTCACAGCGCAGCAATTGCGGGTAGTCGTTGACGGGATTGAGCACCACGTCGATGTCCCCGTCGTTGTCAAAGTCCCCGAAGGCGCAACCGCGGGCCGAGATCGGTTGCAGGATTGCTGCTCCCAACTGCTGGGAAACGTTTTGAAAGCGCCCGTTCCGCAAGTTCCGATATACGGTCTTCGGCTCGCGGTAGTGGATGTCGATTTTCAAGCTTTCTACTTCGGGATAGATGTGGCCGTTGGCGACAAAGATGTCGAGCCAGCCGTCGTTGTCCAGGTCGAAGAAGCCGCAACCCCATCGCAGTTGCCGCGTATCCACTCCCATGCCGGCGGGAAAGGTGACGTCATCGAAGCTGCCGCTGCCCGTGTTGTGATAGAGGGTGGCCGTATCTTCTGAAAAGTTCATCTTGACGATGTCGAGCCAGCCGTCGCAGTCGTAGTCACCCGCCGACATGCCCATGCCAGACTGTGGTTTGCCGTCCACGCTGTAAGCACAGCCCGCCATGACGCTGACGTCGCTGAATGTCCCATCGTGGTTGTTGTGGTACAGCGCGGCAGGCTGGGAATCGTTGGAAACATAGATGTCCGGCCAGCCGTCGTTGTCGAAGTCTGCGACAGCCACCCCCAGACCATAAGTTCCAACCTCCTGGGTTATGCCGGCTTTTTCGGAAACATCGGTAAAGGTGCCGTCACCATTGTTGTGATAGAGAATGTTCTTGGCGCCCGGCAAACCCGGCGGACCACAAGCCACCAGTACACTCTTAAAGAGGCAGGGCCCGGCTTCGGACAGCGGCCAGGTTTTCAGATCCCCGCCACAATAGTTGGCCACGAAGAGATCCAGGTGCCCGTCGCGGTCGTAGTCCACGAAGGCGCATCCCGTGCTCCATCGGTTGCCAGGACTAGCCACGCCGGCCTTTTCGGACACGTCGGTAAAGGTGCCATCACCGTTGTTGTGGTAGAGCACATTCTTGCCAAAATAGGTGACGAAAAGATCGTCGAATCCGTCGTTGTCGTAGTCTCCGATGCAGACTCCCTGGCCCCAGCCCGAATGAAGGAGGCCAGCCTTCGCCGTAACGTCCGTGAAGGTTCCGTCGCGATTGTTCTTATAGAGGTGGTTCGTCGGCTCCTGGCCTTTGGGAAACCCCTCGAGCCGCGTCCCGTTCACCACGAAGAGGTCCAGCCAGCCGTCGTTGTCGTAGTCGAAGAAGGCGACGCCACAGCCCGTCGTTTCCAGCAGGTAGATATTCTTGTCCTCGCCTCCGAAGATCGTTTTGTGCGTCAGGCCTGCAGCCCGCGCTACGTCTACGAAGCTGACACGCAAAGGCTCTAGTTCGCCCACCGCAGGAGGAGGCGCAGCGAGTAGACGCCGAGGCGCGAAGAGGCCCAGAGGGTTCTGGCTGAACCAAGGCAACGCAGAGGCGCCGGCCCAAAGGCCAGCCGCCTGCAAAATCTGCCGTCGTGTGAGCTTCTTGGCCATCCACTTTGCTCCCGGATCATCCGGCTCGGTAAGGACAATGGCGTCGGGTCGCGACCGCCGTCGTCCCGCAAAGAAGCCGGTCAAAAGATAACTCAGACTGGAAGTCTTGGCCAAGGGTTTCGCGAGGATGACACCAAGGTTGACATTGCGTTCGTCATCAAAGAACCGGACATCTTTCAAATCCTCCCCCGAAAGCAATCCTTCGCATTGACAAAGCGAGAGGCTTCGGCTAGAGTTAGCGCCATCGCGAAGCTGGGTGCTCTGTTTCCACTTAAGGTCAACGGTTCGTGAGTTTGTAGCCTGATTTTGCAGGCCTTTTGAAGGCTGTGAGCAACTTCGTGGCCGCTCGAGTTAAGAAGCTCTACGTCGAGATGGACTTGCAGGAGTCCGCAGGTTGCTCCACGCCTTGGACAACAGCAAGGGCTCGGATTCCGCTGGAGAAGAGCGCTCCGGGCCGGCTCCTTCCAACCCAAGGACCGAATGCCGAAGCCGATCATTCAGCCTTGGCTTAACAACCGGGTTTTTGCCCACCACGCACGATGGGAGGAACGCATGAAGAAGACTTGCTTGCTTGTAGGGCTGCTTCTTTTCGCGCTGGCCTATCCGGCAGGGAAGATGCTCGGCCAGGCAGTCTTTGGAAGCATCATCGGCACGGTGACCGACACCACGGGCGCTGTAGTGCCCAGGGCCAAGGTCATCATCACCGACGTGGACAAGAACGTCAGCTTCTCTACCGCCACCAATGAGTCCGGGAATTACGAGCAGACGCACCTGATTGTCGGACTCTACCGGGTGAGGGTGGAAGCCCGGGGTTTTCAAGCGTATGTGCAGGAGAGGGTTCGATTCAAATCATGGTGAATGGGCAGCATTTCGGAGGTACCTCATTCGAACTGGACGGTACGGACAATCGCGACCCGATTCTCGGGATCATTGTCATTAATCCCACCCTTGACTCGGTGGGTGAGATGAAGATCACAGCTCAGAACTACGACGCAGAGTTTGGTCAGGCAACCGCGGGTGTAATCACGGCCCAGACGAAGTCCGGCACGAACGATCTCCACGGCAGCGCGTTCCTTTTCCGCCGCAATGACCTGACCATGGCACGGCAGCCTTTCTCGCAGTCGGTGCCTCTGCCTTATCCCAACACCGACCCGAAGAAGTTCATTCCCGACACGCTGTGGAATCAATTCGGCGGCTCGCTGGGCGGGCCCATCAAGAAGGACAAGACGTTCGTGTTCGGCGACTACCAAGGCACGCGCCGCAAGAATGGCGGCTCGGTCCTGACGACTGTGCCCACGGAACTGGCGCGCACCGGTGACCTCAGCGAGTATCCCGTCCAGATCTTCGATCCGGTGGATGCCCTAGGCAATGACGTGGCACCCGAGAACCGCGTTCCGTTCACCGGAAACGCTATTCCTCAGGCGCGTTTGTCGCAGCAGGCCTTGAACCTGCTCGGTTCGATTCCCCTGCCCAACATTCCCGGCGCCGGCATCAGCAACAACTACGCCGGCTCGGGAACGGAGAGGTTCAACGACGACGCCTTCAACCTCCGCCTGGACCATTACTGGTCCGAGAAGCTGCACCTTTTTGGCCGTTACAGCTTCGCTCGCTTCAAGCGGCAAGGTCCGGGCGCTTTCGGGGAACTAGTCGGCGGGCCGGCGTTCGACAACATCTACTTCTCGGGCAAGGCCGACGTCCGCAACCAGAGCCTGGCCTCGGGCTTCGACTACTCCGTCCGACCCAATCTACTGACCGACTTCCGGTTCGGCCTCTACCGCTACCGAGTCTTTGTAAATCCCCTCGGTCTGGGCACCAGCCCCGCCGCCGACGCCGGGATACCCGGATTGAACCTCGACAGCACGTTTGCTTCGGGAATGCCGGCGTTCTACGTCAATGGTGAGGGCGGGTTTAGCTTCGGCTATTCGCTGGGGGTCAACCAGTGCAACTGCCCACTGGACCAGGAAGAGCAGCAGTGGCAGTTCGTCAACAACTGGACAGACATCCGCGGCAACCACACGCTCAAGTTCGGAAGCGACATTCGCTACGCGCAGAATCTCCGCGTGCCAAGCGACAGCCACCGCTCCGGCGAGTTGAGCTTCAACCCCGAACGCACCCAAGGGGCATTAGGTGGCGGTCTCGGCTTGGCCAGCTTCCTGCTCGGCGACGTGAGCCACTTCGAGCGTTTCGTCAGCAAGGTTACAGATGCCGCTGAGCGGCAGAACCGCTGGTTCTTCTACGGCCAAGACACCTGGCGAGTCACCCCTAAGTTGACCATGACCTATGGGCTGCGCTGGGAGCTTTACTTCCCCCAGACTGTGACGGGTCCGGAAAAAGGCGGGTGGGTCCAGATCTCGACAGGTGAGGACTGGATCGCTGGGACGAAGGGAATCGGAATGAACGGGAACGTGGAAAACACCTGGACGAACCTCGCCCCGCGTCTCGGACTTGCCTACCAAGTCAGACCGAAGACCGTGGTTCGTATGGGCTATGGGCGGAGCTTTGACGTAGGGGTTTTTGGGGTCGTCTTTGGCCACACCGTCACCCAGAATCTCCCGGTACTCGCCATGCAAAGCACCAGCCCCGCAAATTCCTGGGAGCGCGCCTTTAGCCTGACCCAAGGGCCCCCAACGCTTGACCCCGATACGATCCTCGAGAACAATTGCAACCCCATCACAGATCCATCAGGTGCCCAGACGCAATGCCTGGGAGCCACGGGCCGGCCGCTGTATCCGGATGGCGTAAGTCCGCGCGTCCTGCCGCGCAAGAACAAGATGCCCTCCGTGGACGCCTGGAATGTCACGGTGCAGCACCAGCTCACCCCAACTCTCGCGGTTGAGGCCGCCTATGTCGGGAACAAAGGGACGCACGTTTACGTCGGCGACGGGGAGTGGTACGACATCAATATGCCACGCATCGATGGATACGGCGTCCTGAGCACCGCCGAGCGGCGACCCTTCTACAGCAAGTTTGGGTGGTCGCAGACAGTCCTCTGGTATGGCAAAGATGGGAACAACAGCTACCATTCGTTTCAGGCCAAAATTGAGAAGCGCTTCTCGAGTGGCAATCAGTTGCTGGCCCATTACACGTTGGCTCGCGCTCGGAACCAAGGCGGCGATCACTACTGGCCCATGAACGGAAGCCTTGGCTACGGGCCGCCGGATTGGCAGCGCGCCCACGTCTTCACCGTTGCCCACCTCTGGGAGCTTCCTTTCGGTAGAGGGAAGCGGTTTCTCAGCGATGCTTCCCGGGCACTCGACTACCTTGTGGGTGGCTGGGAAATCAACGGGACAACCATGTGGGGAAGCGGGACCCCCTACGGCGTAGGCTATCTCGACTGCGGGGCGGACAGAGACACCGGACCTTGCCGACCCGACATCGTGGGAACGGTCTTGCAGCCGCACATGGAGAACCTCTGGTATCAGGTGGCTACCATGCCCCTGAGTACGCCCGGCGCGGTCTCCGGCCCCTGGCGGCGTCCGCAGCCGGGAACGTTCGGTAACGCTGGCCGCAATCCGTTCCGCGGGCCAGGATTGTTTAACGGCGACATGTCCTTCCTCAAGAGCTTCCACATCACCGAGAAAGTCACGGGCCAGTTTCGGGCCGAGGCGTACAACCTGTGGAACAAAGTCAACCTCGGCAATCCCGACGGCTGGGTGGACTGCGAGACGAGAGGCCAGATCAACGGCCTTGCCCCTGGAGCTGCCATGCGGCAGTTTCAGTTCGCGGTTCGGTTCGAATTCTGAAACCCCGGAAGTGGCGAAGGGGAACTTTCCAAGGGGAGCTCGCGTTGGCGAGCTCCTCTTTTTTTCTACCCCTTTTTTTAGAGATGTTCCGGCGGGAGGTCTCTACCCCGATCAGATACTGCTACTGGCGACAGCACGTTTCCACAGAGACTCAATTAAGGGTAACATCGGGTGCGGGAGGTCCACATGGAAGCGGGGCTAAGAGCCAGTTTGTTGAAACTCTGCTTGATCGTTCTCTTCGTGCCCCTGGCAGGTCATGGCCAGGTTCAGACGCCACCGGCGCCGGATTCGCCGGAAAACGACTTGGCACACGCAGCGGCGCTCCTGGATCAAGGCAAGCGCGACCAGGCGATAGCCCTGCTCAACGAACTTGCGCGCCGTGAACCAAAACCTCCGGGGCTGGAGGCCAAATTGGGAAAGGCTTATTACGAAAAGCGAGATTACCCGCAGGCCGCCGCCCATTTGGAATTGGCCCTGAAGCAAAAACCGGATGACGGCGAATCGACGCAATTGCTGGGACTCTCCTACTACCTGCAGGGCAACCAGGCAAAGGCCATACCCCTGCTTGAAAAAGTGCAGTCTTGGCTCCGGCGCCCGGATGTGACCGGCTCCTACATTCTCGGGATCAGCTACCTCCAAATGCAGCAACACGACCGGGCTCGGGCGGCGTTCGCCAAGATGTTCTCGGTCCCGCCCGAAAGCGCGGGGGCGCACCTGGTGCTGGGCCAGATGATGCTGCGGCAGGAGTTTGAAGACAAAGCCGTCCCCGAACTTCAGAAAGCTCTCGCGCTCGATCCCCGGCTGCCGATGGCGCATTTCCTCTTAGGAGAGATCTACCTTTTCAGATCCAACGTCCAGCAAGCCCTTGATGAATTCCGCAAGGAACTCGAAATCAACCCCATCCTCTGGCTGGCTTACTGGCGCATGGGGGATGCCTACACCCGAATTGAAAAATGGGACCAAGCCGAAGAAGCGCTCAAACAAGCCGTCTGGCTTAATCAGACCTTTTCCGGCCCATACATCCTCCTGGGCAAAGTGGAACTCAAGAAGAGTGGCGCACAACTGGCTGTGGGATTCCTGGAACGTGCGTTGAAGTTGGACCCCAACAACTCGTCCGCTCACTATCTGCTGGGCACCGCCTACAGAGAGTTGGGCCGGGCGGAGGATGCGAACCGCGAGTTCGAGCTGACGCGGAGTCTCCGGCTAAGAAAAGAGCAAGATATCGGTGATGCACCCGGTCCCAGCCCAGAACCCTAGAGCAGATTAGGGGCTGTCGCTACGAAAAAGCCCGTTCGGATTGAACTCGTTGATGTTATCTCCTTTTGTGGGCAATGCCACCTTCTCTTGCTATGGGTCGCCAAAAATGCGTGCAGCCTAGGAAATAACGGTTACTTCTCGGCTAATTGGACCAAGGTCGAATTTCTGGCCCTGTTTCTAATCATCACGACTAACTCCTTTGAATTCAACGCGGACGGAGTTTTTGGCATGCACAATGGATGGGAGCACAGGTGTACACTCACAGTTACCCGGGACTCCAAAATCGAAATCCCAGATAGTAGCGGTTCGCATCTGCCCATCGTGGCAAGGTCGCCGCCGGAGTGCCCTGCTGGAGACGAACGGAGCGGGAAAATGGTGGACCCCTACCTTTTCAAGGAAGCATTTGAAGGGACTTACGACACATGGCTTCAATGGGGTGCCAAAGTGGGTAGCAAGAAGCAGGCGCGACAACATCTGGCGCGTGGTGAGGAATTCGTCAAGCAGCAGCCCTACGCCGAGGCGGAAGTGGAGTTCGGTGCCGCCCGGCGGTTGGATCCCCACAGTCCACGGGCTTTCTTTCGTCTGGGCACCATGCTGGCGAACCGCGGTGATTGGTACGGCGCGATGGAAGAATTCGAGGAGGCCCTGCGACTCGACCCTGGCAACGGCGCGGTTCGCGATGCCTATGACGAGGCGGCGCGTGAAGCCTCGCGGTCGCGATTCCGGAGTTCCGGTTTTTGGCGCTAAGGAGATGACTCCGTCCTTTTGACTACCCCACGGCAACCTGACGCCGCCTTGTGGGTCGCCACGGCTGGCCCAGGTGGCAGTGGAGGCGACGTTCAACTGGTTTTACTTTCTGGACCCGATCGAACCTCTGGGGCTGGAGTTGCACCTGATATATCTGGGGAACGCGGGCGATCGCCAGCGCGACTTCGTCCGGTCCTCTCCGTAGCAGGAAAGTCAGCCATGGCTAACGAACCTCCAAGTGGTGGGCACAGTGGGAGGTTTCAGCCCGAAACCGGCGTTCTGTTCCGCAGCAAGCTTGGCACGCCTGAGATGGCAACAAGACTGCAGGGGAAGATGCCCGAGTTCGACTGCCGCCTGGGCGATAGCGACCTATACCGCTCCTACTACGTCGCCGGCAAGCGAACAGATGGGCTCGAGATAAAGATCACGCCGGAGGATGAGCCCGACGAGTGCTACGTCGGCGTGTACTTCGCCCACATGGCGGTTTTCCCGAAGCCCAAGGAGAGGCTCGCAATCGCCCAGCAGATCCACAAGGACGCGCTGCCCATCGTTGAGGGGGTGCGCAGGGCTTGATGGGAGCCGTTCCCCCAAAGCAGCCGAAGTACTGCCGGTCACACAGACTGTTCAATGATGAAAGGAAAATCGAATTTAGCTCGGATTTCGTCTATAGAGTTTCCTGATTGAGGAACACGTCGCCATGACCACTCTTGCACAATCCTGCCTGGGACCTGTCGCGCTATTTGTGGACCAGGAGCCAGCAAGCGACAAGCTTATTTCGCTCCGCCCGGTTGACCTCGGCATCATTGCGATCTACTTCGCGATGGTCCTCGGGATCGGGTTCTATTCGAAGCGTTACACCCGCTGGGGTGTGGACTTCTTCCTGGCTGGCCGGGAGATGACTGCCTGGGTGGCCGGCTTGAGTTTCATTTCCGCAAACCCTGGTTGTCCATGCCAGAAACTCCAATCGCGCTGAATTCTATGGAGTTAGCGGCCGTGATTAGAAACACGGCCAGAAGTTCGACCTTGGTCCGCTTTACCGGGAAGTAAGGGTCATTTCCCAGGGTGCGCGCCTTTTTGGCGACCCACAGGTGGGCGGGAAGTTCCGCGACATGATGAGGTGGATGCGCAAACGCTGAGCGGTTGTCGCTGGATCCCGAAGTGAAGATTGACTTTTTTCGGCGGATCGGTCATTCTGCCCCGGTTCCAATTCCCGCGGTTCAAACGAAATTATGAAAAAGATCCTAATTTACGACACGACGTTGCGAGACGGTTCGCAAGGCGAGCAGATCTCGTTCTCCGCGGAAGACAAGCTTCACATTGTCAAGAAGCTGGACGAACTGGGGGTGGACTACGTAGAAGGCGGCTGGCCCGGCTCGAACAGCAAAGACATCGCTTTCTTCCGCCGGGCCCACGAACTGAAGCTGCAGCATGCCAAGGTCGCGGCGTTTGGCAGCACCCGCCACCCGCGTAACAGCGTGGTCCACGACCGCAATCTTCAAGCGCTTATCGAAGCCAACACTCCAGTGGTGACCATTTTTGGAAAGACTTGGGATCTGCATGTGAAGCTGGCTTTGGGGATTTCCCTGCAGGAAAACCTCGATCTGATTCGCGAGTCTGTGGCGTTCCTGAAGTCCAAAGGGAAGGAAGTGATTTACGACGCCGAGCATTTCTTTGACGGATTCAAAGCCGACCCGGCTTATGCGCTGGCCACGCTCAAGGTCGCCGAGGAGGCGGGAGCCGACACCATCGTGTTGTGCGACACCAACGGCGGCACTCTGACCACCGACATTCGCGAACGCTTTCAGATCGCTTCCGAACATGTCAAGACACCACTGGGGATTCACACTCACAATGATTGCGAAATGGCGGTCGCCAACTCCATTGCCGCCGTGCAGCAAGGGGCGGTGCATGTGCAAGGCACGATCAACGGGTACGGAGAACGGTGCGGCAATGCCAACCTTTGCTCCGTGATCCCCAATGTCGAGCTGAAGTTGGGCATGCGCTGCATCGGCAAGGAAAGCCTCAAGCGCCTCACGGAAGTGTCCCACTACGTAAGCGAGCTGGCCAACCTGCACCATCGCCAGGATCTGCCCTACGTCGGCAAGAGCGCGTTTGCCCACAAAGGCGGCATTCATGTGAGCGCGGTGATGAAAGAGGCGTCTGCCTATGAGCACGTGCATCCCGCGGTGGTGGGCAACGAACACCGGGTCTTGGTCTCGGAACTTTCCGGAAAGAGCAACGTGCTCTACAAGGCGCAGGAGCTGGGTCTAGAGATCGACAAGTCCTCTCCCGACGCCAAGGTAGTGGTGGACAAGCTCAAAGAGATGGAGCACTACGGCTATCAGTTTGAAGGGGCCGAAGGGTCTTTTGAAATCCTGTTCAACAAGCTGGTGCACCACTCCAGAGAGTTCTTCGAGTTGGACGGCTTTCGCGTCATCACTGAGAAGAAAGGAGCCAACGAGTCGCACTCGGAGGCCGTCATCAAGCTGCGCGTGGACGGCAAGGAAGAACACACGGCCGCGGAAGGGGTTGGCCCGGTGAGCGCCTTGGACAGGGCCTTGAGGAAATCGCTCACCACTTTTTTCCCGTGCATCCGGGACATTCGCTTGACCGACTACAAAGTCCGCGTGCTGAACCCCGAAGGTGCGACGGACGCCAAGGTTCGGGTACTGATCGAAACAAGCGACGGGCACGAAACCTGGGGAACGGTGGGCGTGTCCGAAAACCTCATCGAGGCTAGCTGGCAGGCCCTGGTGGACAGCATCACCTACAAGCTGAAAAAGGAATACGGCTACAGGCGGCAGGAGAGCGAACCGCGCGCGGCCAAGTGAGCCGGCGAATCGAGCGCTCAGAAGTCATCTGGGGGGAGAAGTTTCAGCGACGAGCCAGGTTGGAAGCAGGAAACAGACCAACCAAGTGAGCGGAACGGCCATAACGAACCGGCATGCCGCCCAAGCCCCGCTATTGCGCTCTGAGCTGGAAGCGAGAGGGCGGCTCGCGTATGATTCTGCGGAGAGATAAAGTTGAAATCGGAAATTCCGGTCTAAGACTGTGTCTGACACCCTGGCCAGGATGGGTCGAGATCTCTCAGTAGCATTCGTTCTGCTTCTAAACCTAAGCATTGGTGCTTCCGCCCAGCAGTCCCGCAGTTACGTTTACGGATTTGCGGGACCCCTGGTCGTGCCGAGAAGTGCCTTCACGCGATGGGACGGATCGTTCCTTCACGTCGGCGGTGGAGGCGAAGCTAACCTCACAAAAAGGTTTGGTCTCGGCGGAGAAATCGGAGTTCTTGCGCCGCTTACTAACCCGAACGCAATCACCACCGGCCTCCTATCCGTGAATCCCACGTATCATTTCCTGGCGACGGGCTCACAGGAGAAGGCAGATCCCTTCGTCACTGGCGGGCTCTCTATACCCTTTGGAAGGGGTGCTGGAGCCGCGCTCAATTACGGTGGCGGAATGAACTACTGGCTGAAACCACGGTTCGGCCTGCGAGTGGAATTCCGCGATCACCTCTGGTCACCAGAAGCAGGCGAAACCATTCACTTTTTGGATGTTCGGTTTGGGATTGTCTTTAGAATTGGCTGACACGGGTGCGAGTACCAACTTTACTCCGAATGTGCGCGTATCAGGCCGACTCGGTAGGATGAGGATTGGCTCCGTATATATCGAAAGCAAGTAGGACTCTTAATGGGCTCGACCCAGCACAACAGGCAGGTAGCTGCGGCAACCTATCGTGTGTGTTGTAACTATCTGCCCGATCCTTTGCAAAGACCTCAAAGGCACTGAGCGGCTAACCGAGCCACGGCTCTTCGGCAGAGGGGGAAATATGGACGATTGGCGCAAGTTCGTTTCCTTGGGACTTGTCTTTTGTTTAATGCACCTTTCGCTTGCGGATTGGGCCCTGTCAGCAGAGACCACAACTCCACCGAATCCGACTCTGACCAGGCAACAGGTTGTCCAGTTCGGATTGGGCGCAAACGTCAAATTGAGGCTCGCGCACGGCAAAAGGCTGCGAGGTTCGATCCAGGCGATTGAGGAGGGGTCATTTCTCATAGCTTTGGGCCGTGAGGGGACGCAGCGGCGGGTGGCCTATGATGAGGTTGCACAACTGAAACTGGCGAAGGTCACCTACAAGGCGTCGGGCCAGCCAGATGCCGCCGCGGCCAGGAGAGTAGTGGCGGGGCTTGGAGTTGGTAAGCACATCGTGGCGAAGACCGCAGCCGGGCAGGAATACCACGGCAACATTCAGGCAATCGCCGTCAGCCATTTCGTCATGCTCCCTGATCACCAAAGCGTACCCGTCCAGATTGCTTACAACGACATGGTGCAATTGGGGCCTAACCTCAGTACAGGCGCGAAAATCGCTATCGCCGCAGGTGTGGTGGCTGTGGTTGTAACGATCTTAATCATTTATGCTAAAGAGCATTTCGACTACGCTCCGCATTTTTGACGTTTCTTCTATTTCTGTGCTTCAGCTTCTCGGATGCGGGCGGTTGCTAATGTTAACTGCCGTGTGAACCTGTCCGTACTAGAAACTTCGTTCACGTGAGATTTGTGGGAGTTAGCGGCTTTCAGCGGAAAGACTGCTGGAAATCCGACTAGGGTCCAAACAGCGAGATGTAACCATTGATTCTTGGGCTGCACCGAGTTTCTGCGAAGCACAGGGATGGATCCTCAAGCAGCCGAACGATGAGTAGCTAGTACGGACTCCTGATCGTTTTCGTACCGCGATTGAGTTTTCAGTACGGACGACACGCATTTCCGCTGCAGTCGGACAAAGGCATCTTCACCCGTGGTTCCTTGAAGAATTTCAGAAAGTGAAATCTCAATATTGTGATTTGAAATCCCTTCTTGACTGGCTGAGCGGACGAGCTATAGATTACGTTACATGTCAGATCTGATTCGGTCTGAGGACGAACTGGAAGACCTCCTGTCTACACCCAGCCCAGAGGAGGTCGCTGTCTTTCGCAAGATGGAGGGGGATCTCCTGATCCTTGGGGTTGGTGGCAAGATAGGTCCTAGCCTTGCGCGCCGGGCCTGTCGTGCCGCGCACGCAGCAGGTGTGAAGAAGAGGATCATCGGCGTCGAGATTCACCTCAATGCTGCCGCGGAACGTTTCCTCCAAGAGGCCGGGGTCAAGACCCTCCAGGGGGATTTGCTGGATCCCGATTTTTTGGCAACCGTGCCCGAAGCTCAGAACGTCATCTTCATGGCCGGGCGGAAGTTCGGCTCGACAGGTAACGAGAGTCTCACCTGGGCAATGAATGCTTACCTGCCGGCGCGAGTCGCCGAACGGTATCGCCATTCCAGAATCGTTGCCTTCTCGAGCGGCAACGTCTATCCGCTCATGCCAGTGGTCTCGGGAGGCGCCACCGAGCAGACTGCTCCTGAGCCTGTCGGAGAGTACGCCCAATCCGTTCTGGCACGGGAGCGGATGTTCGAGCACTTCTCCAAATGCCACGGCACGCCGGTCACCCTGCTGCGGCTGAATTATGCAATCGATCTCCGGTACGGTGTGCTGCTCGATATCGGCACGAAGGTTTTCGAGGGGCGCAGCGTGGATACCACCATGGGGGCCGTCAACGTGATCTGGCAGGGCGATGCCAGTTCGGTGGCTCTGCGCAGCTTCACTCTCTGCCAATCGCCGCCCGCAATCCTGAACCTGACCGGACCGGAGACACTCTCGGTTCGAGCCGTGGCACAGCGCTTTGGCGAGTTCTTCGGCAAAGAGCCGGTTCTGGAAGGCCGTGAGGCAGACACTGCTCTGCTCAACAATGCAGCGCGCTGCCATCATCTGTTTGGCTATCCCTCCGTTACCGCTGACCAGATGATTGAGTGGACTGCGCACTGGATTGAGATGAGGGGACCAACCCTGAGCAAGCCCACTCATTTCGAAACCCGGGACGGAAAATTCTAATGGTAGAAACCGAAAACCTTTCCGTGGGTTTTCTTGGTCTTAGTCATCTCCATCCTCGCAGCTACATGCCCGTCTTCCAAGCCGTCCCTGGGACACCGGTGACTGCTGTAGCCGACTCCAATCGGGCCGTGTTGGAGGCCTTCGTCAGGGACTATCCGGTCCGTGGGTATGCGGACTGGCGGGAGATGCTCGATAAGGAGCGGTTGGACCTGGCCGTGCTTTTCCTGCCGCACTTCCAGTGCCCGGAGGCCGCCATTGCTTGCGCCGAGCGAGGCGCGCACGTCCTGGTGGAGAAGCCCATGGCAGCCGGTTCCGAAGGCGTGCGACGCATGATCGCCGCGGCGCAGGAAGCCGGCGTCCTCCTGTCGACGCCTTACGTTTGGCGCTATCACCCGGTTGTCCGGCACATGAAGAAGCTCATTGATGAGGGCGTGCTGGGACGCATCGTGGGCTGCGAAGGCCGGTGCGCCGCAGGCCGCCTTTCGCGCTATATCGAGGGTAACGCCGGCTGGATGCTAGTCAAAGCGTTGAGCGGCGGCGGGCCCATGTATAACCTGGGCGTCCACTGGATTGACTTATACCGCTGGCTGCTTGCCGACGAAGTCGTGGAGGTGATCGGCAAGAACGTCCATGTGAACGAGACATATGACATCGAAGACAACTCCTTTGCGATTTTGACTTTCTCCCGCGGAACGGTCCTCGCCCTGGACATTAGTTACACCGTGCCCGACTCTTACCCCTTCGGGCGTGACCTCTTCCTGGCCCTGCGCGGCACAGCAGGCGCGCTTTCCTGGAGTCCGTCTTTTGAGGGGGTCAAGGAGCGTCTGTTCGTTTGCAGCGACTCAGGCGAGTACGTGGAGGCTCCGCGCCGTCAAATCGATTTCGAACTTCAGCATCAACCCGGCTACGCGGGTGTCATGGGCATTCGTTTCCTCTCGGACCTGGTCCGGTCGATCCGGACCGGTACCCCTCCGGCGATCACCGGGGAAGATGGCCTGAGGGCGCTGGAAGTGGTTGAGGCCATCTACCGATCGGCCGAGAGTGGCCGGAGCGTACAACTATGAACTCGGTGAAGGTCGTCGTTACCGATTACATTGAGCCCGATCTAGATTGGGAAGCCAGGGAGATGGCCCGGCGCGGCCTCGAATTCCTAACTTACCAGCTCAAGTTCGCACCGAGCGGAGACGTGATCGCCGCGACCCGGGATGCCGATGTGGTCATCGTCAACATGGTGCCGATCACTTCTGAGGTCATCGCACAGTGGGAGAAGTGCAGGCTGGTCATACGTCACGGCGTCGGTTATGACAACGTCGACGTCGCGGCGCTGGAAAAGGCAGGCATCCCGCTCTGCTACATTCCTGACTACTGTGCCGAGGAGGTGGCCGAGCAGGCCATTGCGTTGCTGCTTGCCTGCGGCCGGCGGCTCGAAACCAGTCGCAGGGTGCTCGATGCCTCTTCGGCCCGTGGCTCCTGGAATTTCACAGAGGTCATCCCGATGTACCGGATGGCCGGCCAAACCCTGGGCATCATCGGCTGTGGCCGCATTGGCTCTCTCGTCTATCGCAAGCTCAAGTCCTTTGGGTTCAAGTTCCTGATCTGCGACCCGTATCTGTCGGAAGAGCGGAAAGGGGAACTGGGGATCGAAGTGGTGGACAAGGAGAAGGTGTTCCGCGAGTCGGACTTTGTCACCATCCACACTCCGCTGACTCCCGAGACACGGCACCTTGTAAACGCTCGCACACTGGCGATGATGAAGCCGACCGCCTACCTCGTCAACACGGCACGCGGGCCGATGGTCGATGCGCAGGCTCTGGCCGATGCGCTGAAGAGCAGCGTGATCGCCGGTGCTGGAATCGACGTTTACGATATCGAGCCTCCACCGCCGGACTATCCCCTTTTCGGGCTACCGAACGCCATCCTGACGCCGCATCTGGCCTGGTATTCCGAGGACTCGGGGCGGCGCATCCGCGAGCTGATTGTAACGGAAATCGACCGGTTCCTGGCCGGCCAGCCCCCGCGCTATGTCGCGACATCCGCCGCCTGAGAGGAGCAGGATGAGCAACAAGGTGACATCCGTAAAAGGGCCTTTGCCCGGTCCTCGATCCAAGGAGCTCTTTACTCGCTGGGCGCGCGCCGAAGCGCAATGCACGGGCTACCAGGCGAAGGTCGCTTGGGACCATGCTTCCGGCGTTGTCGTGACCGACGCCGACGGCAATACTTTCATCGACTGGACCTCAGGCGTTCTGGTGACCAACGTCGGACACTGCCATCCGGAGCTGGTCAAGGCCGTCCAGGAGGCTTCTCGAAAGCTTCTGAACAACTATGAGTGTTTGCATGAATCGCGCGTGGAAGCTGCGGAGAAGCTGGTTTCCGTTCTGCCACCGCATCTTGACAAGTGTTTCTTCCTCACCACAGGAAGTGAGGTGGTCGAAGGCGCCATCCGTATCATGAAGCGGAAGAGCGGGAAGTTCGAAATCATCAGTTTTTACGGCGGTTTCCACGGCCGCACGTATGCCGCCCTGAGTGCCGGCGGCTTGCCCGGCCCGAAGAAGGGCTATGGCCCAGGCTTGCCCGGTTCGATTCGCGTCCCTTTCCCTTATTGCTACCGTTGTCCCTTCCGCGCTGACCCCGCCACCTGTGACATGCTCTGCCTGGATTACATTGAGGACGCGGTGCGCGCCAATAGCACCGGATGCTTGGCCGGCTTGATTGTGGAGCCCTACGAGGGCGCGGCTGGCTTTATCTTTCCTCCGGAAGGATGGTTGGCACGATTGGAGCAATGGCTGCGGGGACGTGGTTTGCTCTTCACGCTCGACGAAGTACAGTCTTCTTTTGGACGTACCGGCAAGTTCTGGGCGATGGAATGGGAAGGGCTGACCCCCGACCTGGTGTGCATCGGCAAGGGGATTGGCAGCGGTGTTCCAGCCTCAGCGATCGCGGCTCGCGGCGATGTGATCGGAACACTCGGGCCTGGGGAGATGAGCAGCACCCTGGGGGGCAATCCGGTTGCCAGCGCAGCCGTCAGCGCCGTTATCGACATCATGCGGCGCGAGCGGCTGGAGGAAAATGCTCTGCGCATGGGAGCGTTGATGAAGTCACGGCTCCTGGAGATGAAGGAGCAATCCCCCTACGTAGGCGACGTTCGAGGCATGGGATTGGTCATGGGGGTCGAACTGGTCAAGGACAAGAGAACCAAGGAGCCCGCGACGGACCTCACCCGAAGACTGATTGACCTGGCTGCCGAATACGGCCTCCTGATAGGTTCGGTTGGCGTTTTCGGCAACGTGATCCGGGTGGCGCCACCCTTGGTCATTTCCGAGGCTGAAGCCAACGAAAGCCTGGACATATTCGAGAAAGCTCTTTCCCTCCTATGAACGGATTCTCACTGTCCGATATTCGCGCCGCAGTCAAAGCAGTGCATCGCGAAACTGAGCAATTTCTCTGCGATCTGATCCGCTTTCCTTCGTTGCCCGGCAAGGAACAGGGAGCCATAGAGTACGCTGCTCAACGCTTCGCGGAAGTGGGCGAGGTGGAGCGTATACCACTTACCAACGCGCTCCGCGAGGACACGGACTACGCCGACCCGATGCGAGGAATCGAGTATGAGGGGCGATCAAACCTTCGCGTGCATGTTGCCGGAACCGATGCCGGGCAGTCTCTGCTGTTCAATACCCATCTCGATGTGGTGCCCCCCTCCCAGGGGCAAGGGCATCCTTTCGAGCCGAGTATAGAAGTGAATCGGGTGCGTGGGCGGGGCGCCTGTGACGCCAAAGGACAGGTCGCCACGCTGTTCACCGCACTGCTGGCTGTGAAGCACTTGGGCGTGACGCTCACGGGGGATGTCTTGGCACACCTCGTTGTAGAGGAAGAGGTGGGCGGCAACGGGACGCTGGCCATGGTGCGCCGCGGCGAACAGGCCGATGCCTGTATTGTGATGGAGCCAACCGACCTCCGCATTCTCTCTTCAGTACGCGGCGCGGTCTGGTTCCGGGTGACTTGTATTGGCAAGCCAGGCCATAGCGGCCGCGCCGGCGATACGGTCAGCGCATTGAAGATGGCCATCCGAACGATGGAGATTCTCGAGCAGTATCATGCGCGCCTGTTGGTGTCGTCCCGCGATATCGCTCTGTTCGATCAGTTTGCCAACCCGATGCCGATCACCTTTGGCAAGCTGGCGGCTGGCGACTGGCCGGCCACAGCACCTGCTTGTGCCGCTGTGGAGGGCGTCTTGGGCTTGCTCCCGAACAAAACCCGCTACCAAGTGATGGACGAGATGCAGCAGGCCCTCCTGGACGGCGGAGATGAATGGTTCCGAGACCACTTCACGCTGGAATTCATGTACCGGCACGATGCCCATGTCCTGGATCCGGGGCACCCGCTGGTCACCCGTCTTCAAGCGTGCTGCCAGGAAGCCGGTGCGCCTGGCGAGGTCAGCGCGATGACTGCCTCGTGTGACTCCTGGTTCTATAACAACCAACTGTGCATCCCCACCGTGGTCTTCGGTCCGGGCAGTCTGCGTTTCGCCCACTCCAACGAAGAGCAAATCGGCTTAGATGAAATTGGCGAGGCGGCGACCATCTTGGTGCGCTTCCTCGCGGACTGGTGCGGCTGAGTCAGACGATGCAAGCTCTAGTGAAAACCCAAAAAGGGTCCGGCTTCCTCGAGCTTCGCGAGGTCCCCGAGCCGTCCCCCGGCCCGGGCGAGGTGCTCATTGAGGTGAAAGCCTGTGGGATCTGCGGAACGGACCTGCATGTATGGCACGACAGATTTCCGTATTGGCCTCCGGTGATTCTGGGGCATGAGTTCTCCGGGCAGATCATCGAGGCTGGCCCGGAGACCGGGCTGTTCAGAGTCGGTGATCGAGTCGTGGGAGAGCCGCACACGCGTGCCTGTGGCTACTGTTACTTGTGCCGTACCGGAAACATCCAGATCTGCCCCCTGAAGCGCTCGCCGGGTTGGGGGATCGATGGGGCGTTTACGAAGTACCTGAAAATGCCCGAGCGCCTTCTGCATCGGATCCCGGACTCAATGAGCTATGACGTGGGCGCTCTGGTAGAGCCGGCGGCCAATACGGTGCACGATGTCGTCGAGCGAGCCAGGATCGACGCAGGCGACTTTGTTGTGATTGTGGGGCCGGGGCCCATTGGCTTGCTGGCAGCGTTAACGGCACGAGCCGCCGGGGCGCGGCACGTTGTCATCCTGGGAACTCCGGCGGACGAGGCCTTCCGCATGAAGAAGGCGAGGGAGTTAGGTTTTGAAACGGTGATCAACGTGGCGCAGGCAAATCCTGCGACTGTGGTACACGAGCTCACTGGAGGCCTCGGGGCCGACCTGGTCATCGAATGCAGCGGTGCGCCCGCGGGTATTGCATCGACGGTCGAACTGATCCGTAAGAAGGGCCGTATCTGTGTGATCGGTTTGACGGGTAAGGACACGATCCCATTTCCATGGGACAAGGCTGCGTTCAAGGTGTGCGACGTGATCTTCAACCTTTCGACCAGCTATACCAGCTGGGATAGAACCATTTACCTGCTTGCCAGCGGCCAGCTGGCGGCGGGTGGAGTAATCACGCGCCGGTCACCTCTTGTGGAATGGAGGAGCGCTTTCGAGGGCATCGAGGCGCAGCAGGAGTTGAAGGTCTTGCTGATCCCCGCGTGAGGAGGCGAGGATGAACGATTCGCGCCTAGGTTTTGGACTGCTGGGGACCGGACTGATCGCCCCATTCCACGCCAAGGCGATTCGGGGATCGAACCGGGCTCGCTTGGTGGCCGCGGCTGATCTGGACGCCGCTCGCCTAACGAAGTTCACCCGCGAATTCAACTGCAGGGAGTACGCCAGCCTGGAGCAGATGCTCCTCGATCCTGAAATTCAAGTGGTCAATATTCTCACGCCCAACCATCTGCACACGGAGGCCGTGCTTCAGGCTGCCAGCGCGGGCAAGCATGTCTTGGTTGAGAAACCGCCCGCAATGTCTTTGCGCGAAATGGACGCAATGCGAGACGCCTGCGCGACTGCTGGCGTCAAAATTGGTGTCGTGCTCCAATGCCGGGTGCGTCGAGCAGTGCAGGCCATTCGGAACGCCATCAGCGACGGACGTTTTGGGAGGATTTATCACGCAGATGCTTACATGAAGTGGTTTCGCTCTTCCGAGTACTACAGAACAGACGCTTGGCGCATGTCACGGCGCTCAGGGGCTGGGGTGACCATTCAGCAGGCGTTCCATTACATTGATCTGCTGCAGTATCTTGTCGGCCCCGTCAAGAGGGTGGAGGCCCAGATGACCAACCTCGCGCACCCAGATATACCCTTGGAAGATACTGTTCTCGCTTTCGTGACCTATGAGAGCGGCGCGCAAGGTGTTGTGGAGGCCTCTACGGCCCTCTGGCCGGGTACTGATGTTCGTATCGAAGTGAACGGGGAAAACGGCACGGCCATTACGGTCGGCGAACACATGGACACCTGGAAGTTCAAGGACGAACGACCGGAGGATGACGAAATCCGCCGTTACGGAAGTGCCGCAGTGGCGACCGGGGCAACTGGCGCGGCAGATCTGGGGTTCCACGACCATCAAACCGTGATTGAAGACATGGTGTTTGCGATTGAACACGGTCGCGAACCGATGATTACCCTGGCTAGCGTACGTCCAACACTCGAGTGGGCGCTTGCCATGTACCAGTCAGCCAAGCAACATGAAACCGTTGACCTGCCGATCCTCAACGAGCAGGCTGTGTGGTGAGTCTAGAGAATCCTTGAGCGGCCCCGGCCTATCTCAGGAGACCACTATTGTTCCAGGGCTTAGGAGGTGGACAGGTGGGTTGAATGTGAAGCAATCCGAACGGAAATCTCCTGAGCTGCTGCCCTCACAACACCCCCCAGAGTGGCGGTTTTCTGTGCACTGATCCTGCTTGAAGGACCCGAGATGCTGACAGCTGCCACCGCAACCCCTCTCTCGTCCAAAATCGGCGCTGCGATGCATCTGAGCCCCAAGGTGCTTTCTTCATTGTCGACGGCATAACCTAACTGGCGGACCGCATCAAGCTCCTGTCTCAGCTGTTCCGCCGACCTTAGCGTGTGCGGGGTGAACGCCTGGAATCTGAGTGACTTCACGATAAGCTCCCGCTGTTTGGGAGACATGAACGCGACAAGCGCCTTACCGAGGGCGGTCCTGTACAGGATTGCTCTCACGCCGACATTGCTCACCAGACGGAAATCATGGGGGCTTTCGAGGCAGTCTATGTAGACCACGTCGAGGCCGTCGAGAACCGCCAAGTTGACGGTCTCCTGAGTGGCCCTCCACAGCTCCCATAGAGATTCCCGTGCGATTTCCCGAAGGGGAGCCTGCACGCTGTAATTACTACCCAGCCGCAATAGCTTGGATCCCAACGTGTACCCTCCCCTGTCATCCCGCCTGAGGTATTTCTCTCTCTCCAGATGAGCGAGAAGGCGGAGGGCCGTGCTTTTGTTGCTTCGAGCTCGTGCACTAATCTCCTGGAGAGTCAGTGGGGCACTGGAATCCTGAAGCAAATCGATGATTCGAAGAGTCTTACTCAGGACCCCAACCGGCTTGGATTTCCTCGGTCCTCTCACGGGTTGCTCTCGCAGTGGTTTCAAATCCTATTTTACGATATGAAACTCCTCTAGCACTACTCAAGGCGTACGACCGAATACCACCGCCGCCTGTCCTTCGCCAATCGCTCATCCTGCTCGGTTTTGGTCGGAAGCTGACCCAAGGCGCCTCTTTCAACTCTAAGATTCTCGCCCCATTGGTAACCGCAACACTGAAAGCACGTCGACCTCTTGCCGTACACACTCGGAAACCCTGGCAAGCCAGATCCTCCCACGTACACTTTATCTGCTGTATCAGGCACCCGGCGAAGCCTCTGGGAATCAGGGTCAAGATTGTCAGGTCAGGCAGCGCGGCGTTCGTACCAATGATGGAGGCCACCGACCTGGGGGAGTTCAATTACATCTCCTAGCTCTGGCGGCTGTATCGCTCGTGGTGATGGCGCGTCTTTGCCCAGGAACGGATGGGTCCGCGGAGTGTTCACGGTAATTAACATAGCTCTTCAAGATGCTTCGCAGGTGTTTCTCTCCCAGGACGATGACATGGTCCAGGCACTCCCGCCGGACCGAGCCCACCAAGCGTTCGACGAACGCGTTCTGTTAAGGGCTTCGGGGTGCGCTCATCACTTCCTTAATGCTCATACCCCGGACCTGGCCACGAAAATGCTCTCGATAGATCTGGTCCCGGTCTCGGAGCAGAGAACGCGGTACCCTATCCTCGGGGAAACGTTTCCAGCATCTGCTGCGCGGTCCAAGAAGCGGTCGGATTCTACGGTCACCTTAAAGCGAACTAGACGCCGGCAGTGGTGAGCTAACACCACCAAGACGAACAAGACCCGAAACGTGGCAGTCGGAACCGTGAAGAAATCTATCGAGACCAAGTCCTTCACTTGGTTGTCTAGGAAGGCCTTCCAGCTCCATGAAGGTGGCTTCAGGCGCTCGGGCATAAGCCGAGAGACGGTGCGCTCCGAAACGTCGATTCCCAACTTGAGCAATTCCCCGTGAATCCGTGGGGCGCCCCAGAGGGGACTGGCTAGCCTCATCTCGCGTGTCAAACCCCTGATCTCGCGACACACCCCTGGCAGGCCCGATCGCTTTTGTCTGGAGATTCTCGTCCAGAAAAGACGAAATCCTTTCGGTGCCAACCTACCACCGTCTCAGGTCTGACAATCACCAGCGCCTCACGCCAATGACCCCAAACCTGTGACAGCCAAACCCAGAATAAGCGATCGGCCTTCCGCAGCCAGGGCCGTGGGTACTTCCTTTTGAAGAGCGCCAACTGTTAACGCAGAGCAAGATTCTCCAGAGCTAATTCATGGTTGCCTTTGAATGCGGAAGAGAGGAGGAAACGGATCAGTGAAAACAGGACTGCAACCATGCCGAGGACTCTCCTCGAAATGGGCGGGCAAAGTCAATTACCAACATACGGATACGATTTTGGGGAAGCACAAGCCAGTCTACCAGGACATGGAGTGAGCCTGGGCGCGTCTCGTAACCCGCTGATTCCTCAAAGAGATTGAATTTTGGCGACGCACACCTAAAACGGACCGCGACTGGAAATCAGGGACCCAGGAAGGCATATCCGGGAACATCATTCATAGGTAAAAATCCCGACTTGGCCATCACTGGGCTTCGGCGTGATGGCGGACCTCCACACCCTCGGCGAGGAAGAGGACGTCCTCCGCGATGTTGGTGGCGTGGTCGGCCAGGCGTTCCAGACTGCGGGCCACAAACATCAGGTTGACGGCTTGCCGGACGGCCTGCGGGTCCCCTTCCATAAAGCTGATCAGCTCTTCGTAGACGGAGTCGCGCAGTTCGTCCACGGCATCATCGGAAACCAGGACGCTGCGCGCCAGCCCGGCGTTGCGCTGCACAAAGGCGTCCAGGCTCTTGCGGACCATCGCCTGCACCAGGGTCGCCATGTGGGGAATATCAATCAGCGGCTTGATGAGCGGCTCACGCATCAGCGAGAGCGAGCGTTGGACGATGTTGACGGCAATGTCGCCCATGCGCTCCAAATCATTGTTGATCTTGATGGCGGCGGTGAGGAACCGCAGGTCGGCCGCCATGGGCTGTTGAAGGGCAAGGAGCCGGGTGGCCACCTCGTCGATCTCAATCTCCAGACGGTTGATCTTCGCTTCGTTGTGCATTACCTGCTGCGCCTGGAGTTCGTCCTTTTCCATCAGCGATTGCACGCTGCGGAAGATGGAATCTTCCACCCAGCCGCTCATCTCCAGCAGCCGATTCCGGAGGTTATCGAGTTCTTCCGCAAAGTGCCGCGACATGCTCCCCCTTTTCTGGCGCGTACGCAGGTCTAACCGAATCGCCCCGTGATGTAGTCCTCGGTTTCCTTTTTCGCCGGCGTCTTGAAAATGATCGCTGTGTCGTTGAACTCCACCAGCCTACCCATCAGGAAGAATCCCGTGAAGTCCGCCACTCTGGCTGCCTGTTGCATGTTATGAGTCACGATGACGATCGTGCACTGTTCTTCCAGGCCGAATAGAAGCTCCTCGATCTTCGCCGTGGCGATGGGATCCAGCGCCGAGCAAGGTTCGTCCAGCAGCAACACCTCCGGGTCGACCGCCAAGGCGCGCGCGATGCACAGCCGCTGTTGCTGGCCCCCGGAAAGCGCATACGCGGACTGGTGCAGCTTGTCCTTGACTTCGTCCCACAAGGCGGCCCGAATCAAGCTTCGTTCCACCGCGTCCTCGAGCGACCCCTTGCTTCTCCAGCCATTCACTCGCAGGCCGTAAGCCACGTTGTCGAAAATGGACTTCGGAAAGGGATTGGACTTCTGAAAAACCATGCCCACCCGGCGGCGCAGTTGGGAAACGTCCATCTCGAGCGTGCTCTCGTTGTCTAGGAGGATCTGGCCCTCGAGGCGCGCGTGGCGGACCGTTTCGTACATGCGGTTCAGGCTGCGCAGGAAGGTCGACTTGCCGCAGCCCGACGGCCCAATCAGGGCGGTGATGCGGTTCGCTGCGATATCCAGGCTGACGCCGTGCAATGCCTGGGTCTTGCCGTAGTAAAAATCCAGATCGATCACCCGGAGTCTGGGCGCAACTTCCGGCAGGCGGGTTGCTCGGCGCCTTTCCGATCGGTCCTCGCGGGCCTCGGGAGTCAGAAGTTGGGCGTTCATGATGACGCTCATAAGCTATCCCGCCGCCGAAGTGAGTCTGCGGGACAAAACCACGCGGGCCGTAATGTTCGCCAGCAACACCAGAGCCAGCAGAACCAATCCCGCCGCCCAGGCCTGGCGGTGCCAGTCCTCATAGGGGGCGATGGCATAGGTGAAGATCATGACGGGAAGTGACGCCGTAGGCTGATCCCACCCGGGGCTCCAGAATCGGTTGTTAAAAGCGGTGAAAAGCAGGGGCGCCGTCTCGCCTGCCACGCGGGCCACGTCGAGCACGATTCCGGTCAAGATCCCCCGGAACGCCGCGGGAATCACCACTGTGACCACCGCTTTCCATTTGCTGGCGCCTACGGCCAGAGCCGCTTCGCGCAGGGACTGGGGAACGGCGCGGAGAAATTCTTCCGTACTGCGCACGGCGATGGGAATCATCATCACGCCGAGAGCCAGGCCCCCGGCCAGCGTCGAGAAATGTTTCATGGGGAGGACTATCATCGTGTAGGCGAAGATTCCCATCACAATCGACGGCACCCCGTTCAGCAGGTCGGTCATGTAGCGGACCAGAAAAGAGAACGTCTTCCCTCCGAACTCGGCCAGGTAAACGCCACCCATGAAGCCCACCGGGACGCCGGTCAGCATCGCCAGCAGAAGGAGCTTCGCGCTGCCGACGATGGCGTTGGCCATGCCTCCGCCTGTTTCGCCCACCGGTTTCGGCAACTGGGTGAAGAAGGCCCAGTTGATGGCCCGCCCGCCGTTCCAGAGGAGATAGCCCAGGATGAAAATAAGCACCGAAACCGTCAGCAAGGCGCAGATGCCGGTCAAGCTGAACATCACGGCGTTGAGGGACTTTCTCCACAGCGAACGATAGTTCATGGGTGCGCCGTCCCCTTCCGCTGCGTGGCCAGGATCAGCAGACGCGCCAGGCCGTTGAGGATAATCGTCAGAATGAAGAGCACCAACCCTAGTTCGATGAGGGCGTGAACATAGAGATCGCTGGTGGCTTCCGTGAACTCGTTGGCAATAACGGCCGCAATGGAATAGCCGGGCGCAAACAAGGAGGGCGAGATCTTGGGATCGTTCCCGATGACCATCGTCACGGCCATCGTTTCTCCCAGCGCTCGGGCCATGGCCAGGAAAATCGAGCCCAGAATACCGGGGCGCGCATGGGGGACCACCACCCTCCAGGTGGACTCCCAGCGCGTGGCGCCGAGCGCCAGAGCGGCTTCTCGCTGCTCCACGGGGACCGCCAGCAGGACTTCCCGCGAAATCGAGACGATGAAAGGAACGATCATCACGGCCAGAATGAGTCCTGCCGCCAGCAACCCCACGCCGTACATGGGCCCCTGGAACAAGGGAAGCCACCCCAGGGTCTTTTTCAGGAAGGGCTGCACGGTGGTTCGCAACAACGGCACCAGCGTAAACATCGCCAGCAGTCCGTAAATGACGCTCGGAACTGCGGCCAGCAACTCGATGACGAACGTCAGCGCATCGGAGATTTTGAGCGGAGCCATCTCCACTAGGAAGATGGCCGCTCCGACCCCCAGTGGCACAGCAACCAGCAAACCCACCGCCGAGGTCACTACCGTGCCGAAGATGAAAGGCAGAGCCCCAAATTGCTCGAAGACTGGATCCCAGGTGCGGGAGAAAAGAAACTGCCAACCGAACTTCTGTCGCGCCAGTCCAGAGTTCCGGTAAAGCTCGAAAACCAGGAGCGCCGTGACCAGGATGATGGCAGAGGCAAAAATCAGGACGACGAGATGCGCCACCTCATCTCCGCTCCGCAACCGGAGAAGAAAGGCGCGCACCCGCCGTCGGCGGGGCGCGCCTTCCACCGCAATTGCCGTGCTAGCCATGTTATTGGATCTCGGCGATCGTTTTCAGTTCCTTGGCCACCACTTCCTTGGGAAGCCGGGCGTAGGCCAGCGGTTCCGCGTACCTCTGCCCCTCGGTCAACATCCAGTGGAGATAGTCTTTGAGTACGATACGCTTCGCCTCGTTCCCGAACTTGGCAGGCACGAGCAGCCAGGTGAAGCTGGCAATGGGATAGGCCGTCTTGCCGGCCGCATTCGTAATCGAAACCCGGAAGTCATCCGGCATATCCTTAGCCGCGCCAGCGGCCGCCGCCGTGGTGCTTGCCAGGTCGGCCTTGACGAAATCCCCGGAGGAATTGCGGACTTGACCGTAAGGCATGTTGTTCTGGATGGCGTAAATCAGTTCCACGTATCCGATCGAACTCGGCGTCTGCTTGACCAGTCCCGCCACGCCTTCGTTGCCCTTGCCGCCCAGCCCCACCGGCCAATTCACTGACGTGCCCTTTCCCACTTTGGTCTTCCACTCATCACTAATCTTGGAGAGGTAGTCCGTCCAAACGTAGCTCGTGCCGCTGCCGTCGGCGCGGTGTACCACCACGATGTCCTCGCCGGGCAGAGCCACGCCCGGATTGGCGCGCGCGAGCTCGGCATCATTCCACTTCGTGATCTTTCCCAGGTAGATCCCTGCCAGGACCTCCGGGGTGAACTTCAATTCCTGGCTGATGCCCGGAATGTTGTACGTGGGCACCACCGCGCCAAGCACCGTGGGGAAGTGGAGGATCTTAGTGGTCGCTTGGCTGAGTTGCTCATCGGACATGGGGCCGTCCGTTGCCCCGAAATCGACCGTGCCCGCCAGAACCTGGCGAATGCCCCCACCCGAACCGATGGATTGGTAATTGATCTGAATATCAGGGTGCAGCTTGTGATATTCGTCAAACCACTTGGAATAGATGGGATACGGAAAGGTCGCGCCCGCCCCGTTTACCAGCACGGGGTCGGCGGGCGGGGCTCCGCCGGGCAACGCAGGAGCACACGTCAAGCCCACTGCGAGCAACAGACCAAGCCAGTGACCTGAGTGAATGCGTTTCATACCACTTTCCTCCTTCAGAGTAGGGTCGTCCTATTACAGCCACGTTAAGCTGTGGTTAAGACCTCTTTACGCTGGGCCAGGGGGCGACCGTCAAAACCCTCCCCTGCCAGCTCAAAAGGTGAATTGCAATTGGCCTTGGTAGCGATACTGGGTGTTGGCGCCCCGCTGCAGGTTCACATAGAAATTGCGGGCTGGATCGTTGCCAGCCAGCTCGTTTTGAATGAAGAGCATGTTCTGCCAGGCCATAAACTTGTTAATCCCCACGTCGAAACGGATCATGTGAGTCTTGAGGTTCACGCCCGTGCCTGTCCCGACGTCGTCGTCGGTAATCTGCGAAATCATGGAGTTAGCCTGCTTATAGAAGAAGCCGTACTTGAAAGCGACGTCGCCAGCCTTCTTGGTTTCGCCCGCCGAAAGCTGACCCATCAAGGCGTTGCCATAAAAGTCGGCGCCGAAGTTCTTCGCACCGTGAAATTCCAGGGAGACCGGGAAACCCTGCCGCGGCGACTTCCAGCCCTGGTAGTCGAGCCGGTAGGCCACTTGGCCGATGTGGAAGCTATCCGCCGTGTAAATCGCCCCACCTTTGGTTGTCGTGCCATTTCCCGCTCCCCCGATGGCTCCCGACAGGGCGACTCCGTAGTACGAGTTGCCGATGAGCGGATATCCCGAGGACAGCGAGGCCAGTTGGATGGAGTTGGGATTGCGCCAGAGCTCGAAGTTGACTGTCATCTGATGAGACCAGTGCTCACTCGGGGAGGCGGTCACGACGACGCCCTGATCGAACATATTCGTGTTCGGCACCTTTCGTCCCGGCGCGAAGCCGGCGGCGAGGTAGGCGCAGGTGGCCGGCGGATTTGCGTCGGCGCATTCCGCGGCCGAGGGCAGGATCTGAACATTGGGGTTGGTGAAAACGTACTGACCGGCGCGAAACTCAAGCGTCATCTTGCCAAGGGAACTCGAGGAGAAGGCGTGCCTGATGACCTGCTGAAAACCATTCAGCCGGACGTCATCGTCGATCAGGAACCGGGCGTTGTCCGCGAAGACTTCCGGCATCTTTCCGCCGCGGAGATCAAGCTGATGGTGGGGATGGTAAGCTCCCCAAAACTCACTGAGGAAGATCGGCCCGCGGGTAACGGTGCCGTTGTAATCGCTGTCGTAGGTGAGCGGGCTGTTGAAGGGTCCCGAACTCAGTTGGAGGCGAGTGTCGATCTGGTCATTCACCACCTTGTCGACATTGAACCGCAGCCGGTAGCGCGCCCGGACATTCTGCTGAGGCCCGGCGACGCTGTTGGAGGAACGGAAGATGTTATCGGAGCGCAGGCGCAAGTCGCCGCTGAGCTTGAAGCCGGCCAAGCCCTTGTTGAGCGTGCTGACTGCTTTGTCCAATTGATCCACCTTTTGGGTGTAGCTCTTCATCTCGTCCTGCGTCACAGGAGACGCTTCTCCCGCCGCTCGCGGCGCCAACGCGCCACCAGCCCCCACGGGTTGGGCATCCGAGGAAGGGTAGGAAAGGCCCGCGCTCACCGCCTGGGCGGCTGGCGTAATCGGAATCACCGGCGCGAGACTCGCCACCTGTCCGAGGTTCGGCCCCTCAGCGGATGGGGCGCGGGAAGACTCCAGGGCTCGTTCCAGCATTTGTCGTTGCTCGTCAACCGCCGCGCAAAGCTGCTCAATCTGCTTCTGCTGCTGCGTCAGTTGTTCCTTCAGCAGCGCAATTTCATCAACCTTCGATGGCGCCGCGGCCAAGCTCGACTTGGTGTGCTTACGGCCCTGAGTTTTCTCTTGCGCAGCGTCAAGAACCGTGGCTCCCGCCTTCGGGGCGAGGCCCGGCTTCTTTTCTCTTCCTGTTTCAGCAGAATTGTTCACGCCACGGGTGGCCGGGTCTGCTGCCCAAGAAGACCCAACCATCAGGCAGCCCGCAAGAAGAATTGAACCCACAAAAAAGGTCACTAACCTGCCCTTTCGTTTCGGCATCACAAAACTCCTTCGCTCGAAACAGTCTCCTTCAGCCACGGAGAATCAAACTCGCCGCCTGAGTAGGGGCTTCCCTCCTCAGGGACTCAACAGAATAAGATATGACTATTTCTAGCATATGAATGGCTCGTTACAAACGTGTTACAGTTCCCAAACGCTTGGCCGCTATCACGTCCACGGGATCACGCGTCTGAGGCCCCTCCGCACTCAGCACAGGCCAGATGCGGCCGGCGCAATCCTTGGCCCCTTCGACAGTTGGTTGGTATTGCGAGGTGTGAAAACTTTGGCGGTGCGCATGCGCCAGCACAATGAGAACGGAATGGCCGTGGCCCGCTACCTCCAGAATCATCCCCAAGTGAAGAAGGTGTATTACCCCGGCCTGCCTTCCCACCCACAGCATGAACTCGCCAAGAAGCAGATGACGGGCTTCGGCGGGATGCTGGCGTTTGAGACCGGCTCTCTTGAAAAAGCCCGAACGGTGCCCAACTCCGTGCGACTCTGTGCGCTGGCCGAAAGCCTGGGCGGTGTTGAGACCCTCATCTCCCATCCGGCCACCATGATCCACGCCAGCGTCCCCCCCGAGGAGCGCAATCGCCTCGGCATCACCGACGGCCTGGTCCGCATTTCGGTGGGTATCGAGGAGGTCGAAGATTTGATCGCCGACCTCGACCAAGCTCTGAAGAGAATTTGAATACCGCATCGCGCTCAGTGATGAGGCGGGACCGGCCCCAAAGATGAATGCGCGAAGGTTTGGTGCGGAGAGTCTTCTGGACGCATCTGCTTCGGGGCCGACCATTGGCTCCGGCACGCGAACTTCCGGCGCTAGCGCTCGGCCTTACCCTTAACCGTGAGGACGAGCCGACGGTAGCTTGTTAGCGGTGGCGTGCCGGCGTCGCTCACCTCGAAGATGACGTGTATCGTCGTGCCGCCGGCAGCCTGAGGGACGACGAGGCTGGCTTTCGGGCGGTCCGCGCCTTTGATCTCGAGCGCACCTTCATAGGTTCCCGCCGCGCGGTACAGCCACCAGCGGAAGGACAGGGCATCGCCGTCGGGATCGGTGGAGCCGCCGGCGTTCAGCGCAATTACCTGGCCAGGGCTAACCTCGAGACGGACCACGTCACGGGTGCGATCGCCGTTCAGCACGGCCACGGGCGCATGGTTCGCCTCGCGAAATGGCTTCACACACCAGTCCATCCGCGCGGCAAAGTCCGCTTGCCGGGCCGCGTGCCAGCGGGTCACCGCGGCCGGGCCCTCGTCGGAATCCCACCAGTGCTTCCTGGCCGGTCCGTCAGGCCGAAAGCGTCCGCCCCAGCCACCATACGACGGCTCCTGCGCATCACCAAGCCCGGAAGCGCCGCTGAGAACATAGAGGAAGGATGGAGTATCCCCCTCCTTGACACCTTTCGAATTCGGATCCCAGCCGCTGGGCGGGTAGATGGCACCCAACGGGCCGTGGCCTTCTCGTACGTTCGCATTGACCCAGGCCAAGTCACCGGTTTCTGCCGATCCACCAGCGGCGGTAAAAGCCAACCCCGCGAAGGCACGCAAGGACAAGATCGCGAACAGATCGGGGAATTCATCCAGGAGCCACTGCGCCGTGCCGTCCTGTCGCGCGATCATGTAAACGCGAATTTTCGAGACGAACTTGGCAACCTCCTCCGGCTTGCGCTCGTGCCGCACTCTCCACAGGGCTTGCGCCAGTTCCTGCGTACCGCCCCA